>ERZ827469.128-NODE-128-length-102980-cov-5.468662_pt1 | contig 102980 bp, 98 predicted proteins | sample MGYA00519917_ERZ827469 | MGnify/ENA primary metagenome ERZ827469 (study PRJEB31778, sample SAMEA3449314) | human gut metagenome | biome: human gut; feature: human-associated habitat; material: faeces | place: United Kingdom | collected 2010/2012 ... | reverse complement strand
GAGGTGAGCATATCACCTCTGTTCAGGTGGCCAAATTCAGTAAACCACTTCACTTCTTCTTTTCTGGCTATAAGGTCGCCCACGAACTCACGAAGAGAGCGTAACCGGTCAAGGTCGAAGGTTCTGATTTCATCGCGTATGTTACTCACCTTTCACCTCCTTTGGCCCGGCCGGCAGCGGCATCCAGTGGGTTACAGTAATTGGGTGCCACTCAATGCCATAGTTTTGCTCATAAACCTGAGCATACCAGCCATCACCTTTAGGGCTGCATTCGCAGTACTGACCGACGTGAAGCTCAACTCCAAAGTCAGGGCGAGGCCAGATATAGACAAAGTCATCATCTTCAGGCATCCGCTCGCTGACCGGAATCCATTTACCCGGCACGGTAGCGGGTTCACTACCGGGAAGCTGCGGGGCGGCTGCGAGCATGCGCTCTATTTCATCGTGGGCGTCACCGCATTGGATTGCGCTATAACAACCACGGCTTCCGTCGCTATCGAGCAGACGATTTACTGCGGCGATTAGACTATCCGGCACTACCCGAACTGGCTGCGCGTGGCGATAGAGCGGCGTAGAATGTAGGCCTAATATCCCCTCAGCATTGGCGACATAGCCGCCATCGGTGGTTAATTGGTCACCAGTGCGAGCGTGAACAATCCACGCCACCGGCTCGCTGTCCATTGCGGCCAGCGCGATGCGGGCCAACTCTTTGCTTTCGCCATGCTTCAGGAATCCATCTTCAGCGATTTCCTGCAGGCGCTCTCTGGTTATGGTTGATTTGGTCATTGGTTGGCTCCTTATCCTGCCGCACTCAACACAGCTGAAGGAAAGTAAATGTTGGCGTCGATTTCAGCGTCCGCATCTCGTACAGCTACGCACCAATCGGAAGATGACCGCGCATCAAGCTTGCGCTCAATCTCTTTCTCTTTACGCTTGTCGTACACCATCACGTTAGGATCGCCGATAGTGTAGAAGCCGAATTTTTCCGGCGACGGGCAGCGCGCCAGCACTGCGTTAACTTCATCGAACCAGGCCGATTCTTTTTTGGTTAATTTGCTGGTCATTGGTTAGCTCCTTCTGCCTGATATTTTTCGAACCAGAACACTACCGGCGCGTTAGTTGGTTGAACCAGGCCGAATGATTCAGCTGTGCGGTAGCTTCTCGATGCCCGGCGAGTCACGTCGACCTGGGTAGCAACACGCTTGCGAAAATCCTCAACGGTGCTGCACATTTTGAACAGGTTGCAGGGAATGCATGCCGGAACCATGTTGTTGACCGTATCGTTTTCTGGCCTGTCCATTGCGTAGCCGTTACTGATATTTCTTCGCACCGCTTCGACGTGGTCAGCGTGCCATTTATCGCCAAGTTCACAGCCACAGTAAGCGCAACGCCCGCCAAACTTCATGCGCAGTTCTGCGCGCTGTTTTTTGGTCAGTGCCATCACTCAGCCTCCCCGGGCACCTGCTTCGCCAGGCGTTCAGCTTCCCGAAAATCCCAGTCAACGCGGTGGGCGATATCCATTGCCGACCGCACGGCATACTCAACCATCATGTCCAGCTTCTGAATTGTCATGGTCATGTCAGGGTTGCGGGCCAGTATTTCAGCACGTTGAATCTGCCAGTTATTGCAGGCCTCAAGTAATGAGTTCGCCATCTACTCATCCTCCACCTTGATGCCAGCGGCAGACGAGAACAACTCAAGCGCTAATCGCACTTGATGCTCAACTTCATCAGCGAATGGGGATTTGTAAGTATTCCTATAGTCCGGCAACTTCACAGTGACGGTGCGGGATTCCAGGCCTTCAGCAGGCTTAGTGCTCCAGCCGTGCCACCACATGAAGGCGCAATAAGCGGCAACGTCGCGCGGGTCACCTTTGGCGATATGCTGGTGAAAGTGCGCCAGGCATTGACTTGGCCACCCATCCTGTTTCCAGTCTGTGTCGTAGCCGTATTTTAATTGGGCCTTGTACAGCTTCTCTGCTAGGGCAGTACAGAAATCGGTAACCAGCTTCTGCGTATCCGGGTGAAGTCCTAATGGCATAATCGGCGCTTGTGGCGTCTTCTCCAGCGCCTCTACCAGCTCGTCAACGTAGCCAGCGGCACGTAGAGCAAACTCCGTGATAGATAGCTCTGCGTCAGTTTCTTGCCCGTAGCTTTCGCATTCAGAGACAACAGCGAAATAGTCAGAGTCGATTTCATTGTCCGCCAGGTGGCGTAGCAGGTAGGCTGTCTGCTGCCCGTTTGCAATCAGCAATTCGTGGCTCTGCGCCAGTTCGGTGGTATTCATGCTGCACCGCCTTTTGCGCTGGCGATGGCGGCGTCCGCCTTCTGTACCTCTGAGTGCTCGTCATAGTCAGGAAGATAGCGGCGAGCGACAGCAGCAAGAGAAACCAGTGCCTCCAGAAGGTCGTCGCGCTGCCCGGCGACTTTCGCATATTCAATCGCGGCGTTATCTAGCTGGGCTTTGTGTTTTTTATACGCTTCAAAGGCATGCCAGGACTGGCCTTTGCGCGCACTGGCGGTGATATCTGCAACCTGTTCAGGTGTCAGAGTTGTAAGTGGCTGCGACGGGTAAATCAGAACCTGACCGGCGTCCCAGTCGAAGCCAACCTGAATGGACTCAACCTCAACGGAAGGAGTTGCGCCGATGCTGCCTGGCGAATGGATGATGATCCTAGTCTCTGGGTCGCGGCGTTGCGTTAGTGAGTTAGACCAGATACGAGTCACCAGGTCAGTGAATTTAGAAAATTTCATTGTGCATGTTCCTCTTTCAATGCCTCACTCAAAAACTCAACGCCGCACTGGTACGCAGAAAGCAACTCCATATCCAGATCGGTATGTTCTTTCCAGGATTTAATTTCACTAAGGCGACTTTTCCAGGTTGGCAGCAGGTAATTTTCCAGGTAAACCCTACGCTCCCGAATAAATTCTGGGCTTGCTTCAGTTGTGTAGAAATAAATTTGCTTTACTGCTGGGTAATGAGAGATTTTGCTCATTTGTCAGCCCCCTCGCGCAGCTCAAACCCCCACTCAGCCAGTGATTTTTCTGCATATTCACCTGACAGGCCATCTTCTGCTGGGTCGTTCGCTAAATCCTCTTTTGCGGTCAGAATCATGCGCACCACGTCAAAAACTTCTGCCATTGGCTTATCAACGAATCCGTGGTTGAAAGCGGGGGCAAGGCGGCCGGCTGCAAAGTTGATGCCTTCAATGCGACCATCAGCCTTAATCCCGGCTACGATGCGATCGGTGGCGGGGGTTTCGTCCAGCAAATCAGTTAACGCTTCAAACTCTGACGGCTCGACAACGTATTTCAATTCGTCGCCGTTAAGCTCACACTCTTCCGCTGTCCTGTGTACTGCACTAATTGCAGCCTTAAGCGCCACGTTCTCCGCAGCCAGCTGCTGGAAAGCTTTCGCCAGCGCCATAACCTTTGTCTCTTTGATCGACAGCTCGCCCGCACTCTCCAGCGACTGAATGAGCTCGTTTACTGTTTCGATGTTCATGCCGTCACCCATTCGATCATCATGCATACGCCCCAGGTCACAGCGACTACTGCAACCCACCCGGCAACATTAACCAGTGCCGCAAACCAGAACAGCGTGCTACGACTGCAATGCTCAAAGTCCATACTTACCCCCGCTTACCCGTTTAACTTGTTGATTCATTTGATATCTATCAGGATCGTCGATTCAGAACTCTTCGACCTTCCACCCGCCGCCCGCTTTGGCCGGCAGCTTCGTTACCCCGATGATCCGGAATGGATACTGGTCTGCTGCGACTTTGGTTTTCACCCTGGCGTCATCGGTCCAGTACCCCCCCTTCACTTCGTGCAATTCCATCTGTCCATTCGCCAGCATCACTGCGAAGTCCGGCGTGTAGAACGTGTTATCAGCCAGCCGCAGCTTGATTCCTTCAAACCGGTACCAGGCGATTTCCCCGTAGCGCTTGCGCAGTTCGAGGTGCTGGCAGTAAGCCGTCTCGGTTTTATTCATCTGCCCGGCCTTAAGCCTCCCGAGCGCCTGCAATGATTTCTTCATGACGTTTACCTTATTGGTAATATAAATCTATATTCAGATCGATATCAATAGTCTTGCGCATATTTTATTACCATTTTGGTAATTCTATGAGTGTAAAAAAATGCGCTACTGCGCTGTTGATTACCTTACCAGTCCTGCTGCCTTCCCTCGCCGGTATTCCTCCATCAGCCACTGGGCCGGGGTTATGCCTCCAAGCGTCGCTGCGTTAGGCATACATCCAAAACTTCGCCCGGGTGGATGGTAGGCATTACCGCCGGTGTCAGGTGGTGTGCTTATCGGTTCCGGCTTCTCCTGTATGCTCAGTACCGGATCGGGTATCTGCTGCCCTGATGCTACTTTTTCAGCCCATTCATCGAGAAGCTTTCGCGCGTGCTTTTCGACTTCTGCCTCACTCAGCTGACGCTGATACATAGCCCGCCGGGTATCGCACACAATCCAGTACATAACCGGGTGACGCCACGGGAACCGCTCAGGGCCGCCAGGCTGCAAACTCTTCTCACGGGAGTAGCGGTGAAATTCTCCCATCACATCATCGATACTGATACCCAGCACCATCTTGCTGTCTTTGCACCACTTGATGAACTGTCCTGGCGATGGCCAGAACGGGGAAGCGCTGGCGCGGGCGTGGCGCATCCCTGCCGATACCTGCTCTCTGGTGCGTACCCCTCCCTCAGCGAATGCGGCAATCCACTGCTGCTTTGCGGAGGTCTCCTGCGCTGGTGTCTTCAGGTTGGTCTGTTCTGCTGCCGGGAATAGCTGCTTGAGCTGCTTAAACAGGGCATCGACAAGGCGTTCGGCTGTGATATTCACCACGCTATCACCTGAATGCTGCTGGTCTGATCCTGCCATTCTGGACAGCGCTGCCCCGTCGCGGTTGTTGATTGCGGTAAATACGTTATTCACAGGAACTCCTCCCATGCCTTTGGACTGTTCCAGTGCGGTTCGTTGCCTTCCTCGCTACGGGAACTCTTCTGCTTCAGCTCAAAAAGCCCCTTCCACCCGTTAGCCATACTCTGCTGGACAATCAGCATCTGAACCTGATGATCACCACCAGACAGGTTAATCAGATTGGTTATTGCCGAACCCTCGCTCCGTTCAGTTGGCGCGTAGGATTTAAACCGCATTTCTGACCTGTAGGCTTTCCACTCTTCCCAGGCTTCAGCATTGAGCTGTTCAGGATACGGATATGATTTTTTAGGCTCCCTTCCCCTTGGGGGGTTAGGGGGGTTTTTATCTTTTACTTCTTCCTCTTCCTCTTCCTCTTCCTCTGGTAACGCTTTTTGTAACGCTGACTGCGTTACTTTTTGCGTTTCATTTTTACGGTGAGCCGCAACCCTTCTGTTTGTAAGTGCCCGTTTTTTAGAGCTTTCTCCGTTATGACGCTCAAAGTTTGGCAATACAAGCTTATTACCGTCGTAGGCGAGCCAACCAACGGCGATCAGTGCGTCAGCGAATCCTGTAATAAAAGCGATACGGTCGAGCACTCCTTTTGTAACGCTGCCAGCGTTACCGTCAACGGTCTGTTGATCTGCCCATGCCCATATGCGAACGAGCTTACCGAGTACCGCGTCGGGGTCTATATTCAGGATTTCTGCTATCTGGAAAATCTCCGGTTTATCTGGCGTGATTACCTCAACCTTTATCCAGCTACTGGCCATCAATCACCTCCGCAATTGACTACCTTGAACTCGATAACCCAAACCCAGGGGTTAGCCTTCCAACTATCAGCGCCATAGATTGACTCCCAAAGCCAAGAAAATACTTCGCGCGCATCATGGCTTGCACCGCCGAAATATTGATCCCCCTGATTTATGCAATACCGGCCAGTGGCAGGTAATTTAACTAGCCCTTCACGCGCGGCATCGTTCGGGCTGATTGATTGGAGGCGCTGTACTCCAACGTTAGTAATCTCCAAGGTGATACGGCTGGCCCAGCGCGGCATGTGGATGCTGGGACGCCAGCGGCCTTCTTCTGGCCAGTCTGCTGGAGTTGTGGCGCGGTACGCTATGTCGTAGCTGTTCTGGTCGATGTTGTAGCGCGCCCACGTCTCGCGCACCCAGATGCGGTCACCAACGGCGCCAAACGGGCATGGGTGCCAGAAATCGCAAGCATGCTCTGCGTCTTCACTCCATGGCCAATTGCTACCATCTTCACGCTCACCAATTTCAGTGAACCGTGTCTTTTTCCATTTGATCGGCCTCCGCGTCTGCGTCTTCCGGCCGTCGAGCAGCGCCCGCACCATCTCAGCGTTAAAAATCATTCCGCGTTCTTTCATGCTGCCTCCCGCGCCTTTCTGGCTGCCTTTAATTTCTCAGAGCGTAACTGCTGCTGACGACGCGCACGGTCGTTGTTGCACTGGACACATTCGCCGCTGATTGTGTAGCGCTGGCTATCGTGGCCATGGATGCACTTTTTGCCGGTATAGAACCGGGTCAGGCCGAGTTCGAGCGCCTCGCGCTGTGTAATTCGCTTCATCGGTTTACCCCTTTGTTATTTATCTTTGGTAATTTTGCATCAAGGCGAAAAAAGATCAACCGTATTCGAATAAATATTACCATTTAGGTGTAGAGGGGATGTCAGGAGCCGCCGGGGGTGGCGGCACAGGGGGAAGGAAAGGAGATCAGAGGTCGCAGAAGTAGAGGACGAGGTCGTTTTTATTCCGGGTCCATTCGCGGGCCTTGCACGCTTTAAACAGTCCATCCATCAAACGCTTGCGTGGCATCTTGCGGCGCCCGGTGAGATGGGTCTGGATGTAATGGCTGGTTGTTCCGGCTTCCGCAGCAAACGCCTCGCGCTCAGCGGGCGACAAATCAAGCCAGCACTTTTTGAAATTAAATTTATTTTCTTCGCTCATAGTTTGCTTATCTCAGCCTGTCTATTCATGGGTAAATTATTACCTTTCTGGTGAATAAATCAATGATTATTACCATTTTGGTAAGTTTACCTTTATGGTAATATTCTATTAAATTTAATCAGTTAGGTAATAATTGCAGGCAAAACATAATAGACATGAAAAGCATCTACGACATACGACGTGATAACCTCAACGAAATAATCCGGCAGAACTTCGATAACACGCAGTTGAGATTCGCCGAAAGGATTAAGAAATCGCAGAACCTGGTTAACAGGTGGTGTAAGGGTACGAAAAACATCGGCGGCAATGCCGCACGCGAGATTGAGGCTTTCGCAAGGAAGGAACGTTTCTGGCTGGACATCGATCACATGTCTGATGCACCCGCGCAACTCGGGCTCCTTAACCCGGATGAATGGAGCGTGGAAAAGCAGGCATCTTTCACCCTCGGCCTCTGGATGGGTTCGCACCCGACTCTGAACTCTGAGAAAAAAGTCTCTGACGCTGCCGGTATTGGCCAGGCCACCGTTAACCGCATTCTGAACTGCGACGGCAGCACCAGCATCGGCGTACTGCATGCCATAGCGCGTGCCTTTGGAAGAGAAGCCTACGAGCTGATTATGCCGTCTGACGCGCGCGGCATGATTGAGTATGACCACCAGGCTTTCGAAAAACTTCCGCAGGAAGAGAAGAACAAGATCACCGCGTTCATTGACTTCATTTTCAGTCAGAACAGAGAAAGCTGATCGGCTGATCACTCCTCGCCATCCGGAGGCATGATTCTTACCGCGCCTCGCAATTACCATTTTGGTAATATTTTTCTCATCACCTCTATTGACATAATCATTTTTTGATCGGATTATTACCTTAAAGGTAATCAGGACTCGTATTAATTACCCGAAAACCACCACCAGTGGCTTTCTTATACGCCTGATTATTACCAAACGGTAATAGAGAGGTTTGTATGCAATGGCAAATCATTAACGGCTGGTACTGCGTCACGGCTTGCGGGCTGATGAGCTGGAAGTTTCGCACGCTGCAGGAGGCTATCAGCTGGGCATTCGTCAGCAAACTGGCGGCAAAAACGGAAATGGATATGGGGGTGTTCAAGTGATCTCGACTCAACAGCAACGCAATCTGCAAAAAATCATGGCCGGTTTCGACAGCGACTATCGCATCGCCGAAGTATTGCATGCCAGGCAGGTAGAGCTTCAGGAAACGCTTAAGACTGAATACCTGCTCCCGGCATTCGACAATCTGCGCCGCGCCGGGGTCCGCCAGGACGTCATTAACGCTGCACTTGAAAGCGTTGAGTTTGAAGAATCACTGGCGGCATTCATCAGCGAACTGACGGGGATCGTCGGCAAGTGGGATCTTGCAGACCAGATAGACAGCGCGAGGACAGCGGCATGATGCAGAACGCCGGAATCATGGACAGAACCAAATACCTCGGCGGCAGCGATGTCGCCGGTATTCTCGGGATTAGCCCGTGGCGCACTCCGCTTGAGGTTTATCTGGATAAGGTTCAGCCACGCGTCAACCCAGTAGATCCTTCAAAGCAAAAAGTTTTCACGCGTGGCCAACGCATGGAGCCATACGTAATTGACCTTCTTTCTGAAGAGACAGGCCTAGAAATCATTCATCGTGGCAACCGTTATATCCACCGCGATTACGGTTTTATCGCAGCAGAGATAGATGCAGAAGCGGCTACCGGCGAGAACATCGAGATAAAAACGGTTAGCCCATTCAAGGCTAAAGAGTGGGGGGAAGTTCAGACAGATGCGATCCCTGTTCATTACACGGCTCAGGCCATGCATGGGCTGATGGTTACCAATAAACAGGTATGCGTCTTCGGTGTGCTGATTGGCGGTGATGATTTCCGTATCTATCGGGTTGAGCGGGACGAAGAAACTATCCAGGCCATTCTGGAGAGAGAGGTCGCTTTCTGGGACCGGGTGAAAAACCTGAACCCTCCTGAGGCCACCACCGTAAGCGATATTTCTTTGATGTTTGAGAAGGATGCCGGATCCAGCATTGAGGCAGACGGAAAAGCCCTGGCGCTTTTCAACGACCTACGCGACATGAAATCACGTTTCAAGTCACTGGAAGAAGAGATCGCTGTATCGGAAGAAAAGCTGAAGCTCTACATGCAGGAGAACTCAATCCTGACGCTGGACGGTAAGCCTATCTGCACATGGAAATCTCAGGTTAGCAACCGATTCGACCAGCAGTTATTTCAGGCTGCGCACCCAGACTTATTCGAAAAATTCAAAACAGCAACGACATCACGCGTTTTCAGAATGAAGTAAGGAGAAAAAATGTCTACCAATGCACTTAAGGCAGCAGCAACAGGAAACCATGTTGCGCAACATAACGAGAAACCGACCACGTTGGCTGGACTTCTCGCAGATCCAAAAATTAAGGCTCAGATGGCGCTGGCTCTTCCAAAGCACATGACCGCTGATCGCCTGGCGCGCATCGCCACCACTGAGATCCGAAAGATTCCAAAACTGGCAGCATGTGACCAGGCAAGTTTCCTCGGGGCCATTATGCAATGTGCTCAGCTTGGACTGGAACCGGGCGGCGCTCTTGGCCACGCGTACCTGATACCGTTCGACAAGCGCCAGAAAGTTAATGGCCGCTGGGAAACAGTATCGACAGAAGCGCAACTAATTATCGGATACCGCGGGATGATTGACCTTGCCCGCCGCTCCGGGCAGATCCTGAGCATCTCAGCGCGTACCGTCCATGCAAACGACAAATTCAGCTACTCGTATGGCCTGGATGAAACTCTCGTGCACTCACCCTGCGAAACTGGTGACCGCGGAGAACTGACTCATGTTTACGCAGTCGCGCGACTGAAAGATGGCGGTGTCCAGTTTGAGGTTATGAGCCGGGCAGACGTTGAAAAAGTACGTGCGCTGAGCAAAGCCGGCAGCAGCGGTCCGTGGGTTGATCACTTCGACGAAATGGCGAAAAAGACAGTGATCCGCCGCCTGTTCAAATACCTGCCTGTATCTATCGAACTACAAAAAGCTGTTGTGATGGATGAACGCGCTGAAGCTGGCCTGAGCCAGGATAACGCAGCAGTTATCACCGGCGAGTATTCCGTTGTTGATGATGATCAGCCGAGCCTGACAGTCGTTTCTGACTCTGATCGCGAAGAAGCGCGGGAATACGTTAGCGCAATTCTGAACAGCCTGGATTCATCCGCAGCGGACGCCAAGGCGATGTTTAAGCGTGCCGAAGATGAGATCAACGCCATGGCTGAGAAGCTAGGTGACGAATACCACCAGGGCTTTATGACAACGCTTAATGATATGCATCCAGAATTCGAATAACACCACCGCGGCGCCGTGGCGCCGCACTGAAACAGGAGAAGAAATATGAAAGGTGCATTAGGCAAAAAGGAACTGCTGGCGGTGGTGCCGTTATCAATGAGCACAATCGATCGCCTGGAGAAGAACGGCCAGTTCCCTAAGCGCTGGTATATCACTGACAAGCGCTGCGTATGGACTCAGGAAGAAGTTGAGAAGTGGCTTGATGAGCGAATGGCTGCCAGCCCGGTAGAGTTTGGCGGAAAAAAGCCGCCGGTTGAACAGCGAGTATTTCGCCCGGTAGGTAACGCTGCGTGATGTCGTTGGCGCAGTACTGGAAAAGGTGGTCAGGATGGTTTTACTACCTGGCCGCCGTATCCGCCTGGCTGTTCCTGCTGGCGGTAATCTTTCGAGAAGGCTGGATAAAATGAACCGTATTGAAAAATATCACGCTCAGTACGCTCCGCAGCGTAGAGCATCAAAGGTCATCGCCGTTACACCTGCAGCCCTTGCGTTTGAACAAAGAGCGATAGAGCGCGAAAACAAAGGCCAGTATCGCCTGGCCGCCCGCCTGTGGCTTGAGTGCATGGATGCCGCGACCGGAGAGGTTGAGCGCGCACGCATTGCGGTACGAAGGGATCAGTGCATCGGCAAAGGTAATGGCCTGCGTCGTGGCGGCTATGCTGGGATCTGCGCTACAGCCGGGGTGGTTTATGACTAATCCGCACGACGGTATCACCGTTGGAAGTGCCACGCTGTCCTATTCCATCAATCGCCGGGGATGGATTGCCCCAAGCGGAGACGTTATCAAAAACCCATTAAAGGCTCAGCGCCTTGCTGAGCTGATGAACAGTAAGAAGGTGGCCGCATGACCGGTAAATACACCCTGATTTATGCGGATCCGCCTTGGGCATATCGCGATAAGGCAGCCGACGGTGACCGCGGCGCCGGGTTTAAGTACCCGGTAATGAATGTTATGGATATCTGCCGGCTGCCTGTGTGGGAGCTCGCCGCCGACGATTGTCTGCTGGCTATGTGGTGGGTACCGACTCAACCGGTCGAGGCGCTGAAGGTTGTCGAGGCCTGGGGATTCCGTCTCATGACGATGAAGGGATTCACCTAGCACAAGATCAATAAGCACAAAGGAAATAGCGCGATCGGCATGGGCCACATGACCCGGGCGAACAGCGAAGACTGCTTGTTTGCGGTGCGCGGCAAGTTGCCGGAACGAATGGACGCTTCAATCTGCCAGCACGTCACGGCGCCGCGCCTGGAGAACTCGCGCAAGCCGGACGTTATCCGAGAGAAACTGGTGCAGCTGCTGGGCGATGTTCCGCGTATTGAGCTATTCGCGCGCCAGTCGTCTCACGGTTTCGACGTGTGGGGAAATCAGTGTGCGGCGCCGGCGGTTGAACTTCTGCCAGGCTGTGCCGTGCCGGTAGTAAAAACGGAGGCTGCATGAATATTTCGGAAGAGGCATCGCTGATCCGCCAGCTCGAAGAGGCGCGCGCTGTTATCAACCAGCGCAATGGGGAAATTCTCCGGCTGCAGCGAGAAGCCGAACGCTATCGCGAGCAACGGGATTCAGCAAACGCGATGGTTAAGTTCCTGCGAGGACTCTTTGAGAATTCTTCGAAGGCGACACAATGAGCCGCCTCCTGGCGGACTATTGTTCATTCATCCACTTTTCAAATGCAGACGGGGAGAACGGCACCAGGTCGTAATGCTCCCCGTTTATCCATGCATCTACCATATTTGCCCACTGCTGCAGCATGTAGGCGCGCTGGCGGGAATACTCCGCCTTGTTGTAAACCGCCCGCACGCCTTTTTGTTCATGCGCCAGCGCCTTCTCTATCCAGTCTGACGGGAATCCCGCTTCATGCAAAAGCGTGCTCGCTGTGCGACGCAGGTCGTGCACAGTGAGAGGTTGCAGGTTCTCTCCAGTATCTACGGCAGCAGCTACTGCGCGATCGATAACGGAGTTAAGAGCTGCATTCGATAACGGCTTACTGGTGCTGTAGCGCCCGGGCAGAAGATAGTCACTGCCACCGGCGCACATCTGCAGACCTACCATCAGATCCTGCGCCTGTGTCGGCAGGTAAATAACGTGTGACCGGCTGCCTTTCATTCTGTCAGAGGGTATCGTCCAGGTGCCTTTGCTGAAATCCACTTCTTTCCACGTCGCCATGATGAACTCTGTTTTGCGCACCATAGTGATCAGGATTAGCTTTACCGCCAGTTTTAAAGTCGGCAACGTGCTAACGGTATCCAGCGCCCTGAACAGAACGCCTATTTCTTCCGGCTGCAGGCAACGGTCTCGCGGTTTAAACATGGCGATCGCCGAAGGTTTGATATCTGCGGCAGGATTGAATAACCCATGCCCGCGGTCATTGGCGTAGCGGTACACGCTGCTGATTATTTCGCGCGCCTGCACCGCCGTAGCACGTCCGCCGCGCTCGACTATCCGATCGCAGAGGTCGCGCACCATAGGCGTAGTGATTTCAGACATCAACTTATTCCCCAGCGTCGGGAGGATATCCCTGTCAATAACCGCCTGCTTCATTTCCCTGGTGCTTTCAGCAAGGACTACATGTTTCATGTAGGCGTCGGTATGTACCGCGAATGTTTCGGCGCCGCGGATCCGTTTGATACCGTCACGCTTCGCCGCAGCTGGTGACTGTCCTGCATTGAGAAGCTTTTTAGCGGCTATCAGTTCATCCCTTGCTTGAGCGAGCGTGATACCGTCACGCCCATACTGACCAATAACCAGCGTTTCCCGGCGGCCGTTGATTCGGTAGTCATACCGGAACGAGACACTGCCGGACGTGAGCACAGCAACATACAGCCCGTCGCGGTCTGAAACTTTGTAGAGTTTGGCCTGAGGCTTGAGGTTTTTTAATTTGGTATCGGTAAGCACGTTTCACCCGTATAGCATCCATTAATCTGACGGCATGAGAATATACCTTTAAGGTAATACCGTCATGAATACCGTCAAAAAAAGTGAGATAGAGTGAATAGAATTGAAGTGATATAAAGAAAAACCCCCTGTAAAAACAGAGGGTTGAATTTCAGAATGAGTAGATATGATTAGCAATAAAGTAGCTGTTAATCATTCCCACTCAATGGTCGCCGGCGGCTTACCGCTGATGTCATACACCACGCGGGAAATACCGTTGACTTCATTGATGATGCGGTTGGACACGCGGCCGAGGAAATCGTACGGCAGGTGCGCCCAGTGAGCGGTCATAAAGTCGATGGTTTCAACCGCACGCAGGGAAACGACCCAGTCGTACTTACGACCATCGCCCATGACGCCGACGGAACGCACCGGCAGGAACACGGTGAACGCCTGGCTCACTTTGTTGTACAGGTCGGCTTTGTGCAGCTCTTCAATAAAGATTGCATCCGCGCGGCGCAGCAGGTCGCAGTACTCTTTCTTCACTTCGCCCAGCACGCGCACACCCAGACCCGGCCCTGGGAACGGGTGGCGGTACAGCATATCGTACGGCAGACCCAGTTCGAGGCCAATCTTACGCACTTCATCTTTGAACAGCTCGCGCAGCGGTTCAACGAGGCCCATCTTCATCTCTTTCGGCAGGCCGCCCACGTTGTGGTGAGATTTGATGACGTGCGCTTTACCGGTTGCGGAAGCCGCGGACTCGATGACGTCAGGGTAGATGGTCCCTTGCGCCAGCCATTTCACGTCTTCCAGCTTCAGCGCTTCTTCGTCAAACACTTCAACGAACACGCGGCCGATGATTTTACGCTTCGCTTCCGGATCGTTTTCGCCCGCCAGCGCAGCCAGGAAACGCGCCTCGCCTTCGACGTGAACGATGTTCAGGCCGAAGCGATCGCCAAACATATCCATAACCTGCTGGGCTTCATTCAGACGCAGCAGACCGTTATCCACAAAGACGCAGGTCAGGTTTTTACCGATGGCGCGGTGCAGCAGCATGGCGGTGACGGAGGAATCCACGCCGCCGGACAGGCCGAGGATCACTTTATCGTCGCCAACCTGCTGACGAATGCGCTCGATGGCATCGTCGATAATTTTGGCCGGGGTCCACAGCGCTTCACACTGGCAGATATCGCGTACGAAACGCTCCAGCATGCGCAGACCCTGACGGGTATGGGTGACTTCCGGGTGGAACTGTACGCCGTAGAAGCGCTTCTCTTCGTTAGCCATAATGGCGAACGGGCAGGTTTCGGTGCTGGCAACGGTGACGAAGTCAGACGGGATGGCGGTGACTTTGTCGCCGTGGCTCATCCAGACGTCCAGCATCGGCTTACCATCCGCGCTCAGCGCATCTTCGATACCGTGAATCAGGGCGCTATCGGTCTGCACTTCAACCTGCGCATAGCCAAACTCACGTTCATTAGAGGCTTCAACGTGGCCGCCCAGCTGCATCGCCATGGTCTGCATGCCGTAGCATACGCCGAATACCGGCACGCCGGCTTCAAAGACATACTGCGGCGCGCGCGGGCTGTTATCTTCGGTGGTGCTTTCCGGGCCGCCGGAAAGAATAATGCCGTTAGGATTAAACTCACGAATTTGAGCTTCAGTCACGTCCCATGCCCACAGTTCACAGTAGACACCTAATTCACGAACGCGACGCGCAACCAGCTGGGTGTACTGAGAACCGAAGTCCAGGATAAGAATACGATGTTTATGAATGTTATCCGTCATTGACGATAATTCCGAGGCAAGTGATACAGGTTAAATAAATCGCCCGGCGCGTGGCCGGGCGATGAAAATCAGGAGCCCATGCGGTAGTTCGGGGATTCCTTGGTGATAGTCACGTCGTGAACGTGGCTCTCCTGGATACCCGCGCCGCTGATGCGCACGAATTCCGCTTTGGTCCGCAGGGTGTCGATGGTACCACAACCGGTCAGGCCCATACAGGAGCGCAGGCCGCCCATCTGCTGGTGAATGATCTCTTTCAGGCGGCCTTTATAGGCGACGCGGCCTTCGATACCTTCCGGTACCAGTTTGTCGGCGGCGTTATCGGTCTGGAAGTAGCGATCGGAGGAACCTTTAGACATCGCGCCAAGGGAACCCATACCGCGGTAAGATTTGTACGAACGGCCCTGATAGAGTTCGATTTCGCCCGGAGACTCTTCGGTACCGGCCAGCATCGAACCAACCATGACGGCGGCTGCGCCTGCGGCAATCGCTTTCGCGATATCGCCGGAGAAACGAATACCGCCGTCGGCGATAACCGGGATACCGGTGCCTTCCAGCGCTTCAACCGCGTCGGAAACGGCGGTGATCTGCGGAACGCCCACGCCGGTCACGATACGAGTCGTACAGATGGAGCCAGGGCCGATCCCTACTTTCACCGCGCTGCAGCCGGCTTCCGCCAGCGCACGTGCGCCCGCGCCGGTCGCCACGTTGCCGCCGATGATTTGCAGGTCAGGATATTTCGCACGGGTATCGCGGATACGCTGCAATACGCCTTCAGAGTGGCCGTGAGAGGAGTCGATCAGCAGAATATCTACGCCCGCGGCAACCAGCGCATCCACGCGCTCTTCGTTACCGGCACCCGCCCCCACCGCCGCACCGACGCGCAGGCGACCCTGCTCATCTTTACAGGCGTTTGGTTTACGCTCCGCTTTCTGGAAATCTTTAACGGTGATCATGCCGAGAAGATGGAAGCTATCATCCACAACCAGCGCTTTCTCAACGCGTTTTTCATGCATTTTGGCAAAAACCACTTCGCGGCTTTCGCCTTCGCGAACGGTCACCAGACGCTCTTTCGGCGTCATATAAACGCTCACCGGCTGATTCAGGTCGGTGACGAAACGCACGTCGCGACCGGTGATGATGCCGACCAGCTCGTTGTCTTCGGTCACCACCGGATAGCCAGCAAAACCGTTGCGTTCAGTCAGCTCTTTCACTTCGCGCAGAGTGGTGGTCGGCAGGACGGTCTGCGGGTCGGTAACCACGCCGGACTCATGCTTCTTCACGCGCTTAACTTCTTCCGCCTGGCGCTCGATGGACATGTTTTTATGAATAAAGCCGATGCCGCCTTCCTGTGCCAGGGCAATTGCCAGACGCGCTTCCGTCACGGTATCCATTGCAGCAGAGAGCATTGGAATATTCAGACGAATGGTTTTCGTCAGCTGAGTGCTGAGATCGGCGGTATTTGGCAGAACGGTTGAATGAGCGGGAACGAGGAGGACGTCGTCAAACGTCAGGGCTTCTTTAGCGATACGTAGCATGGGCAATATCTCGACCAGGGTGGATAAATATTGCCGTGGCATTATACAGAGCGTAACCGATTGCATCTACCCTTTTTTGCAAATAATACTTGCGATCCCCTCCCAGCAGGTTACTATCGACTGAATAACCTGCTGATTTAGAATTTGATCTTGCTCACATGTTGCCATCTCAATCCCCCTCAATTTACACGGTTAGCCGCCTCAATCAGTCGGTTCGACTGCTGCTCGAACGTGAAATGGGTCAGGTATGGATCAGCGGCGAGATTTCCAATTTCAGCCAGCCCGCTTCCGGCCACTGGTACTTCACCCTAAAAGACGATAACGCCCAGGTGCGCTGCGCGATGTTCCGCAACAGCAACCGCCGCGTGACGTTCCGTCCGCAGCACGGGCAGCAGGTGCTGGTCCGCGCTAATATCACGCTGTACGAGCCGCGCGGCGATTATCAGATCATCGTGGAAAGCATGCAGCCTGCGGGCGAAGGTCTGCTTCAGCAGAAGTATGAACAGCTCAAGACCGCGCTGGCGGCGGAAGGCTTGTTCGATCAGCAGCATAAAAAAACGCTCCCCTCTCCCGCGCACTGCGTTGGCGTCATCACCTCAAAAACCGGTGCTGCGCTGCACGATATTTTACACGTGCTCAAGCGCCGCGATCCTTCCCTGCCGGTGATTATTTACCCGACCGCCGTCCAGGGGGAAGATGCGCCGGGGCAGATCGTTCGCGCGATTGAGCTGGCCAACGCGCGCCAGGAGTGCGACGTGCTGATTGTCGGGCGCGGCGGCGGTTCGCTGGAAGATTTATGGAGCTTTAACGATGAGCGAGTGGCGCGGGCGATTTTTGCCAGCCCTATTGCCATCGTCAGCGCCGTAGGCCATGAGACTGACGTCACTATCGCCGATTTTGTCGCCGACCTGCGCGCCCCGACGCCTTCCGCGGCGGCGGAAATGGTCAGCCGCAACCAGCAGGAGCTGCTGCGCCAGCTCCAGTCCGTGCAGCAGCGCCTTGAAATGGCGATGGACTACTTCCTTGCCAACCGCCATCGTCGCTTTACCCAGGTTTTTCACCGCCTGCAGCAACAGCATCCTCAGCTGCGGCTGGCCCGTCAGCAAACGGAGCTTGAAAGATTGCGTCAGCGCATGCGTTCCGCTCTTGAGACGCAAATAAAGCGCGCCGACCAGCGCCAGCAGCGCGCCGCGCAGCGCCTGAATCAACAAAACCCACAGCCGCGAATTCACCGCGCCCAGAGCCGTATTCAACAGCTGGAATACCGGCTGGCGGAAAACATCCGCGCGCGTCTTGGCGAACAACGTGAACGCTTCGGTAATATGGTCACGCACCTGGAAGCCGTCAGCCCGCTGGCGACGCTGGCCCGCGGCTATAGCGTCACTTCTGCCAGCGACGGCAAGGTGCTGAAACAAACGAAACAGGTGCGCGAGGGAGACATCCTCACTACCCGTTTGAACGATGGCTGGGTAGAGAGCGAAGTGAAGAACATCACGCCGGTGAAGAAAACCCGTTCCCGCAAAAAAGCCGGATAAGCCTGCCATTTCGACCGAGGATAACTATACTGCTGTCATGCCCTTTTTAAACGGTTCTATCCGGCTAAGGAGCGTGATATGCCAGATGCTTATCCTCGTTTTGTAATTCCGCCCTACATTTTACGCCGCATTGTCGATCGTGGTTCCCTTCAGCAGCAGCGCTGCGCGCAGAATACCCTCAGCCACGTTCAGACCCTGATGGCGCACGTTCCGGGGCGCCCTGCCGCGCCCCACGTCACCACGCCGGGCCTGCTTGAACGCGATATTTATGATGCCGGGCAGACCCAGGATCTACCGGGTACTCAGGTCCGTTTTGAGGGACAGCCCTCCAACGGCGACGTTGCCGTTGATGAAGCCTATGACTATCTCGGCATCACCCATGATTTCTTCTGGAAGAACTACCAGCGCGATTCGCTGGATAACCGCGGATTGAAGCTCACCGGCAGCGTCCACTATGGTCACGAATATCAAAACGCATTCTGGAACGGCCAACAAATGGTGTTTGGCGACGGGGATGGCGAGATTTTTAATCGTTTTACTATCGCCATTGACGTAGTGGCGCACGAACTAAGCCACGGCGTGACGGAGAGCGAAGCCGGTCTCATCTATTTCGAACAATCCGGCGCGCTGAACGAATCGCTTTCCGATGTTTTCGGTTCGCTGGTCAAACAGTATCAGCGCCAGCAGACGGCAGACAAAGCGGACTGGATCATTGGCGAGGGACTACTCGCGAAAGGCATCCACGGCAAAGGTCTGCGCTCAATGTCGCAGCCGGGTACCGCATACGATGACCCTGTCCTTGGCAAAGATCCGCAACCCGCCCATATGAAAGATTTTGTTCATACCCAGCAGGATAACGGCGGCGTGCATATCAACTCCGGCATTCCTAATTACGCCTTTTATCTCGCCGCCAGCGCCCTCGGCGGTTTTGCATGGGAGAAAGCGGGATACGCCTGGTACGACGCGGTGTGCGATCAATCTCTGGCAAAAGACGCCGATTTCTCAGCCTTTGCCAGGCTGACGATTCGCCACGGCGAGAAACGCTCTGGCAAAGAGACCGCAGAGGCGATTACTCAGGCCTGGGAGCGGGTCGGAGTGGTGCTATGAACCTTGCCGATCTTAGCGATGACGCGGTGATTGAGCTGGCGCGCGAGGGCGGCGTTGCCTGGATCCCGGCGCTCAGCGGGATGCGTAAGATCGTCGTGGCGAAGCTCAACGAGCAACAGAAGCAGCGGATTGCGACGATTCTCCAACAGTCGCTACCGCTGGGCAAGCCGCCGGGCCAGCCCGACTCGCCTGGACGGGGCGACCAGCGTTTTTTTCGCATCCAGATCGTCAGCGAGCAGCACTACCACAGCCTGATTATTCTCATTCCGGAGGATCGTGCGCCAGATTCACTGGTTGAACTCTGGCGCGACGGCGAAGGCTGCGTCAGCGATAAAGATTAAATCGGCACAAACTCGACGCGTTTTTTCGAAATCAGCCCGTGGCCATTCTGGCAAAAATAATCCACCGCGCCGCAGGCTTTTAACACCTCCAGCGGCTTGTGGCAGTCCGGGCAGCGGGCTTCGACAACATACTCTTTCGCACAACGCTCGCAGCGGGCGCTATTGCCCTGCACAGCAAGCTGCGCATGGCACACGGGGCAATCAAATTCCATGGTGACTCCTGACGACGGGTATATCGCTTTATTTTATCACGGTTGCACAATCTGTGGCTGCTGCCAGTCATTATCCTTCAGCAGGTTACTCGCCCCCAGGCGGTCCGCCACCTTTAATTTTATTCACCCTGCATACTGAATCGGGACTGAGCAAAAGCATCATAGACCTGCTTATCGGTAAACGGCGGAAAAGTGGCCCGTTTAGCGGCATCAACCAGCGCGGCGCAATAGGCTTTATGACCTTCACTCGTTGTCACGCTATTCAGTTTCCCCTCATCGCTAAATCTCAGATGTATTGTGCATTTTTTTCCCGTCCAGCCGTAGCGATTGGATAACCGGGAATCAATAGACTCTTTTATCGCTCTCGCCTGTTTGCCATATTTATCGTCATCGCTGAAGCGTCCGGAGCTACAGCTCCCAAGCGCTGATGTTTTATGACAGTCAGAAGGATGAAACGGCGTACAGCTGCTGGCTAAAATAACCAAACCGACCATCACTATTGTTTTTTTCATATCCCTGCCCCCATCGTTTGACACGATTCTCCCTACGCTCATTTACCTGCGTTCTACTTTAGCGAAAAGGAACGCCGCTGCTTTGAATACTGCCGGGCTGGTTTGGCGCTGGCACCTCTACGCAAGGCGGCCCCGGCTTGAAATGAATGGTAATGATGTTATTGCTGGAAGGCTTCCCTTTGATGTATCGCCATTTTTCCATTGCGGCCCTGACTTCATTATCAAACATTCCGGAAGGATCTGAGCTTAATAACCGAACGTGAGTCACCCTCCCATTCTCATCAACGTCAAATTGCGCTTTAACCTGACCCGGTATCCCTTTTTTTTCGGCTTTCGCGGGATAAGCAGGCTTAACGCGCGGTTCAATCGGTTGTGATTCAGCGGCACAGGCTATGGGAATAAGAAACAGCATCAGGAGAGTTAAAAGGCTTTTCATTCTGACCTCATTGTCACAAAAATATTTATCCTCCCTGGTTTTTCTCACATTTATAACCCGGCCTCAAGCGAGTTTATTATTATTCTGCGCATGTACAATGGCGATAATAAAAAAGCCCGGCGGATGCGGGCTTTAGGTTTTTGATGCTGGCGGATAGCTTATTTGCTTTTCTTGATGTGCTTAATCAAGCGTTTACGCTTACGCATCTGGTTCGGCGTCAGGGTATTGCGTTTGTTGGCAAACGGGTTTTCCCCTTCCTTGAACTGAATACGAATCGGCGTGCCCATCACTTCCAGCGATTTACGGAAGTAGTTCATCAGGTAGCGTTTATAAGAATCCGGCAGATCTTTAACCTGGTTACCGTGAATAACCACGATCGGCGGGTTATAACCACCGGCGTGGGCATATTTCAGCTTCACGCGACGGCCGCGCACCAGCGGCGGCTGATGGTCTTCAGCAGCCATGGTCATGATGCGGGTCAGCATAGCGGTACCCACGCGACGGGTTGCGCTGTCGTACGCCTCGCGCACGGATTCAAACAGATTGCCTACGCCGCTGCCGTGCAGCGCGGAGATAAAGTGCACGCGGGCAAAGTCGATAAAGCCCAGACGGAAGTCGAGGGTCTCTTTCACCTGCTCTTTTACTTCCTGGCTCAGGCCGTCCCATTTATTGACGACAATCACCAGCGAACGACCGCTGTTGAGGATAAAGCCCAGCAGGGAGAGATCCTGATCGGAAATCCCTTCGCGCGCATCAATCACCAGCAGCACCACGTTGGCGTCTTCAATCGCCTGCAGCGTTTTGATCACCGAGAATTTTTCGACGACATCGGTAATTTTGCCGCGCTTGCGCACGCCTGCGGTATCGATAAGGACGTATTCACGCTCATCGCGCTGCATCGGGATGTAGATGCTGTCGCGAGTGGTTCCCGGCATATCGTAAACCACCACACGATCTTCACCCAGGATACGGTTGGTGAGCGTTGATTTACCCACGTTCGGGCGGCCCACAACCGCCAGCTTAATCGGCAGATCCTGCGGGTTAAAATCATCTTCCGGCTCTTCAAGCGCTTCGCCGTTCTGCTCGGCTTCGAACTGCGCCCAGTATGCCGCGTCTTCGTCCACTTCTTCCGGCGGGTTCACCTCGTCAACCCACGGCAGCAGCACGTGCTCGAGCAGGCTGGTGACGCCGCGGCCATGGGAAGCGGCGATAGGATAAATCTCGCCTAACCCCAGCGACCAAAAATCGGCAATCGCCTGATCGGCATCGATACCGTCAGTTTTGTTTGCCACCAGGAAAGTCGGTTTCTCACGGGAGCGCAGATGTTTCGCAATTGCCGAATCCGCCGGCATCAGGCCCGCACGCGCATCGACCATAAACAGCACCACGTCCGCTTCTTCAATCGCCAGCAGCGACTGTTCCGCCATTCGCGTTTCTACGCCATCTTCGGTACCGTCGATCCCGCCGGTATCGATACAGATAAATTCGCGGCCTTCCACTTCAGCACGACCGTACTTACGGTCACGAGTCAGCCCCGGGAAATCCGCGACCAACGCATCGCGAGTGCGCGTTAAGCGGTTAAAGAGCGTGGATTTTCCAACGTTAGGGCGCCCGACAAGCGCGACCACAGGTATCATGTTAAATGCCTCATACAAAAATCGATACAACGCCCGTTTTCACGGCGTTTTTAAAAAAGCCAAAACGGCCCCTGTCTGCCAGGGGCCGTTTCTCAAAAATAGACTACCGCTGTTGTTAACGCGTAATCGCGTACAGCGTGCCGTCTTTCGCCTGAATCAGCAGTTTGCCGTCAGCAACAACCGGATCGGTCAGGAAGCCTGAGCTGTCCACCTTCTGCTGAGCCACAAAGTGACCATCTTCAGGGTTGACCCAGTGCATATAGCCTTCGCTATCGCCAACAACCAGATTGCCATTATACAGCACAGGCGCCGTCAGCAGACGGTGCAGCAGATCGCTTTGCGTCCACAGCGTCACGCCGCCGTCGGTGGTGAGCGCCAGCAGACGGTCATTCTGGTCAACCAGGTAAATACGGTTGCCGTCGACAATGAAATCGTTCACTGAACCCAGCTCGCGTTTCCACATAATCTGGCCGCTGCGCAGATCCAGCGCCGTCAGGTTGCCGTTGTAGGCCAGCGCGTAAATCACGCCGTTCACGATAACCGGCGTCGTGTCGACGTCGTTAAGACGGTCGATTTCCGTCGGACCGGTCGCGGTAGAGATACGCTGCTGCCAAATCATCTGGCCCTGCTGCATCAGCACCGCGCTGACGCGACCGTTGTCGCCGCCCACAATAGCTGCGCCGTAGGCGGTAGCCGGAGCGGATTCGCCGCGCAGGGAGAGCGCTGGCATATCAAGGTTAACGGTCCATTTCACCGCGCCATCGGCTTCGTTCAGCGCCTGAAGCTGACCGTTAGTGGTATGAATCAGCACCATGCCGTCGCTGACGACCGGACGAGAAATCGCTTCACCCGCCACGCTCGCTTCCCACGCGACGGTACCGTCGCTGGTGTTCAGCGCATAAACTTTCGCTTTTTCGCTACCGATATAAACGTGGCCGCCGGAGACGGTCACGCCGCCGGAGAGCAGCGCAGGCGCGCGGGAGAACCAGCCGTCTTTCTCTGCCAGATTAACCGACCACACCTCTTTGCCGTCGCCTGAATTAAGGGCTTTAACGGTACCTTTACGATCTGCGGCATACACGACGCCATCAGCAAAAGCCGGGTGCAGGTTAGAGTAGAATTCGCCAATACCGCCGCCAACGGAGGTGCTCCAGGAGGTGGACGGCGTAAACTGGTTTTCCACCGTCGGCAGTGGCGACATTTTCACCACATCTTCTTCGCTGTTAAACAGCGAACAGCCGCTCAATAAGGTAACGGAAAGCAGCCCTGGCAGAAGTAATTTACGCAATTGCATCGAGTCCCTCTCAGATGGACAAATTATTTATTTTCATACGCATCATTTCGCTGAGCGCCGGTGAGGCATCGCTTTTCGCGCCAGCTTCCCATGCTGCTTTCGCCCCTTGCTTATCGCCTTTGCTCAGCAGGATCTCGCCGCGCAGGTCAGCGACAATCGCGGTCCAGCCTTCGCCTTTCACGGCATCCAGGGTTTTCAGCGCGGCATCAGGCTGCTTAAGCTGCAGCTGGACGCGAGCAAGACGCATATTGATAACCGATTTCAGGTTATCATCAGAAGCGGCCGTAAGCCCCTGCTGAAGCTGCTTTTCAGCGTTCTGCAGGTCGTTTTTCTCAACAAACTGCTGCGCCAGCTCAAGAGAAACAAACGCACCATAGGTGTTTTTGCTGTCGGCGGCAAATTTCTGCGCAGCGTTCAGCGCTTCTGGTTTATCCGATTTGAGGGCGGAAATCGCATTTTCATAAGCCAGAGACGAGCCTCTGGCGGTATCCAACTGATGGGAGGTCCAGTAGCGCCAGCCAACCAGCGCGCCAACACCCAAAATCACCCCAACGGCCAGCGCCTTGCCATTTTCAGCAAAGAAACGCTTCAGCGCGTCGACCTGATCGTTTTCGTTATTGTAAAGTTCCACGCAGTCCTTCTCCTGACTAATGATTCCCGGGAGATTAACCCAGAAGTGTGCGCAAATGCGCGGCAACGCTATCCTGCGTTACGGTAGTTTGCTCTCCTGAGCGTAAATCTTTCACTACCACGTTTCCGTCAGCGATTTCTGACTCGCCCAGCACCAGCGCAACGCGAGCGCCCCATTTATCAGCGCGCGCAAACTGCTTCTTAAAGTTGCCGCCGCCGTGGTTGGTCATCAGCTTAACGCCGGGTAACGCATCGCGTACCTGTTCAGCCAGACGCATTGCTGCGGACTGGGTGTCAGTTCCGGAGGCTACCAGGTATATATCGACAACAGGATCGGCTTTAAATTCCGGATTCACTGCCTGAACCAGTAAAACAAGACGTTCCAGCCCCATCGCAAAGCCGACGCCAGGGGTTGCGCGACCGCCAAGCTGCTCAACCAGACCATCGTAACGGCCGCCGGCGCAGACGGTGCCCTGGGAACCGAGGCTGGTGGTGACCCACTCAAACACGGTGCGGTTGTAATAGTCGAGACCGCGCACCAGACGCTGATTCACGGTATAGCGGATACCGGCATCATCCAGCAGCGCGCAAAGTCCCGCAAAATGCGCTTTGGACTCTTCATCAAGATAGTCGCCCAGCGTCGGGGCGTCGTTCAGCAGCGCCTGGACGTCCGGGTTTTTAGAATCCAGCACGCGCAGCGGGTTAGTGTACATGCGGCGTTTGCAGTCTTCGTCCAGCTTATCTTTATACTGCTCAAGATAGGCCACCAGCGCGTCGCGATAGTTAGCGCGAGCCTCCAGCGAACCGATAGAGTTCAGCTCCAGCGCAACGTGGCTGGAGATGCCCAGCTCGCGCCACCAGCGGGCGGTCAGCATAATCAGCTCGGCATCAATATCCGGCCCCTGCAGACCGAACGCTTCCGCGCCAATCTGGTGGAACTGGCGATAACGCCCTTTTTGCGGACGTTCGTGGCGGAACATCGGCCCGATATACCACAGGCGCTGTTCTTGATTGTACAGGAGACCATGTTCGATGCCGGCGCGTACGCAGCCAGCGGTACCTTCCGGACGCAGAGTCAGGCTATCGCCGTTACGGTCCTCAAAGGTGTACATCTCTTTTTCAACCACGTCGGTCACTTCGCCGATAGCGCGTTTGAATAACGGGGTCTGCTCTACAATCGGCAAACGGATTTCGCTGTAACCGTAGCTACCAAGCACCTGCTTCAGTGAGCCTTCAATGCGCTGCCAGAGAGCGGTTTCGCCCGGCAGATAATCGTTCATGCCACGGATGGCTTGAATGTTCTTTGCCACGTTTATTCTCTTTATATATACAAAAATGAACCCCGGCGCCTCGCGCCCGCAGGTTCAATCATACACGGGAAGCGTATCGCTTCCCAACACGTTATTTCGCTTCAACCTGCTGAATATCGATGCGACGCGCCTCATCAAGCATCGATGCTTTAGCGCGAATACGCGCTTCCAGCTGATCGATCATATCGTCGTTATCCAGTCTGTCTTTACGTACGCCGTCTTCGTACAGGCCGCTTTTCTTGTTGCCGCCGGTCACGCCGAGGGTGGAAACCAGCGCCTCGCCGGGACCGTTTACCACGCAGCCAATGATCGAAATATCCATCGGCGTAATGATATCTTCCAGCCGCTGCTCCAGCGCGTTAACGGTACCGATAACGTCAAACTCCTGACGTGAACATGTCGGACAGGCAATGAAGTTGATCCCGCGAGAGCGAATGCGCAGCGACTTGAGAATATCGAAGCCCACTTTGATCTCTTCAACCGGATCCGCCGCCAGAGAAACGCGCAGCGTATCGCCGATCCCTTCAGACAGCAGCAGGCCGAGGCCGATCGCGGACTTCACCGCGCCGCTGCGCGCCCCGCCCGCTTCGGTGATCCCGAGGTGCAGAGGCTGATCGATCTGTTTCGCCAGCAGGCGGTAGGATTCAACTGCCAGGAACACATCGGAAGCTTTCACGCTGACTTTAAACTGATCGAAGTTGAGACGATCGAGGTGATCGACATGGCGCATTGCCGATTCCAGCAGCGCCTGCGGGGTGGGTTCACCGTATTTTTCCTGGAGATCTTTTTCCAGAGAGCCGGCGTTCACCCCGATACGGATAGGGATGTTTTTATCGCGAGCGCAGTCCACCACCATGCGGATACGCTCTTCGTTGCCGATATTGCCCGGGTTAATGCGCAGGCAATCAACGCCGTATTCCGCTACCTTCAGGGCAATGCGGTAATCGAAGTGGATATCGGCAACCAGCGGTACGCTAACCTGCTGTTTGATAAGCTTGAACGCTTCCGCCGCGTCCATCGTTGGCACCGAAACGCGCACGATATCCGCGCCAACGCGCTCAAGGGCTTTAATTTGATTTACCGTCGCCGCCACATCGGTGGTGCGCGTGTTTGTCATCGACTGTACGGCGATGGGAGCGCCATCGCCAATCGGCACATTCCCAACGTAAATTCGCTTTGATTTTCTACGTTGAATCGGAGCCTGGTTATGCATGAAAAATCTCCCGCGTTACCCGTCTATTACTGCGCCGGTGATTGTTCGGCATTGAGGGTCAGACGTGCAACCTGGTTAGTTCTGATAAAACGACTCAAATCGACTGGTTTACCCAGATACTGTATCTGTACCGCCGCCGGGGCACCGATTTTCAGCTTATAAGGAGCCTGGCCGCTCAGATTGAGGTTACCGCCTTTACGCTGTAAACCGCTGAACAGCTTTTTACCGGTCGCATCGCTCACTTCCAGCCAGCAGTCGGCGGTAAAATTCAGCACCAGATCCTGGGCGGAGGCCGCCGCAGCGGTCACGTTTGCCTGGTCGGTCGGTAACGGCGAAGTTGCCGGCGCTGCCGCCGTATCGACGTTGGCCTGAGAAGGCGCGACAACGGCGTTATTCTCGGCCGGAGCCGGGGCCGGAGTCGACGCCGCTGGCGCCGGAGACGTTTCTACAGGCGCGCTGTTGGCGGCGGTATCCGGTGCAGAATTCGCCGATTGATTATCCAGAGGGATGCTTTGGCTGTTGCTATCGCCCGCATTCAGTTCGGCGGAGGATTGATCGGCCATCGTGGAGATCTCGTCCTGCTGCGCTTTGTGGTCCTGCCACCACCAGGCGCCGCTGAGGCCAATCACCACGAACAGCACCAGCCAGGTAAAGCTCATTAGCCAGCCGTCGCGCTTTTTACGGCGTTTACCCAGCGAGAAGCTCTGCATGGGGGCAACTTTCGCCGCCCGGATCGGAGCCTGCTTGGCCATCATCGGCAGCAGCTCTTCTTCAGGAATGTGCACAAGGCGGGCATAAGAGCGGATATAGCCGCGCAGGAAGGTTGAAGCAAGATCGGCGGGTGCCTTATCGTCTTCAATATCACGAACCGTGGAAACCTTCAGGCATAAGCGTTCAGCCACCGCCTGCTGGCTGAGCCCGAGTTGTTCGCGGGCATTACGCAGACGCGCGCCCGTGGTGTTTGCTTCTTGATGGTCTTGAGTGGCTTCAGTATTCATTCGCTACAACTACTGGTACGTGAAATTTAAAATTCAGCGCCGGTGACCCCGCGCCGCGAGACATCTGCTCAACGTCAGACAAACAGTATAAGTCCGTATGACCTGGTATCACAGAGACTTATCAATATTGAATGCTAAGCGGTTGTTGTACCGCTACATACTGCCTCAAAGTCGACAAAAACGCACCGTAATTATTAACCACAACAGCGTATTTCGCCCGGCGATTCCACATAAATATGCAGCGCACCGCCAGGGCTGTGCGCTGCATCATTGATTATCAGACCGCCTTCACGTCGATGGCTTCGCCCTGCATACGTTTACGCAGCGTACGCTTGGTACGGTCGATAACGTCGCCGGCCAGCTGACCGCAGGCGGCATCAATATCGTCGCCGCGGGTTTTACGCACGATCGTGGTGAAACCATACTCCATTAACACCTTGGAGAAACGGTCGATACGGCTGTTGGAGCTACGGCCATACGGCGCGCCCGGGAAGGGGTTCCATGGGATCAGGTTGATCTTGCACGGCGTATCTTTCAGCAGCGCGGCCAGCTCGTGCGCATGCTCGGTGCCGTCATTGACGTGATCCAGCATGACGTATTCGATAGTGACGCGTCCCTGGTTGGCGTTGGACTTCGAAATATAGCCACGCACCGAGTTCAGGAAGGTCTCAATATTGTATTTCTTGTTGATCGGCACGATTTCGTCACGAATGGTATCGTTCGGCGCGTGCAGAGAGATGGCCAGCGCGACGTCAATCATATCGCCAAGCTTATCGAGCGCCGGCACCACGCCGGAAGTGGAGAGCGTGACGCGACGTTTAGAGAGACCAAAACCGAAGTCGTCGAGCATGATCTCCATGGCCGGCACCACGTTAGTCAGGTTCAGCAGCGGCTCGCCCATCCCCATCATCACCACGTTGGTAATCGGACGTACGCCGGTGGTCTTCACCGCGCCGACGATTTTCGCCGCGCGCCAGACCTGGCCGATAATTTCCGAAACCCGCAGGTTGCGGTTAAAGCCCTGCTGGGCCGTAGAGCAGAATTTACACTCCAGCGCGCAGCCCACCTGGGAAGAAACGCACAGGGTGGCGCGATCGTCTTCCGGGATATACACGGTTTCGACGCGCTGATCGCCAACGGCAATCGCCCATTTGATGGTGCCGTCGCTGGAGCGCTGCTCTTCAACGACTTCCGGGGCGCGGATTTCCGCGACTTCCTTTAATTTGCCGCGCAGAACTTTGTTGATGTCGGTCATCTCGTCAAAGTTATCGCAGCAGTAGTGATACATCCATTTCATCACCTGATCGGCGCGGAAAGGCTTTTCGCCCATGTTTTTGAAAAACTCACGCATCTGCTGACGATTCAGATCCAGCAGGTTGATTTTGGCATCTTTGTTCGGCACCGTCAGTGCGGCGCTATCAGGTGTGACTATTTGTTCAGACATAATTGATTCCGGCCTCGTTATTACACGTTATGGCCCCTGGAGGGTTAAAAAGAAACGCCCCGGGAGCGACTGCTCAGCCGGGGCGCTGTATTCTACAAATTCTGGCCCATCAATACTACGTCTGCACGCAGCAATGATGAAAAAATCTGTAACTGCCAGGCAGCTCCTCGTGACCGGGGTGAACGCGCGCAGCCAACACCGCGACGGTCGAAAAGGCGACGAGGATGGTATCTCCAAAGTATTTTACGTCACGGCGAGGCGGCGAATTCGCAAATCCCGGGAGCATAGATAACTATGTGACCGGGGTGCGCGAATGAAGCCAACAAAGCGGTGGCGTGAAAGACGCGGGAGATTAGCGGGTGCGCGGGCAAACCTCGCCTTCAGCAAAGAAAAACGCGATCTCGCGCGCAGCGGATTCAACGGAATCGGAACCGTGGGTGCCGTTCTCGGTGAAGCTGTCAGCGTAGTCTGCGCGCAGGGTACCCGCCAGCGCGTTCGCCGGGTTGGTTGCGCCCAGCAGGTCGCGATGACGCTGAACCGCATTTTCGCCTTCCAGCACGGAAACCACGATCGGGCCGGAAGTCATGAATTCAACCAGACCGTCAAAGAACGGGCGACCTTCGTGCTCAGCATAGAAGCCGCGAGCCTGCTCAACGGTCAGATGCAGCATTTTGGTGCCAACAATTTTGAACCCTGCAGCTTCAAAGCGAGAAAAGATGCCGCCAATAACGTTTTTTGCCACCGCGTTTGGTTTGATGATGGAAAAAGTACGTTCAATAGCCATGATAACCTCTTTATATATGTTGTTCTGTTTTGCAGATGAGCAGATGAGACCGATAAATACGGCGCGAATTATAATCATCATCTAAGGCGATTGCCTATGTGTTTAGGTAACATTTTTTTAAAAAAAAGCGACCTTAAACAACAAATCCCGCCAATTAAGGCACGTTACGTTTATTGCACGGTGAAGTTCGCGGCAACAATTTGCCCCGCCTCGTCCATCACTACCAGCTGATAACGGTCAGGGCGATCGATGTTAAGGGTCGCGCCGGCGCCTTCCGCCGGCAGAGGCTCACCGTTAAGAAACCACCAGCGGCGCCCCTCCCCGCCGGTCGTTTGTAGCGGCAGCATCACCTTTTGCTCGCCGGGCAGCCGTTTAACCACCGCGCCTTCACGAAGACCGGAGAGCACCAGCGGAGCGGCATCCGCGGTTTGCACCGGCGGACACGCCGCCGAAACCGCAGGCAGCCTGACGCGACGCCGTTCGCCTGCGGGTAGCCAGGGTTCAAGCGGCAGCGGCCAGACGTCGAGGCTTTTCTCTACCGCGCCGGGGCAATCTGCCGCCACCCGCAGCCCTTTCTCATTCAGCCACACCGGGAAGCGAATCCCGCGAATACCTTCCTGGCCGGGCAGCAGCAGGGTCGGCGGCTGGCTCTCATCGAGCAGCCAGGTGGCCAGCCGTCGGCGGCAGTTCGCGTCGCCCGCGGGTAAATTCTGCCCGCCGGGCCAGCAAACCGTCCCGGCGCTGACCGACGACGGGCGAGGGTCGGCCGGCAATCCGCCGCGGCTCATCGCCGGGCGCGCCAGCAGCATATTATTCACCTGGTTCAGCAGCGGCACCGCGCTGGCGAAGCCAAACTGCCCGACGACCGGCGTGCCGTCGGGTCGTCCGGTCCAGATACCTATCAGATAGCGGGCGTTCACGCCGATCGCCCAGGCATCGCGGTAGCCGTAGCTGGTTCCGGTTTTCCACGCCAGCGGCACCACCTGCACCAGCGACGCATCGGGCACCGGCTGCGCTTCGCCGGCCAGTATGCGCCGCACGATCCACGCGGCGCCCGGCGACAGCAGCGGCCTCTCAACCAGCGGTGAGTCTGGCGTGATGCGCAATTGTCCCGCCTTACCATGGCGGGCGAACGCGCTGTACGCCGCCACGATATCCGCCAGACGCGCGCCGCCGCCGCCGAGGATCAGCGACAGATTCGGCTCCGCGCCGGCGGGCAGCATCAGCGGCAATCCGGCATTGCGTAGCCTGGCGGCAAAACGCTTCGGCCCGTAGGCCTCCAGCACCTGCACTGCCGGAAGGTTCAGCGAGCGAACCAGCGCGTCGCTGGCGCTCACCGGCCCGTGAAAACCGCTGTCAAAATTCCCCGGCCGGTAGTCGCTAAACCGTCGCGGCACATCCTGTAACAACGAAGCCGGATGGATCAGCCCCTCATCCAGCGCCATACCATAAACAAACGGTTTCAGAACCGAGCCCGGGGAGCGGATCGCCGAGACCATATCAATATGACCAAAGCGGCTATCATCGTTGATATCCACCGACCCTACCCAACCGCGCACCTTCATATTGGTATGGTCAACTACGATCATCGCTAAAGAGCTGCGCGGCGGCAGGCGCGATTTCCAGTTCAGCGCCAGGTCTTCCAGCTGCCGCTGCAGTCCGGCATCCAGCGTCGTTACCACCTTCTCTGCGCGGCTGCTCGCCAGCGCGCGGCGGGCAAAAAGCGGCGCCAGCTGCGGCATCTGCCGCGGAAAGAGCCAGACGGGCTCCTCGATAGCTTCTCGTACCGGCAGCGATGGCCACACGCCCTGATTTTCCATCCGCAGCAGCACTTTATCGCGCGCCGCCTGCGCTCGCGCCGGCCAGCGATCCGGACGCAGCCTGCTCGGCGCCTGCGGCAGTACCGCCAGCAGCGCCGCTTCGCCATAGCTGAGCTGCGCGGGCGGTTTACCGAGATAGGCCCAGCTGGCTGCGCCGATCCCCTGCAGCGTACCGCCGAACGGCGCCCGGTTGAGGTAGAGCGTGAGGATCTCGCTTTTTGACAGATGCCACTCCAGCTGCAGCGCGCGCCATAGCTGACGCAGCTTGCCGCCGAAGGTTCGGGGATGCGGATCGAGCAGGCGCGCCACCTGCATGGTCAGGGTGCTGCCCCCGGAGATCACCCGCCCGGAAGTGAGATCCTGCCAGGCGGCGCGAACGATCGAGAACGGATTAACGCCGGGGTGATCCCAGAACCAGCGATCTTCATACTGGATCAGCGCCTGTAAATAGCGCGGCGAAACGTCAGCCAGGGTCACCGGATAGCGCCAGACGCCCTGCGCGTCGGCGAAACGCCACAGCGGCGTCCCGTCTTCCGCCACCACCACTCGGGCAGGCGTCACCTCGCGCAGCGGCAGCGGCCACAGGCGATCGGCGGCCAGCAGCAGCAGCCACAGCAAAAAAATAAACGCCGCCAGCCAGCGCCAGCGGCGTTTAATGCGCTTCAGTGCCCGCATTTAGGGTACAACGGTGAGCGGTCCGCTGGCCGCGCCGGTTGCCCGCCACTGCGGCACGTACATTGACTCGACCTGCGGCTGCGGTACCTGATAGGTGCCCGGCGTCACCGCGCGCGCCAGATAAACCAGCGTCACCGGCTGGCCTTCATTGATAGCCACCGCGGCGACGAAGCGATCGTCGCGAAACTCAATGTGCTGAATATCGGCCTGCTGCATCTGGTTAAGCAGATTCTGCACCACCTCGCCGTTCTCCTGCAGGCTGGCGCTGCTGTTGGCCAGATTCTGGTTTTCCAGCTCCAGCCCCGCCGGGAGTAAATCCACCACCAGCGCGTCCGGGACGTTACGCTTAGCCGTCACTTCCAGCTTCACCAACACCAGTTCGCCGCTGCGCAGCGAAGAGAGCGATTTCTGCTGGCCCTGGGTATCGAAAATTTGCCGTTCAATGCCAAGCACGTTGCCCCCCGGCTGCGGCGCGTTCTGCGGATAGCCGCTGCTGTCGAGACGGAGCCACAGCGGCTGCTGGCCGGTATTGGTCACCTGCAAGGCCGCCAGCTGGTCGCCGGTCAGGTTGCGGGTTTGCGCTTTCTCGCCGGAGAGCGGTTCGGCCTGCACGGAGGTTTGCGCCTGCCAGCTGCCGGGGAGATCCTGCAGCGTACGCCCGGCCAGGAACAGGGCGTTACTCTCCTGCGTCGAGAGCCAGCGCTGGCCGTAGGCTTCGTCCGCCAGATGGCTGAGCAGCGTATTTTGCGCTTCCGGCAGCAGTTTGTTCTCCTCCAGCAGCGCCAGCTTCAGCGCATCGTCGCGCAGCTCGCTGCCGTAATCGCCGAGCCAGCGATTCGCGTCCTGCCGCGGCGTCGTCAGCGCCAGCTTCAGGGCTTCGTCGCCGCGCGGCGCATCGCCCATCAATTTCAGGGCCACGCCCAGCTGCAGCAGCGGCAGACCGGAACGCGCCTGGTCGTGACGGCTCCAGATTTCGCGCAGCGCGCCGAGCGGCGCTTTCTGCTGCCGGGCCAGTACCAGCGCGGCGTAGGCCTGAGCGGCAAAGCGGCTGGCCTGGGCATCATCGCTATAGCGGACAGTCATCAGCCCCGGCTCCTGTAAATAACGCAGCAGGCGCTGGTTGCCGTTATTGACGGCGTTCGTTGGTACGCTGTAGCCCTGCTCGCCCGCCCGGACGAGGAAGTCCATCGCGTAGGCGCTCAACCAGTACTCCTCCGGCCCTTCTTTATCCCACAGGGCGAAACCGCCATCATCGCGCTGCATCTGCAGCAGACGAGAAATGCCGATATCCACCGCCGCGCGTCGCTTTTCATCGCTATCGCCGCCGATCCCCAGGGCTTTAAGCTGGGCGGCGTTGGTATAGAGCGACGGGAACAGCCCGCTGGTGGTCTGCTCCAGGCAGCCGTAAGGATAGGCTTTCAGGTCGCGTATATAGCGCGCCAGGTTCAGCGGCGGCTTGCCGCTGAACACCAGCTGCCCCTGCAACGTGGCCGGCGAGAAGCCCTCGCTTTGCGCCGCCGGAGCCTGCCAGCTTTCACCCGGCTGGAGGACAGCGCCGGAATTCACGGTTTGCGCCGGGAAAGCCGGACGCACGCCCAGCTGCCACTGCTTCTGCATCGGCGCGAAGGTTTCACCCGGCAGGTTCAGGCCGCTGATGGTGGCATTCACCTGACCATCGCCAAAGCCTTGCTGCGCGCGAACCGGCACAAACAGGGTGCTGCGCGCGCCGGGAGCCAGATGCACCGGCGGTATTTCTCCCCCTTCAAGCTGCAGCAGACCGCTGGCGGCCAGCGCAACGTTGAGGGTCTGCGGCTTATCGGTCAGATTGCTGAGATCCAGCGCCAGGCGAGTGGTATCTCCGCTGGCGAGGAAGCGCGGCATATTCAGCTCGGCAATAACCGGCGCCGCCACGATCGTTTTTCCTTCGCTGCTGCCAAAATCCTCTGCGGTCCACGCCTGGGCCATAACCCGCAGTTCGCCGTTAAAGTCGCCAATCGGCAAAGTCACCGTCCCTTCGCCTTTCTCATCCAGCACCACCGGCTGCGCCTGCTGAGCGATAATCGTCACGTGATTAACCGGCGGTTTGCCGCCGCGTTTGAGTTCATCACCGTCGCCGCCGAAGCGCAGGCTGGCGAGTCTCCCCTGCCCTTCGATCACCTGACCATAGATATCGTAAATATCGGCGCCGTAGCGTTTCTGGCCAAAGAAGGCGTTCCACGGATCCGGCGTTGCATAGTCGGTGATATTGAGTACGCCGCTATCGACGGCGGAGAGCAGCACGTTAACCTGTTTCGGCGTCTCGCCTTCTTTGACGCTGGCCTTAACGTTGACCTTCAGCGGCTGGTTGGGGCGCATTTTATCCGGCGCTTCCAGCGTCAGGTTCAGACGGCGATTTTCATCGCCAAGCGGCAGATGCAGCAGACCCACCGCCCGTTTTGGCGTCGCGGACTGGGATTTATCCCCCGGACGAATCACCAGGGTGCTGAGGTAGAGGTCGTGACGATTCCACGCTTTATCCACCGGGATCGATAGCTCCATCCCTTCCGCCGGGACGTCAATCTCCTGCCACCACAGCGGCCCTTCGCTTGATTCCACCAGCGCGTAGCCTTTACCGGCTGCCGGAGCGGCGATATGCAGCTTGATCGTATCGCCCGGTTTATAGGCCGGTTTGTCCAGCTTCATGGTGACGCGATCCGGACGCGCCGCCCCCTGGCCATCGCTGTTATCCTGCCAGCTGTATCCGGCCCAGAAGCGCACGCTGCTGACCGCATCATCCGGCCCTTTAACTTCCAGGCGATAAGAACCCCACTCGACCGGGAAGCTCACTTTCGCCGTTTGTCCGGCTGAAATATCCAGCGACACCTCGCCTTCCTGAAGATCTTTTTGATCGAACTGCGACTGCCAGCCTTCGCTCTCGGACCAGTTCCAGTAGTAGTCGCGGCGTTCGCGAATCAACCGAACCTGCAGCCCGGAGACCGCTTTCTTCTCACCTTTGGCGTCGGCATACACAATCTCAAACGCGGCGGTGCCGTTTTCATCCACCACCGGCTGCTTGATAGTGCTGTCGGTGCGATAGTCGTAAACCTCTTTCAGGGCAAATTCCGGTCGGATACCCGGCAGCGTTTCGGCCGGCCAGATCGGCTGCCTGACGGTGCGCGTGACCGGTCTGCCACCGGACTCCAGCAGGCTGGCCTGCAGGATCACCTGCAGCGGCGAGCGGCTCTCCTGCCACTGGCTGGCGGCGGTGACTTCCGCATGTCCGCGATCGTCCAGGGTGGTCTGCACTTCATCCAGGCTGCGGGAAAGGTTCTCTTCGGCAATGTCGCCAAACTGGAAGCCCGGCAGCGCAGGCACCGCATCGCGCAGCGGACGCAGGAACAGTTTACCCTGCAGCGAGTTGCCGCTGGCCGGCGCGCCGTACAGATACGCCCCGCTCACGGCAAAGCTGACATCCGCAGCCGGCGAAACCGGGGCATTTTGCGGCGTGAGATTCAGCGCCATGCGCTCAGGCATAAAATCTTCAACGTGAAAATCCCACTCGCGCGGCTGGTTGTCGCCGGTGCTGGCGCGAATGTGCCACATCCCGGTCGCCGCGCCGCTATCGAGCGGATAAGTCAACTGATACAGGCCGTTAACCGGTTTGCTGACCGTCGAACGAATAACCTGGCCATCCGGCTGCACGACTTCCAGCTTCACCGGCTGCTCGGGGAGCGGTTTACCGTCACTATCGCGCAGTAGCGCGTTGAGAATAACCGTTTCGCCCGGACGATAGAGATCCCGTGGGCCAAACATAAATAGCTGCTTGCTGAAGCCCGGCGCGCCGGCGATGGAAAATTCAGCCAGGTCCAGCGCCGGAAGTTTGAGATCCAGCAGAGTGGTTTGCCCGTCCTTACGCGCCAGCAGCAGCGCCGCTTCTTTGTCCGTTTGCAGCGTCACGTGCCCCTGAGCGTCGCTCTTCGCCTGCGCCAGGGTTTGTCCTTTGGCGTTCAGCAGCTGCACATCGATACCGGACTGCGCCGCGCCGTTTTCCAGGCTCTGGGTAAAGACATCCAGCCGGTTGTGATAGCGGTGCGCGGATACGCCGATATCGCTGAGGGTGAACAGCGTCGCGGCGTTGCTATAGCTGTAGCGGCCCGCCTGGTTCATCACCGCGATATAGACGCCCGGCTCCTGCAACGGCTTGATATCCGCCAGCGGCAGCAGCAGTTTTTCGCGCGTATTGCGCGCCGGGTTAAGGTCAAAACGGCCGGTGTAGACCAGATCGGCCATCTTCAGCAGCTCGTCCGACTCCCAGTTGCTCAGGGAATTGCGGTATTCCCATTGGCTGACAAAGGCGGAGAGCGATTCAGGTTTGATGCGGAAAAAATTGACGTCGATGTTATCGACATTCAGCGCCATCACCGGCAGTCCGGCCACCACTTTCCCCGGCAGCAGCGAGCCGCGGCTGGCAAAGCCGATGCTCGGGGCGATATCGCGGGTGGTAATGGTTTTTTCAACGCTGCTGTCTAAGGTCGCTTTATTCAGCGCGGTCAGGGTGGGGTCGAGCGAAACGATCAGCTCGCGTTTTGGCTCAAGATGACGTAGACGCAGCTCTTTAAGGTTGGGCGCCAGCTCCCATGCCCCATCGACTTTGCCGCTTTTTTTGTCGACCAGATGCACGCTGCGGGAGAAATCCTGATCCGGCTGCAGAGGAATAGAGAAGGTCAGCACCAGCGTCGAGGCGCCGTCGAGCTGAACTTCAGAAGCATCCAGCAGCGTTAACGCTTTGCCTTTGCTTTTTTCAGCCAGCGCCGCCAACTGGGCGCTGTCCGGCTTCGCGGGCGCGCTATCTGCCGCCGCGGATGGCGCCGACGCGACCGCCTGCGGTTTGCCGCTGTCGTCACAGGCGGTCAACGATAGCGCGGTAAGTAGCGCCAGAGATAGCGCCGCCAAACGAAATGGTTTCATCCTTCTAACCCCTCGGCCCGCAGGCCAGATAATTTCAGTGAACACATTATTATGCGTTAGCGGCAGAATTACCAATAGCGCGCTAGCAAGCAATATTGGTAGGGATCACGGATAGCTGGAGTGGATTAATTTAACGGATATACCGCGCTACGATTTTTCTTATATCAACTTTTAATATCCTCAGCTATCGATACTTTTTATTCTGAAATCCCACTCTCTCTGCCCATATAAATTGACAAGGCGCGCGCTTTCTATTTATTGTTCGGGATATCATTGCCTTTAAAATATAAATTATTACGCCGGCGATGATATTGACTGTACGTTCCAGCGTTTACCAGATAACACAACATCAACCCATCTCATATAAATATATATGGGATTAATAATATGGAAGTTATTTATGTCTCAGATGGTCGCACTGTCGATTATTATTTTAATTCTTTATATCGGCGACGTTGTTTCAACCCGCACAAAAGCCTGGATTCCCTCCGTATTTGTCTGTGCGGTCCTGTTTTTAATCGGGTACTGGACATTTTTCCCGGCAGATATTATCAGCCGGGCCGGAATCGGCACGCCGGTTGCCATAATGCTGATGTATCTGTTAATCACCAATATGGGCACCCTGCTGTCGCTAAAAGAGCTGGCGCAGCAGTGGAAGACCGTGGTCATCTCCCTCGCCGGCATTGCCGGGATCGCGGCGGCGGTCTTTGCGGTGAGCCTGGCGCTGTTCGACCGCAACACCGCGCTGGTCACCATTCCTCCGCTGGTCGGCGGTATCGTCTCATCGCTGATTATGTCGCAGGGCGCGAGCAGCGCCGGCCTGGTCGACCTGTCGGTTTTTGCCATTTTGATTTACGTGATGCAGGGGTTTGCCGGATATCCGCTCACCGCCATCATGCTGCAGCGCGAAGGTAAAACGCTGCTTGCCCGCTACCGCAGCGGCGAGCACCGACCCGATAACATCGCCGATGAGCACGCGATGCTCACCGTTGGTGAGGAGAAAATGCCGCGCCTGTTCAGTAAAATCCCCGTTAGCTACAACAGCAACTACTTTAAATTCCTGCGGCTGGCGCTGGTCGGCTGTCTGGCCTGGCTTGTCGCCGACCTCGCGAAGCCGATCGTGAATATCAGCCCCTTCGTGCTGTGCCTGTTTTTTGGCGTGGTGTTTACCTCGTTAGGCTTTCTTGAAAAACATATGCTGCATAAGGCGAACGGCTTTGGCTTCGCCATTATGGCATTGATGCTATTTATCTTTGATACCTTAAACAAAGCCACGCCGGAGATGCTGCTGCGCCTGCTTTTCCCGATGGTGGCGTTAATCGCCACGGCGGCGATCGGGATGTTTGTTGTCTCCTGGCTGGTCGGGAAACTGCTTGGCGTCAGCGGCCCGATGGCTTTCGCCATCTCATTGACCGCGCTGTACGGTTTCCCCGCCGACTATATTATTACCAACGAGGCCATTAACGCCCTCACCCACGATGAAAAAGAGCGCCAGATGCTGACCCACCATATGCTGGGCCCGATGCTGGTCGGCGGATTCGTCTCCGTCACCATGGTTTCGGTGGTGTTAGCCGGAATTCTGGTCGGCTATCTGACCCCCGCTGTCGGCTGAGCACGTTGAATTTTTAGCAAATGATGGAGCCATTGATGATTAACCCTGACATCACCGCGATTATCGCCAGAGAAGAACAGGCGATGATCGCTTTTCGTCGCGACCTGCACGCCCATCCGGAACTTCCCTGGGAGGAGAAGCGCACCACGGATCGCGTCGCCGCCGGACTGGAGGCCATCGGTATCCCTTACCGCCGGACGCATCCCACCGGAATCATCGCCGACATCGCCGGCGGCCAGCCGGGTAAAACCGTGGCTCTGCGCGCCGATATGGATGCGTTACCGGTGGTGGAGCTGAACGATCCGCTCGACTATAAATCACAAACCCCCGGGAAAATGCACGCCTGCGGCCATGACGCCCATACCGCCATGTTGCTGACCGCCGCCCGTGCGTTATATGACGTCCGCGAGCAGCTGGCGGGCAACGTCCGGCTGATCTTTCAGCCTGCGGAAGAGATTGCCGAGGGGGCGAAGGCGATGATTCAGCAGGGGGCTATCGATAACGTGGATAACGTTTTCGGGATGCATATCTGGTCCGGCACGCCGTCCGGCAAAATCTCCTGCAACGTCGGTTCCTCCTTTGCCTCAGCCGATTTGCTGAAAGTGACCTTCCGCGGCCGCGGCGGCCACGGTTCGATGCCGGAGGCCTGCGTCGATGCGGCGGTGGTCGCTTCCGCTTTCGTGATGAATCTGCAGGCTATTGTGGCGCGTGAAACCTCCCCGCTGGAGTCCGCGGTAGTCACCATCGGCAAAATGGATGTCGGCACGCGCTTTAACGTCATTGCCGAAAACGCCATTCTTGACGGTACCGTGCGCTGCTTCAGCCTGGAAGCGCGCCAGCGCCTGGAAACGGCCATTACCCGCTATGCCGAGCATACCGCCGCGGTATATGGGGCGACCGCTCAGGTTGACTACTGCTACGGTACGCTACCGGTGATCAACGAAGAGCGCAGCGCGCTGCTGGCGCAGTCGGTTATCCGCGACGCGTTCGGCGATGGCGTCCTTTTCAATGAAAAACCGACCACCGGCGGAGAAGATTTTAGTTTTTATATGCAAAATATCCCCGGCGCCTTTGCGCTGCTCGGCTCGGGCAATAAAGAGAAAGGCAGCGACTACGCGCACCATCACGGCTGCTTTAATATCGACGAGCAGGTGATGAAAAGCGGCGCTGAACTGTACGCGCAGTACGCCTGGCGCTACCTGCAGCAAAACGCGTTTTAAGCCAACCCTCCCCCGACGCCGCTCGGGGGAATATCACATTCCCGCCGCCTCTCCTTGAAAATGCCTTGTCGATATCGCAAAAAACAACAACAATCACTCTATTGTTGATGACACGGAGGCACTCATGTCTACCTCGTTTTTTGTCGCTGCCGACTGGCTGGCAGAGCATATTGATGACCCGGAAATCCAGATTATCGACGCGCGGATGGCCCCCCCGGGACAGGAAGAGCGCGATCTTAACGCTGAGTATCAGGCAGGCCATATTCCCGGCGCCGTCTTTTTCGATATCGAAGCCCTCTCTGACCACACCAGCCCGCTGCCGCACATGATGCCGCGCGCGGAGGCGTTTGCCGTCGCCATGCGCGAACTTGGCGTCAGCAGCGATAAGCATCTGGTGGTATACGATGAAGGCAATCTCTTCTCCGCACCGCGCGCCTGGTGGATGCTGCGCACGTTCGGCGTTGAAAAGGTGTCGATTGTCGCCGGTGGGCTGGAGGGCTGGCGCCGCGATGGGCTACCGCTGGAGCAGGGCCTCCCCGAACTGCCGGAAGGTGATTTTGACGGCCGCGTCGATCCGCTGGCGATCAAGCGCCTGACGGATGTGCTGCTGGTCAGCCACGAAGGATCGGCGCAGATCGTCGATGCGCGCCCGGCAGGACGCTTTAATGGCCAGGTGGCAGAGCCGCGACCGGGACTGCGCAGCGGGCATATTCCCGGCGCGCTAAACGTACCGTGGACGGAACTGGTGATTAACGGCGAACTGAAAACCACCGATGAACTCAACGAGATCTTCGCGCGTCAGGGCGTCGATTTTGAACGGCCGATTATTGCCAGCTGCGGCTCCGGCGTAACGGCGGCGGTCGTCGTGCTGGCGCTCACCACCCTCGGCGTTAACGGCGTTAGCCTGTACGACGGCTCATGGAGCGAATGGGGCGCGCGGACGGATTTGCCGATTGAACCGGCGCAGTAGGCAGTAAAGAGAACAACGGGGGCCTGAGCCCCCGTTGAGTTAAATAATCCGATTGTGCTTAAAGTCGCGCAGGAAGCTGCCCCAGCGCTTTTCATAAAACGGCGTGATGTGGGCGATCATAAAGTGGCTAATCCCCTTTTCCCCCTCCACCACCTGACAGATATCAATCGGCTCGTCGCCGGGAAGCGTATCGGTCGCCACGCTGCCGGTCGCCTGAATAACCTCCTCAATATCGCCTTCCGCTTCAATGCCAATCAGCAGGTTGGCTGGCGCATCGGCGCTGTCTTTGATAGAGCATAAAAACGCGCGCTTCACCGTTTTCAGCGTCTTAAACAGCGCGGTCAGCGAGTCCACCATCTGCGCGGGCGGCTCGACAACCTCAGACAGCAGCAGCGACTCTCCGCCTTCAAGCACGGTCTGGGTGCTGAGCGGGCTGCCCTCTTCCCCCAGCAGATGGCTAATCTCGCGCGGCGCAAACTCTTTGCCGGTGGCGAGTTTGGCATTGAGATAGAGCGTTTCGCCGAGGGTCATGGCGAACAGCGTGCGCACCGGCATCACCACAAAAGACTGTTCGTCCTCAACGGCCTGCTGCAGCGCTTCCAGCGAGGTGAAAAAAGGAATGACCGATGTGCCATCATCTTTTTCCCAGTGCTGCAGATCCAGCACGCTGTCTTCAACGACCTGCTCGCCCTGAGCGGCGGCTCCGGGTACCCACACGGTAGCTTCCAGCAGCGTACGGAAAAACGCCGGACGATGGCCTGGCTCGGTAGCCGCCTTCTCCAGCAGGGTTTCTAGCTCATTTTTAGTTTCGGACATAGTAGTTCCACAACGAAAATCCCCTCACCCCGGCTCTCTCCACGAAGGAAACGGGAGAAAGCCGAACGTGACCTCCCCGTGAAACATCAGGGGGAGGGTCAGGGGAAAGGGTTATTCCGCGGTCAGCAAATTAGCAATAGTGCGCACGCCGAGGCCGGTCGCGCCCGCCGACCACTGCTCAACCGCAGATTTGCGGTAGGTCGCCGAGCAGTCGATATGCAGCCAGCCTTCATGATAATTCTCCACGAAGTGGGACAGGAAGCCCGCCGCGGTGCTGGCGCCGGCCGGATAGGCCGCGCTGCCGGTATTGTTCAGTTCAGCAAAGTTGGACGGCAGCTGGCCGCGGTGGAACTCAGCCAGCGGCAGGCGCCAGAAAGCTTCGTTTTCAGCCTGCGCGCTCGCCAGCAGGCGATTCGCCAGCGCATCATCAAAGCTGAACAGCGCGTGATAATCATTGCCCAGCGCGGTTTTCGCCGCGCCGGTCAGCGTGGCGGCATCGATGATCAGCGCCGGCTTTTGCGCCGAAGCATCGATCAGGCCGTCCGCCAGCACCAGGCGACCTTCCGCATCGGTGTTCATGATTTCCACGGTTTTGCCGTTGCGATAGTGAATAATATCGCCCAGTTTGAAGGCGTTACCGCTAATCAGGTTATCGGCGCAGCACAGATAGAGCTTCACGCGCTTGTTCAGGCCGCGCGTGATGGCGAACGCCAGCGCGCCGGTCACCGTCGCCGCGCCGCCCATATCGGACTTCATCGAGTCCATAAACGCGCTCTGCTTGATGCTGTATCCGCCGGAGTCAAAGGTGATGCCTTTACCGACCAGGCAGGCGTACACCGGGGCTTCTTTGTCGCCGGTTGGGTTATAGTCCAGCGCCAGCAGGACCGGCGGACGCTCGGAGCCGCGGCCGACGGTGTGGAGGCCCAGGTAGTTCTGTTCGCGCAGATCTTCGCCCTTGGTGATGCGATAAGAGACGTTATCGCAGGCCACGCTGCACAGCAGGTCTACCGCACGCTGCGCCAGCTGTTCCGGCCCCAGCTCTTCCGCCGGGGCGTTGATGGTGTCGCGGACCCAGTCAATAATGGTCAGGCGGTTATCCAGTTCGCTTTTCTGCGCATCGTCGAGGGCCGGCCACTCCACTTTGCGGCTGCCTTTCGGGCCTTTATAACCGGCCCAGAACGCCCATGCGCGATCGGTATCCCAGCCCTCGCCGTCAAGCGCGACATGTTTGATGCCCATGCCGTCAATTTTTCGCGCCGCGCGCTGAATCAAACCGAGGTCGTCTTTGCCGTTCAGATGCAGGGCGATGCCGTCGTTATTAATGCTGTAAGATGCTTTTTCTCCCCAGCGCGCATCGGCTGGCTGAGCGGTAAGCGTAATTTTCATAGCTTCGGTCATTATCATTATCCTTCTTAGCAAACGGGCCGCCGTATGGCAGCCCGTAAAGTTCTTTCGCTCGTTGATTCATCCGGCTTAAACCACCGGGTAAATCATGACGCGAAAATTATTCTGCTTCGTCTAACCAGACTAGCAGAATCGCCTCAAGAATTTTTTCATTGGATGCGTTCGGATCGTCATCAAACTCTTCCAGATCGCAAATCCACTGATGCAGATCGGTGAAGCGAACGGTTTTCGGGTCGAGATCCGGGAAAGCGTCGTACAGCGCTTCGCCGATTTCACGACTATCGGTCCATTTCAGTCCCATATTAATGCTCGCGTGCGTGGTTGATGGTGTAACGCGGAATTTCGATGACCAAATCTTCGTCAGTCACCCGCGCCTGGCAGCTCAGACGGCTGTCGGGCTCAAGCCCCCAGGCCTTATCCAGCATGTCGTCTTCATCTTCGGTACTTTCCGCCAGCGAGTCAAAGCCTTCACGCACGATGCAGTGGCAGGTGGTGCAGGCACAGGATTTTTCGCAGGCGTGTTCAATCTCAATACCGCTACGCAGCGCTGCATCAAGAATGGTCTCACCGGTCTCAGCTTCCACAACTACGCCATCCGGACACAGGTCCTGGTGGGGCAGAAAAACAATTTTTGGCATTTTAAACCTCGTCCACGGATTGGCCTTTCAGCGCGATACGGACCGATTGATCCATACGACGTGCGGCAAATTCCTGGGTTTGTGTGTCGATATTTTTAATCGCTTCTTTGATTGCATCGGCATCATCGCCTGCCGCTGCTGCGCGCACTTGCTCCGCGGCGTCATCGATAGCCTGACGCTCTGCGGCGCTTAACAGCGCGGCGTCGGCGGCCAGCGCGCTGACCAGACTTTCCAGTACGCGCGCGGCTTCAACTTTTTGCTCGGCCAGCATACGCGCCTGGACATCCTGTTCGGCGTAGCTCATCGAATCTTTAATCATGCTGGCGATCTCGCCATCGGTCAGACCGTAGGACGGTTTCACCTGGATAGAGGCCTCAACGCCGGTCGATTTCTCCATCGCCGTCACGCTCAGCAGGCCATCAGCATCCACCTGGAAGGTCACGCGAATATGCGCCCCGCCCGCCGGTAATGCCGGAATGCCGCGCAGCGCAAAGCGCGCCAGGGAGCGGCAGTCCTGCACCAGCTCGCGCTCGCCCTGCATAACGTGGATAGACATCGCCGTCTGACCATCTTTGAAGGTAGTGAACTCCTGCGCGCGCGCCACCGGAATGGTGGTGTTACGCGGGATAACCTTTTCCACCAGGCCACCCATGGTTTCCAGCCCCAGAGAGAGCGGAATGACATCAAGCAGCAGCAGTTCGCTGTCCGGCTTATTGCCCACCAGGATATCCGCCTGAATCGCCGCGCCGATGGCGACAACTTTATCCGGGTCGATAGAGGTCAGCGGCGTACGGCCAAAGAATTCGCCGACGCGTTCGCGCACCAGCGGCACGCGGGTCGAGCCGCCCACCATCACCACTTCCAGCACCTCTTGCGCCTCAACGCCGGCGTCTTTCAACGCGCGACGGCAGGCCAGCAAGGTGCGTTTGACCAGCGGCGCGATCAGCGCATTAAACTGGCTACGGGTCACCTCCCCCTGCCAGCCGCCGACGTTCACTCGCGCCGTCTCGGCATCGCTGAGGGCGATTTTCGCCGCGATCGCCGCGTCAAGCAGCTCGCGCTGCAGGCGGTTATCGCTGCGATCGTTCAGGCCAGCCTGCTCGCGCAGATAATCGGCCAGCAGATGATCGAAATCGTCGCCGCCGAGCGCGGAATCGCCGCCGGTGGCCAGGACTTCAAACACGCCGCGGCTCAAGCGCAGCACGGAGATATCAAAAGTACCGCCGCCGAGATCGTAAACCGCGATGACCCCTTCCTGACCGGAGTCCAGGCCGTAGGCTATCGCCGCCGCGGTTGGCTCGTTCAGCAGACGCAGCACGTGCAGGCCCGCCAGACGCGCCGCGTCTTTGGTTCCCTGCCGCTGAGCATCATCGAAGTAGGCCGGCACGGTAATCACCACGCCGTCGAGCTCGCCCGCCAGCGCCTCGGTGGCGCGTTCGGCCAGCGCTTTTAGAATGTCGGCAGATACGCGGATCGGATTGAGCAAACCTCCCGTAGTCTGAATCATCGGCAGGCCGTTTTCGCTGGCCTGCAGCTGATAAGGCAGATGTGGGTAGCGGGCCTCGATATCGGCCAGAGAGCGGCCCATCATGCGTTTGACGGAGCTGATAGTGTTGACCGGATCCAGAGCGGCGTTTTGTCGCGCGTCATAGCCCACCGTCAAACCCGAAGCCTGATAGTTCACCACCGACGGCAGCAAATAGCGCCCCTGATGGTCGGGCAGAGTTTCGGCCTGGCCGCTACGCACGGTAGCCACCAGTGAATTGGTGGTGCCCAGGTCGATACCCGCCGCCAGACGTCGCTGGTGCGGCGCGGCGCTCAGTCCGGGCTCACTAATTTGTAATAAGGCCATAATTGCTTCCGAAAATTAAAAATCGAGCAGTTTTTCTTCGAGTTGTTCCGCACTGCTTCGCAGTTTATCGAGAAAACGCAGCTTGCGCACGGTATCCGCCGCCGCCTCCCACGTCTCGTTATTCAGTTGTTCAACCATCAGCTGATGCCGGGTATCAAATTGCGCTTTGACCCGCTTGATAAAGCTTTCCAGCCGCGCTTCATCTTTCGCCTTGCCTATCTCATCGAGCTCTTCGCGCAGTTCCAGCTGTTCCATCAGGAACGCGGTATCGCGCACGGTATGCTGCTCGCTGGCGAGATCGAAACCGTGAAGTGAAAGGAGATATTCGGCGCGGGTCAGCGGATGGCGAAGGGTTTGCCACGCCTGATTAATGGTGGCGGACTGCTGCACCGCGGCGAGCTGTTCGGCCGCGCTGCCGCTGGCGAACTTATCGGGATGATACTGGCGCTGTAGCTCCTGGTACCGGGCAGCCAGGGGTTCTAACGAAAGGGTATAGCTGGCCGGTAACCCGAAGAGGGTAAAATAGTCCATAGCAACCTCAGGGTTAACGAGATAAAGCAAACCCCACTTACGGACGTCCGCAGTGGGGTTTAGATTACATTGCGATTATACGTTAAAGCTTTCGCCGCAGCCGCACTCGTCTTTCACGTTCGGGTTGGTGAACTTAAACCCTTCGTTAAGACCTTCTTTGACGAAGTCCAGCTGCGTGCCGTCGAGGAACTGCAAACTCTTGCCGTCGATCACGACCTTCACGCCTTTGTCTTCAAACACGGTGTCTTCTGCCGCCGGCTCGTCAACAAACTCCAGTACATAAGCCATACCCGAGCAGCCGGAAGTTCTGACTCCCAGGCGCAGACCAAACCCTTTACCGCGGTTGGCCAGAAAGGTGTTGACTCGCGCTGCTGCACTGTCGCTTAAAGTAATCGACATAACAAACCTCAACTCTTAATTATTTTGCTTCACGTTTGCTTTTGTAATCCGCAATCGCGGCTTTAATCGCGTCTTCCGCCAGAATAGAGCAGTGAATTTTCACCGGCGGCAGCTCAAGCTCGTCTGCGATATCGGTGTTTTTGATCGCCTGAGCTTCGTCCAGCGATTTCCCTTTCACCCACTCGGTCACCAGGGAGCTGGAAGCAATAGCGGAACCGCAGCCGTAGGTCTTGAAACGCGCGTCTTCAATGATACCTTCATTGTTGACTTTAATCTGCAACTTCATCACGTCGCCGCACGCCGGTGCGCCAACCATGCCGCTGCCGACGTTTTCGTCGCTATTGTCGAAGGAGCCGACGTTGCGCGGATTCTCGTAATGATCGATAACTTTTTCGCTGTAAGCCATGATGAATTCTCCTTATTGGTGCCGAATTAGTGATGTGACCATTCAATGCTGTTCAGATCCACGCCCTGCTTGAACATTTCCCACAGCGGAGAAAGTTCGCGCAGACGACCAATGGAGTTGCGAACCAGATTGATGGTGTAGTCAATCTCTTCTTCGGTAGTAAAACGACCTAAAGAGAAACGAATAGAGCTATGCGCCAGCTCGTCGGTCATCCCCAGCGCACGCAGCACGTAGGACGGCTCGAGGCTTGCGGAAGTACAGGCGGAACCAGAAGAGACCGCCAGGTCTTTCAGCGCCATAATCAGCGACTCGCCTTCAACGTAGTTAAAGCTGACGTTGAGAATGTTCGGCGCGCCCTGCTCGAGATCGCCGTTCAGGTAGACCTCTTCCATATCTTTTACGCCGTCCCACAGACGGTTACGCAGGCCGCGCAGGCGGGCCATTTCGCTTTCCATCTCTTCTTTCGCGATACGGTAAGCTTCACCCATACCGACGATCTGGTGGACAGGCAGCGTCCCGGAGCGCATGCCGCGCTCGTGACCGCCGCCGTGCATCTGCGCTTCGATACGAATACGCGGTTTACGACGCACGTACAGCGCGCCGATGCCTTTCGGGCCATAGATTTTGTGGCCGGAGAAGGACATCAGATCAACTTTCAGCTGGCTCAGGTCGATAGGCAGTTTGCCCACGCTCTGGGTCGCGTCAACGTGGTAAATGATACCGCGGGCGCGACACATCTCGCCGATGGTAGCGATATCCTGCACCACGCCGATTTCGTTATTCACGTGCATAATGGAAACAAGGATGGTGTCATCACGCATCGCGGCTTCCAGCTCTTTTAAATCGATAATGCCGTTACGCTGCGGGGCGAGGTAGGTCACTTCAAACCCTTCGCGCTCCAGCTGACGGCAGGTGTCCAGCACGGCTTTATGTTCGGTTTTGCTGGTGATGATGTGCTTGCCTTTTTTCTGATAAAAGTTGGCTGCACCTTTAATCGCCAGGTTGTCGGATTCCGTCGCGCCGGAAGTAAAAACGATTTCGCGCGGGTCAGCGCCGACCAGCTCGGCAATCTGATTACGGGCGATATCTACCGCCTCTTCAGCCTGCCAGCCAAAACGGTGTGAACGCGAGGCCGGGTTGCCAAAGGTCCCGTCCAGGGTCAGGAACTGCATCATTTTCTCGGCAACACGCGGGTCCACCGGCGTGGTTGCGGAGTAATCGAGATAGATCGGTAATTTCATTGCTCTATAAACTCCGTACATCGCTTCAATGCAAGGAATCAGGCAACCGGCTGGATGTACGACCGAGTACACAGGATGTCGGAACATCCTGGCCTGATTCGAAAATCTTTTTTATCTTTTTTACTCAGCTCGTTTCAGCTTGCAGCCGATAGCTGCAAGATGAAACTGAACGAGAACTACGCGCGCAGTTTGACGTCGATGGCGTCCTGAGCGCGGGTGCTACGCTGGGATTCATGGTTGTGCTGACGGCCGGAGACATCAAGGATTTCCTGGTTATTCACCAGTTCGCCCAGCGTGATGTTATTCAGAAAACCGGTCAGTCGCTCGCTCAGATCGCGCCACAGCGCGTGAGTCAGACACTTATCGCCGCCCTGGCAGCCGCCTTTACCCTGACAACGGGTGGCGTCAACGGATTCGTCCACTGCGCTGATAACTTCGCCAACCGCGATGCTACCCGCTTCTTTACCTAACAGATAACCGCCGCCTGGACCACGTACGCTGGAAACCAGGCCATTTTTGCGCAGGCGAGAGAACAGCTGTTCCAGATAGGAAAGCGAAATTCCCTGACGCTCTGAAATATCAGCCAACGGAACCGGACCCGATTCAGAGTTGAGCGCAACGTCAAGCATCGCGGTCACGGCATAACGCCCTTTAGATGTCAGTCTCATGTCTTACTTAACCTCAAACTCGCCCCTGCCCGGGCTTTTTATTAATATGGGTATTGCATAGCAAGGGCAAGTCTGACATTCCCGAGTAAATTGGTCAACTATTTACTTGACTGTTTTAGTCAGGTATTTGGCTTTCCGTGCCGTTTCACTTCAGCGCGGCCTGGTGCCCTCGCCCCGGCCCTCTCCCACAAGGAGAGAGGGAGCCCGCAGTACCGCGCCGCCGGGCAACGGCGTGCACTATGACTCTTTATTTTTCTGCTGCTGCTCAATTGACGCCAGCATGCCGCGCAGGATGTTCAGCTCCTGGCTTTCCGGGCGGGCGCGGGTAAACAAACGGCGCAGCTTGTTCATCACCTGGCCCGGGTGGCTGGCGCGGATAAACCCGGTTGCCAGCAGCGTCTGCTCCAGATGACCGTAGAAACGCTCTAAATCATCCACCAGCGGATACGGGGTTTCTTCATGCTCGACGACAGGTTCATTTTGCTCCTGCGCCGCCAGCCAGGCCATACGCACTTCATAGGAGATAACCTGCACCGCCATCGCCAGGTTCAGCGAGCTGTATTCCGGGTTGGCAGCGATTGCCACATGGTAGTGACACTTCTGCAGCTCTTCGTTAGTCAGGCCGACGCGTTCGCGGCCAAAGACCAGCGCGATCGGCGCATGCTGCGCTTCGGCAACGCTTTTCAGGCCGCATTCACGCGGGTCGAGCATCGGCCACGGCAGCGTACGGGAGCGCGCGCTGGTCCCCACGACGAGGCTACAGCCCGCCAGCGCTTCATCAAGGGTATCAACGATGTGTGCATTGCCAATGACGTCGCTGGCCCCCGCCGCCAGAGCGATGGCCTGAGAATCGGGTTTGACCAGAGGATTGACCAGCCACAGGTTGGTTAACCCCATGGTTTTCATTGCGCGGGCGACGGAGCCCATATTGCCGGTGTGTGAGGTTTCTACCAGTACGATTCGAATATTTTGCAGCATTATGGTTCTTCGGCTAAAGATTATTCGTGCATGCTATCATAAAACGAAGACATAAGGAGATTTCACTGTTACTATATGCGCCGTTTTTTCCCGTTCTTTAACATCCAGTGAGAGATACCGATGCATCCGATGCTGAACATCGCCGTGCGCGCAGCGCGCAAGGCGGGTAATTTAATTGCCAAGCACTACGAAACCCCTGACTCCGTAGAAACCAGCCAGAAAGGCAGCAATGATTTTGTGACCAACGTCGATAAAGCCGCCGAGGCGATGATTATCGAAACCATTCGCAAATCTTACCCGCAGCACACCATCATCACCGAAGAAAGCGGTGAGCACGCTGGTGAAGATCAGGATGTTCAATGGGTTATCGATCCACTGGATGGCACCACCAACTTCGTCAAACGTCTGCCGCACTTCTCCGTCTCCATCGCCGTACGCATTAAAGGCCGTACTGAAGTGGCCGTGGTTTACGATCCGATGCGTAACGAACTGTTCACCGCGACCCGCGGTCAGGGCGCGCAGCTGAACGGCTACCGCCTGCGCGGCAGCAGCGCTCGCGACCTGGATGGCACGATCATCGCCACCGGCTTCCCGTTCAAAGCAAAACAGCACGCGACCTCTTACATGAACATCCTCGGCAACATGTTCACCGAATGCGCGGATTTCCGCCGCACCGGTTCCGCTGCCCTGGATCTGGCCTACGTTGCCGCTGGCCGGGTTGACGGCTACTTTGAAATCGCGCTGAAACCGTGGGATTTCGCGGCAGGCGAGCTGATCGCCCGTGAAGCAGGCGCTATCGTCTGCGACTTTACCGGCGGCCATAACTACCTGCTGACCGGCAACATCGTTGCAGGTAACCCGCGCGTCGTTAAAGCGATGCTGGCCAATATGCGCGAGCATCTGAGTGAAGCGCTGAAGCGTTAATATCTCACTGAATGAAAAGCAAAAAGGAAGCCGCGGCTTCCTTTTTTTATCGCATTAAAACGGCCGCAGGCCGCCGCCCGATGGCATCGCGCTACTCCACATCACGATGGCCGCCGCCAGTAAAATCACGCCGCCGGCCAGCGCCAGCGTTGCCCAACCGATCTGCTTCCACAGCGCCGGCGCCCGATTCGCGCTCAGCCTGACCGCCAGCTGGCGGAAACCATGAACCAGCAGCGCCAGCGCGCTAATCGTCAGCGAGGTTCCCGCCGCCATCGCCATCGCGGCCGCCATGCCCCAGCCAAATACGCCGATAACCTTGCTGAATAACAGCACCATAATGGCTCCGGAGCAGGGCCGCATCCCCATTGACAGCACGATAGCCAGCCGCGCCCGCCAGTCATCGCCGCTTTGCAGCTGTTCCGGCGCCGGCAGATGCTGGTGTCCGCAGCCGCAGCCGCAGCTGGCGTGATGAACGTGATGCGCGGTGAAGGCGGTGAATGTCGGCCGGCGCAGCAGCATCCGCAGCTTTTTCAGCGCCCGCCAGCACAGCAAAAGGCCCAGCGCGCCGACCAGCAGATAGCTTCCCTTTTCCAGCCAGAAGCTGCTCAGATGCAGCTGTCTTGCCGGCAGCCGCAGCAGCGTCAGTACCACCACCACTAAGACGATAGCCACCAGTCCCTGCAGCAACGAAGCGGCCAGCGTCAGGCCGATGCTCGATTTCAGCTTCGACGGATGGGTTGCCAGCCAGGTGGTTATGACCACCTTGCCGTGCCCCGGCCCCAGCGCATGCAGGATGCCGTAGGCGAAGCTAAACCCCAGCAGCGACAGCCCGGCGGCGGCAGGATTCTCCGCAACCGCCTGCAGAAGCCGACTCAGTTCGACATTCAGCGCGCGCTGCCAGACCGCGCTTTGCAGCAGCACCTGCGGCCAGGCCCGCCATAGCCAGAAGCCAGCTCCGGCTGCCAGCAGCAGAAACAGCGCCAGCGGCCACAGCTGACGCCAGCGCGGCGAACGGCCGGTTTGAGCAAAAATCACTGACATTGCAGCGTCACCTTTTGCGCGAAGTAATTCCCCAGTTCCATATCCTCCGGCGGCGCATCCGCCTTATCCAGCGACTGCGCGTAGGACAACATTTTTTCGTTAGGCTTCGGCGTCATCACTTTTGCCGTGCAGCTTGTCTTCATCGCCGTCGGTAGTGTGAAGTCTGCGTCTTTGTCGTAATACATATCAACATAATAGGTCGGGTCGTAGGTGGAAAAGGTGAAGGTTTGCCCGGCCAGAGGCTGCGGCTTCGCCAGCGGCAGGGTAAAGGTGAGCACCGCCTGATGACCGCTGCGTTCAAGGCCATAACCAGCGGGCCGATTATCAAACTTCACCCGCTGGCCGTTGTGCCATAGCTCGCTGAAATAGTGCTGGCCCAGCACGTTCGCCATCACTTCCGCCGCCAGCTTTTTCCAGATTTCGCTACCGGGTTTAGCGTTGCCCGCATCATAGAGCAGATCGGCGGAGGTGATTTCATCCATCGTCCAGCGCATTTTAAAGCCGGTGAGCAGCCCATTTTCCGCCACGGCCTCCGTTTGCAAACTGATGAAACTGTGCGGATGCGCCGCCGCAGATAGCGATAAAAACATGAAAAACGCTACGCTGACGCATTGTTTCACTCTCTTCATCTGTTCCTCGCGTGAAAAATTCTGTGAACCCCGCCAGCAATCCTGATGTAAAGACCCGGAAATGCCCTGTTCACCCTCAATACATTAACTACTCTTAACGAAAACCCTAACTGGAACTAACCGGATGATGACAGTGATTGAACCACCATCTGTGCTTTCCAGTCCACAGCGCCGTAGCCAGGTGCTCCTGATGTTTTATCTGCCCGGGCAGTCCGTGACGCCCGAATGGCTGGGTAACCTCACCCAGGTTGATGAGGATACCGCCCGGCAGGACATTGCGGAGACGGGACGCGAGATTCAGCGTTATCACCGCTTGACCCTTGCTTCACAAGCGGACGGCAGCTATCGGATGGAAGGCGCCGCGCTCGATCAACGCTTATGCCTGCTGCACGGCCTGCGCCGCGGGCTGCGCCTGTGCCCGCATTTTGTCAGCCACCATTTTACCCCGGCATTGAAAACGCAGCTTAAACAGCAGGGTATCGCACGCACGCTGTATGACGACACCAATCTTCAGGCATTGGTCAACCGCTGCTCGCGCGCCCTGAACCGGCAGTTTGACTGCCGCGACGTGCATTTTCTGCGTCTTTATTTACAGTATTGTTTGCTGCAGCACCACCTTGGACAGAGCCCCACTTTCACCCACGAGCAGCAGCGCTGGGCGCAAGCCGCCGCCGAGTTTTCCCTCGCCGAGGAGATTGTCCGCCACTGGCAGCGGCGGGTTGCGGCAACGCCCCATGCCGGAGAACAGCTGTTTCTGGCCCTGCTGTTTATGCTGTTGAAAACCCCCGATCCTATCCGCGATGGTCATCAGCACGATCGCCGTCTGCATCTGGCCATTTCCGGGCTGATTCACCGCTTTCAGAACCTGGCGGGCCGTCCGTTTAGCGATGAACAGGGGCTGAGCGATCAGCTCTATATTCACCTTTCGCAGGCGCTACACCGCAGCGTTTTCGCTATCGGTATCGATAACGCGCTGCCGGAGGAGATTGGCCGTCTTTATCCCCGTTTGATGCGCACAACGCAGGCTGCGCTGGCGGAGTTCGAAGCCAGCTGGCAGGTACGCTTTAGCCAGGAGGAAGTCAGTTTAATCGCGGTGATCTTCGGCGCCTGGCTGATGCAAAAAAGCGATCTGCAGGAGAAACAGGTGGTTCTGCTGACCGATGATAACCCGGACCTTGAGCAGTCGCTGGAGCAGCAGCTGCGCGAGTTAACCCTGCTGCCGCTCAATATAAAGTATTTGAGCGTGAGCACCTTTCAGAAAGAGGGCGCGCCGAAGGAAGTGACGCTGATCGTCACTCCCTATGCCACGGCGCTGCCGCTGTTTTCGCCGCCGCTGTTTCACGCCGAAGAGACGTTCAGCGATCATCAGCAGCAGCAGATTTGCAAAATGCTGGAGGCCTAAGCCACCGCTTTTGGCCGCACCACCAGCGCCGGTAAGGCCACCAGCGCCATCACCCAGAAAACGCCCTGGTGCAGATGCTGGTAGAGGAAACCGGCAAAGACCGTCATCACCGCAATGCTGCCGCCCATCGCGACGGCGGAGTAGACCGCCTGCAGGCGGATAACTTCGCTGCCCTGACGCGCTGCAATGTAGCGCATCGCCGCCAGATGGCACACCGTAAAGGTGCCGCAGTGGAGGATCTGCGCGACGATAAGCCAGGGTAGCGCCGTCGTCCAGCCCATCAACGTCCAGCGAATTAGCCCGCACACCGCGGACAGCAGCAGCAGATCGCGGGCGCTAAAGCGGCGGAAGACTTTTTTGCTCAGCGCGAAAATCACCACTTCCGCCACGACGCCAAGCGACCACAGGTAGCCCACGGCGGAGGCGGAATACCCCGCTTCCTGCCAGTAGATAGCGCTAAATCCGTAGTAGGCGGCGTGCGCGCCCTGCAGCAAACAGACGCAGGCGAGGAAGCGCCAGCTTTGCCGCACCAGCGTAAGCCAGGCCGCCAGGCCGGCCGCTTCCTGCTGGCGGGATTCGCCCTGCGGCTGCACCGATGGCTTCAGCAGCATGCCGAGCAGCATGGAGGCAATACCGACGCTGAGCATCACCAGTATCATCCGGTAGTCATACAGGCTGACCAGCTTCCCGGTCAGCGCCGAGCCAATGACGAAAGCTATCGACCCCCACAGGCGCACGCGCCCGTAGTCCATGGTGATCTGCTTTTGCCAGGTATTCGCCAGCGCGTCGGTCAGCGGCACCAGCGGCGAGAAAAAGAGGTTAAAGCCGACGATAATCACCATCAGCCAGGCAACCTGGTGGCCGATCCAAAATGCGAGCGCAAAGAGCAGCGTCAGCAGCGCCAGAATGCGCAGAGAAGAGATAAGACGGGACGGGTCGCTGACCCGCGGCGCAATCAGCAGGCTGCCAAGAAAGCGCGACACCAGCCCGGCGCCGAGCAGCATGCCGATGGTTTCCGGCGTCAGGCCAAGTCCGGAAAGCCAGACGCTCCAGAAAGGCAGGAAGATGCCGTAGCTAAAAAAATAGGTGAAGTAACTTAGCGCCAGCCAGCGCGTGGAGTGTAAGACCATGATTCCCTCCCGAATGGAGGCGACAGTCTGGCGATAAAGCGGGGCGGGCGCAAGATACCCTCGCCCCAGATATGGCGCTATTCGCGCCCCTGTACGTCTATTTTCAGCGAAAAACTCAGCGTATCTCCGGCGCCTAAAACCCGCAGCCCCGGCTGTCCGTCCATGTTATGGGCGTTTACCGGATGACTTTGCGGCTCGAGGCAAAGGAACGGCTCGCCCTGCATTCTGAAAAGCATCAACCACGGAGTTTGCGAAAGAATTGTGATATCCATCACATCACTACTCACCCTCGTCCGCCCGCTCCAGCCGGAATAGCCCACGTTCAGCCAGCGATCCTCACCGTACTGCGCGTGGCTGAAATCGGCGTAGCCGGGCAACTGGCCTTGCCAGCCGAGAGGAAGATGCTGCTCCCCTTCCGGCCAGTAGCCGGCGGCTGCAAACTGCACCGTACTGCGCTTATCAAAAGGAAAAAACGGATGAAAACCGCAGCCATAGGGGATGGGCGTGCTACCGCAGTGGGTAAGCGTCAGCGCAGCCACCAGTTGGTTACGCAGCAGCTGGTAGCGGATCTGCGCCAGGTAATCGAAACCGCAGGCATGCTGCCGACGTAGCTGTAACACGCAATAGTCGCCGCCGCGCGCAATCATATCCCAGCGCTGCAGCCAACCGTCGCCGTGGAGAAAAAAATGCGCGTCGGCGTGGTGGCGAGGCAGAACTATCTCACGTCCCTGAAAAATAAAGCGGTTCCCGGCGACGCGATTGGCCAGCGGCAGCATCGGAAACATGCCGCCGGCGGGGTTTTCATACAGCACCGGCGCCTGATAATGCCGCGAGTATAAACTTTGCACTTTGCCGCCCAGAGAAGCGACGCGCATCCGCAGATGCGCGTTTTCCAGAATCCACTCTTCCGCCATTAGCGCGTCTGCTCCTGCTTCATCGCCTGAGCGCCCGCATGACGTTGCGCCAGCTGCTCTTCCAGGGCTTCGAGAGTGACCCCCTTCGTTTCCGGCACGTTGCGCAGAATATAGAGGTAGCCGGCAGCGCAAATGACGCCATACAGCAGGAAACTGCCCGCCGCGCCCAGTCCAGCATTAAGCAGCGGGAAAGTGTAGGTTAACAAGAAACAGGCAATCCACAGCGCCAGGGTGCCTAAGGACATCGCGAGTCCGCGAACGCGGTTGGGGAAGATTTCCGCCAGCAGTACCCAGGTAACCGGCGCCAGGGTCAAGGCGTAAATAGCAATCGCCGCCAGCACCAGCAGCAGAACGGGCCAGCCCATGATGCCCATGCCATAGGCGGCGGCAATCAGAACATAGATCAGCGTCAACCCTGAGGCACCGAGCAGCATTAATTTACGGCGGCCGATTTTATCCACCAGCGGCAGCGCGGCGAGGGTAAACACCAGGTTGACGATCCCCGTTGCGACGATCGATTTCAGCGTGCTGTTAATATCGAATCCCGCCGAGGCAAAAATCTCCTGCGCGTAGTTAAAGATGACGTTAATTCCGCACCACTGCTGGAAGACGGCGAGGACCATACCAATGATAACGATCGGTTTAACCTGCGGAGCCAGCAGCGCGCCGTAGGATATTTTATGGTTATCTTTTTCCAGCGTGTGCGCGATGTCGCGTAATATCCTGTCGGCATAGTCGGCGGAGCCAATGCGCTCCAGCGCGGCCCGGGCGCGATCCGGCTTACCGGCCTTCATGAGCCAGCGCGGCGACTCAGGAACAAAAAACATCAGCACCAAAAACGCCAGCGCAGGCACCAGTTCCGCGCCGAACATCCAGCGCCAGCCCATCTGCCCGTTCCAGGTCTCCACAATCATCTGCTGCGTCGCCCCCGTCGCTACGGGTTCCGCAATCATCAGGTTGATAAGCTGAGCGGCCAGCACGCCAATCACGATAGTGAGCTGGTTTATCGCAACAAAGCGCCCTCTTTTTTCTGCCGGGCTGACTTCCGCGATGTAAAGCGGGCTGAGCGCGGATGCCAGACCAATGCCCACGCCGCCCACAATGCGGTAAACCACAAACATGTCGAAACTGCTGGCAACCGCCGTCCCCCACGCCGAGGCGCTGAACAGCACGGCGGACAGTATTAAGGGCAGCTTGCGCCCCAGTTTATCGGCGCACCATCCCGAGATTAATGCGCCGAAAACGCAGCCCACCAGCGCTGAGCTCATTGCCCAGCCGGACTGCGCCGGGTCGGTAATGGAAAACCAGGCTTCATAAAACGGCTTTGCGCCGCCAATCACCACCCAGTCATAGCCAAAGAGTAAACCACCGCAGGCGGCGACCAGACAGATAGTCCAGACGTAGCCCATTTTCAGATGTGTCTGCGCGTTATTCATAATGATTCCTCTATAAGGGAAACGCAGGGAACAGTAGGGTTCAGGCGGGCCAGGCCCGCCCGTTTCAGGTTCAGGAAAACATGCCGCTTTGCAGGGCATGACGAATCAGATGCGCCTTATCATGAGCCGGGTTCAGCTGCAGCAGCCGCTGCATCGCCTGCTGGCTGGCGGATAAGTTGCCCAGCCCCAGATGGCCCAGCGCTTCAATAAACAAACAGTGCTGCTGATGCTGCTGCTGCGCTGAAACATCGAGCACCACCAGATCCGGGAGAGAGACGGCAAAAAAGTCGGCTTGCGGAACGTCATCCCGATGCTGCCTGGCCCAGGCGATAAAATTCTGGAAGTGCTGCTCGGCCTGCGCCGGATTACCGCTCTTACGCAGCGCGATGCCCTGCCAGAAAAGGTAATCGGCGGGCTGATCGTTGTAGTAACGCCCGGCGTCCAGCGTTGAGCCCCCTTGCAGGGCAAGCTGGTAATATTCCGCTGCCCGGTGCGCATCCCCAGTCTGTTCCGCGCAATAGCCCAGCAAATACCAGATATCGTTGTCCGTCTGCCCGGGCAGCCGCCCCTCTCCCAGGTTATCGGGATAGCGTAACGCTTCATTCAGGCAGCGAGCGGCCTGCGTGAACGCCTTACGTTCGATCAACTGTAAAGCGCGATGGAGCTGATTGAGCAAATACTGGCCGGTAACTTTCCCCTCCCCGCCTTCCCAGGGATGAAATACGCGCGTACCGAGAATAGCGGCGGCATCGGCGTAATGGCCGGCCGCGTTCCACAGGCTTAACAGCTCAGCGGTCAGGTCATCCCGTTTCAGCACCACCGCTTTGCGCGCCGCCAGCGTTTCCAGTCGTTCGTTTACCGGCGTACCCAGTGATTTTTTCAGGAAATCAAGCTCAAAGAGGAAGCGCGCGTTTTCGGGCTCAAGCTCTACGGCCCGCTGCAGATAAGCCTGCGCCTGCGCGGCATCCTGTTGTTTGTTCCAGGCGTAGACCCCCAGCAGACGATGCGCGGGCGCATAGTCGGGAGATTTTTCCAGCGTCTCGCGCCAGCAGCTTACCGCCTCTTCATAGCGACGTTTGCTGTACCAGAAGCAACCGAGCAGATAGCGGGCAAAAGCGCTATCGCTCAGGGTTTGCAGCATCTGGACTTCATCGAGCGTATTGGGGAAACGCACTTTTCGCGCATGGCAGCGCTCGGCTTCGGCAATTAACCGTTGCCGTTTATTCACATCATCGCTTAACGAGGCGCGCCACAGTATCGGCAGCGCCTCCTGGCAATCCAGAACCTCAAGCACCTCCTTCGCCGCCTGCTTCTGACCGATGGAGAGCAGCCAGCCCGCCAGCAGGCTGCCGTTGATCCCTCTGCGCCCCGTTACGCGCAGCAGGCCCGCGCGCGACTCATCGCCCGGCGCAATCATCCAGCGCGCGCAGTGCAGCGGATAGCTCAACGGGTATTGTTCGAGGCAGACGACAATATACGCCTGTGCCTCTTTCGTCCGCCCGCTGTTCGCTAACGCCAGCGCTTTCAGCCCCATAGCCAGATGGTTGCTGGCGTTAAACTGCAGGCTGGTGTTGACCTTTTCCAGCGCGTCGGCGGTATCGCCACGCTTCATCGCCAGCCTTGCCAGCGCCCACCAGGCGGCATCGCGGCAGTTACCGCTCCAGGACGCTTTGTAATAGCAATCCCATGCTCCAGCTTCATCGCCCTGCCTTTCCAGCGCGCTGCCAAGCAGCATGCTGGCTTCGCCATCGCGCGGATTTTTATTCAGACGATGGGCGCGAAGTAGCGCGGCCCGGGCACATTGCTCCGCCAGCCCCCAGTCGGCGCAATTAAACGCCAGCGTCCCGAGGGCAACATTATTGCGGTAATCCTGCGGATCGAGGGCTATCGCCCGGCGATAGTAATCCGCGGCATAGCGGCTTGCATGATTGTATTGTTCAAGATGCTGGCCGATAAAATAGAGCTCATCGCCGTTATGAATCTCTTCCGGCATCGCCGGCGCGCAGGCAGGTTCGGGCAGGGGCGTCTGCTGAGTAATATGTTCCTGATAATCCAGCAGCGGCTGGTTGTCTGCGGTTTTCACCTTAATGGTTAAGCGCCGGGCGTCATTTTCCGGCAGCGTATGCTGCCAGCTCTCGCCGGGCTTCAGCGTAAGCTGAGTTTCATACAGCGGCTGCTTTTCCGCGCTGAGTTCAACAACAATATTTTCCAGCGGCGCAATGGCGTAAACGCCGAGCTGCAGCTGCTCCGTCTCACGAACCAGCTTCAGCGCCAGCTGCGTATTGGCATTTTGCACCATCCCCAGCTCGCTATAGGGAAGGAAGTTTTGCACAAACACCTTCTCTTCATAAGGCGCAAGCCAGGTAAAGTCAGGCTGGTTATCGGTGTAGACGCCGGTCATCAACTCGATATAGGGGCCATTTTCGTCGGTCAGATTGCGGTCCCACGCCTGGCCAAAGTCGCCATAGCCCCAGCTCCACTGTTTTTTGCCCGGCGAGACGTGATGGTCGGCAACATGCAGCAGCCCACCCCGCTCGTCGTGGTGATAAGCGCCGACAAAGTCGTAGTCCGATTTCTCCGCCATATACGAGGTGGGTACCGGAACGTTTTTATACCGGGAGATATCGACGCCCGCAGAATAGTCCACTTTGTAGTAGGTGCCGGTGGCGATGGGAAAAGCGGAAACATCGCGCTTGCCGTGATCGAATACGGCGGTGACGTCGGGTGGAAACACGCTCTGGTGAGCATCGCCGCCTTTGACCGCCGGGTTGGCCCACCACAGGAAATGACGCGGCGTTGCGTTACCATTAAAAACCTTACCGGTGATTTCAATCAGCGCGCGGTCAGGATAGAGAGTAAACCCGGTCATGACCTGCAAACCGCGCATGGGCTCCGCTTCCCCCATCCATACGGTCTGCACGCCGTTTTCCCCGCGCTGGATCGAAAAATCGACCGGCATAAAGGTCGTCGGGCGGTGATGCTGCGGCCAGTTGAACTCGATACCGCCGGAGATCCAGGGCCCCAGTAGCCCTACCAGGGCGGGCTTAACGACTTCATTGTAATAGACAAAATCGCGCAGTTTGACTTTGTCATACGCCCGGTGAATACGTCCGCCAAGCTCCGGCAGCAGCATGATACGAATGAAATCATTCTCCATCCATACTGCCTGATAATCGCGCATTTCACGCTCGCCGGTCAGGGTATCTATCACGCCGTAGGGATAGACGTTGCCGGAGGAACCCTGATAAACGCGCTTTTCCAGAAACATGGGGTTCGGATCCTCCGCCCCCGTCGTCCACGTAGGTAATGTAATTGTTTCCTGCCAGACCTTAACCGAACCGTACATGACGCCTCCACTAAACGAAATAAAGTAAAACTTGCTATGAGAGGAGTTTATATCGCCATTTAGCTGCTAAAATGCGCAACGCTCACGCAATATAGTTAAGGGAGTTAAGTGTATGCAGCGCACCGGTTTGAATAACGCCCGGGTCAGGCAGGCCAACAAATCAATTTTTCTCTCCCACCTCTGGCGGGAGAAACAGCTCAGTAAATCCCAGCTTTCCCAGCTCACCGGGCTCTCTATTCCGGCTGTGAGCAACATTCTTGCCGAACTGCTTAGCGAGGGATTGATCGGCCATTCCACGGAAAAAATGAGCAAGCGCGGCGTGAACAGCGGAAGCTACCAGATCCCCGAACACGGTGCCTGGACGCTATGCATGAATATCACGCCGACCAGCATTGAGTATCAGCTTGCCGATGCCCGACTGCTGGCGGTTGACGGCCACCAGCATTTGCCCATCGATGCCCCCACGCCGCAGGCCCTTCTGGAGGCCATCGTGGAATGCTGGCGACGTATACACCGCCGCTACCCGCAGCACAGCATCAATCTCGCGCTTGGCGTTCATGGGCAGGTTGATCCGGTAACCGGGGTGTCACAAACCATGCCCCAGGCGCGCTGGAAAACGCCGATTGAAATAAAGTATCTGCTGGAGGAACAGCTCGGCGTGCAGGTGCGGGTGGATAATGACTGCGTGATGCTGGCGCTGGCGGAGAAGTGGCAGCATCAGGGTATACAGCCGGATTTTTGCGTGATTAACGTCGATTACGGTATCGGCTCGTCATTTGTGATTAACGATCAGATTTATCGAGGAAGCCTCTACGGCAGCGGGCAGATAGGACACACGATTGTGAATCCTGACGGCAAGGCCTGCGACTGCGGGAGATACGGTTGCCTCGAAACCGTAGCGTCCCTCAGCGCGTTGAAAAAGCAGGCGCGGATGTGGCTCAAAACGCAGCCGGAAGCGCAGCGCTCTCCCGAGCAATTAACCACGGCATCGCTCATTGAAGCCTGGGAACAGGGAGACGTGCATATTCGCGCATGGGTTGATAGCGCGGCCAACGCCATTGGCTTAAGCCTTTATAATTTCTTAAATATTTTGAATATTAATCAGATCTGGCTATACGGACGCAGCTGCGCCTTTGGCGAACAATGGCTGGAAAGTATCGTTAAACAAACCGGCTTTAATCCCTTTGACCACGGCGATACGCCGCGAGCGCACGCCACTCAAATCGGCTTTGGCAAACTGACCCGCGCCCAGCAGCTGATGGGGATCGGTTATCTGTACGTGGAGGAACAGCTGCAAACGCTGCGTTAATCGTCAGCGGACGTGGCGGAGCGCAAATTTGTGTATTACGTTTAAATCACACGTCTCTCATAACGAGCTGATTATGAACACTCTACGCTACTTTGACTTTGGCTCCTCCCGCTCTCTGCTGCTGCTGATTGCGCGTATCGCGGTGGTGGTGCTGTTTATCCTTTTCGGCTATCCCAAGCTGCTCGGCTTTAGCGGCACGGTGCAGTACATGGCCTCCTCCGGCGCGCCGATGCCAACGCTTGCGGCCATCATTGCCATTATTATGGAAGTGCCGGCGGCCATTTTAATTGTGCTGGGCTTTTTCACCCGCCCGCTGGCGGTGATCTTTATTTTTTATACCCTCGGTACAGCGGTGATTGGCCATCACTACTGGGATATGACCGGCGATGCGGTTCTGCCGAACATGATTAACTTCTGGAAAAACATCAGTATTGCCGGTGCCTTCCTGCTGCTGGCGATAACCGGTCCCGGAGCGATTTCGCTCGACCGCCGCTAATCAACAGACGCAAAAAAGGCCGCATCAGCGGCCTTTTTTATGTCAACGCTAACGCTTACGCATAAACCGGGAAGCGTGCGCAGATATCCAGCACTTTACCCTTCACGCGCTCAATGACCGCTTCGTCATTGATGTTGTCCAGCACGTCGCACATCCAGCCGGCCAGCTCTTTCACTTCCGCTTCTTTAAAGCCGCGACGGGTGACTGCCGGAGAACCGATACGGATGCCGGAGGTCACAAACGGGCTCTTCGGATCGTTCGGCACGCTGTTTTTGTTGACTGTGATGTTAGCACGGCCCAGCGCAGCGTCCGCTTCTTTACCGGTCAGGTTTTTATCGACCAGATCCAGCAGGAACAGGTGGTTTTCAGTGCCGCCGGAAACCACTTTGTAGCCGCGGTTCAGGAACACTTCTACCATTGCCTTCGCGTTTTTCGCTACCTGCTGCTGGTAAACTTTGAACTCCGGTTCCATCGCTTCTTTCAGCGCAACGGCTTTCGCCGCGATAACGTGCATCAGCGGGCCGCCCTGGGCGCTCGGGAATACGGCAGAGTTCAGTTTTTTGTACAGCTCTTCGCTGCCGCCTTTCGCCAGGATCAGGCCGCCGCGCGGACCGGCCAGGGTCTTGTGGGTAGTGGTGGTCACGACGTGAGCATGCGGAACCGGGTTCGGGTAAACGCCAGCGGCGATCAGACCGGCAACGTGGGCCATGTCGACGAACAGGTATGCGCCGATGCTGTCAGCGATTTCGCGCATTTTTGCCCAGTCAACCACGCCGGAATAAGCGGAGAAACCACCGATAATCATCTTCGGTTTATATTCCTGAGCCTGCTTAGCCATGTCTTCATAGTCAATTTTACCGGACTCATCGATGCCGTAAGGAATGATGTTGTACAGTTTGCCGGAGAAGTTGACCGGGGAGCCGTGAGTCAGGTGACCACCCTGCGCCAGGTTCATACCCAGAACGGTATCGCCCGGCTGCAGCAGTGCAGTATAGACCGCGAAGTTAGCCTGGGAGCCGGAGTGCGGCTGCACGTTAGCGTAGTCAGCGCCGAAGAGCTCTTTGGCGCGATCGATAGCCAGCTGCTCTACGATATCGACGTATTCACAGCCGCCGTAGTAGCGCTTGCCCGGATATCCTTCAGCGTATTTGTTGGTCAGCTGAGAGCCCTGCGCCTGCATAACGCGCGGGCTGGTGTAGTTTTCGGAGGCGATCAGTTCGATGTGCTCTTCCTGACGTACTTTTTCTTGCTCCATAGCCTGCCACAGTTCGGCATCATAATCGGCAATGTTCATTTCACGCTTTAACATCCGCATCTCCTGACTCAGCTAACAATAAAATTTCGGCCTAAAAAGGCGGTCCACCTGGACAACGGCCCACAGTATAACTGAATCATTCTGCGATAACAGGTCTTGACAAAGGATTTTACGCAAACGATTGGCTCCGCGTTACACAAGGCTTTGAGCAATAAAGCACCTTCGATTATCAACGGATTTCTTTTCAGGTTTGTGATGCAAATAATTCATGTTGTAACTGCCTTATGGGAAAGTGTTAAAGAACCATTTACAAAGCAGGGTTATTTTTATAAGATGCATTTTAAATGCATCATTAAGATAACTTATAAAGGAAGCTGCTATGCTCGACGCGCAAACCATCGCTACGGTGAAAGCCACCATCCCTCTGCTGGTTGAAACCGGTCCGAAACTGACCGCCCATTTTTACGACCGCATGTTTGCTCATAATCCCGAACTCAAAGAAATCTTTAATATGAGTAATCAGCGCAACGGCGACCAGCGCGAGGCGCTGTTCAACGCCATTGCCGCCTATGCCAGCAATCTTGAGAACCTGCCCGCCCTGCTGCCGGCGGTGGAAAAAATCGCCCAGAAGCACACCAGCTTCCAGATCCAGCCCGAGCAGTACAATATTGTCGGTACCCACCTGCTGGCCACCCTTGACGAGATGTTCAGCCCGGGTCAGGAAGTGCTGGATGCCTGGGGCAAGGCCTACGGCGTGCTGGCCAACGTCTTTATTAATCGTGAAGCGCAAATCTACAGCGAAAGCGCCAGTAAAACCGGCGGCTGGGAAGGCACCCGCGCGTTCCGCATCGTCAGAAAAACGCCGCGCAGCGCGCTGATTACCAGCTTTGAGTTTGAGCCGGTCGACGGCGGCGCGGTCGCTGAATACCATCCGGGCCAGTACCTGGCGGTCTGGCTGAAGCCGGAAGGCTTTCCGCATCAGGAAATTCGTCAGTACTCTTTGACCCGCAAACCCGACGGTAAAGGCTATCGCATTGCGGTTAAGCGTGAAAACGGCGGCCAGGTTTCAAACTGGCTGCATGATTCTGCGAAAGAAGGCGACGTGATTTACCTGGCCGCGCCGGCCGGCGATTTCTTCCTCAACGTGGCGCCGGAAACGCCGGTCACGCTGCTCTCCGGCGGCGTCGGTCAGACGCCGATGCTGGCGATGCTGGACACGCTGGCAAAAGCACAGCATCCGGCGCAGGTGAACTGGTTCCACGCGGCAGAGAATGGCGACGTGCACGCCTTCGCGGAGGAAGTGAAAGCGCTGGGTGAAACCCTGCCGAAGTTTACTTCTCACGTCTGGTACCGCAGCCCGAGCGAAACGGACCGTGACGCCGGCGCGTTTGACAGCGAAGGTTTGATGGATTTATCGGCCCTGGCCGACAAGATCGGCGACCCGCAGATGCAGTTCTATCTCTGCGGCCCGGTGGCGTTTATGCAGTTTGCCGCGAAGCAGCTGGTAGATCTGGGCGTGAGCAGCGGCAACATTCATTACGAGTGCTTCGGCCCGCACAAGGTGCTGTAAACAGAGCGATGGATGCAGGCGGCCCGGAAATTATCGGGCCGCCATTCGGTTTGTCAGCTTAAATCGCCGCGTCGTCTTCTTCGCCGGTGCGGATACGAATCACGCGCGCGACATCGAAAACAAAGATCTTACCGTCGCCGATTTTGCCGGTCTGCGCCGTACGGATAATGGTATCCACGCAGGTATCGACGATATCATCGGTGACAACGATTTCGATTTTCACTTTCGGCAGAAAATCGACCATATACTCCGCGCCGCGATACAGCTCGGTATGCCCCTTCTGGCGGCCAAAACCTTTCACTTCCGTTACCGTCATCCCGGTGATGCCGACTTCGGCCAGCGCTTCACGCACGTCATCCAGTTTGAAGGGTTTAATAATCGCATCAATCTTTTTCATGGTGTTCCTGTTTTAGTCGCGTAACCGGTTGCTAACCGTATCATAACTTGCGTCATCACGCGGAGCTACTCTTTAAAGTCGTTAGCGTCGAGCTCGTGGCGCGACAGCAGCTTATAAAATTCGGTGCGGTTGCGCCCCGCCATCCGCGCCGCATGCGTGACGTTGCCTTTAGTGATTTGCAGCAGCTTGCGCAGGTAATTGAGCTCAAACTGATTCCGCGCCTCAACAAAGGTCGGCAGCGCGGTGTTTTCCCCTTCCAGCGCCTGCTCCACCAGGGCGTCGCTAATGACCGGCGAAGAGGTTAGCGCCACGCACTGCTCAATCACGTTCACCAGCTGGCGCACGTTGCCCGGCCATTTTGCGGCCATCAGCCGCTTCATCGCATCGGTGGAGAACGCGCGAACAAAGGGTTTGTGGCGATCGGCGGACTGGCGCAGCAGATGGTTCGCCAGCAGCGGAATATCTTCCGTACGCTCGGCCAGCGGCGGGATTTTCAGATTCACCACGTTGAGACGATAAAACAGATCTTCGCGAAACTCGCCGCGCGCCATGGCCTTCGGCAGGTCGCGATGGGTCGCAGAAATAATCCGCACATCAATGTCGATATCGCGGTTGCTGCCCAGCGGGCGCACTTTACGCTCCTGCAGGACGCGCAGCAGTTTAACCTGCAGCGCCACCGGCATATCGCCGATTTCATCAAGAAACAGGGTCCCGCCTTCTGCGGCCTGGAATAGCCCCTCGCGATTGCTGACCGCGCCGGTAAAAGCGCCGCGGGCGTGGCCAAACAGCTCTGACTCCAGCAGCTGCTCGGGAAGCGCGCCGCAGTTAATGGCGACAAAAGGTTTATCGCGGCGCGGGCTGGCGTTATGAATTGCCTGGGCGACAATCTCCTTGCCGGTACCGCTCTGGCCGTTAATCAGTACGCTGACGTCCGACTGCGCCACCATCCCTGCCTGCTCCAGCAGACGCTCCATCAGCGGGCTGCGGGTCACAATCGCCTGGCGCCAGCGCTCATCGGTGGTGGGCGCGCTCTGCTCCAGCGCGTCATCAATCGCTTTATACAGAGCGTCTTTATCCACCGGCTTGGTGAGAAAGCTAAATACGCCCTGCTGGGTCGCGGCAACGGCGTCCGGAATGGAACCGTGCGCGGTGAGAATGATCACCGGCATTCCCGGCTGAACCTTCTGGATTTCGCTGAACAGCTGGAGGCCGTCCATCTCGTCCATCCGCAGGTCGCTGACTACCAGGTCGACTTTGTCACGGCTCAGGGTGCGCAGGGCCTCCGGCCCGCTCTCGGCGGTCAGTACGCTGTATCCTTCGCTGACAAGACGCATGCCCAGCAGCTTCAGCAGCCCCGGATCGTCGTCCACCAGCAGCAGGCGGGCGGGTTTACGGATCGTCATGAATCACCTCCGGGACCTTCTCGCCGCCGTGCCCGGCGTCCGGGCTGAAGTTCCCGCCGGGTTTACGGCTGGAGAGCTGGCGCTCGATGTCGGTGAGATTCTCCAGCTTGCGGGTCGTCAGTTCGAGCTGACTGCGAAGTTCAATTTCCTGCTGACGCAGCGTCTCCAGCTCCGCATCGCTTGACTGCTGCAATTTGGCGTAGCGGGAGCGCTCCTCAATCAGCTGAAGCTGCCGGCCCTGGGCATCGCGCCAGAGCTGATAAAGCGGGCGAACCTGGGCGGCGATTTGCGGGCTGAAGGCATCCAGACTGGCCACCAGATCGCGACGTTCGTTGGGCGTAATTTTGGCATCGGCCAGTAAAATGCCGCGTTTAAAGGCATCCTGCCAGCTGTTGGCATCGTGCTGCCGGGCTTCAGCCCGCGCCTGTACCGGAGCAAGGCGATCCGCGCAGTCAATTCCCCGCAGCCAGTAAAGCGGGTTTTTATCACTGGCCTCGCTTTGCAGGCTCCAGATATCGGCGCACTCCACCGAAAGAAAATCGGCGACCTGATGCTGCGGCAGCGCGGAGAGCGTTTTGCCATCCGCGGCGTGTGGTGATGTAGAGGCGGAACATCCCGCCAGCGCCAGGCAGGACATGCCTGACAGCAGCCATCCCCTGAGGGGACGGACAAGTGCGAAGAAGTGGGACATATTCACCCGATAGTTATACGTTATTTTGTCCAGACTCGGCGACGGGGAGCGTGATACGAAAACAGATTAGCCCTGATTTATCATCAACCAGGCTCAGCTCGCCCTGCATTTGCCGTACGCAGTCGCGGGCAATGCTCAGCCCCAGACCGCTGCCTTTTACCGCCCCTTTACGCTGGTGGCTTCCCTGATAAAAAGGCTCAAAAATCATGTTTCTCTCTGCGGGCGGGATCGGCTCGCCGTCGTTAATGACGTCAATGCGCACCTGCTCGCCGTGCCGATAGCTATGAATGCGAATGTTACCGGATTCAGCACCATAGTGCACCGCATTGGAGTAGAGATTATCCAGGACGCTCACCAGCAGAGCGGGCTCCGCTTCGCATAAACGCTCGCTGAGCAACAGTTCGGTATGCATCATTTTAGCTCTTGCCGGCAGGCTATGGGCAGAAACCACATTTTCCACCAGTTCGGCCAGGTTTACCGTCTCGCGCGCAATCGGGCCATCGGCCTGTTTACGGTTGTAATCCAGCAGCTGCTCGATCAGCTTTTGCAGGTTGCGGCTGCTGTTATCCAGAATTTCAACGATCTCCTGCTGCTCGGGCGTCAGCGGCCCGGCCACCCGGTCGGCAAGCAGCTCCGTCCCTTCGCGCATGCTGGCCAGCGGCGTTTTCAGCTCATGGGAAAGATGGCGCAGGAACTGATGACGCTGGGATTCCAGCCAGGCAAGGCGTTCGCTCAGCCAGATAATGCGTTTACCGACGGAGCGCAGCTCGCGCGGACCGGTAAACAGCGCGGCGTCGTCCAGCGACTTCCCCTCCCCCAGTCGGTTGATCATTCTCTCAATGCCCTTCACCGGGCCGATAATCATGCGGGTGAACAGCAGCACCAGCGCCAGGCTGAGCAGGAACAGCACCAGCGCCTGCCAGCCGAAGAACTGCCCGCGCTCGGCAATTTCCTGCTGCAGCTGCTGCCCGCGCGAATAGACCACCGTTCGGGTTGCCTGCACCATGTCGCTATTGGCCGAGGCAAACGCTTCCAGGCTGGCGGCTGACTTCGCCGCCGGACCGCTATTTTTACACTGCAGCTCGGCCAGATCGTCGAGATCCTGACGCAGCGCCTGCCAGATTTTCTCATCGGGCAGGACGCCCGCGTGAGCATCAAGCATTTCGCTGTAGCGTTGGCGCTGATTCTGGTAGACCCGCGCCAGCGTCGGATCGTCCAGCACGCAGTACTGACGGTAGCTACGTTCCATCTCCAGCGATGCGTTAATCATCGCTTCGCTGCGGCGGGCGTCGATAAGGGTAGTACGGTTGATATGCGCCGCCTGCGCGCTCAGCGCGTTGAGGCTTTGCCACGCCTGCCATGCCAGCACCAGCAGCGGCAGCAGGATCAGCACGAAGGATAGCGTGACCAGCTGGCGCAGCGAACGGGGGAAAAGGGAGAGTCGCTTCACGGATAGGGTCTCAATCATTAGCTCATGACGATGCTAACCGAGGACGCAATAAACATCTACGCCGGAAATAATAAAGCCAGGCTACAGGAGCCTGGCTTTATTAAGAAATGAGGCGGTGCCTTACTCGACGTTTCGCCCGATGACTGATAAAGCAGAGCTGTTATCAGGAGTTGGACGGCAGGCACCTGTTTGTGCGTCATTCGAAGTTTATGTAGCGCGTCCCGAAGGGGCTGACATAAGAAGGTGAATGAGCCACTGGTTATAATTATGCACGAACTATGCCACATCTCAAAACATTTTATTAACACAATGAAATATAATACCTTTTTACTATTCATGGGCATGAATGATGATGGTCGGTTTTCGCGCAAAGTGTCGCTGATTAGCAACACCGGATGAATGGTTTAGCAATGCCATTATAAATCAATATGTTAAGCGTCACCTTTTGACGACACCACTATAGCGCGTTTGTCGGCGATCCCCGACACCTGCTGTCGATACGCCTCACCAATAAAAAAGCCCCCTGCGCGGGCAGGAGGCTTAATGCGATTTGTGAGCGGTTTTAGCCCAGCTGTTTACGCGCGTTGCGGAAAATACGCATCCACGGGCTGTCTTCGCCCCAGTTTTCCGGATGCCAGGAGTTCGACACGGTGCGGAACACGCGTTCCGGGTGCGGCATCATGATGGTCGCGCGCCCACTTTCGCTGGTCACCGCGGTGATACCGTTCGGCGAACCGTTCGGGTTAGCCGGATAGTTTTCCGTCACCTTACCGACGTTGTCGACAAAGCGCAGCGCCACCAGGCCTTTGCTTTCCAGCTGCGCCAGATGCGCGCCATCGCGGACTTCCACCTGTCCTTCACCGTGAGATACGGCAATCGGCATCATTGACCCCACCATCCCCTGCAGCAGCAGCGACGGGCTCTGGGTCACTTCAACCAGGCTGAAGCGCGCTTCAAAGCGGTCGGACTGGTTACGCACAAAGCGCGGCCACAGCTCGCTGCCCGGGATCAGCTCGCGCAGGTTAGACATCATCTGGCAGCCGTTGCATACGCCCAGCGCCAGGGTTTGCGGACGATGGAAGAAGGTGGCAAATTCGTCGCGAACCCGCTCATTGAACAGGATCGATTTCGCCCAGCCCTCACCCGCGCCTAAAACGTCACCGTAGGAGAAGCCGCCGCAGGCCACCAGCGCCTGGAAGTCAGCAAGACCGGTACGCCCCGCCAGCAGGTCGCTCATGTGCACATCGATGGCATCAAAGCCCGCGCGATGGAACGCCGCGGCCATTTCTACATGGGAGTTCACGCCCTGCTCGCGCAGCACCGCAACCTTCGGACGCGCGCCGGTGGCAATATAAGGCGCAGCGATATCCTCATTGATATCGAAGGAGAGCTTCACGTTAAGGCCCGGATCGGCATCGTTGGCTTTCGCCTCGTGCTCCTGGTCGGCGCACTCCGGGTTATCGCGCAGACGCTGCATTTGCCAGGTGGTTTCTGCCCACCACATGCGCAGCGTTGTGCGGCTTTCGCTGAATACCGGGTGACCGTCGGCCTCGATGATAAAGCGATCGCCCGTCGTGGCCTGGCCAAGATAGTGAACGCAATCCGCCAGACCATGAGCGGCCAGCAGCGCTTCCACCGCCTGGCGGTCGGCGGCACGAACCTGAATCACCCCGCCAAGCTCCTCGTTAAACAGCGCGGCCAGACGATCCTCGCCGAGCGCGGCGATATCAACCTTGACGCCGCAGTGGCCGGTAAAGGCCATCTCGGCCAGCGTGACCAGCAGGCCACCGTCAGACCGATCGTGCCACGCCAGCAGCTTACCTTCGGCCACCAGCGCCTGCATTGCGTCCCAGAAGCCTTTCAGCTGCGCGACATCGCGCACGTCGGCGGTCACATCGCCAAGCTGACGATAAACCTGCGCCAGCGCGGTCGCGCCCAGCGCATTGTTCCCCTTGCCTAAATCAATCAGCAGCAGGGCGTTGTCTTCGGTCGCGAGCTGTGGGGTGACGGTACGGCGTACGTCTTCCACGCGGGCAAAGGCGGAAATCACCAGCGACAGCGGAGAGGTCATCTCGCGCTGTTCAGCGCCTTCCTGCCAGCGGGTTTTCATCGACATGGAGTCTTTACCCACCGGAATGGTCAGTCCCAGGGCCGGACAGAGCTCTTCGCCAACCGCTTTTACCGCTTCATATAAACCGGCGTCTTCGCCCGGGTGACCGGCTGCGGCCATCCAGTTTGCCGACAGCTTCACGCGATTGAGCGCGCCAATCTGCGTCGCCGCGATGTTGGTCAGCGCCTCGCCGACCGCCAGACGGGCGGAAGCGGCAAAGTCCAGCAGCGCCACCGGCGCGCGCTCGCCAATGGACATGGCTTCGCCATAGTAGCTGTCGAGACTGGCGGTGGTCACCGCGCAGTTAGCCACCGGGATCTGCCACGGACCCACCATCTGATCGCGCGCCACCATACCGGTGACGGTACGGTCACCGATGGTGACGAGGAAGGTTTTCTCCGCCACGGTCGGCAGGTGCAGCACGCGATTCACCGCGTCGGCAATAGTGATTCCCTGGCGTTCCAGACTCTGGCCCTGGGCTTTGAGCGTCTGCACGTCGCGGGTCATTTTCGGCGTTTTGCCCAGCAGCACGTCAAGCGGCAGGTCGATCGGGCGATCGTCAAAGTGAGTATCGTCGAGGCTCAGATGCAGCGCTTCGGTCGCTTCGCCAATCACAGCATACGGCGCGCGTTCGCGGCGGCACAGCTCATCAAACAGCGGCAGCTGCTCCGGCGCGACCGCCAGCACATAACGTTCCTGCGATTCGTTACACCAGATCTCCAGCGGGCTCATGCCCGGCTCATCGCTGAGGATATCGCGCAGCTGGAATTTACCGCCGCGTCCGCCGTCGCTGACCAGTTCAGGCATCGCGTTCGACAGACCGCCGGCGCCGACGTCGTGGATAAACAGAATCGGGTTGGCGTCGCCCAGCTGCCAGCAGCGGTCGATAACTTCCTGGCAACGACGTTCCATTTCCGGGTTGTCGCGCTGTACGGAGGCGAAATCGAGATCGGCATCGGACTGGCCGGAAGCCATTGAAGAGGCCGCGCCGCCGCCAAGACCGATGTTCATCGCCGGACCGCCGAGAACAATCAGCTTCGCGCCGACGACGATCTCGCCCTTCTGCACGTGTTCGCCGCGAATGTTGCCGATACCGCCCGCCAGCATAATGGGCTTGTGATAGCCTCGCAGCTCTTCGCCGTTGTGGCTGCTCACTTTCTCTTCATAGGTACGGAAGTAACCGTTGAGCGCCGGACGACCAAATTCGTTGTTAAACGCCGCGCCGCCCAGCGGGCCTTCGGTCATGATATCCAGCGCGGTGACGATACGCTCCGGCTTACCGAAATCCTCTTCCCAAGGCTGCTCAAACCCCGGAATACGCAGGTTAGAAACCGAGAAGCCCACCAGACCCGCTTTCGGCTTCGCGCCGCGCCCGGTGGCGCCTTCATCGCGAATTTCGCCGCCGGAACCGGTCGCCGCGCCCGGCCACGGAGAGATCGCCGTCGGGTGGTTATGGGTTTCGACCTTCATCAGAATATGCGCGTCTTCCTGGTGGAAGTCGTAGCGGCCGGTTTCGTGGTCGGCGAAGTAGCGCCCCACGGCTGAACCTTCCATTACCGCGGCGTTGTCTTTATAAGCAGACAGCACGTAGTCCGGGGTTTTCTCGAAGGTGTTTTTGATCATTTTAAACAGCGACTTCGGCTGCTTTTCGCCATCAATGACCCAGTCGGCGTTAAAAATCTTGTGTCGGCAGTGCTCGGAGTTAGCCTGCGCGAACATATAGAGTTCGATATCGTTCGGGTTGCGACCCAGCTTCTGGAAAGCATCCTGCAGATAGTCGATTTCATCATCCGCCAGCGCCAGCCCCAGACGGAGGTTGGCGTCAATCAGCGCCTGACGGCCCAGGCCCAGCAGATCAACGCTGGTGACCGGGGTTGGCTGATGGTGGGCGAAGAGTTTTTCACCCTCTTCCAGCGCGCCAAAGACGCTTTCCATCATGCGGTCATGCAGTTCGGCCGCCACCTGCGACCACTGTTCGTCATTCAGGCTGCTCGCTTCGACGTAATACGCCACGCCGCGCTCCAAGCGCAAAACCTGTGACAGGCCGCAGTTATGGGCGATGTCGGTAGCTTTAGAAGACCAGGGAGAGATGGTGCCGGGACGGGGGGTAACGAGCAGTAGCTTGCCGGTCGGGGTATGGCTGCTTAAGTTCGGGCCATACTTGAGCAATCTTGCCAGGCTCTCGCGATCGTCGCCGCTGAGCGGGGTGCTGAGGTCGGCAAAATGAACGTACTCGGCATAAAGGGTGCTGACCGGAAGGTTGGCCGCCTGGAAACGTGCCAGCAGTTTATTGATACGGAATGCCGACAGTGCAGGTGAACCACGCAAAATTTCCATCATAAGTCTCTCGTCTTCGAAGCTTTCATGGTGAGCCAGGGGGGAAACGGGCGCCATTATAGTGAATCCTGCGCCCCGACGAAACCGTTTGCGTAGAAATAAAATGATTGCCGGGGTTTATCAATTAATGTGACTCATCTCGCGAATAAGTTGCCAACTGGCGCATTCTTAAGCAAAATGCCGCTCATTCCAGGACAACCTTTTACTTTTTCTGGTCATAATCTGCTGAGGAACGCGAAGCTGCAGAAGATTAACTATCTGAAAAAATTAAAGATTAATTATCTGCTCATCGGCATTGTGACCCTCCTGCTGGCGGCTGCCCTGTGGCCGTCTCTCCCGTGGATGGGAAAACCAGAAAACCGCGTGGCGGGGATCATGGCGCGCGGAGAACTGCGAATCAGCACCATTAATTCGCCGATGACCTTCGCGACTATCAATGACAAGACCTATGGTTTTGATTATGAGCTGGCGCAGCAGTTTGCCGACTACCTCGGCGTCGAGCTCAAAGTCACCGTCAGGCAGAATATCAGCCAGCTATTCGACGACCTCGATGAAGGCAAAGCCGACATGCTGGCAGCCGGGCTGGTCTACAACTCCGAGCGGGTGAAAAACTATCAGGTCGGGCCGACCTACTATTCCGTTTCGCAACAGCTGGTGTATCGCAAAGGCAACCTGCGTCCGCGCACCCTGGCAAACATCACCGCCGCGCAGCTGGCCATCGCTCCCGGACACGTGGCGATTAACGATCTCCAGGCATTGAAAAAGCAAAAATATCCCGACCTTGAGTGGCACGTGGACGATAAGCGAGGCACGACGGCGCTGATGCAGGCGGTTATCGATGGCAAACTCGACTATACCGTCGCTGATTCGGTCGCCGTCAGTCTGTTCCAGCGCGTTCACCCGGAGCTGGCCGTCGCCCTCGATATCAGCGACGAACAGCCGGTCACCTGGTTTAGCGAAAAAGGTGAGGATAATTCCCTGCCGGCGGCAATGCTCGATTTCTTCAATAACATTAACGAAGATGGCACCCTGGCGAGGCTGGAGGAGAAATACCTCGGCCACGGCAACGATTTTGACTACGTTGACACCCGCACCTTCCTGCGCGCCGTGGAGAGCGTCCTCCCTGACCTGCAGCCGATGTTTGAAAAATACGCCCGACAGATAGACTGGCGGCTGCTGGCGGCTATCTCATGGCAGGAATCGCACTGGGATCCGCAGGCCACCTCTCCGACGGGCGTTCGCGGGATAATGATGCTGACCCGCAATACGGCGCAAAGCCTGGGCCTGACCGATCGTACCGACGCCGAGCAAAGCCTCGACGGCGGCATGCGTTATTTACAGGACATGATGAATAAAGTGCCGGAGTCGGTCCCACAGGACGAGCGCATCTGGTTTGCGCTGGCGGCTTATAATATGGGCTACGCGCACATGCTTGACGCGATGGCGCTGACCAAAAAGCAGAAAGGCAACCCGAATAGCTGGGCGGATGTGAAGCAGCGTCTGCCGCTGCTAAGCCAGAAAAACTACTACAGCCGACTGAAGTACGGATTTGCACGCGGGCACGAAGCCTACGCTTACGTCGAAAATATCCGCAAATATCATATCAGCCTCGTGGGCTATCTCTCTGAAAAAGAGAAAAAAGACGCGCAGATGGCGGCCTTAGGCGAACACTATCCGGCGGTCATGCCGGATGAGCTGGATAAAGAAGAGCAGTACACCAGGTCCTTTTTTAACTTTCGCGCCGAAACGCTGGTCGATAACGCAAAATTAAAAATCCCCGGAATGGGGCATTAATCTTGCGCCTGTTGGCCAGCTCGCTTTAGCGCTTTTTTCTCTTCCCGCCGCCAGCGGAAGAAATCGCTCAGCATGCCGGAACAGGCCTCCGCCATAACACCTTCCGCTATTTCTACCCGATGGTTCATGCCCGGATGATGCAGCACATCAATCAGCGACCCGGCGGCGCCGGTTTTCGCATCCCTGGCGCCAAACACCAGCCGGGAAATACGGCTATGCACCATTGCGCCGGCGCACATCACGCAGGGCTCGAGAGTAACGTACAGCGTTGCGTCAATCAGGCGATAGTTTTGCAACACCAGCCCGCCCTGACGCAGCGCCATAATCTCGGCGTGCGCGGTGGGATCGTGGCGGCCGATGGGCCGGTTCCAGCCCTCGCCGATGACCTGATGATTATGCACCAGCACGGCGCCGACCGGCACCTCGCCCTCTTCCCAGGCGCGTTTGGCCAGCGTCAGGGCGTGACGCATCCAGTATTCATCATTTAATTCATGGTCAGACAAAGCGGGCACTCCTGCAGAAAAGCGGGGCGCATTATACATGGGCGCTATGTATTACACACTATTCTAACTGCTGAAGATCGCCCTGCGGCGTTACCCGCCAGCGGTGCTGGCAAAAAGAGAGCAGCGGGTTGTCCTGCTCGCTGTCGCTGTAGCCGCTATACAAGCGCAGCGGTGCGCCGATCTTTTGTTCCAGCTGCGTCACTTTTTCATTACCGAGACAGCGCAGGGTTAACCCCCAGCCGCCGTAGCGTCGCTCCATTCGGCTGGCGATCAGATTCACCCGCGGCAGCCAGGCGGTATCAAAATAGACCTGTTCAACCAGCGACTGCGGCGAACCGGTGATCAGCCAGACGTCAGCGTCCGTGCTGGTCAGATAATGTTTAAGCCGCGCCTGAACAACCGGGAATGCCGTGACGTGCTGGCGAAACCAGCGAACAAAATTGGCCTCCAGGCGTTTAAGCTGCTGCTCGCTGCGTCCGAAGGTTGATGCCCAGAGCAGCAGGCTCATCGGCCAGCGCGCGGCGCGACCGTATAACATCAGTCCGGCCGCGATAACCGGCAATAAAGGAAGCAGCAGCAGCGCGTTCAGCGGCTGATGGCGCAGGGCATAGCGCAAAAAGCTGCCGAACATATCCTGCTGATGCAAGGTTCCATCCAGATCAAAGAAAACCACTCTCCGCGTGCTGCTATTCAAAACCCACTCCCCTGAACGATCGCATGATAACCAATAGCTTAACAGCCTTACGTCGCCAATAGCGAAAACATACGCTGCTGTTGAATCCGTATTAAGAAAACGTCTTTGCCGAGAAATCTTAGGCACAGAATTTTTAATTCGCGATAATCCTCTTATAATCGAATACAAAATTCTTTCAGCCGAGGGTGAAGCTGTCCTCCGGAGCCGCTATGAACTGTTTGACCCGTATTCGCCAGCGCTATCCGACGTTGGCCGCAAGCGATAAAAAACTGGCCGATTTCATTCTGGCTCAACCGGATCAAACCCGCCACCTCAGCTCGCAGCAGCTGGCGGGCGAAGCCGGCGTCAGCCAGTCAAGCGTAGTGAAATTTGCGCAGAAGATGGGGTTCAAAGGCTTCCCGGCGTTAAAGCTGGCGTTGAGCGAAGCCCTGGCAAGCGCGCCGACTCCGCAATCCGTACCGGTGCATAACCAGATTCGCGGCGACGATCCCCTGCGCCTGGTTGGCGAAAAGCTGATTAAGGATAACGTCGCGGCCATGCACGCCTCGCTGGACGTCAACACCGAAGAGAAGCTGCTGGAAGCCGTCACGCTGTTGCGCCACGCCCGTCGGGTCATCATTACCGGCATCGGCGCGTCGGGCCTGGTGGCGAGAAACTTTAGCTGGAAGCTGATGAAAATCGGCATTAACGCGGTATCAGAACAGGATATGCACGCCCTGCTGGCGACGGTACAGGCGATGTCTCCGGACGATCTGCTGCTGGCCATCTCCTATTCCGGTGAACGACGCGAGATCAATATGGCGGCCGGTGAAGCGCTGCGGGTAGGAAGCCAGATCCTGGCGATCACCGGCTTTAACCCCAACGCGCTTCAGCAGCAGGCGACGCTGTGCCTGTACACCATTGCGGAAGAGCAGGCCACGCGTAGCGCCGCGATCTCCTCCACCAGCGCGCAAATGATGTTGACCGATCTTCTGTTTATGGGGCTGGTGCAGCAGGATCTTGAGCACGCTCCGGAGCGGATTCGCCATAGCGAAGCGCTGGTGAAAAAGCTGGTGTAACCCCGGGTGCCCTGCCCGCTGTCAAAAGCACTCTCTCTTATTGGCTCAGGCCGGGCAAAATTTCTCCGCTGCGGATGGTCACCCCGCGGTTGAAAAGAGCTGGCCCGGGCGAAGAATGGGCGTATAATGCCCGCCCTGTTTGTGTTGTTTCTGAGAATTTCCTGATGGCGCTGTTAATCACCAAAAAATGCATCAACTGCGATATGTGCGAGCCGGAGTGCCCGAATGAGGCGATATCCATGGGTGATAGCATTTATGAAATTAACAGCGATCGCTGCACCGAATGCGTTGGCCACTATGATACGCCGACCTGCCAGAAGGTGTGCCCGATCCCAAATACCATTCTGAAAGATCCGGCCCATAACGAAAATGAAGAGCAGCTGTGGGATAAGTTTGTCCTGCTGCACCACGCGGACAAACTGTGATATTGCCGGATGGCGGCGTTAACCGACCTCTCCGGCCTGTAACACTCTAGCTTTCGATAATCACCGTGGCGCAGGCATAGTGACGCTCGTCGGCCAGCGTCACGTGAATGCTGCTTACGCCCATGCGCTCGGCCAGACTCTTCGCTTCGCCCCACAATCGCAGCTTTGGCTTACCCAGCTCGTCGTTGTAAACCTCAAACTGATTAAACGCCAGCCCATTGCGGATGCCGGTACCAAGCGCCTTGGCCGCCGCTTCTTTAACGGCAAAACGCTTGGCCAGAAAACGGACCGGCTGCTGATGCTGTTCCCATATCGCCCACTCGCTATCGCTCAGGACGCGACGCGCCAGACGATCGCCGCTGCGGGCAATTACCGCTTCAATACGGGCAATTTCTACAATATCAGTACCCAGTCCGAGAATGGCCATCAGGCGCGCGCTTCCTGCATCAAGCGCTTCATTTCCGCCACCGCCTCTTTCAGGCCGCTCATCACCGCACGGCCAATAATCGCGTGGCCGATGTTCAGCTCGTGCATTTCCGGCAGCGCGGCAATGGCCTTCACGTTATGGTAGGTCAAACCGTGACCGGCATTAACCTTCAGCCCCAGGCTGGCGGCATAGGTCGCCGCTTTGGCAATACGCTCCAGCTCTTTTGCCTGCTCAGCGTCAGTTTGCGCATCAGCGTAGCATCCGGTGTGAATTTCGATATAAGGCGCGCCAACGTCCGCTGCCGCCTTAATTTGCGCGTTGTCCGCGTCAATAAACAGCGAAACCAGGATACCGGCATCGGCAAGGCGTTTACAGGCGTCGCGCATTTTGTCGATCTGGCCCGCCACGTCCAGTCCACCTTCGGTGGTCACTTCCTGACGTTTTTCCGGTACCAGGCAGCAAAAATGGGGCTGAGTCTCACAGGCAATCTTCAGCATCTCTTCCGTCACCGCCATCTCAAGGTTCATGCGGGTATCCAGCGTCTGGCGCAAAATACGGACATCGCGATCGGTAATATGGCGACGATCTTCGCGCAGATGGACGGTAATACCGTCAGCGCCGGCCTGCTCGGCGATAAAGGCCGCCTGTACCGGATCCGGATAAGCGGTACCGCGAGCGTTGCGTAATGTCGCAATGTGGTCAATATTGACCCCCAACAGTAATTCAGCCATGACAATCCTCGTTAATCGTTATTTGTTTTATCGGCTCGCGCTGCCCGCGCGGGCAAAAACTGACGAAAAAGCTCGCGACTTTTTAGCGGCTTCCCGCCCAGATAGGGCTTCAGGGCGATACGGGTGAAACGCTTTGCCGCGCGCAGCGCATCGCTGTCCGGAAATTCACGGCTCGCCAGCGCCTTAAGATGGTGCCCGGTAAAGGTGTTGTTATCAATAACCACGCTGGCGATAAAGCCTTTTTCTTCACGGTAGCGATAGGTCATTGCGTCGTCAACCGCTTCTCCGCTGCCGGCGCAGTGCAGGAAATCCACGCCATATCCCAGATGCCCCAGCAGCGCCAGTTCAAAACGCCGTAGCGCCGGTTCCGGCGAGCCGCTTGCGCCAGCCAGAGACTGGATACAGTGCAAATAATCGAAGAAGAGTTCGGAAAAGCGCGTTTCATGCTCAAGCACGCGAGAGAGAAGTTCGTTGACGTAAAGGCCGCTGTAGAGCGTGATGCCGCTGAGAGGGAGCGCCAGCGAGACGGCTTCCGCGCTGCGCAGCGTTTTGACTTCGCCGCGCCCGCCAAAGCGAAGCAGTAAGGGAGTAAAAGGCTGAAGCGCGCCTTTGAGGTTCGAACGTTTGGAACGTGCGCCTTTAGCCACAAGGCGCACGCGGCCGGATTCTTCCGTGAAGACGTCCAGCATCAGGCTGGTTTCGCTCCAGGGACGGCTATGCAGTACGAAAGCGCGTTGCCAGCCTTCCATCATACTCGTCGTCTTTCAAGCCGCAGGTGCGTTGGCTGCGCCCACTCACCCCAGTCACTTACTGAAGTAAGCTCCCGGGGACTCGCGGTCTTGCCGCGTGACTCAGCCTCTGGCCTCGCTCCTTCGCAGCCAGCGCAAGCGCTGTTCAAAACACGTTGTGTTTTGTCCTGCACCTCGAAAGCCATAGAGTATCCAAACTTAGAGATCGTCGCCGTAACCGAGACTGCGCAGCGCGCGTTCGTCATCAGCCCAGCCGGACTTCACTTTCACCCACAGCTCGAGGTGAACCGGCGCTTCAAACATATCCTGCATGTCTTTACGCGCTTCGATACCGATGGTTTTGATTTTGGCCCCTTTGTTGCCAATCACCATCTTCTTCTGCCCTTCACGCTCAACCAGAATCAGACCGTTGATATCGTAGCCGCCGCGCTCGTTGGTTACAAAACGTTCGATTTCCACGGTAACGGAATACGGCAGTTCAGCGCCGAGGAAACGCATCAGCTTTTCACGAATGATCTCGGAAGCCATAAAGCGCTGAGAGCGGTCGGTGATGTAATCTTCCGGGAAGTGATGAATCGCTTCCGGCAGATGCTTACGCACGATACCGGCGATGGTATCAACGTTCAGCCCCGTTTCCGCGGAAATCGGCACGATATCAAGGAAGTTCATCTGGCTGCCAAGGAACTGCAGGTGCGGCAGAAGATCGGCTTTTTCCTGTACGTTATCGACTTTGTTGACCGCCAGAATCACCGGCGCTTTACCATCGCGCAGCTTGTTGAGCACCATCTCGTCGTCCGGCGTCCAGCGGGTACCTTCAACGACGAAAATAACCAGCTCAACGTCGCCAATGGAGCTGCTTGCCGCTTTGTTCATCAGACGGTTAATCGCGCGTTTTTCTTCCATATGCAGGCCCGGGGTATCGACGTAGATCGCCTGATACGGACCTTCAGTATGAATACCAACGATGCGGTGACGCGTCGTCTGCGCTTTTCGGGAAGTGATCGAGATCTTCTGCCCGAGCAGCTTGTTCAGCAATGTGGATTTGCCCACGTTTGGACGACCAACGATGGCAATAAATCCGCAGTAGTTCTTTTCTTCGCTCATTCCAGCTCCAGCTTTTTCAGCGCCTGTTCGGCGGCAGCCTGCTCCGCCTTGCGACGGCTAGAACCCGTGCCAACCACCGGTTCACTCAGGCCGCTAACCTGGCAGTGGATAGTAAATTCCTGATCGTGCGCTTCACCGCGAACCTGTACCACCAGGTAAGACGGCAGCGGCAGATGGCGCCCCTGCAGATACTCCTGCAAGCGCGTCTTCGGATCTTTTTGCTTGTCGCCCGGGCTGATTTCATCCAGACGACTCTGGTACCAGGAGAGAATAAGGCGCTCAACGTTCTGAATATCGCTGTCGAGGAAAATCCCGCCGATTAACGCTTCAACGGTGTCCGCCAGTATAGATTCACGGCGAAAGCCCCCGCTTTTCAGTTCACCTGGCCCAAGACGCAGACATTCACCTAATTCGAACTCGCGGGCAATTTCTGCCAGCGTGTTGCCTCGTACCAGGGTCGCGCGCATGCGGCTCATATCGCCTTCGTCTACCCGAGGGAAACGATGATAGAGCGCGTTCGCGATCACAAAGCTCAATATTGAGTCGCCTAAAAATTCCAGGCGCTCATTATGTTTGCTGCTGGCACTGCGGTGAGTTAATGCCTGTTGCAACAGCTCCTGATGATGAAAAGTGTAGCCCAGCTTCCGTTGAAGCCGATTAATTACGATGGGGTTCATGCGTTACCAATAGATGAATGCGTCAAAAATGCAGCACACGAAACCGACCTGAGTAAAAACCAACGCGGTTTCGTGTGCTGTGTCAATCTTACGAGAGACAACCTAAAACTTCGGGGGGATATTCTATACGCAACGACAAGGGATGTCGTTAGTTTGAATAGATTTAAATTTTAAATAATTCACGCTGCCGTTATTGCGTCGGCAGCGTGAATAAAGCAGGAAAAATTTACTGGATACCACCGATACGCGATAAACGTACGCCGGTAGGCCATTCGCCTTCCTGTTTTTCGAAACTCATCCAGATTGCGGTTGCTTTACCCACCAGATTCGCTTCCGGCACAAAGCCCCAATAACGGCTATCGGCGCTGTTATCGCGGTTGTCACCCATCATAAAATACTGCCCCGGCGGGACAATCCAGGTCGCCAGCGGCAGACCGGACTGATGGTAATACATCCCCACCTGGTCCTGAGCAATCGGTACGGTCAATATACGGTGGGTCACTTCGCCCAGCGTCTCTTTACGTTCGGTCAGACGGATGCCATCGGCTTTCGTCTCGCCTTTCGGCAGTTGCCAGAAACCGCTGGTCGCTTCGCCGCCGTTGCTGCGGGAGAAGGTCTGTACGAAATCGCTCGGCTCAACGTTGGAGTAAGTGACCGGCAGCGCGTTGCCGCAGGCCTGGCCAGAACTACAGCCCGGCTGGATAGTGACCTGCTTGGCAATCGGATCGTAAGTCACTTTATCACCCGGTAAACCGACCGCACGCTTGATATAATCCAGGCGCGGATCTTGCGGATATTTAAAGACGACAATATCGCCGCGCTTCGGATGTCCGGTTTCGATCAGCGTCTTCTGGTAAATCGGATCTTTAATGCCGTAGGCAAACTTCTCAACCAGAATAAAATCGCCGATCAGCAGCGTCGGCATCATCGAGCCGGAGGGGATCTGGAAGGGCTCATAAATGAATGAGCGAACCACCAGCACAATCGCCAGTACCGGAAAGATTGACGCGCCGGTTTCCAGCCAGCCCGGTTTCGGGCCGACCTTTTTCAGCGTTTTCTTGTCCAACTGGTCGCCGGTCGCCGCCTGCGCAGCGGCCTGACTTTCGCGACGTTTTGGCGCAAAGATAAACTTATCCAGGCACCACAACAGACCCGTCACCACAGTAGCGATGACCAGGATCAGGGCAAACATGTTCGCCATGCCAACTCCTTAGGGTTATTTGCCGTCTTTACCAACGTGCAGAATGGCGAGGAACGCTTCCTGCGGAAGCTCAACGTTACCGACCTGCTTCATGCGTTTCTTACCGTCTTTCTGCTTCTGCAGCAGCTTTTTCTTACGGCTGACGTCGCCGCCATAGCATTTCGCCAGGACGTTTTTACGCAGCTGTTTTACGGTAGAGCGGGCAATGATGTGGTTGCCGATGGCAGCCTGGATAGCGATATCGAACTGCTGACGCGGGATCAGCTCTTTCATCTTCTCTACCAGTTCGCGGCCGCGGTATGGCGCATTGTCGTTATGCGTGATCAGCGCCAGCGCATCCACACGCTCGCCGTTAATCAACACATCCACACGCACCATGTTGGAAGCCTGGAAGCGCTTGAAGTTGTAGTCCAGCGACGCATAGCCGCGGGAGGTAGACTTCAGTCGGTCGAAGAAGTCGAGCACCACTTCCGCCATCGGGATTTCATAGGTCAGCGCAACCTGATTGCCGTGGTAAACCATGTTGGTCTGTACGCCGCGCTTTTCGATACACAGGGTGATGACGTTGCCCAAAAACTCCTGCGGCAGCAGCATGTGACACTCCGCGATCGGCTCGCGCAGCTCCTGAATATTGTTCAGCGGCGGCAGCTTCGACGGGCTGTCGACGTAGATAACCTCTTTCGAGGTGGTTTCGACTTCATAGACTACCGTCGGCGCCGTGGTGATCAGATCCAGATCGTATTCACGCTCCAGGCGCTCCTGGATGATCTCCATATGCAGAAGACCCAGGAAGCCGCAGCGGAAACCGAAGCCCAGCGCCGTAGAGCTTTCCGGCTCATAGAACAGAGAAGCATCGTTGAGGCTCAGTTTGCCCAGCGCGTCGCGGAAGTTTTCATAATCATCGGAGCTGACCGGGAACAGGCCGGCATAGACCTGCGGTTTCACCTTTTTAAAGCCGGGCAGCGCTTTATCTGCCGGGTTGCGCGCAAGCGTCAGCGTATCGCCGACCGGCGCGCCAAGGATGTCTTTAATGGCGCAAACCAGCCAGCCTACCTCGCCGCATTTCAGCTCGGTACGGTCCACCTGCTTCGGCGTGAAGATGCCCAGGCGATCGGCGTTATACACCTGCCCGGTACTCATCACCTTAATTTTATCGCCTTTGCGCATGGTACCGTTTTTGATACGCACCAGAGAAACGACGCCGAGGTAGTTATCAAACCAGGAGTCGATAATCAGAGCCTGCAGCGGCGCTTCCGGATCGCCTTCCGGCGGCGGAATATCGCGCACCAGGCGCTCCAGCACGTCCGGTACGCCAACGCCGGTCTTCGCTGAACAGCGCACCGCATCGGTGGCATCAATACCAACGATGTCTTCAATCTCTTCCGCTACGCGTTCCGGATCGGCTGCGGGCAGGTCGATTTTGTTCAGGACCGGTACGACTTCAAGGTCCATTTCCATCGCCGTATAGCAGTTAGCCAGCGTCTGGGCTTCGACGCCCTGGCCGGCATCAACCACCAGCAAAGCGCCTTCACAGGCGGCAAGCGAACGAGAAACTTCATAAGAGAAGTCGACGTGGCCGGGGGTGTCGATAAAGTTCAGCTGATAGGTTTCGCCATCAGTCGCTTTGTAATCCAGGGTGACGCTCTGCGCCTTGATAGTGATACCGCGCTCACGTTCAAGATCCATGGAGTCCAGAACCTGGGCTGCCATTTCACGATCGGAAAGGCCACCGCAAATCTGGATAATACGGTCAGACAATGTCGACTTACCGTGGTCGATGTGAGCGATGATTGAAAAGTTACGTATATTCTTCATATTTAGAGTTAATTATGCCTTACGCGAATCATGAGGCCGCTGTTCTGTGCCTGACGTTTTTTAATCCGAAAACGCCGCATTCTACACTACATCCACGAAACCAGGAAATGCTCTTACCGCTAGCATAACCGGAGTAAACGATGAGTTCTTGCGGGAGTTGTAAATAAAGATAAGGGCCAGTGAAATCACTGACCCAGCTGGGAGGAAGGCGTCTCGATGCGGACTAAATCTGGCGGTAAACCGACGCTGATAATAACCGGCTGCCACGACTGCCGGGAGGCTAAGCCAGGCGAAAGACCGCGAGCGACCAGAAACCCGCCAACGCCGCCCAAAATTGCCCCGCAAAGCGAGGCAAAGTCGTTGGCAAACAGCACCTGGAATATCGATGCCATCAAGAACAAACCGACTAACGGCGCCATATAAACCAATACCGCCGACCCGAGCAGGCTGCTTTCGGCAATGCCCAGTTCGACTTTTTGCCCGGCCGACAGCGGCTGTTCGCAGGGGACGCTAAGGGTATGGCTGGTTTGCGGCCCAAGCTTATTCAGCACCCGGCTTCCGCAACCGGCGCGAGAAGCACAGCTGCTGCAGGAGGCTTTCACATCGCAGTGCACCAGCGCAACGCCATTTTGCCAGGAAACGACCGTCGCCCACTCTTTAATCATTGTACTGCCCTGAATTTAATACTATCGGAAATACGCTTCGCCGTTTGCGGCGGCAGCTCGCCAACGATGGTTATCTCTGCGTTATCACGCACGGTAGTCGCCACGGTACGACGGCCGGTACGCAGCAGCTGATCGCTGCTATTTGCCGTGGCGCGATTGATATTGACAGAGAAACTAAACAGCCCGTCGGAATACAAACGGGACTCTACCGGGCCATCGAAAGTGGGCAGACGACGCTGGCTGCTGGAGACTTCGGCCACGCCCTGCGGCAGCCAGGTTGGCGCCCAGTTAAAGTTGGCCTTATTGCCCCCTTCCGGCACCGACAGCTGCGGAGGCAGGTTAGCCTTAGACAGGGTTTCCATACTGGCGCTAACGTTATCGCCAACGTTGAACGAGACGACGCGGAACTGCTCAAGCGTTTCGCCGTCGCGATCAAGCAGATCAACGCGCAGAGGCAGCTTAGTTTCAGCATCTAACCATGCGATATAGCTATAGCGGGTGCCATCGCGAGCCACGACGCGCACAACATCGCATAAACGATCGGCAATACGCGTCCGCCCCACGGAAATGAAGTCGTAATAGGATGACAGACGTTTAAAGTCGGAGTAGACCAATGAAGGCAGCGAATCAACGATATAGTCGCCGTTCAGGGTGAAAGGATCGAGTCCGGGCTCAAAATAGCTGATTTCCGTTCCGCGCAGCACCACTTCCCGACGCGGCCCGTCAAGCTGGAGCAGCTGTGCCAGGGTGCGATTGTTTAGTTTAGCGTGTCGATAACGCAGCGACTCAACACCCTGCTTGTTGATGCTGACGAAAGAGAGCTCGTAATTAAGGGACTGGCTGGCCAGGTTCATCTGCTGCAACAACGCCCCGGACGATGTATCAGCCGAGGCGTTGACGGAGAAGAACAGGCTGCCTGCCATGAGCGACATGGCACACCAAAGTTGCTTCATTACTGCGATTGTGTTCCTAAAGTTTGATAGCCCGGCACCTGAACAGCGGCTTGCTGAGTCTGGGCCTGGCCAAACTGAAGCTGTTCCGCATGCAGGCGACGCTGCAATTCATAGTCCTGCAGCATAGCATTAATTCTGCGGCGCTGTTCCTGCACCTGAGCCTGCTGACCGCTACCTGCCGAAGCATCCGCCGGCACGCCCAGGCTAACCGGGCTGGCCTTACCCATCATCGGCATGGTGTTAAACACCGGCGCCTCTGGCTGCTGGGATGAATCAGACTGACCATTATACTGCTGAACGCCGACAATCACAGCAAGGGATACGCACGCGGCAACGCCCATCTGGGTAAGCGAGCTGGCCCACGGGCGTACTTTTTGCCAGAAAGGCATCTGACGCCACTGGTGCGGTGCGGGCTGAGATTCAGGAATTAGAGGAACCGTCTGACGAACGGGCTCGTTTTCAATGGCGGCCATGACGCGAGCTGAGATATCAAAATGGAGCACCTCACTCGTATCGCCTCGCAGCGTATCGCGGATGAGATGGTAGCTCTCCCAGGTTTTTTGCATTTCAGATGAACGCTCCAGCTCGTTGAGCAGTTCGTTATCCAGCGTTTCACCATCCATTAAGGCCGAAAGTTTTTCTTTCTGCATGCCTGATACCCTTTTCCAGTATTCCGCTATCGTCAACGCCTGATTAGCGGTTGAACTTTATTATCAATAGCTTCTCGCGCCCGGAAGATGCGCGAACGCACTGTGCCCACCGGACAATCCATGATGGCGGCTATTTCTTCATAGCTCATGCCATCCAGCTCCCGCAAGGTAATTGCCATGCGTAAATCTTCCGGAAGCGATTCAATGGTACGAAAAACTATTTGTCTCAGCTCTTCTGACAACATTAAGTTCTCAGGGTTCGAAATTTCTTTCAATGCCCCGCCACTTTCGAAGTTTTCAGCATCATTCGCATCAACATCGCTGGATGGCGGACGGCGTCCCTGAGCAACCAGATAATTCTTCGCCGTGTTTACGGCGATGCGATATAACCAGGTGTAAAAAGCGCTATCCCCCCGGAAAGAATCCAGCGCACGCCATGCTTTAACGAACGATTCCTGAACAACGTCAGCGATATCGCCCGGCGGCACGTAGCGGGAGACCAGACTTGCAACCTTATGCTGATAGCGCACCACCAGCAGGTTAAATGCTTTCTGATCTCCTTTCTGGACCCGTTCAACGAGGACCTGATCCGTTAACTGCTCGCTCATCCGAGGTAATGTCTCCCCAAACCCAATTCCCATGCGTATTCAAAAACACCACCCAATTACTGCATCAAGTGAGCAAGCAGAGGGTTGGAGTGTCTGAAAACAATAAAGTTCCGTTACGCCTTTGTTTTTCGTCCGGCACCGGCTGACGGATTGTTATCTCTCATTATATGTCCCGGTCGCTAAACGATATGTAAGATAATAAGAAAAAGCGCAAGACCCGCCAGAAGGGTAACGTAACCCGGCTTTTATTTCACTATAAAATCTGAAGCTCACGAGCCGCTTCGCAAAACCTTTTTTCCATTTACAGCCCGCCTCATTACGCCGTTATGTTTAGTCCTCACAACGCGGAGTAAAAAAAATGTACGATTTCTCGCTGGCTGGTGCTATTGTTCGCTTATTGTGTTTAGTAAATTAAACAAAGGCCATGAAAACAACTTCCGATTCCTCCTGTGATGTGCTGATTATTGGCAGCGGCGCTGCCGGATTATCCCTTGCCTTACGCCTGGCGGAACGCTGCGCGGTCACGGTTCTCAGCAAAGGCCCTATCAGTGAAGGTTCTACTTTCTACGCTCAGGGCGGTATTGCCGCCGTATTTGATGAAACCGATAGCGTTGAATCGCACATCGAGGATACGTTGATAGCCGGAGCGGGTCTTTGCGATCGCCATGCGGTCTCATTCGTGGCGAGCAACGCTAAACCCTGCGTTCAGTGGCTAATCGATCAGGGCGTGCTGTTTGATACTCATGTTCAGGCGAACGGCGAAGAGAGCTACCATCTGACCCGCGAGGGAGGTCACAGCCACCGCAGAATTCTCCACGCCGCCGATGCGACCGGTAAAGCCGTTGAGACTACCCTGGTGAGCCAGGCGCTGGCCCACCCTAATATCCGCATACTGGAACGCAGTAACGCCGTTGACCTTATTATCTCCGATAAAATCGGCCTGCCCGGCACGCGCCGGGTGGTGGGCGCGTGGATCTGGAATCGTAATAATGAAGCGGTTGAAACCTGTAGCGCAAAGGCCGTGGTGCTGGCTACCGGCGGCGCGGCTAAAGTTTATCAATATACGACGAATCCTGACGTCTCTTCCGGCGATGGTATCGCGATGGCCTGGCGTGCCGGCTGCCGGGTCGCCAACCTCGAATTTAATCAGTTCCACCCAACCGCGCTGTACCATCCGCAAGCGCGCAACTTCCTGCTGACGGAAGCGCTGCGCGGCGAGGGCGCGCTGTTGAAACGCCCTGATGGCACGCGGTTTATGCCGGACTTTGACGAGCGCGGCGAGCTGGCTCCGCGCGATATCGTCGCCAGAGCCATCGATCATGAGATGAAGCGCCTTGGCGCTGACTGCATGTATCTGGATATCAGCCATAAACCGGCAGAATTTATTCGCCACCACTTCCCGATGATCTACGAGAAGCTGCTGGGGCTGGGCATCGATCTGACAAAAGAAGCGGTGCCCGTGGTTCCTGCCGCACACTACACCTGCGGCGGCGTCATGGTTGACGATCACGGGCGCACCGACGTCGACGGGCTGTATGCCATCGGTGAAGTAAGCTATACCGGATTACACGGCGCTAACCGGATGGCATCAAACTCGTTGCTTGAGTGCCTCGTCTACGGGTGGTCCGCCGCCGAAGATATCGTTAAGCGTCTGCCGTTCGCGCAGGCAGTCAATGAACTGCCATCATGGGACGAAAGCCAGGTTGAAATACCTGATGAACTGGTCGTGATTCAGCACAACTGGCATGAGCTGCGCTTGCTGATGTGGGATTATGTCGGCATCGTGCGCACCACCCGCCGTCTTGAGCGCGCCCTGCGCCGCATTACTATGCTGCAGCAGGAGCTGGACGAATACTACGCCCGCTTCCGCGTCTCCAATAATTTACTGGAGCTGCGGAACCTGGTGCAGGTTGCCGAGCTGATTGTGCGCTGCGCCATGCTGCGTAAAGAGAGCCGCGGGCTTCACTACACGCTGGACTATCCTGACCAGTTGCCGGAGAGCGGGCCGTCGGTGCTCTCGCCGTTGGCTCACATAAAAAGATAAAAGTCCTGGGTCAGAGCGGTAAATCCTTCGGAATACTGCTGCTCTGGCCCACGGATGATCAATCTGTCGCTAAAGCACTCCTCCCCCGCCGTCGGCGAAAAAGCCAACAGAACCCGATGCGGCGGGCGCACTTCCGTTTCCGCCACGTCGGTACGCAGACGCAGATGCCAGCCCATATTCTGCGCCCGCTGCACAAAGGCGTTACCAATGTCGACCGGAAGCACGACACAGAAAAACCCCTCCTCCGTAATAAGCTCGGCGGCGCAGGTTAATAATGTTGCGTGATCGAGGGAGGAGGTATAGCGAGCCTGCTCGCGCTGCGAGGTGGCGCAAGGTACGCCTTCAGCGAAAAAAGGCGGATTGCTGACAATCAGCTCATAGCGGCGGGTTTGCTGCGGCTGCCATTGCTGAATATCCGCCTGATGAATCTGCAGGCGATCGGCCCAGGGAGAATCCGCGGCGTTTTCTCGCGCCTGTTCTGCCGCCTCTTCATCCAGCTCCACGGCATCCACAATCACCGTCTCGCCGGTTCGCTGCGCGAGCATCAGCGCTAACAGACCGCTGCCCGCGCCGATATCCAGCACGCGCTTAACCTGAGCGATGGGGGCCCATGCGCCGAGTAAAATGCCGTCGGTACCCACTTTCATCGCACAGCGATCGTGGGCGACAAAAAACTGCTTAAACGTAAAACCATTGCGCGGCAGCGCGAACTTCGACTGGGACATCCTCGATAACCTTGCGGGCAAAAAACTCCTGAGCTTAAGGCTATGCACAATACCGGAGAACAGATAGCCTTACAAACAGATGAACATTGCGTCCGTAACGTCTATAATCGGCGGTCCACTCAGAGGTAGATCATGACTGTAACGACTTTTTCCGAACTTGAACTCGACGAAAACCTGCTGGACGCCCTCCAGGATAAAGGTTTCACACGCCCGACAGCCATTCAGGCCGCCGCTATTCCGCCTGCGCTTGATGGCCGTGATATTCTCGGTTCAGCCCCGACCGGCACCGGTAAAACGGCGGCGTATCTCCTGCCAGCGTTGCAGCATCTGCTCGATTTTCCGCGCAAGAAGTCTGGTCCGCCGCGCATTCTTATCCTGACCCCCACGCGCGAACTGGCGATGCAGGTTGCCGACCATGCGCGTGAGCTGGCAAAACATACTCATCTGGATATCGCCACGATCACCGGCGGTGTCGCCTATATGAACCATGCCGAAGTGTTCAGCGAGAACCAGGACATCGTGGTCGCCACGACCGGTCGCCTGCTGCAATATATTAAAGAAGAAAACTTTGATTGCCGCGCCGTTGAAACGCTGATCCTTGATGAAGCGGACCGCATGCTGGACATGGGCTTCGCGCAGGATATCGAACACATTGCCGGTGAAACCCGCTGGCGTAAGCAGACCATGCTGTTCTCCGCCACCCTCGAAGGTGACGCCATTAAAGATTTTGCTGAGCGTCTGCTGGAAGAACCGGTGGAAGTCTCTGCGACTCCCTCCACCCGCGAGCGTAAAAAGATTCACCAGTGGTATTACCGCGCCGATGACGTCAAGCATAAGACCGCGCTGCTGGTCCATCTGCTAAAGCAGCCGGAAGCGACGCGTTCTATCGTCTTCGTCCGTAAGCGCGAGCGCGTGCATGAGCTGGCGGGCTGGCTGCGTGAAGCGGGTATCAACACCTGCTGGCTGGAAGGCGAGATGGTACAGGCAAAACGTAATGAAGCGATTAGCCGCCTGACCGATGGCCGTATTAACGTGTTAATCGCCACCGACGTTGCCGCGCGCGGGATCGACATCGCGGACGTCAGTCACGTTTTCAACTTCGACTTGCCGCGCACGGCCGACATCTATCTGCACCGTATCGGTCGTACCGGACGCGCGGGTAAAAAGGGAACGGCCATCTCTCTGGTCGAAGCCCACGACCATCTGCTGCTGGGTAAAATTGGCCGCTATATTGAAGAGCCGTTAAAAGCCCGCGTCATCGATGAACTGCGCCCGACCACTCGCGCACCCAGCGAGAAGCAAACCGGTAAACCTTCCAAGAAGGTTTTAGCCAAGCGTGCAGAGAAGAAAGAGAAAGAAAAAGAGAAACCGCGCGTGAAAAAACGCCATCGCGATACCAAAAACATTGGTAAGCGTCGTAAACCAAGCGCAGCGGATGCTCCGCAGAAGTCAAACGAAGAGTAAAAAAAACGCCGGGATATCCCGGCGTTTTCACATTAAAACGGAATCTTACAGGCTTTCAGTAAAAGTACGGGCGATAACGTCGCGCTGCTGTTCCGGAGTCAGAGAGTTAAAGCGTACCGCATAGCCAGACACGCGAATGGTCAGCTGCGGGTATTTTTCCGGATGTTCAACCGCGTCCAGCAGAGTTTCGCGACGCAGCACGTTAACGTTCAGGTGCTGACCGCCTTCAACGCGGACTTCAGGCTTCACGTCTACCGGGATTTCACGGTATTCGATTTCACCCAGATTGCTCACTGCAACCACGTCATCTTCGGCAAAACCGGCTTTCGCGCACAGGCAGCGGGCTTCGCCTTTTTCGCTATCCAGCAGCCAGAAAGAGTTCAGCAGGTCGTCGTTTGCAGCTTTAGTAATTTGGATACCAGTAATCATTTTATGCCTCCCAGGCAGGGTTTGTTCGATTATTGGCCTTCGCGGCCAATTGGTAAAACCATTGTTCTATGAGTGTATATATATCAGCCGTACACCCGGCATTCTTTGATTTAAATCAACAAAAACCACATCACAAAAGTGGTCATAGGCGGATATTATTGTTTTACATCAAGTTACGCCATGCCGCCTACCAAATAAATTTGTAAGTTTTCAATTTTTTTTGCATAAAGAGCGTCAATCGCGTGGGGCAAATTTTGTGATGTTGAAAGATGCAGTTAAGCTATGGCAATGACACTTTGCAGGAGAGCAAAATGACCGCCCCATTAACCTGGCATGACGTGCTGGCAGAAGAGAAGCAGCAACCCTATTTTGTTAATACCCTGAAAACCGTTGCTGACGAGCGGCAAGCGGGAATCACCATCTATCCCCCGCAAAAAGATGTCTTTAACGCGTTTCGTTATACTGAGCTAAGCGACGTTAAAGTGGTGATTCTCGGCCAGGATCCTTACCATGGACCAGGGCAGGCGCACGGCCTCGCCTTCTCGGTTCTACCGGGCATTCAGATCCCGCCATCGCTGCTGAATATGTACAAGGAACTGGAAGGGACGATACCAGGCTTTCAGCGCCCGACTCACGGTTATCTCGAAAGCTGGGCGCGCCAGGGCGTGTTGCTGCTCAATACCGTATTAACGGTACGTGCCGGACAAGCGCACTCTCACGCCAGCCTCGGTTGGGAAACCTTTACTGATAAAGTCATTTCGCTGATTAACCAGCATCGGGAAGGCGTCGTCTTTCTGCTGTGGGGTTCGCATGCGCAGAAGAAAGGCGCGATAATCGATCGCCAGCGCCACTGCGTGCTCAAAGCGCCGCACCCGTCGCCCCTCTCCGCCCACCGCGGGTTCTTTGGCAGTAATCATTTCGTGCAGGCGAATCAGTGGCTGACCGAACGCGGCGAAGCGCCCATTGACTGGCTGCCCAGGCTACCGGCTGAAAGCGAATAGCTCTGAAAATGAAAATGCCAGCATTACGCTGGCATTTTGACTCTGAGACAAGGTGTTACGCCTTGTTCTGCCGCCACCATTCAGCCAGCAGCACGCCGGTTGCTACGGACACGTTCAGGCTTTCAACGTTGCCGGTGCCTTCAATCGCGATGTTCAGATCGGCGCTGGAGATAGCGGCGTCAGAAAGACCGTCACTCTCCTGCCCTAACACCAGCACCATTTTCTTCGGCAGCTCGGCTTTGAACAGCGGAGTCCCGTTATGGCTGGAAGTAGAAACAATCGCGTAGCCCGCTTTACGGAAGCGCTTGAGCGTATCGATGAAGCTGTCGCCCGTAATCGGCTCAACGTGCTCCGCGCCGCCTTCCGCAGTACGAATCGCGGCGCCGGACTCCATAACGCCGGCATCCTGCACAATCACGCCTTTGACGCCAAAGTGCGCGCAGCTGCGCATAATCGCGCCGAGGTTGTGCGGGTTGCCGACATCTTCCAGCGCCAGAACACAATCTTCAGCGTCGGCTTTAGCCACCCACTGCTCAACGGAAGTGCCGTGGCGCTTTTTAATCAGGAAGCAAACCCCGCCGTGGTGTTCAGTGCCGGACGCTTTCGCCAGCTCTGCTTCATCGACCACGTGATAGGCTTTACGATTCGCCGCCATCCAGCGCAGAGCTTCTTTGAAGCGCGGGGTCACGCTCTGGATAAACCAGGCGCGAACGATGGCGTCCGGACGGCTCTGGAACAGCGCCTGGCAGGCGTTTTCACCATAAACGCGGGTTTCTTCCGCGCGCTGGCGGCGCAGCACTTCAGGATCGATAAAGCTTTTTCCGCTGATCCCGCCGTGATCCGCTTTTACCGGCGCCTCATCGCCCGGCGCGCGGGATACGGTACGCCACGGAGAGGAGCCCTCGCCGCCAAAGCCTTCACGCTTGCGATCGTCACGTTTACGATCGCCACCGCGGCTCTCTTTTTCATCGCGCGCGGGGCGGTTACGACCGTCAACACGAGACTTTCCTGGACGTCCCCCGCCCTTCCCGGTACGCGGGTTATGGGTACGTCGGTCAGAATCATCATCACTGCGGACATACATCACTTTGACCTTGCCGCTTTTATTTTTCAGTTCGTCGTCGCTCATTCATTTTCTCCACCTGCGCTGCGCGAAGCGCGCAGATTACCCGATGTGCCATCACTTAGCCATTATTTCATTTAAAAGCCTGAGTCTATCGTATTCATTGAATAAAACTCATTGTCCTTTATTCGCAGTGCATCGATAATATGTAACATTACAGAAACAAATCGGCCACGTGCCGCGCTGCAACCCATAACCAGAGGTTAGTTATGAATACCGTTTGTGCCAGTTGTCAGGCTCTGAACCGCATCCCCGACGATCGTAGCGCCGATGGCGCGAAATGCGGGCGCTGCGGTCACGATCTTTTTGATGGCGATGTGATCAACGCGACCGGGGCAACGCTGGATAAACTGCTGAAGGACGATCTGCCCGTGGTTGTTGATTTCTGGGCGCCGTGGTGTGGCCCCTGCCGTAACTTTGCGCCAATCTTTGAAGATGTGGCTGAAGAACGCAGCGGCGAAATGCGTTTCGTGAAAGTGAATACCGAGATGGAGCGTGAATTGAGCGCTCGCTTCCGCATTCGCAGCATCCCGACCATTATGATGTTTAAAAATGGCGAAGTTATCGACATGCTCAATGGTGCCGTACCTAAAGCACCTTTCGATAGCTGGCTAAACGAAGCAGGCCAGCAGTAAACCTCACGGGGCACCGCTTGTGCCCCGTTTTCTCCTCTGCGACAATGGCGTTTTTTCTTAGCGATCCCCATGACTGATAACGCCGTCCTTCGCCTTCGCGCCGAACGCCTCGCGCGCGCCACCCGGCCTTTTCTTGCTCGCGGCAACCGTATCCACCGCTGCCAGCGTTGCTTGCTGCCGTTGAAGCAGTGCCTCTGCGCCACCCTCAAGCCGGCTGCCGCCACCAGCCGTTTTTGCCTGGTGATGTTCGATACCGAGCCAATGAAGCCCAGCAATACCGGCCGCCTGATTGCCGATATCCTGCCGGAGACGGAGGCCTTTCAGTGGTCACGAACCGAACCGCCGCAGGCGCTTCTCGATCTCGTCGCCGACGCGCAATATCAGCCGATGGTGGTTTTTCCTGCCTCTTACGCTGGCCCAGAGCGTCAGGTACTTGATTCACCACCCCCGGGTAAACCACCGCTGTTTATTATGCTCGACGGCACCTGGCCCGAAGCGCGAAAAATGTTCCGTAAAAGCCCCTGGCTTGACGCGCTGCCGATGATTTCCGTCGATCTGTCGCGTATCTCCACTTATCACCTGCGGGAAGCTCACGCAGAAGGCCAATACTGTACTGCCGAAGTCGCGATTGCGCTGCTGGATCTCGCGGGGGATGAAAGCGCAGCCACGGCCCTTAGCGAGCACTTCAGCTTATTCAGAGCGCGCTACCTGGCAGGAAAAACTCAGCATAAGGGCAGTATCACAGCACAACTGACAGAAAACGTTTAAAATCATTCGGTCACTGGGGATCAAAGGAGACCGGTATGAGCCAACGAGGCCTGGAAGCATTGCTGCGGCCAAAGTCGATCGCCGTTATTGGCGCATCAATGAAACCACAGCGCGCCGGTTATCTGATGATGCGCAACCTGCTGGCGGGCGGATTTAGCGGCCCCGTTCTCCCCGTAACGCCAGCGTGGAAAGCGGTTCAGGGCGTACTGGCCTGGCCTGACGTCGACAGTCTGCCCTTCACGCCCGATCTCGCCGTGCTTTGTACTAACGCCCGCCGAAATCTTGAGCTGCTGGAAGCGCTGGGGCAAAAAGGGTGCAAAACCTGCATCATTCTCTCCTCCATCCCCGAACAGTATCCCGCGCTGCTTGAATGCGCCTCCCGCTACCAGATGCGTCTGCTCGGCCCTAACAGCCTTGGCCTGCTTGCGCCGTGGCAGGGCCTCAACGCCAGCTTTTCGCCGGTGCCTATTCATCGCGGCAAACTGGCGTTTATTTCGCAATCGGCGGCGGTCTCCAATACCATCCTCGACTGGGCCCAGCAGCGCGAGATGGGTTTTTCTTACTTTATTGCGCTGGGGGATAGTCTGGACATCGACGTTGATGACCTGCTTGATTTCCTCGCTCGCGATAGTAAAACCAGCGCCATTTTGCTTTATCTCGAACACCTCAGCGATGCCCGTCGTTTTGTCTCTGCGGCCCGTAGCGCATCGCGTAATAAGCCGATCCTGGTGATAAAAAGCGGACGCAGTCCGGCTGCGCAGAAGCTTCTGCACGTCAACTCTGGCATGGATCCGGCCTGGGACGCCGCTATTCAGCGCGCAGGTTTATTGCGCGTACAGGACACGCACGAGCTGTTCTCAGCGGTCGAAACCCTCAGCCACATGCGCCCGCTGCGCGGCGAGAAACTGATGATAATCAGCAACGGCGCCGCTCCGGCTGCGCTGGCGCTGGATGAGCTCTGGCTGCGTAACGGCAAACTCGCCGCGCTCAGCGAAGAGACCAGCAGCGCTCTCCGTCAGGCATTACCTGAAACCATCGATATTGCCAACCCGCTGGATCTCCGCGATGACGCCAGCAGCGAGCATTACCTCAAAGCGTTGAACGTACTGCTGGATAGCCATGACTACGATGCGCTGCTGGTGATCCACTCTCCCAGCGCTGCCGCACCGGGAACAGAGAGCGCGCTGGCGCTGATTGACGCCCTGAAGCGCCACCCGCGCGGCAAATACGTTACGGTTCTTACCAACTGGTGCGGTGAGTTCTCTTCACAAGAAGCCCGGCGCCTGTTTAGCGATGCGGGGCTGCCGACCTATCGAACGCCTGAAGGAACCATTACCGCTTTTATGCACATGGTGGAGTACCGGCGTAACCAGAAACAGCTCAGGGAAACCCCGGTCCTGTCAGATTCGTTAACCACTAACGCTGCCGAAGCGTACAACCTGCTGCAACGGGCAATGAATGAAGGCGCAACGTCGCTGGATACCCATGAAGTGAGCCCCGTTCTGCACGCTTACGGTATTCATACCCTGCCGACGTGGATTGCCGCTGATAGCGCCGAGGCTGTACATATTGCCGAGCAGATTGGCTACCCCGTCGCTCTGAAGCTGCGCTCGCCTGATATTCCGCACAAGTCGGAAGTTCAGGGGGTTATGCTTTATCTGCGCACGGCTACCGAGGTACAGCAGGCCGCGGACGCGATTATCGATCGCGTCAAAATGACCTGGCCTCAGGCGCGTATTCACGGGCTGCTGGTGCAAAGCATGGCTAATCGCGCCGGGGCGCAGGAGCTGCGGGTTGTCGTTGAGCACGATCCGGTTTTTGGGCCGCTGATCATGCTGGGGGAAGGCGGCGTCGAATGGCGGGCTGAGGATCAGGCCGCCGTCGCGCTCCCGCCGCTGAATATGAACCTTGCGCGCTATCTGGTTATCCAGGCCATCAAAAGTAAAAAAGTGCGCGGCCGCAGCGCGCTGCGCCCTCTCGATATTCCTGGCCTGAGCCAGCTTCTGGTACAGGTATCGAATTTGATCGTCGACTGTCCGGAAATACAGCGCCTGGATATTCATCCTCTTCTGGCTTCCGGCCACGAGTTTACCGCGCTTGATGTCACGTTAACTCTCGCACCGTTTACCGGCGATAGTGAAAGTCGCCTGGCCATACGCCCTTACCCTCAGCAGCAGGAGGAGTGGGTGGTGATGAAGAATGGTGAACGCTGTCTTTTCCGTCCCATCCTCCCGGAAGATGAGCCGCAGCTTATGGCCTTTATCGCTCAGGTCACGAAAGAAGATCTTTATTATCGTTACTTCAGCGAAATCAACGAATTTACTCATGATGATTTAGCCAATATGACGCAGATCGACTACGATCGAGAAATGGCCTTTGTTGCTGTGCGCACCACCGCCGAGGGGAACGAGATCCTCGGCGTAACGCGAGCGATCTCCGATCCGGATAATATCGATGCCGAGTTTGCTGTACTGGTGCGCTCCGACCTGAAGGGTATGGGGTTAGGCCGCAAGCTCCTGGAAAAGCTGATTGTCTACACGCAAAACCACGGCCTGCAGCGTTTGAATGGCATTACCATGCCGAATAATAAAGGCATGATCGGACTCGCCAGAAAGCTAGGATTCTCGGTTGATATTCAGCTTGAAGATGGAATTGTCAGTTTGTCTCTACATCTTGTACCTGAGCAATTACAAACGGCTGGCCGCAATTGTTGACTACTTTAACGGGTAGTAATGGTATTATTGCCCGCTTACGTCGTCTGCATGGTACAGAAGACCCTTCAATAAACAGAGAAGAAACGCACTGTGATGTTGTCAAAATTTAAACGCAATAAACATCAACAACACCTTGCCCAACTCCCTAAGCTTTCTCAGTCAGTTGATGATATCGAGTTCTTTTACGCTCCGGCAGATTTTCGGCAAGCGTTACTGGCCAGGATAGCTCAAGCCACCCAGCGTATTTGTATCATTGCGCTTTATCTGGAACAGGATGATGGCGGCAAAGGAATTTTGCAGGCGCTCTATGACGCTAAGCGTCAGCGTCCCGAATTAGATGTTCAGGTGTTGGTCGACTGGCATCGCGCCCAGCGCGGGCGTATTGGCGTCGCGGCGTCAAACACCAATGCCGACTGGTACTGCCGCATGGCGCAGGAAAATCCCGGTGTCGATATCCCGGTTTATGGCGTTCCGGTCAATACCCGGGAAGCGCTCGGCGTCCTCCACTTCAAAGGTTTTATCATTGATGACAGCGTTCTCTACAGCGGCGCCAGTCTGAATGATGTTTACCTGCATCAACACGATAAGTATCGCTACGACCGCTACCAGTGCATTCGCAACGGTAAAATGGCTGATGTGATGTTCGACTGGGTTGAGAATAACCTGGTGCAAGGGCGTGGCGTTAACCGCCTTGACAGGGCCGATCGGCCAAAAAGTCCGGAAATCAAAAATGACATCCGCCAGTATCGCCAGGAGCTCCGCGATAGCAGCTATCATTTTATCGGCAATGCTGACGATGACCAGCTGTCGGTCACTCCGTTAGTGGGCCTCGGGAAGACGAGTCTGCTGAATAAAACCATTTTTCATTTGATGCCCTGCGCTGAGCATAAGCTGACTATCTGCACCCCCTATTTCAACCTGCCCGCTCTGCTGGTACGTAATATCATCCAGCTGCTGCGTAGCGGGAAGAAAGTCGAAATTATCGTTGGTGATAAAACCGCTAATGATTTCTATATTCCGGAAGATCAGCCGTTTAAAATTATCGGAGCGCTGCCCTATCTTTACGAAATCAATCTGCGACGCTTCCTGAGCCGACTGCAGTATTATGTCAATACCGATCAGCTGATTGTCCGTTTATGGAAGGACGACGATAACAGCTACCACCTGAAAGGCATGTGGGTTGATGACGAATGGATGCTGCTGACCGGCAATAACCTGAACCCGCGCGCATGGCGGCTGGATTTGGAAAACGCGATACTTATCCACGATCCAAAACACCAGCTCGGCGCAATGCGTGAAAAAGAGCTCAATCTCATCCGCAAACATACTACGATCGTTCAGCACTATCGCGATCTACAAAGTATTGCCGATTACCCGATAAAGGTACGCAAACTGATCAGGCGTCTGCGACGTATCCGAATCGACCGCCTTATCAGCCGTATTCTCTGAATTCACGCCCCGCCCTGCGGGGCTTTTTCTGGAATTAGTATGCGCGTCATCATGCTTATTGCCCCACTATTATTACTGACTGGCTGCAGCCATATGGCTAATGATTCATGGAGCGGCCAGGATAAAGCCCAACACTTCCTCGCCTCAGCCATGCTTTCCGCCGCAGGCAACGAATATGCCCAGCATCAGGGCTATAGCCGCGACCGGAGTGCCGCTATAGGCTTTATGTTTTCCGTGAGCTTAGGGGCATCGAAGGAGCTATGGGACAGCCGCCCGTCAGGGAGCGGCTGGAGCTGGAAAGATTTTGCCTGGGATGTGGCAGGTGCCACTACCGGCTATGCGGTATGGCAGCTGGCACATCAGTAATGCTACAAACGTAGCCCCTTGCCTTTACGATGCAGCGTCAGGGAGACCAGGAAGGCAATCGCGCCCATGACGGTCACGTACCAGTAAAAGGCGTGCTCAATTCCCGCTGATTTTAGCGACAGCGCGACATACTCTGCCGAGCCGCCAAATAGCGCATTGGCCACCGCATAAGAGAGTCCAACCCCCAGGGCACGAACCTGAGCCGGAAACATTTCGGCCTTCAGAATGCCGCTGATTGAGGTATAGAAGCTTACTATCAACAGGGCGCATATCACTAAAGCAAATGCCGCATACGGTGAACTCACGTTCTGTAATGCATTGAGAATCGGGACAGTGAAGACGGTGACGAGTACGCCAAAACAGAGCATTGAGGTCCGGCGGCCAATCTTATCCGAAAGCGCGCCGAAAAGCGGCTGAACAAGCATATAAACAAATAAGGCAGCGGTCATAATCATGCTGGCGGTACCCGCGCTCATGCCTGCGGTGTTGACCAGATATTTCTGCATATAGGTTGTAAAGGTATAAAAGCTTAACGACCCTGCGGCAGTGAATCCGAGCACCATGATAAATGCCTTACGGTTACGCCATAATCCTTTAAACGATCCCGCTTCTTTTAACGCGCGCGTTTCCTGTTTAGACGTTTCGTCCAGCTGTCGTCTCAGCCACAGGGCAACAATAGCCAGGACTGCGCCAAGAGCAAACGGGATACGCCATCCCCAGGCATGAAGCTCTTCATCGCTGAGGATCTGCTGCAAGGCAACCACAACAAGCACGGCCAGAAGTTGCCCACCAATCAGCGTGACGTATTGAAATGAGGCATAGAAACCTTTCTTTCCTTCCACCGCGACTTCGCTCATATAGGTCGCGCTGGTACCGTATTCTCCGCCAACGGACAGGCCCTGGAACAGGCGTGCAAGTAGCAGCAGAGCCGGGGCCCAGGTCCCTATCGTTGCATAACCCGGCAGGCAGGCAATCACCAGTGAACCAAAACACATCATGCATACGGAGATAAGCATAGAGGTTTTACGTCCACGACGATCGGCAATGCGCCCGAATATCCATCCCCCGATCGGACGCATCAGAAAACCCGCCGCAAATACCCCTGCAGTTTGTAACAATTGCGTAGTGGTGTTGCCAGAAGGAAAGAAGATGTGCGCAAAGTAGAGTGAGCAAAATGAATAGACGTAGAAATCAAACCATTCCACCAAATTCCCTGATGACGCCCCCACAATTGCCCATATACGGCGCCGGGTATCACCCTGATCCTGGGATCCGCGTTCGCTAATACTGCTTTCTGTCATTGTAATTCTGCTCCAGCAAAGACTGCAATCTGCCGCGTCGGGTGACCCCGCTCAATCAGACAAATCGATTAGTAAATTAAATGTTATATAATTGTTATTTTTTAGTTTGTGATGCCATTCACATTTTTTTTCGTACTGCAGGTTTTCGCGATTAAAAGGAGATTCTTCAGGATTAGCAAAGTGAAATATGGTGAATAGCGGGCCAGAACAGGTTTTTATACAGGCGATATTGCGGCACAAATTTATGTGGGGCGGGAAGATCGATGCTGAAAATTATCCCCAATGAGCCTGATGTTTCTTTTTTCGCTGGAGATAATCTTCATCCTGACGAAGCTTATCCCACCATTGTTTGAAAACTGCCGCAGCTGCCGCCTTAACAGGATCATTACCTCGCGAATTCAGGTGCCCCTCCTTCGCGTATTTTTTACCGCCTTTGTAATTGGCATAACGCCTTGCCCGGGTGTAGCCCATCTGAATAAATTTGCGCGCCATATCCATACCGACAAAATCATTCTGCTGTCGATAGAACTCGAAGAGCTGATAAATTTTCCTCGCAGATTCAATCGCCGATGCTTCATCTTTATAGCGCCAGTAGGGAAGAATTTCGCTTTTATAGGGTTCAACCAACAACACGCCCTGTTCACCTCTTCCTACCTGATAAAACTCCGGATGCTGGCGAAAATCGATGCTGGAAAAGTCTTGCTGGTAATTAAAAGGCTTAATGGCCATTATTTTCTCACGGGCTGGCTGATACACGTTATAAGCCTGGTACATAAGACTGAAGTGTGGCTAGTGGAATCTTCTGTATATTTATACAGAGAGCCCGCATAAAACCGGCAGGTTATTATTATGAAGATGTGGATGAAAGCAGGGAGTAAAAGGCAGAAATGACCGCGGAGTTGGGTTTTATGGGTAAACCGATGTCCGGTCGGTTCAGACGACAAAAACGCAAAGAGCCCATCCGTCAGGATGGGCTCTTCACTTGTTTGATGCCTGGCAGTTCCCTACT
>ERZ827469.123-NODE-123-length-106640-cov-5.196669_pt1 | contig 106640 bp, 101 predicted proteins | sample MGYA00519917_ERZ827469 | MGnify/ENA primary metagenome ERZ827469 (study PRJEB31778, sample SAMEA3449314) | human gut metagenome | biome: human gut; feature: human-associated habitat; material: faeces | place: United Kingdom | collected 2010/2012 ... | reverse complement strand
GTAACCGACAATTGCATAACCGGGATCAATTCCTAAAATAACCATGAACAAGCTCCTATTTCGTCTCATCTTTCAAAATATCTATAATTGATTTATTATAGCATAAAAAAAATTGCGTTGCAATTTTTAACTATAAAACGCTAAAACGTTCTTGCTAACAGCCAAAACTTTAGTTTTACTGCTGTTACAAGGTTGTTATAACATATGAGAAATTGCTTTGCAATTTCTAACAGATAAATGTTAAAACGTTCTAGACAACAGTCAAAATTTTGAATATTGAAAGATGTTCCTTTCAATGTTAGTTTTGTTGCTGTTGCTAGGTTGTTACAGCATAAAAACGTCTATCTGCCGAATACTGCATTCACCTTTCGCCCTTTATTATAAGCAGACAAGAAAATGGATAGTTCTATTATTTTAACATTACCACAAATACAGCGCAAAAACATGAATATTTATTAAATTCTGCTTCATTTGCATAATTATGTTTTTTTCGCAAAAAATAACGTAAATATTTGGTGATTTAGAAAGGCGGAATTTACAATGTCCACCAAAAGAATAATACAAATTTCAAGTATAATCATTACAATTATTTTTATATTGAGCGCATTTACTTGGATAGGATATGCACAAGCCGCTTCCTATCGAACAGATTTGGAATACACATATCGCAGGGCGCTGAATGATTTAAACACCCATGTAAACGATATGAATGTAACATTGACAAAAGCAAATTATGCAAATACATCTTCACAGCAAAATGGTATGGCAGGCAGATTAATGAAAAATACCAGCGGAGCCAAAGCAGCGCTCGCTGTTCTTCCTATTGGAAATGATTCCTTAAATAACGTAAATAAGTTCATCTCACAGGTGGGTGATTTTGCCTCCTCTATCTCTTCAAAACTATCTGTAGGAGAATCGTTAAGTGATGAAGATAAAAATATTCTTCAACAATTTTCTCAATATTGTAATATTCTTGCCGGCAATTTAAATGAAATTCAAGAGAATATTGCCGAACAAGAAGTAGTCATTGGGCAATCGGAAGAAATGCTCCGAAACTTAGAAAGCAAGCAACCTCCTTTTGAGGATTATTTTCTTTCTACCGCTGAAGAATTCGCAAATTACCCTACTTTAATTTATGATGGCCCCTTTTCAGACCATATGACACAGAAAACAGCTGAAATGACTGCCAATGCACAAACCGTTTCTGTTGATGAAGCAAAACAAATGGCTGCTCAATATTTATATGCAGACCCTAACACATTAACTCATACCAACGATACGGAAGGCAACCTACCTGTATACAATTTTAATACGGACACTACACACATTTCTGTTACAAAACAAGGCGGATATTTGTCCTCCTTTATGAATGCAAGACCAATTGATACCATTACTTTGCAATTAGAAGAAGCCAAACAGTACGCCAAACAATATTTAAGCAGTATTTATCAAGAAGAGTTTGTTGAAACGTACTATGTAATTTATAATAACATGTGTACCATTCAATATGCTTACAGTAAAGATAATGTTGTGTATTACTCTGATTTGATTAAAGTATCTGTAGCAATGGATACGGGAGAAATTGTAGAGTATAATGCCGATAATTTTCTTATGAATCATAAAGAAAGACAAACGCAAACACCTGTTATCGGTGAATTATCTGCAAGACAGCAAGTCAGCGATCATTTGACCATTGAATCATCACGAATGGCAGTGATTCCAACTACAAGAGAGGAAGAGCCTTTGTGTTATGAATTTCTATGCCGCGGTCAAAATGATGAACAAGTATTGGTGTATATCAACAGTGAAACCGGCATGGAAGAACAAATTCTAATTTTAATTGAGACCGACAACGGTACACTAACCCAATAAAAGAAAAGAATCTGCCAAGGCAGATTCTTTTCTTTTTACTGTCTAATCTTAAAAAATAGAAAGTTAAATATGTATAAGAACAACGAATGTAAATGATTCAAGAGGGAAATACACGATTTTGTTTTCCTGTATTTGTGCAGTAATACAAAGATGTTGCTTCTATTGCAGATATCTATAAATTACCAAAAAATAGTGTTATAATGAAGATATTCTTAAGGAAAAAAATAATTAAAAAAAGATTTGACAAAATTCATAGTATGTAGTATGATTAAAATAACAATAATAGTAATTATTCTTATTTTACTATTAAATTTTATAGAAAGAGAGAAATGAATGATGAAAGATTTAAAAGGAACCAAAACAGAAGCTAACCTAATGGCAGCATTTGCCGGAGAAAGCCAAGCAAGAAACAAATATACATACTATGCAAGCAAAGCAAAAAAAGAAGGCTATGAACAAATTGCAGCACTGTTCTTAGAAACAGCAAATAATGAAAAAGAACACGCAAAAATTTGGTTTAAACTGCTTCATGGCGGAGAAATGCCTGATACTATGGCAAACCTAAAAGACGCTGCGGACGGAGAAAACTATGAATGGACAGATATGTATGCAAAAATGGCTGTCGAAGCAAGAGAAGAAGGCTTTGACCATATTGCATTCTTATTTGAAAAAGTTGGTGAAATTGAAAAACACCATGAAGAAAGATATCGCAAGCTATTATCTAACATTGAAGAAGGCATTGTATTCTCAAGAGACGGGGATACCATTTGGCAATGCGCAAACTGCGGTCATATTGTAATTGGTAAAAAAGCACCTGAGGTTTGTCCTGTATGTGCACATCCTCAATCCTTCTTCCAAATTTTAGCTGAGAATTATTAAGCCTATTTTCTGTATTTACATATAAAAGGTAGACTTTTGCAAAAACCTCCATTGGATAAATATCCAATGGAGGTTTTTCTTTGTTTGTTTTTATATTTCAATAAAAAGTCCATACATTATAAGAACAGCAGCAAACTAATTGCCATAACTACCATTCCGGAAATTAAACCATAAATGGACAAATGATGTTCTCCATATTCTCTGGCAGCAGGAAGAAGTTCATCAAATGAAATAAATACCATAATACCTGCGACTCCTGCAAAAATAACACCAAATACAACATTATTCATAATCGGCATTAAAATTAGCCAACCGATTAACGCACCTACAGGTTCCGCCAAACCTGATAAAAAAGAATATAAAAAGGCTTTCATCTTAGAGCCCGTTGCCTGATAAATGGGAACAGAAACAGCAATTCCTTCCGGTATATTGTGAATTGCAATGGCAACTACAATGGGAATTGCAACACTGGGTTCCTGCATAGCAGAAACAAATGTAGCCAATCCTTCCGGAAAGTTATGAATGGCGATTGCAAGTGCTGTAAAAACGCCCATGCGCATCAGTTTGGAATGTTTTGGAGGTTTTTTATTTTCATCTTCCACCGATTTTAGCTCATGAGGATTTTCTTCTGAAGGGATTAATTTATCAATGATTGCAATGACCAGCATACCTCCAAAAAAAGAACCTACTGTAACCCAGTTACCTGCTATTTTTCCAAGTTCAGATACTAGGGAATCTTGTGCTTTTACAAATATTTCTATCATCGAAACATATATCATAACACCTGCAGAAAAGCCAAGACTGATGGATAAAAACTTTCTGTTGGTATGTTTTGCAAAAAATGCGATACAGCTGCCGATTCCGGTACTTAATCCTGCAATTAACGTAAGGGCAAATGCGAGAAAAACATTGTTCATATCGTTTTCCTTTCTATAGAGTTAGCGTATGCTAACTCATATGTATAGAATAGCAGTCCTATTCCTTTTTGTCAAGAAAAATGCCAGTCTCACGAACCAATTGATGAGACAACATAGAGAGAAAACAAATTTTCAACATTTTATTGATACGGTTAAGGCAGCATATACATATAAACTGTATTTTTATTTTATCATAACTGAAATTGATATTTAATGTTTGATTCCATTCATTTTTTACTTAAACTTCAAAAAAAGAGATACAGTTTACCACTGTATCTCTTTTCATTCATGCGATATCCCATTTCACTTGAATTATATTGAGTTCCCATTTGACACGATACCTCATATGACATATCATCTGATAAAAATGAATTCAATTTTTATGTACTATTTAATGACATTTGACAGTGATATTATGACATATGAAAGGAAGAAAACTCTGTCATGACGACACATCGATATTAATTATCTGAATGAACATAAAATGTACCAAATTCCCTATTCTTTAATCATTTGTTTTCTGTTTTTTACATATCGCAATCAATCCTCCTGAAATAATAAAACCAAATAAACATAAGTAGCCTATTAAATTACTGCAGTCCTCTGTTTTTGGAGAATTGATATCTGTTGTTCCACTCTCCTTTTGAACATTAGTTGCTGATATTACTTTTTCCTCTGATTTTTTTATTTCAGACGTTTCTGAATTTATATTCGTTTGTGGTACAGATTGATTTTGATGAATCTCTTTGGTTTGTCTAGCCCCATTTTTATCTGTGTGACCTGTATTCTCTCCACCATTCTCCTTATGAATTACGGTTTCATCTAACTTAGATGTCTGTAAAGAGGACCAATCTAATTTTAATAAAACTTTTTGTGTTCCATGTCCCGGTGCAATTTTTTCCATGATTGGCACAAACACTTCTAATGTTACGGAATCAGCTTTATATGCTACGGGGAATTCTACAGTCTTAGGATATTTTGTGCCGTCTGATGTTGTACCCCATGCTATAATATCCGAATCATTTTTTAAGTTTCCTTCAAAGTATGACACTTTGCTGAGTGCTCCTTCTGAAGCTCCGAGTTTTATCGTATTCATATTCATTCTTAATCTGTATGTTCCATCCTTTGCAATCACAGACAAAGGTTGTTCCAGGCCTTGATTTGCCATAGATAGTTTATCTGGGCTATTAAAGTTATATAGAGCTCCCTTCAATGTATATTCACCATTTTGCAAATTGATTTCATTTTTTGGAATGTCCGTACCCGGCTGTTCCATTGGGGGTATGTCGGTTGACGGTTCTTCCGGAGTTCCAGCTGGTTTTAATCCTTGCATGCCCTCTTCCAATTTATCAATTAATTGCTGAAGCTGAGCATTTGTTAAAGTGCTCCTTTTACTCCAATTTGCGTTTCCTTCGTCTATAGCAGTTTTTAATACTGCATAGCTTTTTTCTGTATAATCTTCTGCCTTTTTCTCCTCTGCTGCTACAAGTACACGTGTAAAATCATCCACTTTTTTAGGCACAAGATAAATCTCTTTTGCAGATTTTAAATATTTTGCTACACTGTCAACTGTCTCTTCAGTTGCGGTTACATCTTCAAGTGCCATCAGAGCCTTATTATAAAGATTCAGAAAACTTCTAGAGCCTTCTTCTTTATATTCTCCTGCCAAAACCTCATCATAAGTTGTCTTATTTTCATCAATTACTTTTTTTAATTCTGCTTTATCGGCCTGTTTTAAACTTTCTCCTTCAGCCCTCTTTGATGTAGTATCCAACACTAACACAGCGGGCATTTCATTGACATCGGGTCCGGCCATTTTTGCCCCAAGCAGAACATCTATCGTTTTTTCTCCGGATTTCTGTCTTTTAATGGTAAATACCTTATCATACTCGCCTATGCCGGTACTTTCCTCTGCCAAAACTTCTTTGCCATTCTCTATATGCTTTACTGTTAAAATATTGGCTGTTATTCCTTGAAATTTGTCTTTTTTAAAGGATATCTGGTATACACTTTCACCCTCGTTTTCTATTAGAAGAACATGAGGATTCATAAATGCATTGGCCATAGATGGAGTCTCACTATCCCCCGCCTGTCCTATTTTGGCATTTATTGTAAATCTGTTCCCCGCCTGACTCTGTTTTACCACTGCATTTAAGGCATTTTCCAGTTTAGACTCCAAAGTCTTTACTTTACTTTTGGTATTTCCGCCCCGCTCTGCCTCTTGTTTGACATCAGACAGAACCTGTCGTAACTGGGCAATACTGGTTCGTGTATACTCCTGTTCATTCGCAATGATTGTTTCTGCTTGTTCCATCAAATGTTTGTATCGAGTCCAGTCAGCGGGTGCATAAGCTAAAGACTCCAAAGCCTCTCTCAGTTCTGACACTGCATTATAAATTGTAGTTTGATCTGCTCTGTTATCCTTCAGAACAGACATGGCCTTCTCATATTTTTCTACCAACTTTGCCATAGAAGAAGACTCATATTCATCTCCGTCTTTCTGTTCATAAAGACTCCTTGCTTCGTACACAGCTTTTGCTAACTCGGTTTTCGCTGTCTTTTCTCCCGCATTTGGCTCCTGTTCTAATTCCGTAATTAACTCTAATATCTTATTGTGAAAATCCGGCGGTGTCGAGTCAGTACCACCCATAACAGGCATTTCACTTGGCAGCGGCATATTTTTAATTTCTGCGTATGTTTTCCCAACATACTTGGTCAGCCCGCCCTCTTCTTTAAATACTTCCCATACATTTGCTGTCCAACCCGGTGCATCTGTTGTTTTATCTACTATGTTTTCTATCATAGCACCATAGCTTGATACATATACGTCAACCTTATAAATTGCGATACCAGTATTTAATGTAATCTCTCGTTTAGTTACACCATCTGTTATGGTATCTTCAGGCTGTACGGTCGTAGCACTGCTCATAGCATCTATTTCTGCAGGGTGATTCATACTGGTTGCAGCAGATGCTGTGGCTAGAGGAGTAAGCATCAACGACGATATTAATACACTCCCCAATATCATTTTTAAATTCTTTTTCATGTTCTTCCTCCCTAATTCCATTTTAATTTTTAATGGAATTGTTCACGATTTATCATCTTCCAATAGGTTAGCATACGCTAACTTAAAGCATATGGCAATTTTTATAAATTGTCAATAGATTACATGAAAAATATTTTTACATTTTAACTATTTACTTTTATATCAATTGACATCTCTTATAAAATTATATATTAAAATATAGCAATTAATGATTATTTCCAACAAATAATATATCAGATATAAAACTGAAATATTTTCTTTACAACTGTTGATTGCAACGGAATAAAAAAAGAGATACAGCTGATTGCTGTATCTCTTTTCGATTATTTCATTAAAGTAACCAATACTGCTTTTTGTGCATGCAAACGATTTTCGGCTTCATCGAAAATCTCGTCTGCGTGAGCCTCAAATACATCCGCTGTTATTTCTTCTCCTCTGTGTGCAGGTAAACAATGCTGTACCATAGCATCAGGTTTTGCTAATTTCATCAACTCTGCATTGATTTGGTAACCTTCAAATGCTTTTCTTCTTTCGGCAGCCTCACCTTCCTGACCCATGGAGGCCCATACATCTGTAAACAACACGTCTGCATCTTTTGCGGCAGTTGCAGGAGAATCCGTCATCTCGAAGCCCTCATATTGAGAAGCAAACTCCAACACTTCTTTATCGGGACGGTAACCTTCCGGACATGCTACACTGATAGACATACCCATCTTCAAACATCCTACAATAATAGAATGCATCATATTGTTGCCGTCTCCAATATAACATGCTTTCAGACCTTCCAAAGCACCTTTTCTTTCGCGAATAGTCATCAGGTCAGCCAGCACTTGACATGGATGAGCAAAATCTGTCAAAGCATTGATAATCGGAATAGAGCCGTATTTTGCCAAATCTTCTACTTGCTTTTGTTCAAAAGTACGAATCATAATTCCGTCCAAATAGCGGGATAACACTCTTGCGGTATCTTCAATTGGTTCTCCACGTCCAATTTGCATATCATTTGCAGATAAGTACATAGGATATCCACCCAATTGATACATACCTGTTTCAAAAGAAACACGGGTTCTGGTAGATGCTTTGGCAAAAATCATACCTAAGGTTTTGCCTTTCAAATGGTGATGCTCAATTCCGTGTTTTAATTCATATTTTAATTGGTCAGCCAAATTCAGGATTTCTTCAATCTCTTCTGTTGTTAAATCCAACAATTTTAACAAGTGTTTCATATCCAGTCTCCCTTCAATCTGTTCTGTTTTATCATCATTTTAAGCCTGTTTGATAACTTTTTCCAATATTGCCAAGCCCTTATCAATTTCTTCAAAGGTGATGGTAAGCGGAGGCAACAGACGTACCAGTGTTTTTGCGGTCAGCACCAGCAGACCATGTTCAATACATGCAGCTGCTACATCTTTGGCTGTTCCTTTTTCCAACACAATTCCAATCATCATGCCAATGCCTCTTACTTCGGCAACACCTTCCATCTCGGACAGCTTTTGCTGCATATATTCACCCTTAGCTTTTACTTCCTGTAAAAATGTCTCATCTGATACATGTTCCAACACACTTAAGGCGCCTGCACATGCAACAGGATTTCCACCAAAGGTAGAACCATGCATACCACTATTGAGCACCTCTCCCAAACGTTCGGTGCACAAACACGCACCAATGGGCAATCCGCCGCCAAGTGCTTTTGAGGACGTAATCACATCCGGCTCAATACCATATTGTTCATAACAGAAAAGGGTGCCTGTTCTTCCCATACCGGTTTGTACTTCGTCTATCATAAGCAGTACGTCATGCTTTTTGCACAGCTTTTCCAGTTCTTTTACAAAATGAGGTTCTAAAGGCATAACACCGCCTTCACCTTGAATCATTTCTATAAACACAGCGCAGGTATTTTCATCCAGTAAAGATTTTACGCTCTCGATATGGTTTGCCTGCGCGTATGTAAAGCCCTCCGTAAATGGATTAAAATAATGATGGAACGTATCCTGACCTGTTGCCGCCAGAGTTGTAACCGTTCTGCCATGGAAAGAATTCACCAACGTGATGATTTTAGTTCTGTTCTCATTGTATTTATCCGTACTGTATTTTCTTGCTAATTTAATAGCGCATTCATTTGCTTCCGCACCGGAATTGCTGAAAAACACTTTACTGAAACCGGATAATTCACAAAGTTTTTGAGCCAAATTGGTCTGCGCAGGATTGTAATACAAATTGGAAATATGCTGTAATGTGGAAGCCTGCTTTGTAATGGCAGCAATCCATTGGTCATCACAAAAACCAAGGGCATTGACACCAATACCGCTTGTAAAATCGATATAAGATTTTCCTTCGCTGTCCTGTGCAACAACGCCTTTTCCTTTCACAATCGCAACTTCAAAGCGGCCGTAAGTTGGCATCATATTCTTCTTTTCTTGTTCTTTAATATCTAAAAAATGCATGGTAATCTCTCCTTTGCATTCTTCCAAAGATGCCGCTTTGAAAGAATGGATTTAATATAACATAGTTCCAATGCCTTCGTCGGAAAATAGTTCGATTAAAATAGAGTGTGGAATTCTTCCATCCAAAATATGCGCACGATGCACACCGCGGCGGACTGCCTCCACACAGCAATCAATTTTAGGAATCATACCGCCGCTGATAATACCGCTGCGTTGTAATCTTGGTACTTCACTGACATTGACAACGGGAATCAGTGTACTTTCGTCATCTTTGTCTTTTAATAATCCACGAATATCTGTCATGAGAATCAGCTTTCGTGCTCCCAATTCGGCTGCAATGCGGGCGGCAGCGATGTCTGCATTAATGTTATACACTTCTCCGTTCACACCACCGGCAATGGTAGCAATAATCGGCACATAACCATTGTTGGTTGCGTCTGTGATAATTTTAGTATTTACCCTTACAATTTCACCTACATAACCAAGGTCAGCGCCGCTTTCCAATTTACGCGCCTGAATCATAGAGCCGTCCAAACCGCAAAGCCCGATGGCTTTACCACTGTGATTTTCCAAATGCTGAACCAAGTCTTTATTTACTTTTCCTGCCAAAACCATTTGTGCAATTTCCATGGTTTCTTCATCCGTATAACGCAAACCGCCAATAAATTTGCTTTCTTTGCCCACACGGCTTAACATGGTATTAATTTCAGGACCACCGCCGTGTACCAATACGACATTGATGCCAACAGACTGCATCAATACAATATCAGTCATAACAGCAGATTTAATCTCCTCATTAATCATAGCGTTGCCGCCATATTTTACTACAATGGTTTTTCCCGCATATTTTTGAATATAGGGTAAAGCCTGAGCTAAAATTTGAGCTCTATCGTTATTGGAAATATTCATATGACATCCTTTTCCTATTTTACAATATTCTAAATCAGCTTCTGTAATCGCCGTTAATTTTTACATAATCATAAGTCAAATCACAACCATATGCAGTTGCGCATTCGCTGCCTTCATGCAAAGTTACCGCTACAATAATGTCGTCCTCTAAAAGAATTTTCTTGGCAATATCCTCATCAAAAGGCAAACCTGCACCGTTTTTGCATACTTCAATACGTCCTTGTTTGGATTCAAATGCAACATCCACACCATTAATATTAATATTGGCACCTGAATAACCAATTGCGCACAGCACTCTTCCCCAGTTTGCATCGGCGCCAAAAATAGCGCATTTCAGCAAATTAGAACAAATCACAGATTTTGCAACTGTTCTTGCATCCTCTTTTGTTTTTGCCCCTGTGACAGCGCATTCCAATAATCTGGTTGCACCTTCTCCGTCCTTTGCAATTTTACGGGACAACACTGCGCAAACCTCTGTCAATGCTTGTGTAAACAATTCATAATCATGATTTTTTTCTGTAATGGTTTGGTTTTCTGCCAAACCGGACGCCATAACGGACACCATATCATTGGTAGAGGTATCTCCGTCCACACTTACCATATTGAAAGTATCCTCAATGGCTGTATGCAGTGCCTCGTTCAACAGTTCCGGCGTAATAGAGGCATCTGTCGATAAGAAACCAAGCATGGTTGCCATGTTCGGGTGAATCATACCGGAACCTTTTGTAATGCCGCCTATGGTTACCGTTTTACCGTCCAGTTCCACCTCAAGTGCATATTCTTTTTCTACCGTATCTGTCGTCATAATTGCTTTTGCCGCATCATTGGAACCTGTTGCACTTAACGCTTCTGCTAATGTTTTTACCGAATTTGCAATCGGTTCAATGGGCAGTACCTGACCAATCACGCCTGTCGATGCTACAATCACGTCGCTTGCATCAATATGCAGTTCTGCTGCAATCAAATCACACATTTTCTGTGCTTTTTCTTCTCCGTCCGCATTGCAGGTATTGGCATTGCCGCTGTTACAAATCACAGCTCGTGCCATACCGTCTGCAATGTTGCGTTTGGTAACCGCAATGGGAGCGCCTTTTACTAAGTTTTGTGTATACACAGCTGCCGCTGCACAGGGCACATCACTGTAAATCAAAGCAAGGTCTGCTTTGCTGCGATTTTTGCGGATACCACAATGAATTCCCGAAGCCTGAAATCCTTTTGCTGCTGTAACGCCGCCTTCTATGATATGAAATGTCATATGCTGCCTCCATCATATATTCTTTATAGGACATAAATCCCCGCTGCGGCATCGCAACAGGGTTATGCTTGTATGATAAATTACAATTAAAATGCCGGTGGAATTAATGTAAGACCTGTTTTTTCTTCCAAGCCCAATACCAAATTCATGTTTTGAATTGCCTGACCGGCAGCGCCTTTCACCATATTATCAATGGCAGAAATGGCAACCAGAGTGTTTGCATGCTCATCTACATGGACGGAAATATCACAGAAGTTGGTATACTGCACATGTTTAATATTGGCTACACTGCCTTTTGGCAGCATACGTACAAAGTATTCCTGTTGATAACGTCGTCCATACACATAACGAACTTGCTCTTCTGTTACACCCTCTCTTAGTGTAGCATAGCATGTTGCCAGAATACCACGGCTAACCGGAAGCAAGTGCGGAACAAACGTTAATTTTACCGGATTTGGAGCATAACAAGATAATGTTTGTTCTATCTCAGGCGTATGACGGTGAGCAGCTACCTTATATGCGGTAAAGCTCTCATTACAGTCCGGAAAATGAGTGGTTTGGGTAGGTTTTCTTCCCGCGCCTGTTGTTCCGGATTTGCAGTCCGCAATGATATGGTCTGTTTCAATCAAACCCGCTTCCATGGCAGGCACAATGGCCAAAGGAACTGCTGTTGCATAACAACCCGGATTTGCAATTAAGCTTTTTCCTCTGATAAATGGACGGAACAGTTCCGGCAGTCCATATACAGCTTGCTCATGCAACGCTTTATCAAGAAATTCACAGCCATACCAAGTTTTATAAGTTTCTTCATCTTCCAAGCGGAAATCAGCGCCTAAATCAATAAAGAATTTCATACGTTTGGCACAGGCTGCTGCCAATTCTTGAGATAATCCATGCGGCAATGCTGCAAATACAACGTCGCATTTTTCCACCACTTCCTCCTGAGTTTTGCAAACCATATCGCATAATCCAAGATAAGAAGGATATACCTCACTTATTTTTTGCCCTTCAAAGGTAACTGAACTGATTGCAGTCAGCTTTGCATAAGGGTGGTTTAATAAAAGTCTTACCAATTCGGCGCCTGCATATCCGGTTGCGCCGACAACTCCAACTTTAATTTCCATTGATTTGCCTGCCTTTCACCATTGTGCCGGTTATTTTCCCAGCAAGTTCAATACTCGTTTTGCCTGCATCTCTACATTTTCAGGAGCAGGAGCACCCAAAACATTGCGTCCGTTTACACAGCGTTCCAAAGAGATTGCATCATAAATACCTTCATCAAAGGTATCACATACCGCTTTATAATCTTCCAATGGCAATGTTTCCAATGTTAAGTTTCGCTCAATGCATTGTGCAACCAAAGTGCCGGTTATTTTATAGGCATCGCGGAATGCTAAACCTTTATTCACCAAGTAATCTGCACAGTCTGTGGCATTAATAAATCCACGTGCTGCGGCATTGCGCATATTTTCAGGCAACACTTTCATAGTATCTACCATAGGAATAAATGCAGTGAGGCACATTCTTAAGGTATCTACTGCGTCAAAAATTGCCTCTTTGTCTTCTTGCATGTCCTTGTTATAGGCCAAAGGTAATCCCTTCAGCATGGTTAATAATGTAACAACATCACCAATGACTCGGCCGGATTTACCGCGTACCAATTCAGCAATATCTGGATTTTTCTTTTGCGGCATAATGCTGGAACCTGTAGAAAAGGCGTCGTCCAACTCCACAAATTTAAATTCCCAAGAACACCATAAAATAATTTCTTCTGAAAAACGAGATAGGTGCACCATAGCCAACGCAATGGCAGAAGCAATTTCTACACAGAAATCACGGTCTGCAACACTGTCCAAACTGTTATTGGTGACTCTGGAAAAGCCCAATAATTCAGCAGTCATACTTCGGTTTAACGGATACGTAGTACCTGCCAATGCACCCGCTCCCAACGGAAGTTCGTCCATACGCGCTTTGGCATCTTTCAAACGGCCAAGGTCACGCAGGAACATCTCTGCATAAGCCATTAAGTGATGACCAAATGTAATGGGCTGCGCACGCTGTAAGTGGGTATATCCCGGCATAACATCGCCTTTATGAGTCATCGCCTTTTTACAAAGCACTGTTACCAATTCTTCAATTTGGCTATATAATGCATCACATTCCTTTTTCAAGTATAAACGTACATCCAATGCCACTTGGTCGTTACGGCTGCGTGCAGTATGCAGACGTTTTCCGGAAACACCAATACGCTGAGTCAACTCTCCTTCTACAAAGGTGTGTACATCTTCCGCATTTGGGTCAATAGGTAATGTTTCGTTCTGAATATCTTTATAAATTTGTTCCAGCTCTTTACAAATTAGTTCTGCTTCTGATTGCTCAATAATTCCGCAAGCACCTAACATGGTTGCATGGGCAATGCTGCCCTTGATATCTTCCTCAATCATTCGGCTGTCGAATTTTATGGAAGAGTTAAAGTCATTTGTTTTTTGATCAATCTCTTTTGAAAAACGTCCTGCCCATAGCTTCATGCCGGGAGCCCTCCTTATGGATTATCCTTAATTGAATTTACGTCCTTTTTTTGCCTGGATTTTCATAGACAAACCAAACAAGTTAATGAAACCTGCAGCGTCTGCTTGATTGTAAACTTCATCTTCATCAAAGGTTGCGGTATCTTCATCATATAGAGAATATGGAGATGTCATACCTGCATCAATGATATTGCCTTTGTACAATTTCAGTTTGACATCGCCTGTTACATATTCCTGAGTGCTGTCTACAAATGCGGATAAAGCTTCTCTTAATGGAGTATACCATTTACCGTCGTATACCAATTCACCGAAGGTAATAGCAACTTGTTGTTTATAATGGAAGGTATCTTTATCCAAGCACATTTCTTCCAATTTATTGTGTGCATGATACAAAATAGTACCGCCGGGAGTTTCATAAACACCGCGGGATTTCATGCCAACCAATCTGTTCTCTAAAATATCCGCAATACCAATACCGTTTGCGCCGCCCAATTGATTTAATTTTGCCATAACTTCAAGAGCATTCATGTTAACGCCGTCAATTGCAGTTGGAATTCCTTTTTCAAAGTGAATGGTTACATAAGTTGCTACATCCGGAGCCTGTTCCGGAGAAACGCCTAACTCTAAAATTTCATTATATTTTGGTTCGTTTGCAGGGTCTTCCAAATCCAATCCTTCATGAGATAAGTGCCATAGGTTTTTATCTTTGGAATAGTTGGTTTCCCTTGTAATTTTCAAAGGAATATTGTGAGCCTCTGCATAGTCGATTTCTTCTTCTCTGGATTTGATATCCCACTCTCTCCAAGGAGCAATGATTTTAATATCCGGGTCAAATGCACGAATGGACAACTCAAAACGAACTTGGTCGTTACCTTTTCCTGTGCAACCGTGGCAAATTGCGTCTGCACCTTCTTTTTTTGCAATTTCAACCAGTCTTTTTGCAATCAAAGGTCTTGCAAAAGAAGTACCTAATAAATATCTGCCCTCATAAGCAGCGTTTGCTTTTAAAGTAGGCCAAATATATTCTTCAATCAATTCTTTTCTCATGTCTTCAATGTACAATTTAGAAGCGCCTGTTTTGATTGCTTTTTCGTTTAGGCCTTCCAATTCATCTTCTTGACCAAGGTCAGCGGAAACTGCGATTACTTCGCAATTGTCATAGTTTTCTTTCAGCCATGGAATAATGATAGAGGTATCCAAACCTCCTGAATATGCAAGTACTACTTTTTTAATTTGTTGTGCCATATCTATGCTCCTTTTTATCCGTTATTGAAATATAAGTATTATTATACGCTTCTGATTGTATATTACAAGCATACAATGCATAATTATTCAATTTTGATAAAATTTTCACATCATGACAAAATTCATATGATTTTTACGGTTTCCTTGTAGAAAATGCAATACATTTGAAAAGAAACTGAGAATTCATAGCGAACAGTTGCAAACTTTACTGAGAATCTGTAATATAATAAATAAGGTTACGATTGTATAAAAATTGATAAACAACGATATGGAGGGTATAAACATGTCTTTAAAACCAATTGATCCAAAAACATTGGAACTAAATCCTTTTACAACCATTGGAACAGAATGGATGTTATTAACCGCCGGAAATGAAGATAAACATAACACCATGACCGTCAGCTGGGGCGGATTGGGCGTGCTGTGGAGAAAAAATGTCACTTACGTTTTGGTACGTCCACAGCGTTATACTATGGAATTTATGGACCGTGAAGAGTACTATTCATTATGTGTATTCGATGAAACCTATAAGCCTGCATTAAAACTATGCGGTACCAAATCCGGCAGAGATATAGACAAAGATAAAGAAACCGGTCTGACCGTCATGTTTGACCAAGAGGCGCCTTATTACGCTGAAGCAAAACTGGTTTTCATCTGCAAAAAGATGTCCAAACAAAAAATGGAGCCCAGCTCATTTATAGATAGCACCATTGATGAAACATTCTATAAAGAAAAAGATTATCACGAAGTGTTTGTTGGTGATATTGTAACCATACTAAAACAAGACTGATTCACCATTTTTATTAGAATATCTAAATATCGTATTCATTAAAAAAAGCCTTGCTTATTTAAAATAAGCAAGGCTTTTTTAGTAACTGATTTTTATTTTAACCTTATTTCAGATACTATATGCTTGTACATTTTTCATATCACACTCTTAGAAATCACTTGTTTTCAGCCAGACAAATACGTGATTCCTTCTATTATATGACACCACCTCCTAACAGAAAACTATATTTAACTGTTAAGAGAGTATTTGAAAATTGGTATGATAAGAATTGCACAGTAAATTTCTTTCTATTATAATAAATACAATGATAAAAACAGAGGAGTTATCTCATGGACAAACAAGTCAAGCTGCGTATTGCAACTATACAGGATGCCGCTGCATTATTGGATATTTATGCACCATATGTAGAAAATACAGCAATTACATTTGAATATACCGTGCCTTCTGTACAAGAATTTGAACAACGTATCTCCAATACGCTGCAAACATATCCGTATCTTGTCGCTGAAATAGACAATGAAATTGTAGGTTATACTTATGCAAGCCTCTTTCGGGAACGCTGTGCTTATCAATGGGCAGTTGAGGTTTCCATTTATGTAAAGAAAACAGCGAAAAAAATGGGGATAGGAAAAAAATTGTATCAAACATTGGAAACTATTTTAAGCCTTCAAAACATCACAAATTTGTATGCTTGTATTGCTGACACAACTGAAGAAGACCTTCATCTAACAAAAGACAGTATGTTATTCCATCAACGTCTTGGCTATCGTCAAGTAGGAACATGTGCGCAATGCGGCTATAAGTTTCACCGCTGGTATGATATTGTTTGGATGGAGAAGCATATCCAATCTCATACGATACCTCCTGAGAATATAAAAACATTTGAAGAAATTCGTGAAATGGTAAAAACACAATATCATCTATAAAAAAGAGTATGGACTACACCCATACTCTTTTTTCATTCATGAAATAGAAATACTGCGATTTGGTGAAGAGAAAAAACTACATACTCCATTCCATAGTAAAGTCCATCTGACCTGTTTCAGAATCCATTTGTTTCTTTTTGATTTGAAATCCCTCTTTGAAGTAGAACCGCAGTGCGGATTGATTTTTCTCATACACCTGTAACGTAAGAGAAGAACAAAGTTGTTTTGCAAGATTTAATAATTGTGTTCCTATCCCCTTACCACGCATAGATTCCTCTACAAAAATTCCTTCAATATAATTCTTTGTCAATCCTATAAAGCCCTGTACAGAACCATTATCTTCATATACATATACGGTAGCATCCGGCAGCATCTCTTTTACTTGCCCAAAATATTTCATCCAATATTCCCTTGGTATAAAAGAATGCGCTTGTATATTGGAACTCAACCAAATATTCATTACAGCATCAATATCGCTTGGTTTTAATATTCGTATCATCAAATCAACACCAATTATTCTTCTCCCAAAATTGCATAAGGCAATACCTGCTGCAATAAGTCAGGAGTAACCATTGCAACAAGATGCAGACCTTCTTCAACATACTCTTCTTGCAGTACAGTACCATCTTTGCGAATTTCAGCTGCAAGGCCACTTTTGGAAAACGGCAATAACAATTCTACTTTGGTATTTTTCACAGGGAGATTTTCTTCAATGACCTCCAGTAAATGGTCAACACCTTGTCCCGTCGCAGCACTGATTCTCACTGCACCGCCAATCATTGGCATATGATTGATCTCAGGAACCAAATCGCATTTATTCAATACAGGAATAATCGGTCTGTCTTTACAGCCCAGCTCTTCCAATAGTGTTTTGGTTACAGTTAAGTGCACTTGTGATTCCACGCTGGATGCATCACAAATATTTAAAATAATATCCGCAGTTGCTGCCTGTTCCAACGTAGATTTAAATGCCTGTACCAAATGGTGCGGAAGTCTGCGGACCAACCCTACCGTATCTATGAGCATTACGGTTTTTCCGCAAGGCAAGCGCAAAGCTCTCGCAGTTGGGTCCAGCGTTGCAAACAGCATATCCTTTGCCAATACGCCTGCATCCGTTAAATAATTCATCAATGTACTTTTCCCAACGTTGGTATAGCCCACCAACGCTACTGTAACGGTACCGTCCTTTTTCCTTCTGCGATTGATTTGCTCTCTATGTTTTTCTACTTGTTCCAACTGTTCTTTTAAAGCATCTATTCTTCGATGAATATGACGCTTGTCCGTTTCCAATTTGGTTTCACCGGGACCTCTGGTACCAATACCGCCGCCCAAACGGGAAAGAGCGGTACCCTTTCCGGTTAAACGGGGCAGCATATATTTGAGCTGCGCCAATTCCACTTGCAATTTACCTTCTTTGGAAACAGCACGTGCTGCAAAAATATCCAAAATCAGCATTGTTCTGTCTATCACTCGCACGTTTGTAATATCCTCTATATTCCGTATTTGCGTTGGAGACAATTCGCAGTCAAAAATCAACAAATCAATCTCCTGTTTTTGGCAAATATCTGCAATTTCCTGAACCATACCTGAACCAACACAGGTAGCAGTTTCATAAGCCGGTCTTTTTTGTGTCATGGCTCCAAAGGGCTCTGCGCCCGCAGTTTTGGTAAGTTCATATAACTCTGCCAAAGAAGCCTCTACATCATAACTTCCTGTATCTACCGCAACCAACAAAGCACGCTCTTGTTTCTCTGTATTTTCATGCAGTTCCATTTACTTGTTCCCCCTTTGTTTTGCCTGAATGTTTCTGTACCAACACGTTAAATTATATTTTTAATCACTGTATTTTCCTAAAAAATGTTTATCTTAATGATAGTATAATAAAGCAGAAAATACAAGTGATTTCCTTCTATTACGACAATTGGGGCAATGCCAAACATTGCCCCAACCTGTTTCTCTATTTTATTTAACCCAAAATTTTGATACTTATACACTCAAACATCCAAATCATTCTGCTTCACTTGCAAATGTAACCGTACATTCCACATGAGCAGGGATGTAATCAGAAACAGCTTTTTGCGTATCTTGCTGTGTTTGACTGTCTTTTACAGACAACACCTGTACGCCTATATGCTGTGTGCTTGGAGATTCGGTCACTTCAGCCTCAATCCCTCCTGATTGTAATATGTTCAAAAAGTCCGCTTTGCTAAAGGAATTTACATTAACGGCACCACGCATGCATAACAGTTTTCTTCTTTCTTCTTCCGTGCAGGAGCTGAGATGCAAACCAAATAACAATTCTTTTTCTTCTAAACCATAAGAAACCGCTGTTGGAATCAATGCTTCCTGCAATAATTCATCCAGTTGGTCATGCAGCGTTTGAAAGCCGGCATCATAAGCTTTTAATTCTGCATATAGTCTTGTATCTTCTGTGATTTCATACATTCCGTTTGCAAGCAAAGCATTTTGCATTGCTGTAAATGAAATACTCAACTTATATCACGCCGCCTTCCTCAATGATAATATTGCCTTTCACAACCAATTTATTTTGCGGCGTTGAAAAATCTTCTCCCGGAGGTGTAAAGTGATTGACAATCGCACCCGATTCCAACATGTTCCTACATAATTCAGCAACACGGAAAATACCACCAATATGCATCTGCGCAAAATAATCATCAACGACTTGCATACAAATCTCTTTGGCCTGCTCAAACGAATACTGCTCTGCAGGCTTGATTTGAATCCGCAGCGGTATCTTTTGTAAAACCGCCGGTTTTACGGTTACCGCTACATTTAATTCCCTTGCTTCATCGAATTGGTTTTGTAATTCTTCTATGACTTCATCAGACGGCACGCCGCCTCTGGTAGCCACATATACGGAAACCGTTCCAACTCCGTCATCTTTTGCAACTACACCTGCGGAATAAACGGACGGATGTTTCATTGCCAATTCCCTGTAAAATGCAGCATTGGTTCCATTGGAAATATTTGCGTAACTTTTTAATAAACGTGCACGAAATGCATTGTCATCTTCAGCATCCATGCCGCCAATAAATGGTTCTGCATTTGTCACTGCCTTAATTCCTGAAGGAGGAGTAATCATAATTTGAATGGTATTTTCAGCCGTGTTACCGTTACGGCCTCCTTCTTTCGCCTTTGCTTTTACAGTCACGCTCAATTCATTTGCCTTTAAGGTTGCCTCTTCTGTTGTAATATATCGTACCGTATCCTCTTTATCTACAGCACAAACAGTTCCAACGGGAATGGGCAAATCATAACTCAGCGCACTGGTTCTGGAAAAAGTTAAACTTCCTACTGCCGCTTGAGACTCCTTTCTCACAAGTCCTCTTTGTGTGCCGTGCATCGTCAAATATTCTCCCGTAGCTGTTTGAGGAAATACCTGACGCTTTAACCATTCTATGTTTGCAAATGAACTGTAAAGTTCTCCTGCCAATACTTGCATTCGTATTTCCAAATCACTGTTTTTTTCTACTTCATAACCTGCTTGCTGTGCAAAGGTTTGTTTCATTCTTTCTAAAATTTCCTCATACGTTTCCATTTACTCTCCTCCTTTCAGTGAAAACTGTAAAGCGTCGTCTCCGTATTCCGTTTCTATATAAACTGTAATTGTTTTCTCTGCAATGACTACATCTTTTACCCTAACCTGCGGTATGAACTCCAATGCTTCTTCAATTGCTTCCAATACCTTCTGTTCACATTTGGAATCGCTTGCAGCAATTTGGTACAATCTGCTGCCCAGCGTTCCGCAGTAAGGAAATTCCCCTCGATGCGCTGTCAGCTGTATCCAAACTCGCTGCAATAACTCCCGCCTGCCGCTGACTAAAATGGCAGACGTATCCCCGTTTTGTATCAAACTGTCTATGGAAATCCCCTCCTCAAGTTGATTGCAGAGGAAATACTTGTCCATTTATGACAATATCTCCGTTATTCTTCAAGTAGATATATGCTCCGCCTGAAGAACGCAGCATCAGTTCCCCTTCAGATAAATTTACAGACTCGGAAATTGCCCCCGTACACAATACCGTATCCTCTTCTTCCAACAAAACTACCTTTGTTCCTTTGGGCGGTACATAAGTAATGCCAAACGGAGCCGCTAGGGGCACTGCACTGTATTGTCCCACAGCCTGTATGGAAAGACTGCCTGTATTACTAAGTACTTCCCCTACTTGTATCTGGGCGCTCGGTTGTTCCAAAGCGCCTACTTTTTGTGAAATCCACATCGTATCAACTCATTTCTTATCATTAAATATCTTCTTTTCTCAGCAAATATTCACAGCGTTCCCCATTACTGTTCAGCGTATAGGTCCAGCCTGCAATACTCAATTTATCAATGGTACCCAAAATCGCATCGGAAATAACAACAGGCATTTTTAAAGAACCACAAATGCCTCCCGCACATACAACCGTTACTTCTACTGCCTTTCGTTTTGCACTGTCAATCATGCGTGTTCCTCTATAATTATTGGAGACCACAAATCGTCTGCGCTGTACACCTAATTTATGTGCTTGGTCATCATGCACAACAGAAGTATATGCCTGTCCCAGCTTTGGCTGTATATACAATTCACTGACTCGTTTATAAAATTTATCACGATAAAGAATCGACAAATAAGGGATACACGACGCATCGCTGTTATCAAATACCAGCTGCTCGTTTGGGACTGCCCCGCTGCAATCAATATAATCGTCAGCTGTTACAAAAGGAATCGTTCCAAAGCATCTGACACAAAACTCTTCAATGACTTGCCATTCACTCATTCCTTTGGTGATGGTCATCTTTGTATCAAACGTTCCCCCATTGCCGATAAAGCCACAAAATCCATACGGTTCTACGTGTCGTTCATACAGTTGAGTCAAGGAAGGATAGTGATATTCCTGTGGCATGGCTTCGTTATCCAAAAGCAATGCTGCCCTGCTGCGAGCAATTAATTTTAACATGGCTCCATTTTTTGTCACTCCCATGATTTGCTCATCTATGATTCCTGAAAATATTGGTTTTTCACCATTCCAAACACGTATGGTTGCTATCTTTGGCACTTGTTCTATAAGCGGGAATATAACCGTCATATCATCGGCAGGAGCATCTTCATGCACATTGATTTGAACAGAAATAGGAGGCAATAATGCAACTTTTTTACCACTTACCGTATAGCAGCAATAGTTCATGGCAAAGTCACCTGCAAACCTTCTGTTAAATAACTGGGCCATACAATGTGGGGATTGAGCCGAAGCAGTTCTTCTACCGTTGTGTGTTCCTTTTGTGCAATGGTCCATAAATTTTCTCCGTCTTCTTTCACCGTAACATGCATACGAAACCGGGAGATTTCAGGTACTGAAACAGAATTTTTGCTGTCTTCCCAGAATACAAACTGATAACGGAGAATATCCGGTCTATTAACAGTCATATAAGAAAGAGAAACAGGCTTTGCAATCAATGCAGGAAAATTGGGCAATAATAATACGCCGCTTTCTCCGCTTGCAAACAATGCTGCCAGCTTCTGATATGTTTCCATACAACGTTTTCCCGAAAACTCGCCCTCTCCTTTGATAATCCGTTTCTGTTCTCCGTAATCCTGCATTACGGAACCATAGAAGGGAATCGACAATTCTTTTATATCCCTTGTAATAGAAATATTGAATGTTTCGGGATTTTTACTCCATATAAAATCTTTAAATCTCATAAGAGGTACCACTAACCAATCACCTCTTCGTCTAACTTATGTGCATATCTGCGATAATCTTGCTCCAATTGGTCAGAAACAGATGAGACAGTGTTGGTATCAAAAATATCTTTTGGTGTTTGATTCCATAATTCTTCCATAACGATTCTCCTTCTACGATGCTACAACTTTCTGCAGTATCGCACAAACATAGATTGGCTCATTTTGCAGATAGACTGCCCTGGATTTTGTAACCCAATATAGGACGTCATCCTGTTCCAGTTTGGTTTCCTCCAATTCCCTGTCAATGCGGTATTCAGCCGGACCAAGATACAAGTAACCGCCGTCGTCCGTATGGTCAAAAGGAATGCCCAGCTCATTGGAAGAAGGTAAATGTTGAAAAGACAACGGGCGAATAAATCCTTTTACTTGATATTCTTTTTTATATTTGGGGTACACCGTAATCTCATTTCCGTATGTTTGAAACATAGTTTTTAAATACGCACTTTTTTTCATATTTTCATCTCCCAAAAACCAAAATCCGGGTCTTTCAATAACGGAGCAGCATGACTGCGTGCCTCAAGCCAAAAATATTTTGCCCACTCCACACTTTTGCTGTTGTGAGAAATGCGCACATCTCCTACGGTAAAATCAGCTTGACCTGCAGCATTTTGATGTAATGTATATTGGTAAAATGCCAACGCAGCGGCAGCAGCACAAACCAAATCTCCAACACAAGAAGCATCTTTCTGTTTTTTTCTTTGTGATTCCAGCAAAACATAAGCGTCACCGCAAAGATCCTGCCATTGTTCTGCTTCCTCCACTGTCAGTCCTGCAAGTCTTGCAAACCTTCTCAATACTTCTTCCATAACAAAACCTAATTAAGCAGTATAAGAAGCCGCTTTTGCAGCGCCTGTAAAGATTTTTGCAAAGCCTGCAATGGTACTGATGGTTGCACGTTCCAATTGACGGTCAATCAGTTTATCATAATCTGTGATAACATCACCTGCTTGTACCATTTCCAATGCACAATTTTTATCAAGACCAATAATGGTTTTGTCTTTCAAAGACGGAACATGAAGCAAATTCGCTCCCAAAGGTGTGACAAGTTTGCCTGTACCTTGAAAATTCAAACCTGCTGTTGCATCTTTAAATTCGTCAATATTTAATAAATCCTGCATGGTTACAGTCGATGCTAACATGGTGTTTAGTTCATATGGAGCCAATTCACCCCAGAGTTTTACAATATCCGTATAAGTAGGTTTTGAAGATAAAGAGGTAGGTGTTAGCGCATTGTCGTTTCCGTCACCGTTGAGCAAGACATCTACTGCGTCTTTCAATTGTGCTCTGGCGATATACGCGCCAATTTGACGTAATGTCACCGTAAATAAGTCTAATTTCTGGAAACGCAACGCCTCATAGGAGGACACCAGCATTCTGCCTCTTTTATGAAGTTTTACCAGATTATCTTGTGTTCTGACTACGGTTTGAGGGATTTGGGCACCTTCCGCCACAGGCTTTAATTCTTTGTCATCCTCACTGGGAGACGCTGTAATGGTTCTGTAATCCATAGACTGAATTGTAGTAGTGGTGGCCACAATAGAAGGCAGTAAATTCGCATACTCCATACCTTGCTTTACTGCACGTGTTACATATTCGGGAAACAAGGCAGCGCTGTCACTGGTTTGGAAAAATTTTTCTACCGCATCGGAGCTTCTGCCTCCTACTTTAATGTCAAAACGTTTTAATTGACGCTGATAAGCATCCAAACCTTCCAACTCTGTTCCTTCATAGTTTTTGGAACAGTCCAGTTCTTCCAATACTTGTGTAAAACTTTTATTACCGGAATTGTACATTCCTTTTTCCAATTTTAAATTATCATAAAAAGCCATTTGATTCTCCCTTTCCAATTAAAGAATAATACCGCAGGTAGAAGATTCACTGTCTATATCTACTACCAGACACTCTTTACCTGTTTCAGATACTTCCGCCTTATCAGAAGTAGCGCCAAGTTTTAAGATTCCAACCTTCATACCGGAACCTGTGTATGGCAACCCACTATAGTAACCCTGCAGCTGTACTGCTGCAAAACCATTTCTGACATTGAGTGCAATACCACAAAATGCTTCTTTGGCCGTACATAAACCAACTTTGCCGTTACCGGTCATTTTAACAGGATAACCCGCTCTTACACTGTCTTCTGCTTCAAATGTAGTTACGCTTTCACCGTAACCGTTTAATGACACTTTCATATATTCAACTCCTTAAATTTTAAATGCCTGATTTGGGCTGTTTTTCTTGTATTCTTTCTCTTTTGCCACAGCCAACTGCGGAGAAAGTGGAATCACTTCTTCCGCCTTTGTGCGAAATGCCTTCTCAAAGACTTTTAAATCATCTAAACTCATACCTTCTGTCACACGCTTCATCACCTCAGAAGAAATTTGAGGCTGTGCCAAACCGCAAAGTTTGACTACATTGCGGCTTACTTCTTCCCTGTATGCTTTTCCGCACGCTGCATATTCTTCCATTTGTTCCAGATGTCTGAGCATTTTTCTGATTTCTTCTTCGGAAAGGAATAGCCCCTCTTGAGTCTCTTTCATTTTTTGAATGATTTGTTCCACCGTCATTCCCCCTTTCGTCTTTGCAAACATCTTTATGACCCCCGCCTCTCGCTGAGCAGGTACTGCCACAAAAGACCATTCATATGCATCTGTCGGCTGATTCAAAACAACGTGGCAGACTTCTTTTATTCCGTTTTTTTCATAACGCTTTCCCTGTTTATGGTTACATGGTGCGAATACTTGGTTCGCACCGCAAACAGAACAAATTCTCTCTGCAACAGCACAACCTACGCTTACCTCTTTTTTCATACCGCTTTCAATTTCCATAATCAAATCTGTGTTTTTTTCACATCGCGGCAAGTATGCTTTTGCTACCAAACGAGTATACGGTTCTCCATAAGAAGTCATTTTTTCTTCCATAGTTTCCATTGCTGTATCATAAATACGCGCCGCTTGATTACCTGTTTTCATATTGTGGTCAAAAATGCCTGTTTTTCCTAAAAACAATTGACTTAACGTATGTAATGCTTCTACACTGAACCGTTCAAAATCACGGTCGATTTCGTTGTCACAAAGTACCACGGAAAACGTATATACTTCCTGTTCCGTAAATGGCCTGCGTGTATATTGATTGATGCATTCCAAGTCGTGCGTCATATCTGTTTGCATATGTTTGATAATGGCTCCGTTCACTGTTTTCCCTCCTTTTCCTTTTCAGTTTCCCATTCCAGTTTCTCTGCTTGTGCGTGTTTTAATCTGGCGTCGGCTTCCTCTACACGGTCCTGCATGGTAATGGTATCCCATACAATTTCAAAAGAGGTATCATAACCATGCAGTGTAAGCCAAAGGGAACATATTTTTTCAATAGAAGGGTTCAGCAGCATACGGTAAGCTTCCATTTCTTTTGTTAAAACATCCGCCTGCTGGCTGGACATTCTTTCGGTCGAGGACCACGACAATCCTAAAATAAACGGGGGTAATCCAAGCCTTGTAATAATCTGCTCCATCATCTGACGTACAGGTACTTCACTATCTAAAATCTGGTTGTCCGCGCCAATGACTTTAATCCCTACATCACCCACTGCCACAAAATCACTGATATCGCCGCTGCGCATAGCACGGCTCCACTCTGTGGCAATTTGCTGTGCACGTTCTTTTGCATACGCACGGTCCATGGGGTCACTGGTCGGTTTGTAGGTAACTGCAAATCTGACGTTACCAACTCTATCCCAGTTCATACCAATGGATTTATAAATTTTCAGAAGCACTTCACTGACAAACGGCAACCCTCTTAAAATGGAAACGCCATGTGCACTGCCATGAGGCGGATTGAGTGCTGTCATTAAAATCAAATCCGGATATGGAATCGGCTTTCTTTCTCCAAAGTTATCTTTTACATAAATATCCACGGATAACGTTTTATCGTCATGCATTAAATCAATGTTGTCCAAATCCGCTACATACAATGCGCCAATATCATTGCCTCCTATGGTAGGAACTATCTCAGCAACTGCTGTACCATAAGTAAGCAACTGGTCAAAATAGCAGCTGATAAAACTGTAAATACCTTGTTGATACGTATTCACCTTTACGTGATTCAGAAAAAAGTGCAGCTCCTTTTCCGCTTGTTTATCCTCACATTCTACAGTAAAATTTCCAATAATACGGAGCAATTTATGAATAGCAGAATCAATAATTGGTACTGCTCCTCTTAATGCAGTATAAAGCTGCCTCTCCGCAGCAATATTATTTTCACAGCATTGCCATATAAAATAATCTTGTTTACCCACAGTTTGGACTGCCATGGTAGCGTCAACTGTCTTACTTTCTAAGGCTTGTTCTTTTTTCTTCTTTTTCCCCTCTTGTCCTTGTTTTCTCATGAAATTCAATGAAAAAATCCCTTCTTTTTTCTCTATCATCTGTTGTTGGTATTTTCTATGTCGGCTGCGCCGTACTGAAATAAATCAACAGCGCTGCGTTGCCATAACAAAAAAATCGTCACTTCTTTCTGATAAAACGGTAGAAACAAAATAGCGAATGTCATCCATAGCGTGGTCATTTTCCTTAATCGGCATATCTTTGTGCATGGAATCGTTCCAGCGGTATAAACCAAATTCACGAATCGTATCCGTACAAGTATTGCAAATTCGGATATCCCCTTGTTTTAAAGCAACACTCACTGCACGGATACCATCTACCACGTCATTCTTTGCAGGAAGAACCAAATACGCTCCATGACGCTGAATAACCGCAATAAAGCTGGCGGCAGATGGGTCTACCACAATTTTGGTAACCGGACGACCTGCGATTAAAGCTACCAATCCTGCATAATGTTCCTCATCCGTGCGGGACATCCCCGTCAAACGGGAATGATAGTAATATTCCTCCAGACGATACCAAATCCCTTGTTGTTTTCCCCACAAACCAAAGGAGGAAGGATTGATGGTTCCGTAATCACAAGATACCACATATTCCTCAAATGCTCCTTTCGGTGTATCGCAAAATCTATCTTGAGTCATAAAAGGATAGATAAGACCTTGTACCGCTACCCATTTTCCCAAAACAAAGCGTTCATAAAACGCACCTGAATATAAAGAATGATAGCGCTTGCGCACCTTTTGGGACAACGACGGATTATCCTCCATTGTAAAATGTAAATATAACGCCTGTTTCTGTTTGGCTTTTAAAATCCATTCTTGGTAAAACCAATGCTGAGGATGCTCTGGATTACAGTTGAACCAAAACTTTGCCTCTTCCACAGAGCATCTTGCCAAAGCTTGTTCCACAAAAGAGCGCGGCATCAAGGCAACTTCATCAAACATAACGCCTGCTAACGTAATACCTTGTATCATTGCTGCCGAACCTTCATCTTTACCGCCAAACAAATAGAATCGATTTTTTCGTCCTTGAAAGATTACACTCAAACAATTTTCAGAATAATGAATGTGACATTGAAAACCCAACTCCTTCAAAATCGGTAAAACAGGGGTGATTAAATTCCGCCTTAAAGAGCGTATGGTTTTACCGCAGAAGGCAAATGATTGATTTTGAAATTGATAAAAAGCCCAGAGAAAAAACGAAATACTCATACATAAGGTTTTTCCGCTTCTGACTGCGCCATCACAAATAACAGCTGTGTAAGAGGCATACGGACTGCCTCGATACCACCAGCTTAACGCTTGTAGCTGTTTTTTGGAGAATGATTGAAATCTCAATTAAGATTCATCCTCCTCAAATGTTTTCACACCTTGCTCCAAAGCACGGTAAAAGCCGGAAGTATCACTTGACTGACCATTGTATAATTCCTGCAAGCATTGCAGCGCCTTCAAACGGTCATAAAATTTGATTTCAATTCCTCCGCCTTTTGGTCGCTTAATTTCAGAAATATTGAATAAGTCCAATTTATTCAGTATGCGGGTATTTAACTCATCACAAAACAAAAGTTTAATGGCATCTGTTACATTACCAAAAGCTAAGCGCTCAAGACCTTCCACTAATTTTGTCTGGTTTTCCTGTTCTGTATGTTCCATAAAGTCCTCCTAATGCTTTTATTTATATAAACCCCCTCACTATACCGTAAAAAAGAGTGGAAAATTCGCCTAAATAGGGAAATATGATGTGAAAAAATTTTTCAAAAACGAGACAGAATACAAAAAAAGAAAAAAAGCCGAACTTTCAATTGAGAAAGTTCGGCTTTCATGAAATACTTAAACAATATTAAAATTTTTAATCTCGATTCATAATCGTAGTTTGCACATCAAATGTGAAATCCTCATTTTCATTCATTCTGCGAATAGTTAAGGTAATTTCTTCCCCCACACGATAATCTTTTAACTGCGTATATACATCCTCAAGTGTTTTAATGGTATTACCATTAAATGCTACAACCAAATCCCCCTGTTCCAAGTCGCTGTCTGCTAAAGGACTGCTGCTATCAATAGATGCAATCAATACGCCGCCTGCTACAGAATAGTTTTCACCATCTACCGGCAGATATTGAGTGGAACCTGTAATACCCAGTCTGCCCACAGATGGTATATCACCTTCTCTGATTAATGTGTCCAATATGGACTTTGCTTGACTGATTGGAATAGAAAATCCCATACCTTCATAACCGGAAGAAACTACTTTTATGGTATTAATTCCAACAATCTGCCCACGCATATTGATTAATCCGCCTCCTGAGTTGCCCGGATTAATGGCTGTATCTGTTTGTATATACGTAATGCCGGTACTGCTATAATTTGCTACACTGCGATTCACTGCAGATACAACCCCCATGGTCATAGAGCCGGAATAACGTACACCACCCGGATTTCCAATCGCAACCACGGTTTCTCCTACAGATAAATTACTGTCATCTCCAAATTCAGCGGGAGTTAAACCTTCCGCTTCAATTTTAATCACAGCCAAATCGGCATCCTTATCAAGACCTACTACGATACCATCATATTGCTTTTGGTCATGCGTAATAACAGATACTTGTGCAGATTTGGAATAATTAATTACATGTGCATTTGTAATGATATATCCATTGGAAGTTGCAATGACCCCGCTTCCCTGACTGACAGAAGAACCACTTTCTGTTGTATTGCCGATAGAAGTCGCCAAAACGCTGACCATGGATACCGATACTTTTTCATACACTTGTTCAGGAGTAAGTGTTTCGCTGTCAGCAGATGAAAGCGTGATTCCCTGAAAATCCGGGTCCGTTTTATCAGGAATGTTTGCAGCTGTGTCCTCATCCACAATAGTATCATTGGAAGATTGAGAAGAACTGTGATTATCGCTTGATTCAGATGATGTGCCATCTTGCTGCTGAACCACCACATAAATACCAAATCCAGCAAAACCTCCAATAAAGCTGACTGCCAAAACAGCCAATATCACAATAAATACCTTTACACCTACGCTCATCTTCTGTTTGGGTTCCTGAGGAGGCCATCCGGAAGGAGAAGGCTGAAATCCTGCTCCATTTTGCCAATACTGCCCGTTCCAATTGGGAAATGAACCGCCATTATCATTTTGGTTCCAAGAATTCGGCTGTCCTGTTCCGTAAGGATATTGCCGCCCATAGGAATCACGTGGAGCTTGCTGCCCGGACGGCTCTTGATTCCCGGAAAAATCTCCCTGATAGGAAGAGTTCCATTGGTATGGCGGGATATCAGAACTTCTTTCGTGCTGATTCTGTTCTGTGTTCCTATATTCTTGCCCTGATTGGTAATAGACACTCTCCGATTGGCCGGCATCCCCCTGTTGAGGCCGTTCCGTTGACGGAGCGGTATGGGAACCTGTTTGCTGTGGCTCAGACGGATTGGAATTTGACTGCGCAGAATCAAACGGATTGCGGTTTTCGTCCATGTATACACCTCTTATCAATAGTATCTGATGACAAACAGTAGGGTAAAACTATGTTTACCCTACTGTTCATTACACATCAATGCAGTGCAGCATCGTCATCTTTTGGTTTTTCTACAATTTCTACATCTGTCACTTCAATGACCTCAGGCGCAGAATCTGCTTCTTCTTTTTTCTTCGCTTTCTTATCTGTTTTTACTTGCTTGCTATCACTTTTTAGAGGATTATTCCACTTGCTGTCTTTTGGTTCTTTACTGTCTTTTCCTTTATCTGAATTTAAATCTTTTATCTTCTTAGGCAGCCAAAATTCAAATTGGCAAAATTCATTCTCAACACTGCTAACACTAATTTCACCGCCATGCAGACGGATGATGGTACGAACAATATAAAGCCCAAGGCCCATTCCGTTTTTATCTTGACTGCGAGATTTATCCGTTTTATAAAAACGGTCAAATATCATAGCCACTTCATCCGCAGGAATACCCGGACCACTGTTCTTAATGGTGACTGTTACACGGTCATTGGTTTCTGCTAAGCGTATGTCAATGTAACCTTCTACATTCGTAAACTTTACTGCATTTTCCAATAAATTATATAAAACCTGATGTATCATATCAGGGTCACCGTCTACAAATAAGCTGGAGGCAGTTTCCAAACCACGGATTTCTATTTTTTTGTCTTCTATGGCTTTTTCAAACGATAGCAGCGTAACAAATACGGTATTACTTAAATCAAAGCGAGTAAGGCGCAGTTTCATTTCACCGCTGTCAATTTTAGAAAGATCCAACATGGTCTTTACCAAACGAGACAAACGTTTTACTTCCTGAGAAACAATCTTCAAATAATGATTGCGTTTTTCTTCTGGAATGGTACCATCCAGAATACCATCCACAAATCCTGCAATGGTTGTCATAGGCGTTTTCAGCTCATGAGAAGTATTGGCAATAAAATTGCGCCTCATACTTTCACCTGCCGCCAATGTTTCCGCCATTTGGTTAAATGCAGATGCCAGCTCTCCAATTTCATCCTGACTTTCAACAGGAACACGAACCGAGAAATCTCCTTCTCCAAAGTGTTTGGTTGCAATTGCCATTTCTCGCAGTGGTTTTGCCAATTTGTACGAGAATGTCCAAACAATGCAAAAAGATACCATAAATGCTGCAACAGCAGCCAATAAAAACATTTTAATGGTTTCATCTCTGAATACATCCAATACCTTCAGGTCAGATGCAGCAAATACAGCTCCTATCGCCACTTGTTGACCCGATGAATTGGTGGTAACAATCGGTACCCCAATAATATAGTAATTACTGCTATACAACCCATTCATAGTACCTGTAGCGGAAAAATATCCGGATAATGCTTGCTGCATGGCTTCAGAACTGATATTTTTCCTGGATTTGATATCTGCACTGGGATTTTCATCTTCTTCAATGCTGTAGGTAGAAATCATTTCAGCACCGGACTGATCCACCAAGAAAAAATCAGCATCCACATTCTCCGAAAAAGCCTTAATAAATAAAGCCATTCTGGAACCGTCGATTAAGTATTGATTATCTTGCATCATAACAACGCTTTGACCTGCAATGCTTGCCATACTTTTTGCATTCTGGGTTAACTGCGCCTGCTTTTCAGACTGGAAGTAGCGAGCAATAAATACAATCATAACGGTGCCTAAGAATAAAAAGCTAACCACAATGATAATAGATGTTACACTTAAGTATTTCTTAAACAAGCTCTTTTTCAATCAAAACAGCCCTCTCTTTATTCTTTCAGCTCAAATTTGTAACCAACACCCCAAACAGTTTTCAGCGCCCATTTATCAGAAACGCCCTCCAGCTTTTCTCTTAAACGTTTTACGTGCACGTCAACGGTACGGGAATCTCCGTAATAATCAAATCCCCATACTTCATCCAAAAGCTGGTCACGAGTAAATACACGGTTGGGATTGCTGGCCAAATGGTAAATCAATTCCATCTCCTTGGGAGGTGTATCAATTGCCACACCATCCACCTTCAACTCATAATTGGTCAAGTTGATGCTTAATTTATCGTAACGTACTTCTTTTACCTGCTCCTCGGCATTGCTTCCGTAGCGGCGTAAAACAGCCTTAATGCGGGCAACTACTTCTTTGGTTTCAAACGGTTTTACCACATAGTCGTCCGCACCTAATTCAAGGCCAAGTACTTTATCAAATACCTCACCTTTCGCAGTCAGCATAATGATAGGACATTGAGATTTCTTTCTGATTTCTCTGCACACCTGCCAACCGTCCAATTCCGGCAACATAATATCCAGCATAATCAAATCGGGATTCTGCTCTTCAAAAATCTCCAACGCTTTGCGACCGTCATTGGCAATACGGACTTCAAAGCCTTCTTTTTCAATATATAAACGCAATAATTCGCAAATATTCTGGTCGTCATCCACTACTAATATTTTACCTGCCGACATCATAACCGATTCCTCTCTTTAGTATCTTGATAGCTTCATTATAATAGAAAATCGCTTGATATTTATGAATATTTTATAAAGCTTTTCCGTTTTTCTGTCTATAAAACAACAAAAGAGTATAACTAAAATACTAATGTATTTCAGAAATACTCATTCTCATTATTTTCCTATACTTTTCAGTAATCCGCCTTTGGAAATAATATTTTGAATAAACGGCGGGAACGGTTCTGCCTGGTATGTTTTTCCCGTAGTAACGTTTTCGATTACACCTGTATCAAAATCTACTTTTACTTCATCACCGTCTTTAATATCTTTTGCTGCCTCATCACATTCTAAAATTGCAAGGCCGATATTAATAGAATTGCGATAAAAGATACGTGCAAATGTGCTTGCGATTACACAAGAAATGCCGCTTGCTTTAATCGCGATGGGAGCATGTTCACGAGAAGAACCGCAGCCAAAGTTTTTATTGGCAACAATGATATCGCCTTGTTTTACTTTGTTTACAAAATCCTTATCAATATCTTCCATACAATGAGCAGCCAGCTCACTGTGGGAAGCGGTATTCAAATAACGGGCAGGGATAATTACGTCTGTATCAACATTATCGCCATACTTATGTACAATACCATGTGCGTTCATATGGAAAGCCTCCTTTTTATTTGGTTGGGTCTGTAATATAACCGGTCAATGCACTTGCAGCAGCAACTGCCGGACTGGACAAGTAAATTTCTGAATCGATGTGGCCCATACGTCCCACAAAGTTACGGTTTGTTGTTGAAACCGCACGCTCGCCTTTGCCCAGAATGCCCATGTGTCCGCCCAGACAAGGACCGCATGTTGGTGTAGAAAATACTGCGCCTGCTTCGATGAAGATTTCTACCCAACCTCTGCGAATCGCCTCCAAATAAATGGACTGTGTACCCGGAATAATGATACATCTTACATGTTTGGCAACTTTTTTGCCTTTTAAAATCTCAGCGGTCACTTCCAAGTCTTCAATTCTGCCATTGGTGCAGGAACCAATTACTACTTGGTCAATTTTAATTTCGTTTTCGCCAATTTCGTCAATGGTCTTGGTATTTTCAGGTAAATGAGGAAATGCCACTGTAGGGCGCAACGCAGAAAGGTCAATTACAATGGTTTCATCGTACTCTGCATCCGCGTCTGCCTGAAAAATTCTAGGCTCTCTCTGGCATCTGTCTTTACAATATTCCAGTGTCACATCATCTACCGGGAAGATACCATTTTTGGCGCCTGCTTCAATTGCCATATTTGCAATGCAAAGACGGTCGTCCATGGACAAACTTGCAACACCTTCTCCTGTAAACTCTAAAGAACGGTATAAAGCGCCATCTACGCCAATTTTACCAATCAAGTGCAAAATAACATCTTTACCGCTTACATATTTTTGAAGTTTTCCTACAAGTTCTACTTTAATTGCAGATGGTACCTTAAACCAGGCTTTTCCTGTTATCATACCGCAAGCCATATCTGTAGAACCTACACCTGTGGAAAATGCACCTAAAGCGCCATAAGTACAAGTGTGTGAATCCGCGCCAATAATAACATCGCCCGGACCTACAACCCCTTGCTCAGGGAGAAGTGCATGCTCAATGCCCATTTGCCCTACATCAAAATAATTCTTAATATCATATTTATCTGCAAAATTTCTTACCTGACGGCATTGTTCTGCAGCCTTAATATCCTTATTTGGTGTAAAGTGGTCCATTACAAGCGCAATTCTTTCTTTATTAAATACGCCTTTGGCACCACATTTTTCAAATTCATTGATTGCAACTGGGCTTGTAATGTCATTGCCTAATACAATGTCCAAGTTGGCTTCAATTAATTGACCTGCTTTTACAGAGTCCAACCCGGCATGTGCAGCAAGAATTTTTTGTGTCATGGTCATGCCCATTTCTATTTCCCCCTCATTCAAACTCATAATCATTTCTATCTATTATACTGTTTTTTTCATCTTTTTTCAACTTCACAAAAAAACACAGTACCGTTTTACGGGTACTGTGCCGACAAAATAATACGTGTCTTTATTTTTCGAATACAGCACCGCGAGAACCTGAGGTTACATGCTGTGCATAGCGTTTGATATAACCTGTCAGTTCTTTTTCTGGAGCTTTCCAACGTTTCTTTCTTTCTGCAAGCTCTTGCTCACTTACACGAACATCCAGCTTGCGTTCTGTGATATTGATATCAACGATGTCGTCATCTTCAATCAACGCAATTACACCGCCTGCTGCAGCTTCAGGAGAAACGTGTCCGATAGAAGCGCCTCGGGTAGCACCCGAAAAACGTCCGTCTGTAATCAGTGCAACGCTGGCACCCAGTCCCATACCTGTAATGGCCGCGGTTGGCTGTAACATTTCACGCATACCAGGACCGCCTTTTGGTCCTTCATAACGAATAATTACAACATCACCTGCTTTAATTTTACCGCCAAGAATTGCTTCTGAGGCATCCTCTTCACAGTTAAAGCAACGTGCAGGACCACTGTGAACCATCATTTCAGGTGCAACCGCACCTTGTTTTACAACTGCGCCTTCCGGTGCAATATTGCCTTTCAAGATAGCAATACCGCCATCTTTACGGAAAGCATTTTCAATAGTACGAATAACCTCACCATCAGCCGCAGGATAATTCTGCATTCTCTCACCAACCGTACCACTGACTGTTGGAATATCCGTATGTACCAATCCTGCTTTTGCAAGTTCTTTCAGTACAGATTGAATACCGCCCACTTCATTTAAATCCGTAATAAACACTTCGCTTGCAGGATTTAGTTTGCAAAGCTGAGGTGTTGTTTTGCTGATTTCATCAATCAAATCCATCGTTACATTCACACCTGCTTCATATGCAATGGCAAGCAAATGCAAAACGGTATTGCTGGAGCAACCCAGAGCCATATCGCTTCTTAACGCATTTTCAAATGCTTTTTCATTTAGAATGTCTTTTGGACGAAGATTTTGTTTCAGCAATTCCATAATGCGTTCACCTGCTTGCTTTGCAAGTGCAGTTCTGGCAGACATGACCGCAGGAATGCTGCCATTTCCGGGTAAAGCCAATCCTATCGCTTCAGTTAAACAGTTCATAGAATTTGCCGTATACATGCCGGAACAAGAACCGCAGCTTGGACAAGCTGATTTTTCCATATCTGTCAATTCGTCCAAATCAATTTTTCCGGACGCATAACTGCCAACTGCTTCAAACATTTCAGAAAGTCCGAAACGAGTATCTTTATGTTTGCCCGGAAGCATTGGTCCACCACTTACAAAAATACTTGGTAAATTCAAACGGCACGCTGCCATAACCATGCCGGGTACAATTTTATCGCAGTTTGGAATAAACACAACCGCATCTAAAGGATGAGCTGTCAGCATGACTTCAATAGAGTCCGCAATTAATTCACGGGAGCATAGAGAATATTTCATACCTTGATGTCCCATTGCCAATCCATCGCAAACACCAATGGTTTCAAATTCAAACGGAACTCCGCCTGCATTGCGAATTCCTGCTTTTACTGCTTCCGCGATTTCTCCCAAGTGTTTATGACCCGGAATATAATCACTCTTAGAACAAACCACACCAATAAACGGACGTGTCAACTCCATGTCCGAAAGTCCCAATGCACGCAATAAAGAACGCTGAGGTGCACGGCTGGGACCGCCTTTCATTAAATCACTTCTCATGATTGTGTCATCTCTTTTCTTAATTATATGAAATTTAGTCTCTTGATTTTATTGCGGAAATATTCAGGTTTCATATTTTGGTAGCGTAATGTTGTAGTTTGTAACCATTCATATAGCAACTAAAATCACCATCATGTCTATGTCATAAAAGCTCACGACTTTTGGGTTTCAGATTTTTTGATTTCAGACTTTTTCTTTTGAAACCATTTCTTTATGAACGACACATCACCATTTTTGCTTGAAATAAATTTGTTCATGTAACCCAAACCAATCCAGAACACCGACGATGCCGGAGATACGACATATACAATTTCAATGATAAACATGCTTGCTGTGCAAACAGCAACCATACATGCCAAAATAGCCGCAAATGCACTGAATTCTTCACTTTCAAATAATAATTTTCTGTTTCTGAATAGATGTATTACGATTAAAAGTGCAAATGCCAAAAATGGAACAATACCTAAAATACCCTGGCTTGCTAAAATTTCAAAGAACACATTATGCATACTTGAAAAATGAATATAATCATTTGTAATAAGGTAAGATGTCGGCAATTCAGCTTCTACATACTTCAAAAGGTTTCCACGAGAAGCGCCGTAAATTGGTGATGATTTGAATATGTCGACAGCGCTTTCCCAAATGTCAAAACGTCTGTTTGACGGGTCAGTCTCAAGTTCACCGCCACGCTCAATTACCAGTGAGTTCGGCTTATCAGGGGAATCTACATTACCATCATCTTTCATCATACTTTGCACGGTTAAATTGTAACCCGATTGAATTCCCGCAGGCAATTCATAAGCAGCAACAGCAATGACAAGCGACGCCGCGATGATACACACAACTTTTAACGCAAGCTTTTTTATGTTTACCTTTTTCAGCAATAAGAAAACAGATAAACAAAATACTGATGTCAAAAGTGCTACTCTGCCGGTTCTGGAGTCTGAAAAAGCCACATAACACACCTGAAGTGTCAAATTCAATGCATGCAAAGTTTTCAGCACCCAATGCTTATGTTTAATGATGAAATATACTGATAATAAGATAACAACAACTGCTGTTAACGCACCGATATTGGGATCCCAATAAGCTCCGTAAAGACGTCCATTTGCAAAACCTATGTAATAAGGCGGAGCCTCTGGATTGTCGAGCGAAACAAACGCTTTGTTATAACCCGAAAACATCAATACAAAACTGGTTAATGCCAACACCGCTGTAACCAAACAAACATACTGCATGCAAATTTGAAAATGCTTTTTAACCTTGTCAACACAGTCTCCATTTTTGTAAGCATAAAGCATGCCGAACTGTAAAGTCAGAAATACAAGATAGCGAAAGTTCTCAGATACGCCGTATTGCCTCATAAAAATTGATGAAATGGCATAACTGACCGCAAAAAAGATTAAAATATATATGCCGGTCGAATCTTTATATTTTTTAAAGAATAAAAATCTGTAAAGAATGAGTAAGCCGCCAAGCGCTATGGTCGGCCAAAGAACAACGGAAATAATTTTATTGCCGAATGTGATAGAACTTGCCTGCAAAAATCCATAAGTAATAAATAAAAGCTTAAAAATTAACTCTAAAACTAAAACAGGCTTTTCGGTTTTTCTATATAAAGTTTCCATTTTTTATATCCCATTGCCTTTCATAAAAATCATAAAATTACTTTGTAAAAGAAATTTTACGACAAAATTACATAATGAAAATACGCTTAGATATTATATCAATTTGAGAAATAAATGTCAACCAATAGCAAAGTGACAACATCAAAGAGTCGCGTATTTACAACTCAAAGAAAAGACAATGATTAATTGGAATAATGCCTTTCACTCTTTTTTACTCTCACTGCCATTTCACAGAATTTCTTAAATGTTCAGGGCTTACATTACCGCTTTTTTAAGGTGAAGCTACGCTGTATATAAATTGTCCCGTTCATATAGCTGCCTGTAAAAAGTCGACTTATTTCGTACCAATAATACAAATGGGCAGTTCGGTCATCCGACTGCCCATTTTATCTATTCATAATATATTTGTAACTATCGGCTTATTTCTTTCTACCGAATGAAATAAGATATACGGCCTAAAATTTTTTAAATTCTCAAAAACTCATTGCCTATATAGATTTGCGTACTTTTTAATTGTTTAAAGGCTTCATTGTGGGGAATAGCAATACATCACGAATGGATGCACTATCTGTCAACAGCATTGCCAAACGGTCAATTCCCATACCCATACCACCGGTAGGAGGCATACCATATTCCAGTGCTGTAATGAAATCGTCATCAATTTGGTTGGCCTCTTCATCACCTTGTTCGCGTAATTTCATTTGATATTCAAAACGCTCTTTTTGGTCTATTGGGTCATTTAATTCTGTATATGCATTTGCAAATTCGCGGCGTGTAATAAACAACTCAAAGCGTTCTACCAGTTCGGGTCTGTCCGCTTTTCGTTTTGTCAGTGGAGAAACCTCAACAGGATAATCACAGATGAAGGTTGGCTGCAGAAGTTTTTCTTCTACTTTTTCTTCAAATGCCAGATTTAAAATATCGCCCCAAACATGATGCTTTTCAACAGGCAGATTCAATTCTTTTGCCACAGCATGGGCCTTTTCATTGTCGCCTACGAATGCATCAAAATCCACACCTGTATATTCTTTCACAGCTTCTATCATGGTCAAGCGACGAAATGGTTTTTGCAGATTGACTTCTTCCCCTTGATACGTAATGATATCGCTTCCACAAACAGCTTGTGCACAAGCATTGATTAAATTCTCTGTGATATCCATCATACCATGGTAATCTGTATAAGCTTCATACAGTTCAATGGTAGTAAATTCAGGATTATGTTTCACAGACATACCTTCATTACGGAATTGGCGTCCAATTTCATACACCTTTTCCATACCGCCTACAATGAGACGTTTCAGATACAGCTCAGGCGCAATACGCAAAAACAAATCCATATTTAATGTATTGTGATGTGTAATAAAAGGTCTGGCAGCAGCACCGCCCGCGATGGTGTTTAAAATAGGAGTTTCCACCTCAATAAATCCTAAGTTATCCAGTACAGAACGCATAGTGCTGATAATTTTACTGCGTTTGATAAAAGTATCTTTTACTTCCGGATTTACAATCAAATCCACATAGCGTTGACGGTATCTTAAGTCTGTATCCTTAAGTCCATGGAACTTTTCAGGCAATGGAAGCAAAGATTTGGAAAGCAAACGAATAGATTTTGCATGTACGGAAATTTCTCCGCGGCGTGTTCTGAATACATATCCTTTTACTTCTGCAATATCACCTAAATCCCAATTAGAAAGGCCCTTATACACATCCTCTCCAACTTCATCTATTTTCAAATATACCTGCATTCGTCCTGAACGGTCGTGGATATCCATAAAACTTGCTTTTCCCATATCACGCCAGCTCATAATACGGCCTGCAATGCACACATCTTTTCCTTCCAGCTCTTCAAAGCGATCATGAATTTCCTGTGCACTGATATCTTTATCGCAAGTATTTACAAAAAACGGATTGTTCCCTTCTGCTTGTAATGCAGCCAATTTATCACGGCGAATTTGAAGTAATTCACTGATATCTTGCTGCTGTTCTTCCACAATAGCCTCTTTTTCCTTTTCGCTCATGTTATACTCTCCCTACTTTAAACTTCTTAAAAATAAAAGGGCAGGGTGAAAAACTCACGCCGCCCCCCTACAATCTTACTTTGAAATACTTAACACTTCATAAAGCATAACACCTGCAGGTACTTCCACTTCCACCTTATCTCCTACAGTATGTCCCAATAAAGATTTTCCAATCAAAGATTCATCAGAAATTCTTCCTGCTTTTGGGTTTGCTTCGTTAGAACCTACAATGCGGTATTCTTTAATACTGGACTCTCCATTTTTCACCGCAGTTACTTTTACTTCCACTTTAGAACCAATGTGGATATTCTCTGTGCCAAGTTCACTTTCATCAATGACTTGCACGTTTTTCAGCATAACCTCAATATCTGCAATACGTGCTTCTACAATGGCTTGGTCGTTTTTCGCCTCATCATATTCACTATTTTCAGACAAGTCACCAAATGACAGTGCGACTTTAATTTTCTCTGCAATTTCTTTACGTTTGACAGATTTTAAATCTTCCAGTTCTTGCTCCAGCGCTGCAAGGCCCTCTTCTGTCAAAAAAATTGGTTTAGACATATGTGAATAACCACCTTTATGATATTGATATAAAATTGGTGTGTGCTGTATAAATAAAATGCTGTAAGCATTGATTAATACTTATGTCCTATTATAGTAAAAGTGCCTGTATCTGTCAATGACAATTAGGAGTTTAGAACAAAATACCTACCCCATAAATTTATAATTACAAAAAATAAAGATTGACAATACAGTAAAGAACTCAAGATAATCATTTTCTTTTACAAATCAAAAACGATTCTGAATTTACCTTCAGAATCGTTTTTAAGCACTAAAAATATTTAGTTAAAGAGCCGTAAATATCAGGATAGTAATTAAGAGGATCTTGTTTTACTCCCATGTAGCGCACCTCAAAGTGTAGGTGTGGTCCTGTGGACTGACCTGTATTTCCAATATAACCAATTACTTGTCCTTGTTCAACATATTGACCCGGAGTAGCAATTTTGCTGCTCATATGACCGTATACAGTAATATAGCCATTTCCATGATCAATCATTACGTAGGTGCCATATCCGTAAGGATCAGGCATAGCATTCATAACTGTACCTGATTTTGCTGCAACTATTGGGTTACCGTAACATCCTCCGGTAGCGATATCCCAAGCACCGTGATTTCTGCCATCGCTAAAATCAGAAGTCAATCCGTATGTACCCGGCGCAGGGAACATCCAACCTGTGGAACTTAAACCACCGTTAATAATGGCTCCACCGCCACTGGAACTTCCCCCACCGGAAGAACTTCCGCCACCGTTGGTAGAACCGCCGGAATTGCCGGAACCACCTGAGTTTCCGGAGCTGCCGGAATTATTGTTTTGATTTTGCTGCGCTTGTTGTGCTTGTTGTGCATAATAATCCGCAAACCACTGATCAACTGCTGCAGCCGCTTCGGCACTTTGTTCATCCAAAACATGTAAATGCTCATTTTCTTGAGCAATATTCGCATTTAGCTCTTCCAATACACGATTGCTCTCTTCTACAAGTGCATTGATTTCTTCCTGCTTTTGGTCAAGCTCCACTTTAGCGCTGGCTACTTCGTCACGGTTGGCTTCAATCTCAGCTTTTTCATCTTTAATTTCACTGATAGCTGTTTGTAACTCTTCAATTAGTTTTTTATCATGTTCTGTAATGCTCTGCACTACCTCCATGTTGTCCATTAGCTCAGTTGCATTGCTGGAATGAAGTAAGATTTCTAGCGTAGTTGTTTCACCTGCAAGATAAATTGCATTTAGACGTTGACCCAATTGTTCAAAATTGGCGTCAATTTCTGCTTGTTTATCTTCAATTGCAGCTTGCTTTTCAACAATTTGAGCATCCAGTACACTAATACGCTCTTCAATCACATATTTTTCTTGTTTTACATTATACAATTGTTGGTCAAGTGTATTTTTGTACTCTTGCTGCTGTGTTTGGTCAGCTTTCAAGCTTTCCAACTTTGCGTTGGTTTCTTCTTTTTGTTGTTCAATTTCACTTTGTTTTTCCTGCAGTTCATCCAACGAAGATGCAGCGGAAACGGTAGGAGTGAAATATGTATGCATGATTGGCGCTACGGTAACAGAAACAGCCATAGTAGCAATCAATGCAATTTTAATAATTTTGTTTCTCAAAGTTTTACAAAGCAATTACCTTACTCCCTTCTTTATTCAAATACTTTCCAATGGAGATTAGACCGCCAACAAGTCCAAATAAAATACCTGCCCCAACAAACGCTAAAATAGTCCATGGAATGACTGTTGATAACGGCAATGGTATAAACGATGACATCAGGCTGGAAATAACCTTCATTACATAATTGTATGCCAATGCAACCAAACCACTGGAAATCAAACCGGAAATACATCCGATTAAAGCACCTTCCACTAAAAATGGAACTCTTACAAAACCGTTTGTAGCACCAACCGATTTCATAATACTGATTTCCAGTCTTCTGGAGTGCATAGTGACTCGAATGGTATTCGCAATAATAAACAGTGAAACAATACCTAATACAGTTACAACACTGATTGCAACAATTTTCACCATGGTGTCCAGTCTTGTTAATTTATTTGCAACTTCGGAATAGTCATTAATTTTTTGTACGCCCTCAATACTTAAAATCTGCTGTGCTGTTTCTTCATAAATGGATAAATCTTTTAATGAAATTCTAAAGGCATCCGGCAGTGGATTATTTTCTCCCGTTAATCCGGCCAGAATATCGCCATCACCGCCCAAAGCGTCAATATAGCTCTGCACCGCTTCATCTTTTGAAACAAACTCACAATTCTCTACATTATCAATCGATTTAATTGCTTCTCCTATTTTTACAGATTCCAAAGTAGGTAATCCATCATCCAAATATACCTGAATAGAGTTTCCTCCCTGGAAAACCTCCATTGCCTTAGCAAGATTCATAGAAAACAGAACTGCAGAGCCGGTTAATAATAGACAAGAAACCAAAACAGCTATGGAAGCAATTGTCATAGTACGATTAGACCAAGCATTTTTTACGCCTTCTTTAAACAGGTAGCCTAACTTCATCCCTTTGCCACCTCCTTGTCTTTCTCGTCCTCTTCTGTTTCATGTTTTAAAACATTTTCAAGCTCTTCCAATGCATCTTCATAGTGAACAATTTCTTCCTCATTATCTTCGTCTTCCGACTGAGCCTCCGGTTGAGAAATTGTTTCAACATTTACAATATGTTCTTTTACATGTCCCGGAATATATTCTTTTACTTCTTCCGTTTGCTCTTCCGGCTCTTCTTCAGAAGCAACGCTGTAACGTTTTAACATTTCCTGATAATCAGAGTCGGGATATGTAACTTGTTCGCCTGCATCGTCTTCTCGATAATCGTCAAGCAAATCATCCTCTTGGAATGTATCCTGTTCTTGTTCAGGCGTATTTGGTACCGATACTCCCCTTACATAAGGCTGCGGCTGATTTTTCACGTTTGTATCAGCAACCACAACACCGCCGTGAATTTCAATGACACGTTTATGGAAATGCTGAACCAAGTCATGCTCGTGGGTAACCATAAGAACAGTGGTACCGCGGCGGTTAATTTCGCTGAGCAAATCTACAATTTCAAAGGATAAATCCGGGTCAACGTTACCTGTAGGTTCGTCTGCAATGATAATTTTGGGGTTATTCACAAGCGCTCTTGCCAAGCCAACACGCTGCTGTTCGCCGCCGGAAAGTTCATGAGGTTTGCACTTCATCTTTTTCTCAAGGCCAACCAATCCGCAAATATAAGGTACACGTTTTTTAATCTCACGGTTACTTGCCCCTACAACATGCATGGCAAATGCAACATTATCATAAACAGTCATATGGTCAATCAGGCGGAAATCCTGGAACACGGTTCCCATATTACGTCTGATATACGGAATTTCTCTCTTACGTATTTTTGACAAATTTCGCCCGTTGAATATAATGTCGCCGGATTCCGGTTTTTCTTCGCACATAATTAACTTCAAAAAAGTACTTTTACCGGCACCGGAGGAGCCTACGATAAAAACGAATTCGCCTTTTTCTATGTTAATGTTTACATTCTTCAAAGCCACCGCACCATTAGGGTATACTTTGGAGACATTCTTAAACTCTATCAAAACAAATTCTCCTCATTGGTAACAAAATTCGAGTAAGTTTTTGAAAAAGTGTCAAAACCCACTGATATTATTTACAATCATACCAATGGGTCTTTCTTTTATAATTCTTTTAATGAAAATAACTGTAATTATTTTGTAATTATTTTGTTAACTCTGTAGCGACTGGAAATATCAAGAAAAAAATAATTCTAAAACTTTACAGGATTGGAAGAAAGATACTTTTTCACCATTAAAGCAACTTTAAATACAATCGCATCTTCAAACTCACGCAAGTCTAAACCTGTAATTTTTTTAATTTTTTCCAAACGATAAACTAAGGTATTTCTATGAACAAAAAGTTTACGGGAAGTTTCTGATACGTTTAAATTATTTTCAAAAAAACGTTGAATGGTAAACAATGTTTCATGGTCTAAAGATTCTATGGAGCCGCGTTTGAATACTTCTTTCAGGAACATATCGCATAAGGTGGTAGGCAATTGATAAATCAAACGTGCAATGCCCAAATTATCATAGCTTACAATGGTTTTTTCCGTATCAAACACTTTGCCTACTTCCATTGCAACCTGAGCTTCCTTAAAGGAGCGTGCCAAATCTTTAATACCCACAACAATGGTACCGATACCAATCATACAATGGATATAATATTCGCTGGATAATGTATCTACAATAGAGCTTGCCAGTTTATCCAAGTCTTTCATCTCAATATCGCTGCGTATTTCTTTGACCAAGGCAATATCAGTTTCATTAATATTGATGATAAAGTCTTTTGTTTTATCAGGGAATAAATTTTGAATGACATCATAAGCGGAAACATCAGATTTATTGGTAATTTTAATCAACATGCACACACGGCTTACATCCGTATTAAAGCGCAATTCTCTGGCCTTTAAATAAATATCACCAGGTAAAATGTTATCTAAAATTACATTTTTGATAAAATTGCTGCGATCATATTTTTCATCATAATATTGTTTGATGCTTCCAAGAGAAATTGCCAATAAATTGGCGTACTTTACAGCCTCACTATCTGTACCGGATACAAATACGGCAAACTCCGGTTTGGGACGGCTGCCAAATGATTTATAAGTATAACCGTTTAAAACAAAAGTATCGGTAGAGGCCATTGTCTCTGCATTTACACTTTCGTTTACTTCTCCAATTCTGCCAAGTTCACTGCACGCAATTATAACGGATGTTTCGTCCATAACGCCAATTGTTCTGTCAATGGCGTCACGCATTTGATGAATCACACCTTGGAATAATCTGTTCGACATATCATTTTCCCTCACTTTTTTGTAAGAATTGCGTAAAGCAATTTGTTCATGAATACCTTAAAATTTTTTTAACATTTGGTAAGTTTGTCACCACAAATATTTATTGTATTATTTATTTTACACAAAGATTACGTTTTTTTCAACCTATTTAGCATAAAATCATATGATTTTTTGAAAAAAGTTTATTTTTCAAAAACTGTCTGTCCATTCTTTTCCCAAAATCTTTTGTGTATTTTGTATATAAAAAAAGAACTGTCACAATATACAGTTCTTTTTACGATTATTTATGAAAAATTGCAGTTCTCTCTTGTTCTGTTAATTCCCGTGTTTCTCCTCTATGTAAATCTGTGTCCAACTGTAGATTTCCTATTTGAATTCTTTCCAAATATACAACTTGTTTGCCTCGCGCTAAAAACATTCGTTTTACTTGGTGAAACTTCCCCTCACAAATGGTCACCTTTGCCCATGGTTCCCCTTCCTTTTCCAAACGTTCCAAATGTGCCGGCAAACAATGCAGGTCACCAATCACAATTCCTGTTTCAAATGCAGTGATATCTTCATCTGTCACAGGGGCATCCAATTTTGCATGATACACTTTAAACACGTTGCTTTTGGGAGACAACATTTTATGCGCAAAATCTCCATCATCTGTAATAATTAAAAGCCCCTCCGTATCACGGTCCAGTCTTCCTGCAGGAAATAATCCACGGCGGCGATATACTTCAGGCAATAAGTCCAGTACTGTCTGCATACGGCTGTCCCTGGCTGCACTTAGTACCCCTGCGGGTTTGTTCATCATAAGATATAAATGGCGTTTAAATTGCAGCGAAATACCGTTGACACAAATTTCGTCAAGGTCTCCATCCACTTTCGTATCAGATTTCTTCACAACAAGACCATTTACCGTAATTGCCCCTTTACGTATCAGCAATCCTACGTCTTTTCTGCTTCCTATATTTTGAGATGCAAGAATTTTATCCAAACGTTCTTTCATGTTTCCATCCGCTCCTGTTATCAGTCGCTTTATTTTATCATACTTTTCCTGCAAGAGAAAGTCTTATCAGTCTGTTGGATACGCTGTGGCAGGAATTTCTCCTTTGGATTGCTGCGAAGCCTCCTCAATCTCAGATGCTATCATAGAACCGGATAATTGATTGGTCTCCTGTGAGCCTTCTCCCATAAAACCATACATGAACCCATCTAACTCGGCAGAGCTGATATCACCTCCTATGACTTTATCATGATAAATTAGCAGTGTTGCATGCACAATGGTATCCTGCCGCTGATAATTTGTAATTTGATATACTACTTTTTTCACTGTTTTTCCTGCATATTTGGTAAGGTCCATTCCTTGTGTTTTTTGTAATTCATTGTAGCGTTCGTACACCTGATTGAACTGTTGAGGAATGACAATTTCCTCAATAGATACGGGTTCCTGCTCTACTTCCCATCCAAATTGTTTTAAAAAGTCGATTCTTTGTTCGTTTTCCCCGGCTTGTATCGAATATTGTGCGCCTGCCACCATAACCCATGTCTCTCCTTTAAAATTAAAATAAATAATCACGGATACAATGATAGCTGCAATGATTCCTAAAATAACAATAACCGTTAATTTTATTTTCGGTTTTATGGAACATATCAACACAATAACCACACCTTTCCATAATAAAATCATATGTTCCATAAAGAATCATCATGACTGAAAAGCATGAATCTTTTCCTTTTTTCATGGGCGGTTTATCGTCCACAAGCAGAAAACGATAAAGAAAAAGAACTTTTCAAACGAAAAGTTCCTGTTCTCTCTTATTGATAGAGCACATAAATATGATATTCTCCATTATTATCCGCTTTTAACAGAATATTAAAACGATGCCCATCCATACTGCCGGTACTGCTTGTTACTGACTGAGCCGCATTATCAATCATCCAAGCACATTTGCTCCAAAGTGATTCCGGTGCATCTTGATACCAGCCGTCTCCTGTATATTCTTCAAAATATTCAGCAGAATCAGCCGACAACGCAGTATCCAACGTAAATCCTTTTCCTATGCCGTAGGATACCATATCTGCGTAAATAGCATCTTTGTCATAAGGTGCATCATAAGCGGTTTTGGCACGTACCGTTACAACACAAGCGGAAGATTTCCCATTGGAGGTAGTCGCTGTAATCACTGCCACGCCCGGAGATTTTCCTGTTACTACGCCGCTTTCTACGGTTGCTACAGACTCATTACTGCTTTTCCATGTAAGCTTTTTATCCGTTGCCTGATTAGGATACACTTCAGCCGTTAATGTCACTGTTTTTCCTACCAACAACTTTTTATCTACAGCATCCAAGGATACCTTGCCTACAGCAGTGGTTGTATTGTTTTGACCATTATTTGTGTCATTTTCGCCATTTCCTGTACCGCCGTTGGTGTTTCCTCCCTCTAAGCTTCCTTGTGTACCGGCTCCACCTGTCACTCCATCATAATTCGGGTCGATATAAACCGGTTTTTGTACGCCGCCGCCTTCTGCAAGTTCACTCTCTGTTGAGGAAGTACCTTCCGCAGAGCTCACTCCACTGGCATCGCCTGAAGCTGGTTGGTCTTTTCCAGGTTGCCCTCCTGCCAGAAAAATGGAACACAATGTAACAATTAAAACAATGAGGATACATACAATTACTGTAATGATAATAGCAATTTTTCTTTTTTTATGATGGTCCGTCGGCTCTTTTGGCTCGGTGGACGCCTTTGGCAATTGTTCTTTTTTGCTCATTTCAAACTCCTTCTCAATCAAATCATATGTAACTATGCCAATACAATATGAAAACGCTATTATTTTAACATAGTACAGCCGGTTTTTCAACGAAAAATTATACTAATAGTAAAAATTAGAATGAATATTCCATTTGTATGCGTTTTTGATACCATAAATTCCATATAAAAACAGCAGCAAAAATTTCGCTGCTGTTTTTATGACATATTAAGTTTTTTCCGGCAATAACAGCGGCAGACGTACAGTAAAAGTAGTTCCTACCCCGGGCGTACTTTCCACACTTACTTCTCCACCGTATAATACAGCCAAATGCTTTACAATAGACAAGCCAAGCCCCGTACCACCAATTGCTCTTGACCTACTGGTATCTACACGATAAAAACGCTCAAACAATCTGTTAAAGTGTTCTTCTTCAATTCCGATTCCTGTATCTTGAATGCGAATCACTGCCATTTGTCGCGATTCCTCTGCAGTAATTTTCACAGAACCGTTTGGTTTATTGTATTTGATTGCATTTTCAATCAGATTACCAAGCATTTGCTGCAAGCGTGATGAGGAACATGCAACCCAAATACCGTCTTTTAACTCTACCTTTAGAGTAATGTTCTCCTTTTCGGCAATCGGATATAATCTTGCCACTGTTTCACGGATTTCCTGAGCTACATCACACCGCTGTTCTGTACTGTCGGGCTTTGCATTTTCAATCTGGGACAATACCAACATGTCATCAATTAAATGATGCAGCCGTTCCGCTTCAATATCCAAAACATCATAAAAATATCTTCGGGTTTCCTCATCTCTGTCAGCGCTTTTGAGCAATTCAATGCTGCCGCGTATTGCTGTAAGCGGTGTTTTCAGCTCATGCGTTACATTGGCAACAAATTCACTCCGCAGCTGTTCCAATTTGCTGATATGCGTGACATCTGCAATTACCGCCAACACTGCCGATTCTTTATTGTTTTGAATGGGTGTTGCATAAACCGTAAAGATACGTTCTCCCTGTGGACTTGCTGCCGAAACAACGGTATCTTTGATTACTTTTTCTTCTTTTAATGCTTGATTCATAAATGCAGCAATTTTACCAACCAATAAACTGCCTTCAAACGATTTGCCTGTTTGTAACGTGGCAACTCCAAGCATTTGTTTGGCGCTGTCATTCAAAAACAAAATCATATTATCTGCATTTACGGCAAGTACACCGTCATGCATTCCTTGCAAAACACCTTCCAATTGATGCTGTTTGCTCTTCATTTCGTCAATGGCCTGCTGTGTATTATCCGCCATTAAATTAAATGTACGGGCCAAATTTCCCATTTCATCCGTGTAAATCCCCTCTACACGACTGGTATAATCTCCCTCTGCAATTTTTAAGGAAGCATCTGATAACTTTTTCAATGGTTTTGAAAGTTTGGTAAAAATCAACCATGTCACCAGCACTACAATGGTACTTCCTACAGCGCCTGCAATCATGGCATACATCCATACCATAGTAACTGCATGGTTCATTTCTTCTGTGGGCAATGCTGCCCTTAAAAAATAACGGTCTCCCACTTGTACCGCAGCATAATAATATTCTTTCTGAATGCTGTCACTTTTGCGGGTATCATAGCCAATATCTTCTTTTTGTGCTTGCTGTATTTCAGGGCGATAAAGATGATTTTCTGCAGGAAGCGTACCGTGTTCGCCGATTCCGCTGTCTCCAATGACATTCCCTCCAGAATCCAAGATGGTAATTCGAATTTCTTGACCTTTTTCCTGTAACTCTTCCCCTATCTTAACGGCAAACCCTTGAGGCTCTTGTCCAATATCATCCACCTGAGATTCCATCATCGCCAATATGGAATCCAGTCTCCGTGTAAATTCCAATTGATATTGGTCCTGAACCAATTTGGCTGCCAAAGCAAACGCAACAAGAAAGCCGACTATGATAATCGCTGCTGTACTTGCCATCAAGCGCTTTCTCATAATCGGCCCCCTTTATTCACCAACAAATTTATAACCAACCCCACGCACTGTTTGTAACAACTGCGGTGTATCCGGATTATCTTCAATTTTTTGACGCAGATAACGCACATGCACATCTACTGTACGGGTATCTCCAAAATATTCTACTCCCCATACCCTGTCCAGAAGCGTATCTCTTGTCAATACCCGTCCGGAATTGCGCATTAACATAACCAATAAATCAAACTCTTTTGCAGTAAGTTCGATGGATTTATCTCCTTTTGTCACAGTGTGCGAAACAATGTCAACTGTAATATCTCCGCCCTTAATTTTTTCTTCTTGCTGGGGCGCAACTTGATTTTCCGTACGACGCAGTACCGCGCGTACACGTGCGCAAACTTCTTTTACGCCAAACGGTTTTACAATATAATCGTCTGCACCCATTTCAAGTCCCAATACCTTGTCCACTTCGGCGCCCCGTGCGGTAAGCAATAAAATAGGAATATATTTGGTGTCTTCCTCACTGCGCAAAGAACGGCATATGGTCAAGCCATCCGGGGGCGGCATCATCCAGTCTAAAATGATAGCGTCCGGTTTTCTCTTTTGAATTGCTTCCAATAGAGAATTACCGTCTGTAAACGTAGCTGTTTCAAATCCTTCATCTTTGAGACCAAACGCTACTAATTTACAAATATTCGGTTCATCATCTGTCACATAAACCAACGCCATATTTTTCTCCACCTTTTATTATGATTCTTCTTCAGAATCGTTTCCTGCACGTACATACGGACTGGACAGTTCGTGCTTGTTCAAGTCAGGATGTTCGCCTGTTTCAATATAAATAACCCACTCTGCAATATTGGTTGCATGGTCGGCCATGCGTTCTGCATATTTTGTAATCAACAATAAATCCACATCGCCCATAACATTGGAGCTTTGAGCAATTGTACTGCTGATTTCCAAAATTACCTTGGAAAATAAATTATCTACATAATCGTCGCTGGCACAAATATCCTTTGCTTCTTCAACATCACGACTGATAAATACATCCATAGCGCGGCGGAACATATCTCTCGCCGCTTCCATCATTTGAATAATTTTGGATACAATCAGACTGTTTCCGTAAACTTGTCCCGTGCTTAAAATTTCACAAACATCAGCACATTGGTCGCCTTCACGTTCAATATCAGTCAAAATTTTCAAACATGCGGCAATCATTCGTAAATCTTTTGCAATTGGCTGCTGCAACGCAATTAAATTTAAGCATAAAATTTCCGTTTTATGCTCTTTACGGTCAATTTCATGGTCATACTCTGCAACATACTTTGCTTTTTCTATATCTACTGTACGCAGACATTCAATTGTTTTTTCAAATCTGTCATCTACAGTATTGCCCAAATCGGTCATTTCTCTAACAAGTTCTTCCAATTCATGGTCAAATAGTTTTCTTGGCATACCTGTTACCTCCAGCCTTTGAAACGCATTGTTTCATATAGTATATCTATAATATCTTAGCATTTTTCTATGGATTTGTAAACATTTCCATAACACAACACAAAATTAACCAAAACGGCCGGTAATGTAACGTTCGGTTCTTTCGTCTTTTGGATTATTGAACATAGTTTGTGTATCTGTATATTCCACAATTTCTCCTGTTAGGAAGAACGCTGTTTTATCCGCAATACGTGCAGCTTGTTGCATATTATGGGTTACGATAATAACCGTATATTTTTCGCGCAAATCATCCATCAAATCCTCAATTTTCAAAGTAGAAATTGGGTCCAAAGCGGAGGTTGGCTCATCCATCAAAATAATATCGGGCTCTACAGCCAATGCACGTGCAATACACAAACGCTGCTGCTGTCCGCCGGACATACCCAAGGCAGATTTTTTCAAACGGTCTTTTACCTCATCCCATAGCGCTGCACTGCGAAGAGAACTTTCTACAATTTCGTCCAGCTTGGATTTTGCTTTGATACCGTGTACCCTTGGACCATAGGCAATATTATCATAAATAGACATTGGAAATGGATTCGCTTTCTGGAATACCATTCCTGCGCGTTTTCTTAACAGATTGATATCTGTACGAGGGTCGTAGATATCCTCCCCATCGATGGTAATTTTACCTGTAATTTTACAACCGTCTACCAAATCGTTCATACGGTTTAGTGTTTTCAAACAAGTAGATTTACCGCAGCCGGAAGGACCGATAAACGCAGTTACTTTGTTTGCCGGAATATCAATATTTAGACCTTTTAATGCATGAAAATCGCCGTAATATAGATTCAAGTCTCTAACGGAAACTTTTGCGTTGGGATTGATTTCTGTACTACTCATGTGCTACTATCCTTTCTTTAATACCTTAGAAAGCAAGCTTGCCAAACGGTTTAATATAAAGATGAAAATTAATAAAACAGAAGCTGTTGCAAAGGCAACGTTCAATGCATCCGGAGAAGCCGCCTCTCTTGCTGTTTGATACAAATGCAATGTAAGTGTACGTCCACTGGACATAATTTGAGAAAAGAAACCGCTTGGCATATTGTAGGATAAACCTGAAGTAAACAGCAATGCAGCAGATTCACCAACAATACGACCCATTGCCAAAATAACCGCTGTCAATACGCCCGGCATAGCGCAAGGCAAAACAATTCCCATAATAACACGGAATTTTCCGGCTCCCAGTGCCAAAGCACCTTCTTTATAGGAACCCGGAACTGCCAGTAAAGCTTCCTCGGTTGTACGAATGATAGTCGGAAGCACACAAATGGCCATAGTTAAGCAACCGGCAAGGATAGATGTTTGCAGTCTGAACAAAATACAGAATACCGTATAACCGAACAGACCAAATATGATAGATGGAATGCCGGAAAGAACTTCTGTGGTAAAACGAATTGCGCGAACAAGTTTTCCTTGCTTTGCATATTGCGTCAAATAAATTGCCGCGGAAATACCAATCGGAGCCGATATCAACAAGGTAATGACTACAATATATAAGGTATTGATAATCATGGGCAGAATACCCTTCATACTTGCCCTTGTTTCCGAATACGGTGAAGAAAGGAATGACCATGTGATATGCGGAATACCATTCCATAAAATATAACCGATAATTCCAATCAAAGCCGCTACTGTAATAGCAGTTGCGGTGTAAATGACAATTCTTAATACGATATCAGAAGTATGTCTTTTTTTCTGATATAACGATTGCGGTTTATGAGGTTCCGGATTCTGTGCTGTATCTGGAGATACAGCCGCAGCATTACTTGACATTCACTTTCGCTCCTTTCCTTGAAATAATTGTGAAGGAGATATTTACAATCATAATAAAGATAAATAGCACCAAACCGATTGCAAATAATGCCTGACGATGCAGACCGGACGCATAAGACATTTCCATTGCAATACCGGTTGTTAAAAATCTTGTGGTACCCAATAAGGTCGGCATATTGGCAACGTTACCTGCGACCATAATCACAGCCATAGTTTCACCAATTGCTCTGCCAACACCCAGAATAACGCCTGACAAAATACCTGACCTTGCTGCCGGAATGGTTACTTTAAAAATGGTTCTGATTGGTGTGGCTCCCAGCCCCAATGAAGCTTCTCTGTAAGACTTTGGCACAGCTCTGAGTGCATTCTCAGTAACGTTTACAATGGTTGGTATTACCATAATCGCCAAAATGATAATTGCCGCCAGCAAACTGTCACCAATGGTTTGACCCGGGAACATGGCTCTGATTGCGGGAACAATCACAAGCATGCCAAAGAAACCGTATACAACCGACGGAATACCTGCTAACAATTCAATTGCCGGATGAATAATTTTCGCAACTCTTGGTCTTGCAATTTCAGTCAAAAATACTGCAGTCAAAATACCAATTGGAACGCCTATGATAATTGCGCCAACAGTACCGCAGATAGAAGCTAAGATTAAAGGCAAAATACCAAACTGATTGGTAGAGGCGTCCCAAGTGGTACCGAATAAGAACTTGAAAACACCTATCTCTGCCATAGCGGGAATACCTGCTGAGAAAATGTACACTGTGATGGTTAATACTGCCGCAATAGATACGCATGCAAACGTAAGGAAAATGGCTCTGGCCAATTTCTCAACACCCTGTGTGGAGAGAGAAAGTACCGCACAAACCAGCCCCGCTACCAAAACATAAATAAACGGAACCATATAACCAACTGTAACGTGACTAATGTTTAAAGCAGTAACGTCAGACTGAATGCTTGCTGTTGAAATTAATACCACAAGCGGTGTAATTGCAGAAATAATAAACGATAGTCCCGACAACACAGGACGTTTAAAGAAAATGAGAACGGTACCTGCCAATGCAAATACAGCGCCGGCAATGACTGCAATTCTAATCAAAACAGGAATACCGATTAGGGCGCTGGTTGTACCGGTTTCCACACGGAATCCACTTGCAATTAATAAATCTAATCCACTGGTTACATATTTTGTATCCTTAAATACAAACTGTGCATACGGCAGGAAAAACATGACAACTGAGCCGACACCGAACACCATTGTAATGATGCGCTTAATCAAATTCACTTTTTCCAACTTTTTTTGAGCCGTAAGGTCATTCATTGAAATACCCATTACTCCACCAATTCCTTCTTCCAACTTACGGTTATGCATTACCCGTTTTTATTGGCCGTGCCAATTAAACCAACATCTTTAATAATTTGCTGTCCTTCTGAAGATTCTATAAATTCAAACCATGCATTAATCAACGCACTGTCTGTTCCCTTTTTATAAATTTGAATAAACGGACGCTGTACGGTATAAGTACCGTTTTCTATATTTTCTTCCGTTGCCTCGACGCCGTCTACTTTACATGCTACAACGCTGTCGTTCAAAGATTCCAACGAAACGTATCCAATTGCTGAAATATCACTGGATATTTTTGTAACAATTTCACCGGTTGAAGAAAGCTCTGCCGCATATACCGGAGATTCTATGCTGAAAATAGATTCAAATCCGTCTCTGGTTCCGGAAGCAGCCTCTCTTCCCAATGTAGTAATTGCTTTATCTTGACCGCCAAGCTCACTCCAGTTTGTAATATCACCTGTAAAAATCTTTTCAATTTGTTCTGTTGTCAAATCCTGCACCGGATTGTCTTTATGCACCGCAATGGCAATGCCGTCAATCGCAATTTGCTTTATCTCAAATTCATCCGGATTTTCACTTTCTTTTAAATCTCTGGACATATCTCCAATTAAAGCAATACCCGAACGTACAGAGTTTGGCGCATCACCGGAACCGGTTCCGCTTTTTTCTACAGAAACGCCGGGATATTTTTCGCTGAATGCCTCTCCCAAAGCTTGGCACACTCTTGTCATAGAAGTAGAACCGTTTAATGTTAATTTACCTGCAACTGTTCCACTCATATCCTGGCTTTCAGATAATTTGGTTCCTACAATTTCAGGACCGCAGCCTGTAAGTAAACCAACTGAAGCTACTAATATTATTATGGTAAGCAGGGATAAAAATTTCTTCATCCTTGTTTAACCTCCAACCAATCATTTTATGTCTGTTCTATTTTAATTCTCTAATGTTAAATCTATGTTAAATTCCTTTTAGAAAGTTCTAAAAAAGTTCATAATTAATATTCCGATTATATGTATACTATAGTAAATTTTAAAAATATAGTTATGATATGAAAGGCAAAAGCACTATGAGGTTCATAGTGCTTTTGAAATATTTCACGTAACTTTGCTTTTTTGTATTAAATTTTTAAATTTGATCTCTTACAATCTCTTCCAGTTGTTCAGGAAACACAATTCCTCTCACCAACTTATAACATAAACGCTTTGCATCAATTGTGCTTCTGGTTATTTGTTCACATTTAGAGCAAAGTGTCTCATTTTCTTTCTCTTGCAGTATTGTAATGGAGTAACCTTCTTTCCTGCTTCCTGTTAAGTAATACTTTAAAATACATTTTCCGTGTTCAACCACAACTCTCCCAAATAATCTTCTCATTCACATTCTCCTATTTTCAAGCTTAATGATAAAACAAGCCTCGTGAAATATTTTCACTATTATCATATGTAATTGCAAACAAAAACACAATCAAAACTATACTAAAAATGTGTAGAAAATACCAATACTGCCATATATACGGAAAACAAAACAGAAAAAGCATATATCTTGTTATTTTTTATTTTATTACAATATTGAATTACTTAAGTGTTGAAAAAGGAGGTAAAACTTTACATAAATGATATAAAAAAACATAACCCTTTTTAAACAAAATAAATTTTAAAATACTATTTCGTCTATTATGTGCTGATATTCAACAATTTCAACCATTTTCAACTAAAAAAGTAAGTTTGTATTTTATTTACAAATCAATGAAATAATTTCACACTTTATGTTATTTATCTTAACAATTAGCTTATATTAGAATAGCAATATGGCAAATTTTGTATTTAAAGGGTGAGATGTATGAAAAAGAACAGCCGAACGAAAAAATATTATTTACTTCTTATAATTGCGTTATTATCAATTGCAAGTTTATTATGCGGAGCAACATTAATTGGAATTTCTATGAATACACCTACAGGTACAAAGCTGAATATTTCAGTCGGCTCTTCCACAAAATTGATTCCCAAAAAAGACGAAGGTTATTTTTTAATTCAAAATCAAGAGCAGGGAACTTATGTTGCTTTGTTAAGTGAACAAGGATATATTTTGCAGGAACAAACATTTAACAGAAAATACAATGAGGTTTGTTATTCCGCTGATTATTTATATATTTTAATGTCAGATTCGGAGCATAAATCATCTATTATTACTTATCAATTATCTGATACATCCGTTACAAATTATCAAACTACAGAATTAAGTACAGCTTTATATTCCTTCACAACCTCTCAAGACGGAACCATATATGGTATTGACTACTGGGACAGACATAGTCTACTCGCTTATACCAATGTATCAGAGAAAACTTCAGCTCAGCCAATCCTCCTAAACACGTTTGAAGCATCTTTAGACAAATTATGTACCTCTCCGGATGGCATTCTTTATGTCACATTAAAGGATAATACAGATGTGTATACTGCATCTATCTCCCAAGGACTGCCTTATCATTTTAACTTACACCAAACAGATACGGATATACCATCCTTTTCTCCTCATACACTTACAAATGACATACTATGTGATCGTAACGGTTACTTATATCAATTGCACACAGAACAAGCTTCATTATTTACTTTATTGAGCGACACTTGTTATACAAATGCATGTCCTCTTACGGATACCAATATTTTAGTTTCTCCTGCATCAAAAGAATATTTAGAGGAATTGGACTTTAATGGAACCATACACAACCGTTATCAAATAAAAGGAGAATGTATCGCAATGGCGACAAATGCAAAAGACACAGGTATTTTATTAAAGCAGGAAGATTCGCTTTATTTTATTACGCTATCCGAACTTAGCCGTATAGAAAATACACCTGACAGTTCTGGACCTAATTCTTCAGAATTTGATTCTGTCTCCAGTACAACAAATGAAAGTGACCACGAAAATGACCAATCCTCTCACTCTGATTCCTCCTCTTCCAATTATCCTTATCAACTGGAGAGCGATACATTCTTAATAGATCGCAGCAACAATACTATTTTCTTACCTCCAGCCACTACATTTGCTGTGTTACGAGACAGTTTAAACTCGACAAAAGATACCATTATTATGAAAAATCTAAGCGGTACTACTATAAACAGCGGAAATCTTGGCACAAGCTATACAGTTGCTCTTGAAATTGAAGGCTCAATTGTAGACAAGCTCACCATTATAGTAAAAGGAGATATTAACGGAACCGGCACTGTTAATTCTAGAGATGTGCAGTTACTTTATGACCAATTAAACGGCTCTGAAACATTATCCGATATTCAGTTGCTGGCCTGCGATATGAACAGTGATGAACTGATAGACACCAGTAATCTATTGCTGCTAAAACAGCAAATTGTATCAGCACAATAAAACAAAAAGGACGAAGATAAACCCCCGTGCTAATAAGGCAGTAAAATGTAGAGAAGATGGTGTAACCCGCAAAAAATCGGGTTACACCGTTTTCCTTTTATGCGGTAAGCTGTTTGGGAAGCTGTGATGCGCTTCGCATTTGTTCCATCATCTTCCGGATTTCCTGCTCGTCAGGAAGACTCACCAGTCCCACCGCCGTGAAATAGATGTCGACCTTCACCGATTTTCGGGCGTGCTTCTTCTCCGGATTGTGTACCTCAATGCGACGTATCAGCTTGTTGACGATCGTCGGCGTCAGCTCTTTCATGTCGGTAAACTCCCGCAGGCCCTGCAAAAGCAGACGCATATCCACCGATTTCTGCTCCATTTCGGATAGCTGCTTTTCTTCCTTCTTAACCTTTTCCAGCAGTTCTTTCTGCTCGGTTTCATACTCCGCCGCCATCCTCGCATAGCGTTCATCCGACAGCTTCCCAATCACATTGTCCTCGTAAATCCGGCTGAACAGCTTGTCCAGATCGGCAATCCGCTTTTTACTGCTTTCCATGGAAAGCTTCAATTCCTGCTGCCGCTTTTTCTGAAACTCCCCGCATTTCTGCCTCTGCATATAGAGGAATACCGACTCGTAACAGCGCACAAAGTCCGCCAAACCCGCAACCGCTTCCTTCACAACCATTTCCAGCACCACATCCCGGATAAAATGAATCGTACAAGCTTCCTCTGCCGTCCTTGTAGTTGGCGCAGCGGAAAAATTCTTGATTGCGCTTGAGTGATTTTGCTGCGCAGAAGTGCAGCTTTGCTTTGCAGTCCGCACAGAATACCAGCCCTGAAAACAAACTTTTCCGATTCGTTTTCGTCGGCCTGCGCTTGTTCTTCCTGAGCTCCTGCACTCTCAACCATACATTCTCGTCAATGATTGCCTCCTGCGTGTTTGGGATGATCTGATATTCCTCTTTCGGATTCTCGATCACCTTATGCACCTTGTAGCTGACCGTAGAAGATTTCCCGTTTACCGTGCAGCCTGTGTACTGCTGGTTTTCTAAAATACGCTCAACTGTGCTTTCGTGCCAGCCGTAGATATTTGTCGGAGCGGGATTGCTCGTCTTTCTTCCTACAGAATGAAAGTAGGCGGTAGGGACAAGGATTTTCTCCTGTTCCAGCTGCTTTGCGATCTGCGTCGGGCCTTTCCCGGCAAGGCAGAGGGCGAATATCTTCCGGACGACTTGCGCCGCAGGCTCGTCGATATACCACTGCTCTTTGTCGCCTTCGACCTTCTTGTATCCGTAGGCGACAGTAGAAGCAACCCGCCTACCCTGACGGGAAAAGCCACGAAGCCTCTGCGCCTGTGAAAGGGACGGCGTAGCGTCCGCATATTCAATTTCGTTCAGTAATTCCTGTTGTTCCTCATTGGTTAAGTACGACAATTCTACCGCAGGCGTGAGGGCGATCCTGCTCTCGTCCACCATCTCAAGCAGGTCGGGAATTAGATAAGTCAGGCGGATATATCGGTGCAAAGTGTCCTTGCCGATACCGAAACTCTGAGCAATTACATCGTCATTTCTTATCCTTGTCGCAGGTTGCGACAAAGTTCTTTCTGATTTCTTTGCTAACTCCCATTTCATCTTGTAGGCAAACGCACGCTCGCTCGGTAAGATATTTTCCCTATGCAGATTATCGTCTGCCATCATGGAGATTGCCTGCTCGTCGGTCAGATTGCGGACGATAACAGGCACTTTTCCTATACCGAGTTCTTTGCAAATCTCCATTCTTCTGTGTCCTGATATGACTTCGTATTCACTTTCCGAAAGAGGACGGACGATCAGAGGCTCGATTGCGCCCTGCGTTTGATGCTCTGCAAAAGCTGTTCCTTTTCCTCTCCGTCCCTTAGCTTGAACGGGTGATTCCGAAAGGGAACAAGGTATTTTAAATCCAAATATTCGATCGTTTCTTTATGTTGCATTTCATAAAACCTCCGGTAATTTTTCTTTTTCGGGTAGTAATTATTCTTACTCTATTCGTCCTATTAGCTTCTGATCTTCGGAACTTTAGAAGTCCGAAAACCGGAAGTCAAAACTTTTTTAAGTAGATGATGCTCGGCTTGCCCTGTCCCTGCCGTTTGCGGACGATCAGGTCTGCCTGCTCCAATTCCGAGAACAACCTACATATCTTTTCGTGCCCGAAGCGCAGCTTTTCCTGTACCTCTTTAACGGTAAAGAACTGGTAGATGCGCCCACGCTTGTCCGTCCAGCCGTTTTTGGCGGAAAGGTGCATCCGGTCGAGCAGCAGCCCGTAGAGCATTTTAGCGTCGGTGGAAAACGGCTTGTATTTTTCTTCTGCGAACAAAGCCTTGATTTCTGCGGCTTGCGGCTTCAAAAAGCGTGACATAGACGCTCTATTTTCATCCGTTCCAAGCAGCAGAATATTCCTTTCTTAAACATCTGTCCTACCAGAGCGAGCAGACTGTTTATGCTCCTACCGTCGCAAAACAGTATCGCTCGTCAGGACTCAGTCTCGGCTGCCGCCTCGGTCGGTGCTTCTGCGCTTTGCGCAGAGGTCTCCACCGGAGACCCACACCTTGAGACCTGCCTGAGGCTGTGCCGCCCGTTTCCTGCGCTGGCGCTCGGCGGCTTTCTTCCGCTTTTGGACGGCGGCACAGTTTGGGCAGTAGCGCTGGTTCTTTGCCTTTGGTACGAAGAACGACTTGCAGATTTGGCATCTCTTTTGATGGCTTGGCTGCATGATCTCGGCAAACAGCTTCCTGTCTGCGGGAAGGACTGAGTTTTTTAAATAGTTGCAGTAGATTCCGTACCGGCTGATGCACTGCACGCAAGCGTGCTCTTCGCCGTCGTCCAGCAAAAGGCAGTTCTGTCCACATAATTGCAGCAGAGCTTTTTAATGAGGGTGTTGATCTACTTTGACTGCTTTGGCGTGATTTTTATGACCATCACTTTCACCTCCTTTGCATTCAGTTTTGTGGGTTGAATTAAATTCAAAATTTTTGCCGTTTTATCCAAATGTCGTTTTTATATACCTGCCCCTGTCTTTTTCAGAGGCGTTGCTTCACTCGACTCTCTATTAGAGTTGTCATCGCAAAGTCATATTCCATTTGGCCAGTCATTCAATTTTCAAGGTGCTGTGAAAAGATTCCTTCACTTGTTCCCACTGGGAGAGATCGTTTGGGGACAGCAATTCTGAAAAAATGTGCGTGTCAATATATCGAGCGATAAACTCTTTATAAAATTTCGTTATTGTGTTTTTAATAATGTTCTGCTATAATTGTTCTATGTTCTATAACATAGAACAATTATGAAAGGAGGTGCCGAATTGCCCGCAAAAGTGGCTTCTGATAAAGCTTCAAAAAGAGCCAAGAAGAGCCTTGGAGCCCTAATCGTCCGATGCCGAGGAACGCTCAGTCAATCCCAATTAGCAAAAAGGGTCGGTCTGCCCCGTTCCAACATGAAATATATAGAGGACGGTGTCAATGCTCCGACAGCGGATGTCTATGACAAGCTGATTAAGGAGCTAATGCCGGATTTACAGACACGCCAGCGTATGGATCGTCTGTATATGGCGATTCGGAAAGTTCCTCCTCCGGATGTTTGCCGAACCATCACACAAAACAAGGATTTAGTAGATGCAATGCGGAAGTTGGAAGGTTGTAATCTGACTCCCGATCAGATCGAAAGTGTTGCCGCATTGTTTGCGTCTTTTCAAGAGAATAGAGAAGGAGAACCCACAAAATGAGAGATAAGTATTTTTACGAAGTAATGTTTGATGATACGTCCATTGACGTAAGCAAGGAAGTCGGGTTGGTCTGGTCCATTGCCAACTCCCTTCGTGGTGCCTATACCTCGGATAAATATAAGGATGTTATTATCCCAATGGTCATCATCCGTCGGTTTGAATGCGCTTTGGAGGCTACCAAAGATTCAGTTGTAGCAAAGCATAAGCAGAACCCCAACCTCCCTGCTGCGCTCCTTTGCCAGGTTTCCAAGTACCCCTTTTACAACACTAGCGAGTTTACTCTTAAACACCTTCTGGATGACAGCGACAGCATTGCGTCCAATCTCAAGTCTTACATTGAAGGATTTTCGGCCAACATCCAGTTGATTCTGGAAAAGCTGCTGAAATTCAGCACCCAGATCGACAAGATGGACAAGAGCAACCGTCTTTACAGCGTGGTGAAAAAGTTCTCTGATTTGGATTTGTACCCTGCCCATGTGGACAGCATGAAGATGGGCTACATTTTTGAGGATATTATCCGTCGCTTCTCTGAAAACGCCGAGGCCGGCGATCACTACACGCCCCGTGAAGTGATCCGTTTAATGGTCAATGTTCTGCTGGCAGAGGGCTGCAACGATCTGCTGACCGATGAAGGCAAAATTGCTACCGTACTGGACGCTGCCTGTGGTTCAGGCGGTATGCTGTCTACCACCTATGATTTCCTGCGGCGCAAAAATCCCTATGTGGATGTGCGCTTGTTTGGACAGGAAATAAACCCCGAATCCTACGCCATTTGTCTGGCAGATATGCTCATCAAAGGCCAGGATGTGAAAAACATCATGGGTGATGAGGAAGCCAATACCCTGAAAACGGACTGCTTCCCGGATCAGAAGATGCGGCTGGTGATTATGAATCCCCCATTTGGTACGCCCTGGGGCGGCAAAGATGCACCGGAAGGACAGGAAAAGAAAGTTCGTGAGGAAAACAAGAAAGGCGGACGGTTTGAGCATGGTCTGCCCGGAACCAGTGACGCCCAGCTGCTGTTTATGCAGCACGCCATCAATAAGCTGGACGAGAAAAACGGGCGTGCTGCAATCATTACCAATGGCTCGCCTCTTTTCTCCGGCGGAACCACCAGCGGTGAAAGCCAGATTCGCCGCTGGATGTTGGAGGAAGATTTAATTGAAGCCATTATTGCTCTGCCTACTCAGCTTTTCTATAACACCGACATCGGCATTTATATCTTCATTTTATCCCGCAACAAGCGCCCTGACCGCCGTGGAAAGGTGCAGCTAATCAATGCTGTGGATATGTGGAAGCCCCTACGCAAATCTTTGGGCAAAAAACGTCGGGAAATCGACCGGGATAGCATGAAGAAAATCACTGAGCTGTACTCTAACTTTGAGGAAAACCAGTATTGTAAGATTTTTCCCAACGAGGAGTTTATGTACAAGGAGTATGCGGTCTATCAGCCGTTGCAGCGCAGGGGTGTGCTGGATGCGGAAAGTATTGAGCGACTGCGGACCAGCAGCTACTTCACCAGTAACTCCAGCATTTTCAATGAGACGGATTTTGAACAGCTAAAAGAGATGAACCCCCGCAGTGCTGCCGACGAGAAGAAATACCAGAAATATCTGGCGGGGCAGCAGTTTGTGGCGGATGTATTGAACATTCTGGAAGCCAACCACTCTGACCGTGTATTTATGGATTATGGCGAGTTTGAAAAGTATCTGAAATCACTGCTGGGCAAGGTCGAGGGGATGTCTGCCAGCCGGTTGACTGGCATTGCCATGGTGCTGGCGGTGATGGACAAAACCGCCGTGGTGCAGAAAGATCGCAAGGGCGAAATTATTAGGGATACTACCACCAAGGATACCGAGATCATCAAGCTCACCCAGGACCCAGAGAAATATTTTGAGGCGGAAGTGTATCCCCATGTACCCGACGCTATCTGGGCCTATGAATTTGACCCGGAGAAAAAGGAGAGCGCCACCAACAAGGAAAAACTTGGCGCAGAGTTCCCGTTTACCCGATTCTTCTACGAGTACAAGGAGCCGGAAAAGGCAGATGATTTGCTGGCACAGTTTATGGAATTGGAAAAATCCCTCTCTGAAAAAATTGCAGCATTGCAGGAAAGCGAGGGAGAGTAATGGTAGAGCAGATGAAACCCAGTAGGATTGGTTGGATTGGGGATATTCCCACAAGTTGGAAATGTAGCAAAGTCAAATTTTGTTTTTCTTTAGTTAATGGCTCAACACCGGAAAGCAGTGATTACGATTGCTGGGATGGCGATATAAAATGGATAACGCCGGCAGATATGAGTGACACTGGCACAATTTCACAGGGAGAACGCTTTATAACAAAGTACGGATATAATTCCCGCGGTACAACGCTGCTGCCAGTAGGAAGTATTGTCATTTCATCAAGAGCTCCTATTGGTAAAATAAATATTACTACTGCAGAATTGTGTACAAATCAAGGATGTAAGTCATTAATACGAAATGCAGATAATAGATACTTCTATTACCTATTTCTTGCCGGGCAAAATGAGTTATCCTTGCTTGGTCGTGGCACTACATTCCTAGAGTTGTCAACATACAATCTCAACGAATTTGGTATTGTGATTCCAGCCGAAGATGAACAGAAAGCCATCGCCGATTTTCTCGATAAAGAATGTGCTCAAATTGACAGCATTGCCGCAGATTTTGAAAAGCAGATTGAACTTTTACAGCAATATAAAAAATCCCTGATTACCGAAACGGTAACCAAGGGACTGGATAAGTCTGTGCCAATGAAGGACAGCGGCGTTGAATGGATTGGGGAAATTCCCGAGCATTGGAGGCTAAAAAGATTAAAATACATAGCTAAATTGAAAACAGGGACAACACCACCGGGAAATGAAGGCATTAATTATGACGAAAATGGAATAAATTGGTTTACTCCATCTGACTTTTTGCCTAATATGCAACTTGATACATCAGAAAAATATATTGATAGAGAAACTATTCGTTATGAAAATATTCAGACATATCCAAGAGGTTCGGTTTTGTTGGTGGCAATCGGTGCTACTGTTGGAAAAATAGGAATATCTAAAAACAATGCATATAGCAATCAGCAAATTACAGCTGTAATACCGCAACATATATCGGGAAATTATTTGCTTTATTATTTGGCATCGAAAAGTCCTTATATAAAAGATAATGCATTATACACCACATTGCCAATAATAAATAACTCCTATCTTCAGAACATCACTATTGTAGTTCCACCGACAACTGAGCAAGAAAAAATAGTCGAATTTCTCAACCGAAAATGCAGTATTATAGACGAATTGATAGAGGATAAAAACAAGCTATTGCTACGTTTACAACAACACAAAAAAGCCCTCATCTACGAATATGTCACCGGTAAAAAACGAGTAAAGGAGGTGCGGTGAGATGGCTATTAAAGCAGGACAATTAAAGGAACGGGCAGATTATCAGGCGTACATACTGGAAATGCTGCGGGAGGAAAACGGCTATCAGGTGCGTCCCTCTACCGCTTACGATCCCGGCTACGGCATGGATGTGGAGCTGTTGTTCTCCTTTTTGCAAGCCACCCAGCCGGATGCATTGACCCGGCTGGAAAAACTCTATGGCGACAAGACCCGCCAGACCATCCTCAACTACATCAACAATGAAGTCAACAAAAAGAACCGCAGCCTGCTGGATGTACTGAAGCACGGTGTGGAGTTTGATAACGGTGTATCCCTGACTCTCATGTACCGCAAGCCTGCCACCACCTTTAACCAAAAAGCGGAGGCGCTGTATCAGCAGAATGCACTCTCGGTGATGGAGGAGGTCTGGCACAAAGAAGACGAGCGCATTGACCTTGTGATTTTCCTCAACGGCATTGCCGTTTTCACCTTTGAGCTGAAATGCAACACCAGCGGACAGAATTATGAGGATGCGATCCGTCAGTATAAGTTCGAGCGGGATTACAAAACCCGTTTGCTGAAATTTAAGGCGGGCTGCCTGGCTCACTTCGCCATGGACCTGAACGAAGTCTATATGTGCACCAATCTGAAAGGAAAATCTTCCTTCTTTCTGCCGTTCAATAAGGGATGCGGCGTTGGAATCCACTCCGGCAAGGGCAACCCCCACAACGAAAACGGCATCAATGTTTCTTATATGTGGGAAGATATCCTCAAAAAAGATACGGTGCTGTATCTGATTGATAAAATCATATTCCTGCAAAAGGAGACCAAGAAAGACCCGGATACCGGTAAGCGTGTGACCAAGGAAACGCTGATTTTCCCCCGGTATCACCAATTTAATGCAGTGCGCAAGCTGGTGGCAGACGTCGTAGAACACCATAGCGAGAAAAATTATCTGATTGAGCACTCGGCAGGCAGCGGCAAAACCAATACCATTGCATGGTTGGCTCATCGCCTTGCCTCCTTGCACGATAGGGAAAACAAAGTCATTTTTGATACGGTCTGCATCATCACTGACCGTATCGTGGTAGACCGTCAGCTTCAGAATGCCGTACTGTCGCTGGAGCACAAAGCAGGGCTTATCAAGGTCATGGATGAAAAATGCACTTCCAAAGATCTAGCGGATGCCCTCAACGGCAATACAAAAATCATTGTGACCACCATCCACAAGTTCATGTACATTCAGGAATTGGTGCATGAACTGAAAAGCAAAACCTTTGCTGTAATCATCGACGAGGCTCATTCCTCTACCGCCGGAACTGCCATGGAAGCGGTGACGTATGCTCTTTCGGAGAGCCGCAAGCTGAGCGAGGCCACCCCTGTCGATGTGTCTGAAGAAGAAAAATCTATGGGCGATATCATCGAGGACGAAATTGCCCGTAGCGGAAAGCAACCCAATGTTTCCATGATCGCCTTTACCGCAACCCCGAAGCCGACCACTTTACAGCTGTTCGGCTGCCTGAATGAAGAGGGAAAAAAGGTTGCCTTTGACCTGTATTCCATGAAGCAAGCGATTGAGGAAGGTTTCATTCTGAATGTGCTGCAAAATTATGTGACCTATAAAACCTATTTTGAGCTCAATAAAGCGATTGAGGATGACCCGGAGTTGGAGACGATTGCCGCAAAGCGTAAGATTGCAAAATATATTGAGCTGCATGATACAAACATTGCTCAAAAAGTGGAGATCATTATCGAGCACTTCCGCAACAACATCATGAAAGAGTTAGGCGGAAAGGCAAAAGCAATGGTTATAACATCTTCACGGCAAGCGGCGGTCAAATACCGGAACGAGTTTGAGACCTATATTTCCAAGCAGGGATATACCGGTATTCGTGCATTGGTGGCATTTTCCGGTAAGGTCTCTCTGGACGGCAACGAATACACCGAAGCGGTGATGAACGGCATTAAGGAAGAAGATTTGCCGGAAGTGTTTGACAGCAACAGCTACCAGGTGCTGTTGGTGGCAAATAAGTATCAAACCGGCTTTGACCAGCCGAAGCTCTGCGCCATGTATGTGGATAAGCGCCTGCGGGGAGTCAATGCTGTTCAGACACTTTCTCGCTTGAACCGTATTTGTGCGCCCTATGATAAGAAGACCTTTGTGCTGGATTTCAAAAATGAATATGAGGATATTCAAGCTTCCTTTGCTCCGTTCTATACCGAGACAATTCTGAACGAGACGATCACCCCTTCGGATATCCGGGCGGTGGAAGCTCAGGTGGATCAGTATAATTTCCTGGATATTGACGATATTGAGGAATTCAACGGATACTTGTATCAGGATAAACGAACCTCAAAGGAAAAGGCTCGGATGTGGGCGCTGCTGGACAGGTCTTTGCAAATAATCAGTCGCCACTCGGAACTGGAAAAGCTAGAAATTCGTGCGACAATTAAGCGTTTCCTGCGGTTTTACAGTTTCCTGATTCAAGCGACCTGCTTTGAAAGTGTGGATCTGCACAAGAAATACAATTTCCTTTCGTACCTGGTTAAGGAGATCGAAGTGGGCAGCGGTGGAAATGATTTTGACATTGCAGACAAAATCACTGCCTCTAACTTCCGTCAGAACAAGACCGGGGAAAACGCACACGAGATTGAATCCAAACCGGAGGTCAGCCTGCCGACACCCAATGAGGTCTTTATGGATGAAGCCGTGAAAAAGAAGCTGTCCGAGATCATCGATGAGATCAATGCAGCGTATAACAAAAACTTCGATGTTGACGTGGCTTCCAAGTCCGCTCTGCAATTGAGGGATATTCTGCTGAAAAATGGACATCTGCGGGACAGCGCACGGAATAACTCGCTGAAGGATTTCCGCTTCGCCTATTTTGATGCCGTACAGGATGCTCTGATTGCCGGGTATGAGCAGAATCAGGACTTCTTCGCATTGTTGCTGGATAACGACGAGAAGAAGCGTGAACTAATGCAGGTATTTTTGGATGATATTTATAAGAAATTAAGAGAAGAGAGTCTACCCTGAATCAAGCCAGTGAAAATAGCGGGTCTTAGGGCAGTGCCCTAACGAGTTTTACTGTTTTGGACAAATGTGTCCATAAACAGTCTGCTCGCTAAGTTAATGCAGAAAAACCGGAGAAAGCAGCTTGCTCTCTCCGGTTTGTTCTATTTTACCCTGATTTTTTTCAGTTTCGCATTTGAAAGCTTGATGATTAAATCGTCAACAGCATCGGTGTAGCGTCCTTCCTCACGCAGTTTATTCCGAAACCAAACGAGATTTTCAATGATAAATCTTCGTTCACTACCCAAAAGATAGAGATGATGATTTTGCTTTTTCATACAAAAACTACCTCTGCGTGAACAACTTCTGCGGCTCGGCTACGAATGTTATTCATTTTCTGCACCCACTCCAAAGGGGTATTAGCTTTCATCTTTTCCGTTACATTTTCCTTTTCGGAAAGCGATTTTACAAGGTCTCTGCCTGTTGATCCACTTCTGCCAAATGCCTGTTCAGCGTTCCGGCAGTCAGCAGATTGTAATACCGAATCCGGTGGTGCTGCTTCAAATATCGCCGGTATCGCTGTCCCCAAACTCCGATTTCAGCATCTCTTTCGGGCGGTGCCCCCAGATTGGGCAGTTCATAATCACCTTGCTGGGTATATGTGCCGTCTGCTTCTTCATAAATGCTTTTCATCGTAAAAACCTCCTGTGTTTATGGTACTTTCATTCTACAGAAGATTTTCAGGAAAAACCAATGTGCCGATTGCAGTTTTAATGGCATATACAGGAAAAGAGTACGAACCCTTCGATTCGTACTCTCGTTTCTACCCTGCAATGCCGGTTTCTGTGTGTTTTTCAGATACTGCCTTATACACACTCAGCAATACCTCGTACTCTTTTTAATTCAATTATAGAGAAGCTAAAATTTCGTTACATTTTTTAACTACATCTTCAGCAGTTACTGTACCCCCACAGCAACAACCACAGCTGCCGTCTTTTCCTTTTTCAAATACTGTAACAATATTTTTATTCATATCATATGTAGTATGATTTGCTTTTGGACAATCATTGGTATCCTCAGCCCAAATATAACCATTGTCTGTATTAAAGTACAATCTTACCCAACCGGTCTTTTCATTGTATCTTCCTGTTTCATTTTCAATGTCTTGAGAAAGTGTTACTTCTTTAATAGCCATAATAAATCATCCTCCATTTTTACATCTATAAAATGTACCCTTAGTTTATCATACTAAAGTCAAGAATTCAATACTTACTGCACATCAAAATAGGAATAAATATATGTAACTCAAAGGTTAATTTATAAACATTATGTTAGAAAAATTTTTATTAAGCCAGTATTTTTCCTTCCGGAAATAGTTTACGAAAAATAAATCGTAATAGCGGACCTACAATCAATAACTGAAACGGCAAAGCCATTGCTAAGTTTCTGGGAAAAATCATTAAATATTGCCATCCAATGGTATTCCATTTCCCTGTTGCCATACAAGATTCAATTGCACCAAAGACAGACATAAGAATGACCATAGGTAAAATAGTGCAGCATGTAATTGATATAATAATTTTCCATGATTTACTTGTTGGCTTTACAAGAAAACGAAATGCAAACCTCTCTGCAAATTTGGAAACAATGAATTTTTGGAATAAAAACGCTACCAAGTATGCAAGCGGAAATGCCAACCAAGCCTCTTGTAACACTTCTAAGGATAGTCCCCCGTAAACAATAGCCATATTATTAAGTACACATCCAAATGGTCATAATAAAAACCAACGGCACCGAATAAATTAAATCTTCCCTTTTATTCTGTGGCATTATAGATACCTCCATTTTATATTTTGCATTGATATTTATTGTATACTCTTTCTCTGGTTCTGGAACTTTTCTACTATTTTATTTTTTAGCTAATAGGCTCTTCCATGGATAAAATCTCTTTTAACCGCTCCTGATAGGAGAAATTTACCAAAGGATAAATCTTCCATTTATCTTTGATTTCCCCTTGGCTTGTTCGTCCACTAATTTGTATTTCATTGGCCCTTTCATAAATCTGTATATGGGAGGTAGAATCGTCTGAATTGGTAATCAAAAAATAATCTCCCATGCCTCCCCAGATTACGGATGAAAAATTTAGTTCTTTGTACTTATTTCCCAAAGTAAAAGCAGAAGATAAAAATGAGCAAATTTCTTCTATCTGCTCTGCGTTTTCAATAATAGTTTGTGGTCCACCACTTTTACTAATCTTAATACTCAAGATATTAGACGGAGATAAATCAAGTATATCGGCTAAATTTATTTTTTCGCTATTATTAACACACCCTGACAAAAAATAGGTATAATCATACTTTTTATCCATCTTAATATTAAAAATTTATATTTTTACTCCTATTATTTCCAACGATAATACCATATATTATAGATATCTCCAGAATATGCGGAAACATTAAAGAAATGAGAATAATCTGTAGTCCATTGGTCACCTACGCGCATGAAATTTCCCGTGGAGGTTTCTTGATATCCTACTCCTGAAAAAGAATGATTTGAATTTCTACCATCATTTTGATAGTTTTTCACTTTGGCATTTACACACATAAAATTTCCATTATTAACTTGGGTTTTATACCAATCCCAATTTAAGCCCGTTTTATAATCATTGCCTTTTGGTGCAGTACAAGCATAAGTCGAACAGTAATACGGAATACCATTAAATCCATCTACGAATCCAGTACTACCATTACTATCGGTTTTCATAGAAATCCATAATCTATTATATGTCTGTTGTAGTTCTACTCCAGAACTTCCTGTGTCATAAGAATTATATAAACTTGGAATATCTCGACATACTGACCAATATTTTAATAAATTAACACCAAAAACTACTGCACATCCCTTGTTACCATACATTTGCATGGTAACTGGTTGATAACCAGACTTCCACAAATTAGGAAGAGAAACAGAGGTATAGATTTCTTGAGCACGTGTTGATAAGGCAGATGCCATCTGTTCGCTTTGAACGTATTCAGCAATATTTGTTTCTTTTCGTTCCAAGGCTGTCTGAATTTCATCTTTTTTGTCTGTTATTTTTGTATTCGTTTTAATGGTATAAATATCATTATCACGTTGCAATACATATTCGTTCATTCCAACTGGGATTAATTTAGATTGGCCTAATTTCGATTTTTGCGTTACTTCTTCGCCTTGAATAGTATAAACGTTTTCATACCCGAATTCAGTTAATACAGCTTCACCAGATGAAATGTCGTAGACCATATAGCCGGTGTTGTTTCCATCTGTAGATAAATTCAAAATATATCCACTTACATTATTGTCTAAATCATAAGTAGGAATCACTTCTTGTACTTGAGTATTTTCTGTCCATGGACAGGTAGGATCAATGTCCGAGTTGGATTGGATTACACTTGTAATGTAATCTGATGAAATGTTTGTTTCAATTTTTGAGTTTTCTGCAGTATTTTGTGATGCAAAAACAGGGATAGAACTACTTACCGCCACCACTAGTGCTGTGAGAATAGTAACTAATTTTTTTCTTTTCATTTCCATCGTCCTTTCATTAAAATATCCATATTATGGAATTATAATAACACGATATTAAATAAAAATCAATTTGTATGGAATGAGATATAAATGGACCTTACAGATTTTTTTGAGAGCTACAGGCCAAACAGAAGAAATATACGAAAATAATAGCAGGCAAAAAGATGCTTATAATTGACATTTGGGGTTATCTCCTGTTTTATCATCTAATTGTTTTAATATTACATAGCCTAAATCAGGAGTATATCCAATGAACCAACGACCAATATATTGACCATTAATATCGTGCATATCAGATTTAAAACATTCTTCCATTTTTTTATACTCCTAAGGCGTTTAATAAAAATATTATGTCTTTTATTTAGATTTTAGTAAAAACAAAGTAAATCCTCTCCTACATCATAGTAAGAAAGGATTTATTTTTATAATAAAAAAAGAGTCCGAACGCGAATTGCGTCCAGACTCAGCCTGGTTGCGGGAGCTGGATTTGAACCAACGACCTTCGGGTTATGAGCCCGACGAGCTACCGAACTGCTCCATCCCGCGATATTTAATTGTGCCATTACGTTAGGCGCAATTAGTATTATATATGAATATATAGTATAAGTCAATAGAAAATCTTAATATCTTTTAAAAATCGTATTACAATATTCTATCTTTAACTAATCAAAGTACTAAAATCAACTTATTATTTCTTCTTTTTACGCACCACCAGAACTATAATAACGATTCCAATCATGCAAACGCCTAAACCACCTACTATTATATACACAAAATAAGAAGGCATTTGATTCCCAACAATATATAAATTTCTATCACCGTAAAATATGGTATCTGTATGTAACGTTTCGTCATCAATACCTTCTTCGGTAGTTTGTTTGGCTAATCCACTTGTTTTACCCCGACCGGAAGTGCTGCTTTTACTGTTACTTTCTTCTTTTATTTTTTCACCACGTGTCACATTTACTGTATATTGGCTTTTATTCTTTTTATCTGAAGATGTAACAGTAATAATAAACTGTGTCGTAGAACCTTGTTTTCCTAAATTCTTTCTGTTTACTCTTGCAGTTCCTCCATCAGCAGCTTCTAATTCAAATAATATTTGTTCTACTTCCGGTCCTACTTGCAAAGAATATTCCTGAATATAAGGATCAAACTCTGGTTCTAGCGTTCCTTGACTTGGAACCAGTTTTGTTAAAACAGCCTCTTTTGTAAACTCAGGCGTTATGCGGAATACAGAAGTAAGGCTGGAAACAGACGGCAGCTGTTTTGCAGTCCAATCTACCACTTGATCAATTTGAGCTGAAACTGATGTCTCTCCAAAAATTGCATCATCATTGACGCGGAATATTAATGTCATACATTCACCGGTCAATTGCGGGGCTGCTGTTCCGTCACAAACGTAAATTCCTGTCATAGTATCTCCAGCTATATGGTAGCGGAAGGTACCGCTTTCAATCTGCGATGATGTATCCACTCTTTTTAAGGTAAGTTTTGAAGAATCATATTCTACGTTTAATCGAAACCCCGCAATGGATTCATTCATGCCCAATTCGTTGGCAGTCACCGTAATACGAATTTCATCATTCATCAAAACATCTTCCTTTGATGCAGTAAAGGAGAAATAATCTTCCGTATCTTGCGCAAAGACATAACAAGGACTTATCAGCATTATTGTATAGATGAACAAAGCAAATGATATTGCCGCAAACTTTTTCACACCGGTCCTCCTTTATTATCAATAGAAATTGTGAATTAGAACATTTTACTACAATGGATGATATATTAGAGGACTACATCGAAAATATTCACATAATCATCGCATAGAATTCACAGTTTCAATATATTATTTGTTATAATGGTAAAATTGAAGATGAATATAAAAAGAAAAGGGGTATACTATGCTTTTTCGCGCCTCAACAGCTCCCGAAATATTTAATATGTTTTTTTGGAATATTATTATCGTAAGTGCTTATCACTTTATCATATTTGCAATTTGCGTAAAGTTACCTCAATCATCATTTGATGAAAATAAATCAAGATATCAAATGAAGAAATTTGAGAGAAACGGAAAATTTTATAAACAAACATTAAAAATAAATGTATGGAAAGAGCATGTACCGCAATTTACAGGAAAAGACGGTTTTTCCAAAGAGCACATGTCAAACAATGTTTCAGTTGAATATCTAAATGAATTTATTGCAGAAACTTGCAGGGCCGAATGGACGCATGAAACACAGGGTCTTTCCATTATCTTTACATTTTTAGCAAATCCTCCGGGATACAGCTTATTCTTTACTTTTTTTGTTTTACTAATCAATATGCCCTGCACTGCAATTCAACGCTATAACCGCTTCCGTTTACAAACTTTAAGAAAGCGATTAATCCGAACAGGGTCCATGCTTCCTTCTATGGCATCTGCATAATAAATCTAAAAGATTATGGATATCCATGTCAAACTTTTGTTGCTTTTAACTTAAATTCTTAAATTATTTTATAACATAGATAAATAAGCCAAAGTACGGGCAAACCATTGACTTTCTTCTATGTCTATCTTATAATAAAACCTATAAGCAAAGTAAGAGTTCTGTAGTAGAAAAACACTATAGTGCTCTTTTTTGGTTATAACTACATATTTACGGAAGGAAGTGAACGGAGTTATTCCTTGACTCTTATGGACGAGGTGAAATCTATGTGCAAAGTTCCTGAGATGTTTGGAGCGCTGGTATTTAATGATGATATTATGCGTGCCAGATTGCCAAAAGAGATTTATAAATCTTTAAAAAAGACCCGTGAAGACGGATTACCACTTGATATTCACGTGGCCAATTCTGTCGCAAATGCTATGAAAAATTGGGCCTTGGAACATGGTGCAACACACTACACACACTGGTTCCAGCCAATGACCGGTATTACTGCCGAAAAGCATGACAGCTTTTTGACTCCTATTGATAACAGTAAAGTCATTATGGAGTTCTCCGGCAAAGAACTGATTAAAGGTGAACCGGATGCTTCCAGTTTTCCGTCCGGCGGTTTACGCGCTACCTTTGAGGCACGCGGTTATACTGCTTGGGACCCAACTTCAAATGCGTTTATCAAAGACGGCTCTTTATGTATACCAACCGCATTTTGCTCCTATGGAGGAGAAGCTTTAGACAAAAAAACACCATTGCTGCGTTCAATGGATGTTATTGATAAGCAAGCAATGCGTATTTTAAATCTATTTGGTAATCCAACCGGCGCAAAGCATGTATTAACGACTGTAGGCGCCGAACAGGAATATTTTTTAATTGACAAATCTGTTTATAATCAACGGAAAGACCTTTTGTATACCGGTCGAACTCTTTTGGGAGCCAGGCCACCAAAAGGTCAGGAACTGGAAGACCATTACTTTGGTGTAATTAAACCAAGAGTTTCCGCTTACATGAAAGATTTAGATGAAGAACTTTGGAAACTTGGTATTCCATCTAAAACAAAGCACAATGAGGCAGCTCCCGGTCAACATGAAATGGCTCCGTTGTTCACAACCAGTAATGTCGCAACCGACCATAATCAATTAATTATGGAGGTTATGAAAAGAATTGCTGCAAAACATAATCTTGCATGTTTGCTGCACGAAAAACCATTTAAAGGTGTAAACGGCAGCGGAAAACACAATAACTGGTCTATGGCCACAGATACCGGCGTAAATTTATTAGAGCCGGGAGCATCTCCAAGAGACAATGCGCAATTCTTACTATTCTTAGTGGCAATCATCAAAGCTGTTGATGAACGCCAAGATTTAATTCGACTTTCTGCGGCTTCTGCCGGAAATGATCACCGTTTGGGTTCTAACGAAGCCCCACCTGCTATTATTTCAATCTTTTTGGGAGATGAATTAACCGAAATTCTGCAATGTATTGAAGATGGCAGCGTATATCAAGCACAAAAAACTTCCTACATGGAAGTAGGTGTGGATGGGCTTCCCTCTTTTGCAAAAGATACTACGGACAGAAATCGAACTTCTCCGTTTGCCTTTACCGGCAACAAGTTTGAGTTTAGAATGTTAGGATCTTCTGCATCTATTGCCTGCACAAACTTTATTTTAAACACCGCAATCGGCGATGTTCTTTGTGAATTTGCAGATGAATTGGAACAAGCAGACGATTTCCAATCTGCATTGAGTGATTTGGTTCGTACGACCATCAAAAATCACAAACGTATCATTTTTAATGGCAATAACTACTCTGAAGAGTGGGTAAAAGAAGCAGAAAAACGCGGATTGTTAAACTTACCTTCCGTTGCTGATGCTGTTCCATATTACATTCATCAGCAAAACATCGAGCTTTTTGAAAAACACGGTGTCCTTTCTGAAATGGAGATACGTTCTCGCTATGAAATCACCCTCGAGAACTACTTCAAACAGATTCACATAGAAGCCTTAACTATGATTGACATGGTTAAGCGGGATATTACTCCGGCGGTATGTGCATACATAAAAGATTTGAGTGAGGCTGCTCTTGCAAAAAAACAGCTAAACTTAGACTTAAACTGCCAGCTGGAAGAATCCCTATTAAAAGACCTTTCCGACCTTTCCTATGCTTTGTTCCAGAATTGCAAAAAGCTGGAAGAGAATGTAGAAATGGCCGAAAAGATTACCGATGTGAAGGACGCAGCATACGCTTACAGAAATGCTGTTTTCATGCAAATGGAAGCTACTCGCTCCATTGCAGACAGACTTGAAGGTATGGTGGGCGACAAATATTGGCCGTTTCCATCATATGGCAGACTATTATTTAGCGTAAAGTAATCGTTTTGTTTTTGCGACTACATATGTGTAAGCATATGTATAAACAAAAATGCATTACACAATTTTGTTTGGAGGTAGAAAACTATGGAAATTTCAGCAATAGATACCATGTGGGTTCTATTCGGAACTATGTTTATTTTCTTTATGCATAGTGGTTTCGCATTGCTAGAAACCGGTTTCTCAAGAGTTAAAAATTCAAGCACAGCTTGGATTGATAACTTGCTAGACTTTGCCATTGCTTCCCTTGTTTTCTGGGCATTCGGCTATGGTATTATGTTTGGTAACAGTAATCCATTTATTGGTGAGTTTAACTTTGTAGCTATGCACAGCTATCCGGATATCAATCCAACAATTCCTAGCTATGCAAATGTTATGTTCCACGGTGCTATTTGTGCTACAACCGCAGCGGTTGTTTCCGGAGCTATGCTGGAAAGAGTTAACTTTAAATCATTCCTCATTTACAGTACTATCATCAGTGGTTTTGTATACCCTGTTGCTGGTCACTGGGCGTGGGGCGGCGGCTGGCTTGCAGACTTGGGCTTCCATGACTTTGCAGGTTCCGCATCTGTTCACGGTCTTGGCGGTATCATCGCTCTTGTTGGTGCTGCTATTCTTGGCCCACGTATTGGTAAATACGACAAAAACAAAAAATCCAGAGAAATGCCAGCTCATTCTCTTACATTAGCAGGTATGGGTACATTCGTTCTATGGTTCGGTTGGTTCGCCTTTAACGGCTGCTCCACCATTGTTGCAGATTCAGATACCATGGTAACAGCATCTAATGTATTCCTATCCTCTAACATTGCAGCTGCAGCTTCTACAGTAACAGTTCTATTTATTACTTGGATTAAATACAAAAAACCAAGCGTTTCCATGATGTTAAACGCACCTTTGGCAGGTCTGGTAGCTATTACAGCTGGCTGCGACCAAATTGAGCCATGGGGAGCTTTCTGCATCGGTGTAATCGTATCATTCGTAATGGTATTCGGTATTGAATTGGTTGACAAAGTATTTAAAGTTGACGATCCGGTTGGTGCTGTTGGTCTACACTGCTTCTGTGGTGCAGCCGGTACTATCTTAACTGGTTTATTCTCTACTGAAAGTGGCGTATTCTACGGCCATGGCTGGCAATTCTTCGGCGTTCAATGCCTAGGTATTGCTGCTATCTTGGCATGGGGTGCTGCTGTTATGGCTATTGTGTTCTTCGTATTGAAATACACAATGGGTCTACGTGCTCATAAAGAAGAAGAAATTGCTGGTCTTGACCGTGCTGACTTCAATCTTGTTGAGACTTCTTACCAAGAATTTATGCAAATTCAAATCGATCCACTTGAGGAAAAATTTACTCCTGTTACAACATTCGATCGTACTCCAATCAAGAAAGACGAAGAATAATTTTTCTTCTTGGAGGTTGCAGCCGGTTGTTCGATAGGGTGACGAGCAACTAAACGCTCGGAAAAAGCCAATTATCAAATGATAATTGGCTTTTTCCTTTTTTATATACATACGTCCCCACATACCTGCTATTTTAAATACTCCAAAAAAGGCAACGTAAAACATTTACGTTGCCTTTTTTATTAAAATCAACAGAGTGATATCTTAATAAAAAATATAAGAAATATCTTGACTTAGAGTAAACTCCAATTTATATAATGTAAATATAAAAGAGGAGATGAGATAATGACGATTACAGAAGTAGCAGAAAAATATCATATCAGTCAGAATCCCCTGCGTTATTATGAACAGATAAAAATAATACCGGAAGTTACAAGAACCGCTGGCGGTATACGCAACTATCAGTAAGGGATTTGAAATGGGTAGAGTTGGAAATTTGCATGAGAAATGCCGGCCTGCCTATTGAGGTAATGATTGCATATGTGAACTTATTTCAACAAGGAGACACGACCAAAAATAAAGCACGCTTCCCAAATGGGAAGCGTGCTTTATTGCGACCAGACCTATAAGCCGAGTTCTGTCGTGAACAGTCATCTATCTTGGCCGGGTGTTGCCACCACGGCTCATGCCACCTTCTCGAAACGCGCCGGGCAAGCGCTATCTTGTTTCTCTGCGGTGTTGCTCCGAATAGGGTTTACATAGCCGTATAGTCTCCTACACGCTGGTGAGCTCTTACCTCGCCTTTCCATCCTTACCACGGTAAAACCGGGCGGTATCTCTCTGTTGCACTATCCCTAGGGTCGCCCCCGGCGGCCGTTAGCCGTTATTCTGCCCTGCGGAGCTCGGACTTTCCTCAGGTACACCCTTTCGAGTTATACCCGCGACTGTTCAGTCTGCTCGCAACGTTTATTTTATAAGATTTCTTTACTGCTGTCAATAGAGAAATATTCTTACATTTTTCTATATTTCTTCACTTTACGCATCTTTTTCTTTTTACTTTTATAAAGCAGTGTAAGTGTAATGTAAACAATCAGAAGAACGCCAATAATACTTGCAATAATAATGAACCAAAGAGAACTAAAAATATCTTTCATTACACTTCCAATTTGCAGCAATTGACTTTTTTCCATAGATTCCGCTGCCACTAAGTTAATCGTGGTCAATTCTTGATTCGCATAACTGAGTGTAGCAGTACCAATGACATCTCCTTTTTTTACGGGTGCTTCTACTTTTTCCGGTAAATTTGTAGTCATCATTACACTGCTGGGATCAACATCGGACGGTAAAATGGTGGAGAAATCTTTTTCGGGCGACAGCAACAATCTGTCTTGATTCCAAACATAGTCTATTTTCACTTCCGCAACCGTATCTGTACTTTTCAGAATGTCCTTTTGCTCCAAAGTCGTGAAAGCCCAACGGTACAAATTTTTAGAATCTATCATCTCTCCGCGTTCTTCTATTTCTTTTCCATTGGCATCTACGGAAGGAGCCCCAAGTGCCACACATATATAAGTATAGCCATCATATATCGCACTGGAAACCAAACAATAACCGGCCTGATCATGAGAGCCTGTTTTAATACCTTTTGCATATTGATAATAATATGGATTATCCGCTGTATTTTCTGAAATCATCTTATTGGTAGTATATACTGTTCTTGATTTTGCGCTTTTATTCGTAGCAGGTAAAGTATAATAAGTTTGAGAGGTAATATCTGAAAAATGGGGTAATGTCAATGCATATTTTGTAATTTGATATAAATCAGAAGCAGTGGTGTAATGTTCATTATCGTGTAATCCGTGTGGATTGTTAAAATGTGTATTGCTTAATCCAAGTTCAGCTGCCTTATCATTCATCATTTGCACAAAATTTTTGACAGCTTCATCTCCCGTTGCACCTGTTTCTAATCCACCCACATATTCTGCAAGTACTAAAGAAGCATCATTTCCCGAAGGCACCATCATCAAATTCAACAGTTGCAGTGCTGTTAATTCTTCACCTGTAATAACGCCCGCCATAGAACTTCCTGTGCCTGTTAATGTTGGCTCAATATAGTCACTAACTGTAATTTTTGTCCCCTCTAAGTCACTGATATGCTCTGCTGCCACAATATACGTCATAATTTTGGTACAAGAGGCCGGTTCTAACCGTAAATCCGCATCCTTTTCATAAACTACAGTATCCGTGTCTAGGTTAGCCATATAAATTCCTTTGGATTTTGTTTCAAAATCAATATTAAATACCGCAGCTGAAGCAGATAATGCAGGTATCATCATGAAAACAACAAACAGAAATGCGATGCATGGAACTATCTTTTTTTTCATGGAAATTTTGCCTCCGTTATGATATGATGATTATAATCAAATTGAATAAAAAACATGTCGAAATTTCATCTAAAATTAAGTATACCAGTTCCTTTTCTAAATGAAAAGGGATTTTTCAGATTGTTAACAAATTGGAACAAATTTCAGGATAAGGAGGGTCCGTGTGATTTACATTACCGGAAATACGCATGGAGATATCAATCGTTTTGAAACAGAACAGACCAAAAAATTTACTTCCGAAGACTATCTCATCATTTGCGGTGACTTTGGCTTCATCTGGAACGGTGGAAAAAAGGAAGAAAAACAGCTGGAACGATTAAGTCAAAAACCATATACCATCTTATTCGTGGATGGTACCCATGAAAATTTTGATTTACTAAACGCTTATCCTACCAAACGATGGAACCAAGGAACAGTACACGAGATACGTCCCAATATTCTTCATCTAATGCGCGGAGAAATATTTGAAATAGAGGGACACAGCATTTTCGCCTTTGGCGGCGGAGAAACAGAAGAAAAAGAAGTCTATATGGAAACCGGCAGATGGTGGCCCGAAGAAATGCCAACCCGTCAAGAAATGATTGCAGGGGCAAAACATTTGTTTAATCATCAGTTGACAGTAGACTATATTATTACTCATGAGCCATGCCCAAACCATGTAGTGTCCGGCATGAGGCAAGATATTCATCGTTCTGCTTTGCACGCCTTTTTCGAGGAAATTCTCGTGCAAGTGACATACAAACAGTGGTTTTTTGGAGCACAACATGTTGACCGTGCTATGAACAATCGTCATATTGCGGTATTTGAACAAATCGTAGCACTGGATTCCCTGACCCTCTCTTCCCCCAAAAGAGGCACCCGCAGAAAAAAATGACAGAAAGGAGCCTGATATGATGAAGATACTCCATACCTCTGACTGGCATCTCGGAAAAATGATTTATGGACGTTCTCTACTCCAAGACCAAGCACACTTTCTCAAAGAAGTGTTCCTTCCCACTGTGCAAAAAGAGCAGCCCGATTGTGTAATATTAGCAGGAGATATTTTTGACAGACAAATTGCACCTGTAGAAGCAATTCGTATGTTTGACAAAGTGCTAACTGAAATGAGCCGGCTCCAAATCCCCTTTGCTGTCATTTCAGGAAATCATGATGGTGCCGACCGTATTGCAGTGGGAGCTTCCATGCTGCGCAGCAGCGGTATCTACATTGCTACCAAATTAGAAGACGTGTTTTCCCCTGTGGTACTTACAAAGGGAAGCGAAACATTGCATCTGTATTTGCTTCCCTACATAGAACCTGCTGACGTACGTCAATATTTTCAAGATGAATCCATTCAAGGATTTCCCATGGCATATCAAGCAGTACTTTCCGCCATACAAGACAATATGGACCAAAATGCAATTAACATCTTGGTAGGTCATTGTTTTGCTGCCGGAAGCCAAACATGTGATTCCGAAAGCGCCGTTTACGTAGGCGGCAGCGGAGAAGTCCCGCCTTCTTTGTTTCAAAGTTTTGATTATACTGCTTTGGGACATCTGCATGGCCCCCAACGCGTGGGTGAATACGGACGTTATTGCGGTTCGCCTTTAAAGTATTCGTTTGATGAAGAACATCACAAAAAATCGCTTACACTGCTGGATATTACAAAACAAAGCAATACCATAACTTTACTTCCTATCCCAACCTTGCGTGATATGCGTACGGTAACAGGAACACTGGAGGAATTAATTACTCTTGGCAAAACAACTCCGTCTGAGGACTATTTGGCCGTGGAGCTTACCAATGATACTCCTGTTTATATGCCATTGGAACAACTTCGCCCCTATTTCCCCAATGTGCTTTCCGTACATTGCAATTGGCTGCACACAGAATTATCAGGGGAACAAAAAATGTTGCGTCAAACGATACAAAACCGCACCATCAATGAAATGACCGTATTTTCACAATTCTTGCAGCAGATTTGCGGTACAGAACCTACCAAGGAAGATGAAGCATTATTTCAAACACTCTTCACAGAATTAAAAGAGGAACAAGCCAATTCATAATATAGAAAACAGAATAGAAAATGTAACAATATGATTCAGAAGGGAGGTTCGTATTTGTTATGAAACCCATTTCCATTACCATGCAAGGCTTCGGCTCTTATATTCAATCTACAACCATTGATTTTTCTTCGTTGGGAGAAAATCCTATCTTTTTAATTACCGGCTCCACGGGAGGCGGAAAAACAACCATTCTGGACGCTATGTGCTTTGCTCTATATTGCAAAGCAACAGGAGGACGCAGAAGTTGGTCCAGTATGCGCAGCACTGCTGCAGATGATGCCTTGAGTACCTCTGTTGATTTCTCCTTTCAGTTAGGAAGTGAAGTCTACCGCTTTTATCGTTCACAGTCTGTATATTATGTAAGAGGAAGCGGCAGACGAGATATCAGGGAAGAACACATTTGTTATCGCCTCACTGATGGCTTGCCCACCGATAAACAGGCTCAATGGGAACTGCTGGTCAGCGGCAGTGAAACCAAAGTGCGCGACTATGCACAGCGATTGCTTGGACTGACCTGCGAACAATTTTCTCAAGTGATTGTATTGCCGCAAGGGGATTTTCTAAAACTGCTCCGTGCCAATTCCAACGGTAAAGCAGAAATTTTGCAAACATTGTTTGCCACACAGATGTGGTCAAAAATTACAGATAAAATGAAACAGTATGCGAACATGCTATCGAAAGAGATAGGAGAATTATATGCCACAAAAACCGCTTTATTAGAGCGCGAAGAAGCAGAAACTATGGAGACATTGGAAGAAAAATGTATTCAGAGCAACTCTGCTTTATGTGCTTCTCAAACGGAATTAAAACAACTGCAAAAAACAGTAAAAGATACCTTGGAACAATTGAACCAAGCAAAAGAATTACAGCAAAAAATCATACAAAAAAAAGAATTGGAACGGAAACAAAGCAATCTGCATGATTACGCTCCAACTATAGAGAAAAAAAAGAAACTTCTTTCTTTTGCAAAACAAATTGAACAAATATATCCATATTGGCAAAATTATCAGACTGCAAAAAAGGCTTCTATAGAAAAACGTACAGCCTATCAAACTGCGCAACAAACATTTGAACAAGCACAATTGTATCAAAAGCAACTGGAAGAACAGCAAGAGAATATCTTAAAGCAAAAGGAACAAATGGTTCAGCTGGAAAAAATCCTTCCTGATTTGGAACGAAGCATACAAGCACTCAAACGAATTGACACTCTGAATATTCAGCAAAAAGAAATACAAGAAATAATTGAAAAAAAGGATACAGAGCAATCTCAAATACAACTGCAAATAACTCAGATAGAAGAACGAATGCAAAAAGGGATTCTATATCTGCAATCCATCGACACGGAATACCAGCGATTACCCGAATACAAAGAACAACTGCTTATCTTACAAACGTATGAACAGCAATATCTTACATGGTATCAAATCAAAACAGAACATGAAAAAGCAAAACAAATATTTGACTCTTCCTTTGCAATCAAACAGGAAAAAGAATATATCATTGCACAAAAACAAGAGCAAGTATCACACATACAAACAGCTGTTTTAGAGCAAACAGCCCTGGTAATGGCACAGGAGCTACAGGAAAATAAGCCATGTCCCGTATGCGGCTCCCTTCATCACCCTGCACCGGCTGTACAAAGCAGTTCAGAATCAACAGACGCTGCACAACTTTCTGCTCTCAGAGAAGAATTAGAGCAATTGCAAACAGACTATCGACAATATTTGCAAACATTCAGCCATGCACAAGCTGTATTGGACGAGAAAACAAATCAATTGAAAACTGCTTTAGAAGTATGTCAAGAAATTCCTACCGATTATGAGCATTTACAAATACAAATAAAGGAACAAGCAGAGCAGGTACAGAAATCAGAAGCATTGATTGCAACACGAAAAAAATCAGAAGAACGTTTGCAGAAATTATCAGATGAACAATCCCGTTTAAAAGAAACCTACGAACAGAAAAAAGAAGAAATTGCGTTTCATCAGCAACAATTGGCAGTCATTGAAGCTTCTATCAAAGAATTAAACAGCTCCATACAACTTCCAGGCGGTATCGCAAATGCAGAAAAAGAATGGAACACTACACAACACACATTAAAACAACTGAAGGAAAAAACTGCCCTTTGGGATACAAAATGGATGGAAACGTGTTCTCAAATAGCTGTAGAGAAAGCAAACTTGGAACATGCCGCCTCTGTTCAAGCTGAAGCCATAGCAACAGAGGAGAAAAGCAAACAAGTATTCACAAAACAACTGGAAACTGTTGAAAATATGCTAAATATCAATATAGATTCCGATTTAGAGCCTCTGCGCATGTCTGTACAAGAAATGCAGGAATTAGAACATACGATTCAAGATTACACCACACAGGTGCAAACAATTCTGCAGCAACTGCAGCAACTGACCATACAATTGCAGGGACAAGCTGAACCTAACATTGTCCCTTTGGAAACAGAATATATACAATTACAACAGCAACATGATGCACTATCTCTGAAAATTGGCGCCCAGACACAGCAACTGGAAAACTCGCAAAAAGCGCTCGCGCAGCTACAAGAAATTACCAGCAACAGCAAAGAAACAGAAGCACAATACGAACAAGCGAGCCGCCTATATCAATTATTGTCAGGTGGTAACCCCAAAAAGATTCCATTGCAGCAATTTATACTCGGAATTATGCTGGACGATATATTAACTTATGCTAACGAGTTCTTTTCTCTTCTCAGCCGTGGCCGCTACAGTTTAAGACGCCTAGAAGGCTCTGCCGGAGGAAATGCCAAAAGCGGACTGGATTTAGAGGTATTAGACGGCTTTACAGGAGCCCCCAGGTCCATAGAAACCCTCTCAGGCGGAGAACAATTTCTCGCCTCCTTGTCTCTGGCATTTGGTCTCTCCGATGTGGTACAATCTTATTCCGGAAGTGTCCGTTTAGATTCCATCTTTATTGATGAAGGATTCGGTTCGCTGGATCAAGATACTTTAGATACTGCCATGAAAGCATTGTCACAAATTCAAAAAATGGGACGTACCGTAGGAATTATTTCTCATGTCAGTGAGTTAAAAAATCGTATTGCCACCCAAATTCAGGTGCACCCTTCCAAAAATGGCGGAAGCAGTATTACAATGATAAAAGATGCATAATAAAATAAAACAAATAAAAAGAGAAGATACATAGCATCTTCTTTTTTTTACTGTGATAAATTCAATGAATAATAATTCGACTGAAGCAAAAATTAAGTACATGAAAACATTTGAAAATAAAAAAAGAAGGCTGGAATAAACCAACCTTCTTTTTTATCAGTAAGTAAAATTATTTTACTTCTACTTCTGCGCCAGCTTCTTTTAGTTTAGCTGCCATTGCATCAGCGTCATCTTTGGAAACGCCTTCTTTAACAGCTTTTGGTGCGCCGTCAACAAGCTCTTTTGCTTCTTTTAGGCCAAGACCAGTAACTTCTCTAACAACTTTAATAACGTTGATTTTGTTTGCGCCAGCAGCTTTCAAAACAACATCAAATTCTGTTTTCTCTTCGCCAGCTGGAGCTGCGCCGCCTGCTACAGGAGCAGCAGCAACTGCTACAGGAGCAGCAGCGGAAACGCCAAATTCTTCTTCAAGAGCTTTTACTAGCTCGGATAGCTCAAGAACAGTAAGAGCTTTAACATCTTCAATCAATTGTGTAACTTTCTCAGACATGGTAGTACCTCCAATAATATCATTAAATCATTTTTCATTTATTACGCTTTATGCGCTTTGTTTTTCTGCAATTGCATTTAATGCAACAACAAGGCCTTTCAATGTACCGTTAAGCACAGTAGCAAAGCCGGAAATAGGTGCGTTTAAGCCACCCAATGCTTTTGCAACCAAAACTTCTTTGGAAGGTAGGTTTCCTAGTTCTTTAACAGCATTTACATCTACAACGCTGCCATCAATAAAACCTGCTTTGATTGTAAAATTCTTGTGATCCTCTGCATATTTGGAGAGGATTTTAGCTGCGGAAACATAGTCTTCTTTGTTGTACGCAATCGCAGTAGTGCCTTCCAGTACAGAATCAAGACCTTCAATTCCGGCATCTTTCAAAGCACGAGACAACAATGTGTTTTTAACAACAACATAGGTGTCGCCTGCTTCACGCAGTTCTTTACGAAGCTTAGTGTCATCAGCAACATTAATGCCGCTGTAGTTAACAATAACACCAACACAGCTTTCTTTTAAGTGAGCGCTTAACTCAGCAACTGCTTGTTTCTTTTGTTCAAGAATTTTTTCACTTGGCAATGTATTCACCTCCGCAATATGAGATGCAGTCCATTATCCATAACACAAAAAGCCTTTCCTACTTTATAAAGGCAGGAAAGGCAAATACACATAAATATAAGGATACAAATGTATATTGTGCTTTTTCCTCGGCGGGTAGAGCAGTAAAGCTCTGTTACGCATAAGCACCCGCTGTCTTTGGATAAAGTACAGCTATAGAGTATAATAACACAGTCTTTTCAGACTGTCAACTTTTATCTTATTGAGCAAATTTGCTTGGGTTAATTTTAACACCAGGACCCATTGTTGAAGCAACAACGCAAGATTTGATGTATTGACCCTTAGCAGCAGCAGGTTTTGCTTTAATAATAGCTTCTAACAAAGCATCAAAGTTTGCTTGAAGTTTTTCAGCACCAAAAGAAACTTTGCCGATTACGCAGTGAATAATGTTTGTTTTATCCAAACGATATTCAATTTTACCGGCTTTTGCTTCTGTTACAGCTTTACCAATATCAGGTGTAACTGTACCTGCTTTTGGGTTTGGCATTAGGCCTCTAGGACCAAGCACTTTACCCAAACGACCTACAAGACCCATCATATCAGGAGTTGTAATCAGAACATCAAAGTCTACCCAACCCTCATTTTGAATCTTTTGTACAAGCTCTTCTGCGCCAACATATTCAGCACCTGCAGCTTGTGCAGCTTTTTCATTGTCGCCTTTGCAGATTGCTACAACACGTACAGATTTACCTGTACCGTTTGGCAATACAATAGCACCGCGAACCTGTTGGTCTGCGTGACGGCTGTCAACGCCTAATTTAACGTGAACCTCAACGGATTCATCAAATTTAGCGGAACCTGTTTTTACGCAAAGTTCAAGCGCTTCAGTAGTATCATAAAGTTTAGCACGATCGATTAGCTTAGCGCTATCAACGTATTTTTTACCGTGTTTCATTGCTTTTCCTCCCTATTGAGTGGTAAAATCGGATTTTACGGTGTTCCTCCCACCCGGGTGATTAATCTACAACTTCTACGCCCATGCTACGAGCAGTACCGGCAATCATGCTGATAGCTGTCTCAATGTTAGCTGCGTTTAAGTCTTTCATTTTTGTCTCAGCAATTTTTTGTAATTGCTCACGAGTAATTTTTGAAACCTTGTTCTTGTTTGGTTCACCAGAACCCTTTTCAATGCTGCAAGCTTTTTTAATTAAAACTGCAGCCGGTGGGGTTTTGGTGACAAAGGTAAATGAACGGTCTGCATAAACAGTAATAACAACAGGAATAATCATACCTGCATCATTTTTTGTACGCTCGTTAAATTCCTTTGTAAAAGACATAATGTTTACACCGTGTTGACCAAGAGCTGGACCAACTGGTGGTGCCGGTGTTGCCTTGCCGGCAGGTATCTGTAGCTTAATAAAGCCCGCTACCTTTTGAGCCATTTCTTTGCACCTCCAAAATTCGTGGTAAATGGCGGAACAGTATTCATTTTGTCTGTTCCTCCCACTTAGGAAAACATATTGTTTCCTTTGGGGTATACCCCCCATACATAATGAGCGGTTGCCCGCTGATTACCAACATAAAATTATTCCACCGCTTCTGCTTGGTCTAACTCAAGCTCGACCGGTGTTTCGCGTCCGAACATAGATACTGTTACGCGGACACAATTTTTCTCAACGTCAATCTCTTCAACAATACCGGTAAATCCGTCAAGCGGACCATCAATAATGTTAACAGTATCACCAACGCCGTAGGAAACCTCAACCTCTTTCTTTTCAACGCCAAGTCTGGCAATTTCCTCATCGGAAAGCGGAATTGGCTTTGAAGATGGACCAACAAATCCTGTACAGCCGCGAATATTGCGTACTACGTACCAAGACTCATCTGTTAAAACCATTTTTACAAGTACATAACCGGGAAAAATTTTGCGTTCCACTTCACGTTTCTTGTTATCTTTAATTTCGGTAACAATTTCGGTCGGTACGCGAATTTCTTGGATTAAGTCTTGAATATGGCGATTTTCCACCGTTTTTTCTAGGTTTGAGGCAACCTTGTTTTCATACCCAGAATAAGTATGAACAACATACCATTTTGCTTCTTCAGGCATTGTACCATCCTCCGTCCAATATCTAGTGGGCAATGTTCATAATAAGCCCTAACAGATACATCAATAATGTATCAAGACCGAAGATAAACGCACCAAGAACGACGATAATTAAAAGAACAATACCGGCATTCTTAAATACAGTTGACGGCTTTGGCCAAACAACTTTTTTAACCTCAGCCTTACCATCGCGGAAGAATCTAGCAATACCTTTTCCAAACCTGACAAACACATTTGGTTTCGTCTCAGCCATAATTAATGTTCCTCCGACCTATTTGGTCTCTCTGTGAAGCACGTGCTTTCTACAGAATCTGCAGTACTTGTTCATTTCAAGTCTGTCCGGATCGTTCTTTTTGTTCTTCATTGTGTTGTAGTTTCTTTGTTTGCACTCTGTGCAAGCTAATGTGATTTTCACTCTCATGACGGCACCTCCCGTTGCACGGAAAAAATTTAGGCTAATTCATAAGCGAACTGCCCATGGCCTCCCTCAAAAAAAGGGCACAAAAAAATAACCCCTAATGCGAGGTAGTAATATGTTAACATAAACAAATCCTTAGGTCAAGCCTTTTGTACGAATTTTTTCAAATTCTCCCAAAAGTAATAAAAAAGCAACGGCAAAAGCTCCCCTTTCGGACAACTGTGCCATTGCTTCTAAAAAATCAAAGTCTTTTCGGTGCTTCGGAAGATGACCTTGAACCGCGTCTGTCTTTCAGTTTCTCACGTTCAGGTTTTGCTTTTTTTCCTTTCCATTTCACACCGTATTTATATCCTTTTTTTAGCATAGGGTCTGCTTGTTCCATAATGTTCTGTACAGCTGTATCACTCAGTCCGTTTAGAATAACCATGGTAATGATGGAACGAACGTCCAAATCACCATTTTTATAAAACTCGTTTAGTAATTCGCACATTTTCTTAAAAGCTGCAGACTCTTTTTTCTTGATAGCCAAATTTTCTACTTTGGGTACTACAAATTCTTTTGCAAATGTTACGGAACGGAATCCTACGTAGGAAGTACGTTCTTCATTAATTTGTTCTTTTAAGTCAGGAAATATATTAACCAAACGTTTAAAAAAGAACAACGGTCCGGGGTTGTTATCATCATCTTTAAACGCCTGTCTTTGTGCTTTTCTTATTTCCTCCAGGCGGCTTGGACCTTCTACAGTTTCAATAAAATCTGTAGCGATTGCCTCTGCTTCACGCAAAGTATCCTGTTCCGGGTCAAATATCCAGTTTGAAACAGATTTCCAGCTGCTGTTTGGACCATCATCTGTCATGTTTGTACTGCGCAGTTCAAACATATTGTCATTTGTTTTAAATACAATACTGTAAGCTGCATCCTTATTTACAAATAATACTGCCGGTCCTAAATCGTCTTCAAAATCTTTAGACTGTTCAAAGCCTTGTTTTTTCAGGGCTTCCGCAGTTTTTTCTACGATAAGGTCAAAGGCCTCTTGCATCAAAAAAATCACTCCTGCTCGTTTTGCGTTGTAGCATTCCGTTTTATTTATATCAAAATGAAAATAGTACTTACAACTTTAAAATATTCATTGGCAATTATACTACATTTTCAGCCTTTATGCAACAGGCATGCAAGGAAATTCTTTTGATGCAATCAATATATTACATCTTGTCAAGACAAATTATGTCCGTAACACTTTCATTGGATTATTCAAAATATCCAATTACTTTTTCCGACACTTCATTTATAACATTTTTGGGTATATCTTCTATTTTCATAAGATAAACACAATTTAAACGGGGATTAAAAATTCCAAGATTCTGTATGGTTTCAAAATTCACATGATAAATTGACCGTAACCCCATAAGATAATAAATCAGCAGCTGCAAAGCGTGACTGTTTGTAGGCGACTTTGTCGATACTTTAAAATCCCATAACGTTTCTTTTGTTAAAAAATCTCCGTATCCTGCGGAGATGAAATCTGTATATCCTCCATCAAAGGTAATTCTGCGTTTGGTAACAGGTCCATATGTTTGGATAAATGCTAAACTCCGATTCACCATATGATAGATATTCTCTATCGTGTATTGATCTGCACAAATCAAATGAACCGGCTTATATGACAATACACTTGTTCTAAAACATACATCGTAACCAACCAGCTTGCAAGCATAAAAAATAGAGTCAGTATCTAATCCTCTGATTTGTTCTGCATACTGCTGTGCAAAAGCGTCTTCTCCCACCAGATGCGCACCTATCAAGGAAACTTTAAATGCTTCTTCTACCGGAACACCTGTTTGAACCTGTGTCAGATAATCTACAGCAAGTCCAATCAATTTTTTTGATATATTCTCGCACGCATGCAAAGCATGGTGATTCTCCAATGTAATAATATCAAACTGTTGGGAAGAAAGATACCCTCCTTTCGGCTGTGTAATCTGTTTGATTCTTTGCTCCACAGAAATCATATCTCTCCTCCTACCGTCGATTTCTTATGAACGAATACTTCCAAAAGTTTGGTAGCTAAATCAGACTTTTTATGATATATATGGTAATATTAGAAAAAGGACCAAAATCGCTCATTTTTTGTGATTTTTATGTAAAAAACAGATGAGAAAAAAAGTCTACCTTATATACCATTTTATACCGTTTATCCGTCTGTTTTAGCTGTTCTGCACCATCAATAAAAAACTAAAATACTTACAGCCATTCCATTGCGTCTAACTGCTTGCAAGCTTTGCGTAAAATATGGTATGATATAGATTAAATCATTATATATAATAAGTATATCAAGTCAGTTCTGATTGAAACAAAAGTACGGGGGTATCTATTATGTCTAAAACAACAGTTGCTGTCATTTTTGGAGGTTGTTCCTCTGAATATGAAATTTCTTTGCTTTCCGCATCATCTATTATCCGTAACATTCCAAAGGATAAATACGAGATTATTATGCTCGGTATTACCAAAGAAGGTCATTGGCTCTTATTTAAAGGTGATGTGGACGAAATTGAAAATGGTACTTGGGAGCAGCATTCTGAAAACCGTACTGCATTTTTATCGCCGGACAGAGGCATTCATGGAATTGTAATGGAAACAGAATATGGCTTTTCCGCAATTCGTATTGATGTTATTTTTCCTGTACTTCACGGAAAAAATGGCGAAGACGGTACCATTCAGGGATTATTCCAATTAAGCGGTATTCCTTTTGTAGGATGCGATACCCTAGCATCTGCTGTGTGTATGGATAAGGCGGTCACCAATATTCTTCTGGAAGCTGCAGGAATTGACCAAGCAAACTTTATGTGGTTTTATGCTTCCGACTACGAGAATGTAAAAGAGCAAGTAAAAGAAGATATTATGGCTGATTTGGGAGGCTATCCGGTATTCGTAAAACCGGCAAACGCAGGTTCTTCTGTTGGTGTCAGCAAGGCCAAAAATGCTGCGGAACTGGACAAAGCTGTAGCCGTTGCAGCAAAAGAAGATAAAAAGATTGTAATTGAAGAATGTATTGTAGGAAAAGAAGTAGAGTGTGCCGTTATGGGTAATGCCATTCCAAAAGTGTCTGTTGTTGGTGAAATAGCGCCCTCTGCAGAATTTTATGACTATGAAGACAAATATAAAAACGGAACTTCAAAGGTTTACATACCCGCTCCATTAGATGACGAACTTTCCGCAGAAATTTGCAACACAGCAGCAAAAGCATACCGTGCACTTGGCTGCAGCGGTTTGTCACGTGTGGATTTCTTCGTTCGTGACAGCGACAATGCAATTCTGCTCAACGAAATTAACACATTACCCGGCTTTACTTCCATCAGTATGTACTCCATGCTTTGGAAAGCCTGCGGTATTGACTATGGCCACTTACTGGACCATATAATCCAATTTGCATTTGATAAATAATAAACGTTATATTCTAGCTGAGAAAGTAAGGATTGAGATTCAACATGGATAACAGACCAATTGGCATTTTCGATTCCGGCCTTGGAGGATTAACTGCCGTAAAAGAAATCTTGAGTATTCTTCCACAGGAAGACATTGTTTACTTCGGGGATACCGGACGTGTGCCTTATGGTACGCGCAGCAAAGAAACCATCATGAAATATGCAAAACAAGACATGGCGTTCCTGCAGTCCAAAAATGTGAAAATGATTATTGCCGCCTGCGGCACAGTCAGTTCAGTGGCAGGTCATATTGGAGAAGCCCTCTCACTCCCTTTTACCGGAGTATTAAAACCTACCGCTTTGGCTGCTTGTCTGGCCACACATAAGAAACGGATTGGTATTATCGGTACCACTGCTACCATTAAAAGTGGTTCTTACCAAAAAGCAATTTTAGAAATCAACCCCGATATTCAGGTGTTTGCGCAGGACTGTCCGCTATTTGTTCCCTTGGTTGAAAATGGCTTTACTTCTCCGGACAGTGACATTGTTCTGTCTGTTATCAAACATTATTTGCAGCCTTTCATGGATGCAGATATTGATACTCTGATTTTAGGATGTACGCATTATCCAATTCTATATCATGCCATTGAAAAGGTCATGGGCAAAGGTGTATTTTTAGTGGACAGCGGAAAAGAAACTGCTGTCCATGCAGCAGATATATTGGAGGAGCAAGGGTTGCTCACCAATCGCAGCCGCAAAGGTACCTGTACATTCTATGTCAGCGACAGTACAGACGGATTTACGGAATCTGCCAACATCTTTTTACAGCAAAACGTAGAACAAACAGTAGAGTTTATAGATATTGAGGCTTTTTCTCAATCGCAGCATGTAAAATAAAAAGGAAGAATGAAGTTAAATATATGGAAGAAAATCACGTAATTACCATTTGCAACAGGCAAACAATAAATGGAGAAACAGAGGAAATTTGTTTAACCACAATGGGTACCTATGCCGAAAAAGGCGGTAACCGCTACATTATCTATCAAGAATATGACCAGGAAACCGGTCAGCCTATGCAAACATCAACGTTAAAAATTACACCCAATCATGCGATTACGCTGATGCGTAACAATGCAAACCGCACCAATTTAATACTGGAAGAAGGCAAGCGCCACTTATGCCAATACGGTACACAATTCGGAAGTATGATGCTTGGTGTATTTACAAAGCTAGTAAAAATTGACTTAAATGACCAGGGCGGTTCCCTACAGGCAAATTATACGCTGGATTTAGACACGAACCTGGCAAGTGAAAACGAAATTATCATTACGGTAAAGGAGGCTTAACCGCCCATGTCAAAACTTGTAGAACAATCTACTGCAAATTTAAGAACATTAATTATAGAGGCCATTGGAAAAGCAATCACCGCAGGTCAACTGCCAAGTGAACCCATTCCCGATTTTACCATTGAGGTACCGGCAGACCGTTCCCATGGCGACTGGGCAACCAATGTTGCAATGGTGTCTGCAAAAGCATTTAAATTGGCTCCACGTAAAATTGCGGAAGCTGTCGCTTCCCATATTGTATTGGACAGCTCCTATTTTAAATCATGTGAAATTGCAGGACCCGGTTTTCTAAATTTCTTTTTAAACGAGCAATTCTATGTAGACGTTGTAAAAGAAGTCATCGCTGAAGGAGACAACTACGGTCACAGCGACTTTGGTCAAAACAAAAAAGTAATGATTGAATTTGTATCCGCGAACCCAACCGGTCCTATGCACATGGGCAATGCCCGCGGCGGCGCTTTGGGCGACTGCTTGGCTTCTGTTATGAGTGCAGCCGGATATGACGTTTGGCGAGAGTTCTATGTCAATGATGCTGGAAACCAAATTGAGAAATTCGGAAATTCTTTGGAAGCCCGCTATCTTCAAATGTATTTGGGAGAAGAAAATGTTCCTTTCCCCGAAGACGGCTATCAGGGCGAAGATATCAAAGACCGTGCCGCTGAATTCGCAGCAATCAATGGAGACAAATTTGTCCATGTAGATTCCCACATCCGCCAGCAGGCATTGATTGAATATGCACTACCTCATAATATAGAAAAAATGCAAAAGGATTTAAAAAAATACGGTATTACCTATGACCAATGGTTCTTGGAAAGCACCATTCACAAAAATGGAGAACTGCAGGAAACCATCGAAGAGCTGACAAAACGCGGATATACTTACGAAAAAGACGGTGCCCTTTGGTATAAAGCTACCGAATTCGGTTCAGACAAAGACGATGTATTGGTACGTCAAAACGGAAATCCTACTTACTTTGCAGCCGATATTGCGTATCACCGCAATAAGTTTGTAAAACGCGGATTTGATTTATGCATTGACATTTGGGGTGCAGACCATCACGGTCACGTTGCCAGAATGAAAGGCGCTATGGAAGCATTGGGTCTGGACAGCAGTAAACTGGATGTCATTTTGATGCAATTGGTACGCTTGACACAAAACGGAGAAGTAGTACGCATGAGCAAACGTACCGGAAAAGCCATACAACTGGGAGACTTACTGGACGAAGTACCTGTGGATTCCGCCAGATTTCTATTTAACATGAGAGAAGCCAATTCTCAAATGGAATTTGATTTGGACCTTGCGGTGAAGCAAGATTCTCAAAATCCGGTTTACTACGTACAATATGCACGTGCACGTATTTGCAGTATCTTAAAAGCACTTGCGGCAGACGGAATTACACCTTATCCATGTACGGATGAGGAATTACGTCTATTAACCGCACCTGCTGAATTGGAATTGATTCGTCATTTATCCGCATACACATCCGAAATTATTGAAGCTGCAAAAGATTATGACCCTGCACGTATTACCAGATATGTCATTACATTAGCAACTTTGTTCCATAAATTTTATGATGCATGCCGTGTAAAAGGAGACAACCCACATTTAACAAACGCAAGACTCACGTTGTGCATTGCAACCTCTACTGTAATTTGCAATGTATTAAACATGTTTAAAATTTCCACACCTGAATCTATGTAGAAGAAACATCTTGGAAAGGCGTTGAGTGTTAAAATGAAATTTCCATTTAGCCTACCTCTGTTGCTGGATGGCGCTACGGGAACCAATTTATTGGAACGCGGTATGCCACGCAATGTGTGTGTAGAGGAGTGGATTTGTCAAAACCCATCTATCCTTCAGCAATTACAGAAGGAATTTATTGACGCAGGCGCACAAGCAATTTATGCTCCCACCTTTGGCGCAAACAGAGCTTGTCTTGCGCGCTATGGTCTGGAAGATAAAGTGGAAGAATTCAATCGTAAATTGGTAGCATTATCAAAACAAGTTGCCAAACCTAAAAATATATTAGTGGGCGGCTCCTTATGCCCTACAGGGCTTTTTGTTCCTCCCCACGGAGAAGCTGATTTTGATGATATTTATGAAATATATCGTGAGCAAATTCGTGTGTTGGATGAGGCAGAAGTAGATTTTTTTATCATTGAAACCCAAACCTCTTTGGCTGATATGAGAGCTGCTGTTTTGGCTGCTCGCAGCACCAACTTACCCGTTTTTGTTACTATCACTGTAGATAAAAACGGTCAAACCGCAACAGGAGGCACTTTACTGCCTATTATGATAACCCTGCAATCCATGGGTGTAGATGCAATTGGACTGAACTGCTCTTTTGGACCCGAAGATATGACGGAATTCATCAATGATATTGCTCAACATTCTCGAGTACCCATTATTGCAAAACCCAACGCAGGTCTCCCGTCTCACTACAACGGCGGAAACGGTTATCTTTCACCGGACGAATTTTCCTATCGTATGGAATCTCTCATGGAAGCCGGAGCCACTATTATTGGAGGTTGCTGCGGTACAACACCTGAACATATTGCCGCCTTACGTGGAATGCTTCAAAACAGACAGGATGATTTTTATCATTCAGAGCTGGAAACGGAAGATATTGACGATTATGCTGCTGCGATTGAAAGTGAATCTTTCTTTTTAAGCGACCACCTAACTTACAGTGAACCGATTGAATGCTCTGTCAGTCTGGGAGACGATTTTATAGATTTGGATGATGAACGTTCTAATGTAGCTCTGGTAGAAATAAACAGTATGGATGATGCGCTTTTGTTGGCTGAATACGGACATATGTCACGGCTTCCTATTGCCGTCAGAGCAGAATCGCTGCCTATTTTAGATGCTGCTCTTCGATATTTTCAAGGTCGACTACTGATTGATTCTGAATGCTGTATTGAACCTGAAGCACTTGATACCATCGCTGCAAAGTACGGAGCAATTGTATATTAAAAAGTCCCCTTCGGAAACGAAGGGGACTTTTTAATATATTTTGTTATACATTAAGCAAAACTTCCGCCAAATAGTGAATACATATATGTTTGAAGTTCAGCAGCTGTGCTACCAGTTAATAATTTTACTAAGCCGTCCATATTATCATCGTCTGAACTTACATCCCATTTACCGTCTTTCTCTTCCATGGTCACAGTAACAGTAACATCTTTTAATTCAATGGAAGACTTTTTAGCTTTCGCTGCATCAATGAACAATGTTATAACTTGTTTTTGCGCTTCTTCTTGGGTCATGTTGCTTGTGTCATTCTTTGTTGCAAACTCTGTTGCTCTTGCTAAAAACTCTGTAGAAACGATAGGAATAAATTTAGCCATATCCACTGCTTTACCGGAAACAGTTACGTTTGCTTCTGTATCGCTAACAGTTTCAACATTCTGAACTGTATATGTACTTTTGCCAAACAAACTAGTCATTAAATCTTTTAATTGAGCCTCGGTCACGGCCGCACCAGTTTCTTCAATAGCTTCCTTGCTATAACCTTCCAGTTGGCTGAAATCACCTGTCTTCAACGCATCTAGTTGTGTCATCAGTGCACCATCAGGAGTGGAAGTATCATATTTAGAACTACCACATCCAACAAATATAGCACATACCATTACAGCAGCTGCTACAAGGGCACCAATCTTTTTTACTGAACTTTTCATCATACTCATACCTCTTTCCATATTTTTTCCTTCAATATTATATAAGATTTGTCGCACTCTGTCAAATTTAGTAAATATGAAAGAATAGAAACAAAATGGTGAATTCATAAATAATATAGCTGTAAGCATCAAAAAAAAGGCACTAACATTGATATATATGATGAAAGACATATCAATTATACTCAAAAGTTAAATATATCATTTATTGCTACTAGACAAAAAATTACAATATGTCTTTCATAAAAACACTATCTCCTTCTTTGTTCTACACCGGATACATTGATAGATATCTCAATCGTTACAAGAACCGTTTTTTTACATATTTCTATTCTTATCGGCATTTTTATTTACCATGATATCATAACACTAACATCTATTTGTAAACAAAATCCGTTTGCTATATTTAGTTTCATCTGTTTAAGATTGGAAAACTCTTATATCCTGTGATTTTATTGGTAAAAAGTATTCTAACATTTGATTCAAAACATAATAAAAACGGATAGATATTAAAATATCTATCCGTTTTTATGTTAGCTATGGAGATAGTTCATATTTTACAGCAAACTTTCCTTAACCACTATTCTTACCACCAATCATCCGCTAATCTCCATTTGAATCAAGTATGCATCATTGCGAAATTTTTCTAAAGAATTCACATTGACATAAAACCACATTTTTTCTTATAGCAATCTCTAAAACAACAAATACTTCAACGTCTATCAGAAACGATAAACTTCCTATTTGCTTAGTCCATATGCTTAAAACAAATGAAATAATATGTGGCAAATTTTGTATAAAGCAAAAATTGTGAAAGGTACTTTGTCCTATGAAATATTACCTACTACCTTATATATTAAGTAATAATTGACATGTAGGCTTCCTTCTCCCCAGCCAAATCATACCCGGCTGCAATAATCTCATCTGTTTTATCTACTCTTTCATAGGTTTCAAAACCGCAAACAGTATCTACCCATTTTTGTATGGTATCATCCAAAGATAAAAATATAGTGGATTTTGTGACCGCAGCTTCGTATGGAACAGCTGTTGAAGTCACACATGGTAATCCAGACGCCTGTGCTTCAATTAATACAATTCCCAAACCCTCAAAACGAGAAGGAAAAAGAAAAACATCCATAGCCTGCATAATATCATGAATATCGGAACGTTGTCCTAAAAATATTACTTTATTCTGTAGATTTTTGTCTTTTACCAGATTTTGTACATGCTCAAAGTCAGGTCCTGTGCCTGCTAATAAAAGTCGTATCTTAGGGTTCTGTTTACTTGCAGCTTCTACAACATCTAAAATAAAAGGATAATTTTTGGGATAACAAAAGTTTCCCACATGACCTATTACAAAGTTATCTTCAACACCAAGATTCTTTCGCATTTGCTGTCTGGTGTTTATATTATAAGCAAACTTCTTTGTATCTACTGCATTATGAATTACTTTAAATTTATCCGACTCTACAATGCTCTCCGGAAACATCCATAAACCTGCTTTTTTTGAGCAGGCATAAAATCTATTTGCAGTTTTGTATAACTGTTTTTTATATTTATTATGAAGAAAATCCAACAATTTCCGTTTATAAGGATTTGAACAATCATTTCCCGTAGAATGACTATGTATGACTCTAATAGGAACATTACAATCAAAAGCAGCCTGTGGACCTATACGGCTAATGGCAGTAGAAATATTAAAATATGTAACATCATACTTATTCTTTTGAATAATGTCACAAATTTGCCGATATTGCAGATTAGGTTGTTTTAAATTTGCAACTTCATACAAATGAGAATCATATTGTTCGAGTTTTTGCTTTAAATTCGCATCAATATGATTTGTCAAAAAATCCACTTGAACACATTCATTATGGACTTGCTCAAGAAAATTTAATAAGTATTTATCTATACCACCAGCCTTGCCGTCCATAATAAATCCAACTAGTATCTTTACTTTTTTCATATATAACCTCTCTTTTTGACTATATACGCTTGAAATATTCATAAAAGAGAAAAAGGAGGTTTAGATAAAACCGCCTTCCATCTATATATAAATAAAATCAATTATCTTTGAATTGCCCAAAATATCATACTTCCAATTGATAAATGCAAATATAATAAAATAATCTAAAAATAATAAATTAAGAATACGAACAAACTTTTGAAAAATATAATCCAGTGTAATAGTGCAATGCCTCTGATTGCACCTATGATTAGGGTAAACAGGTAAAAACATTGTTTGCATTGTAAAAGTCATATACAATAAAGGTAACACTACGTAAATAAGTTGGAATGGCACACTTGTCAAAAAACAATTCACACTTATTTGCGCCATATCCATAAACTATCTGTTTTGCTTTAATTTTGCAAATAATATAGGTAATTTATTTTTTACAAAATAAATGCCTTTACCGCACATATAACATGAATTTGTTTTTTTATTTTGTAAAAATACACTTAATTTTTTTACTATTTTACTCTCCGGTGAAACATGCTCTATCAATTCTCGATATAAATAAGTATCGAATAAGCCTTCAATAAACTCCTTTTGTTCTTTGCCATTCATACCTGAGCGTTTATCACAATTTCTTTGAATTGCTGAAGTAACATATCGAACATAAATATTTGCTAAAATCTTCTTTACTTCTTCTGTGCACAATCCCCAGCTTTTATATAACTCTAACATTTTGCTAATTCTAAGCATATGCAAGTCATAATAATCTACAACAAATTTAGAAGTTAAACCATAATCTATTTTTTTCTGATAATGGTACGGAGCAATATTCAGTATATTTAATGAATCAATATCTTGCACAAAAGCAATGTTAAAAAAAATATCTTCATTTAAAGCCATACTATCATATTGCAGTTGTTGCTCGCGCAAATAGTTTAAATCATATAGCTTATTCCAAGGATATCCTAATAGCGTCTTGTTCTCCAAACGAATAATATGAGGTCTCAGCTCTTCTTTGGATGAAAATAAATATTCAGGGTAGTCCACCTTTACCGTTGTTGCTAATTGATTAGAATTATCATAGTATTCTTCTATTAAACCCCATATCACAAGCTTTGCAGGATTTTTGTGTAAAGAATCCACTGCTAACTGTAAGGCGTCTAAATCTAAATAATCGTCAGAATCCATGAATAAAACATAATGGCCTTCAGCTAAAGTCATCCCCTGATTACGTGCATTACTTACACCACCATTTTGTTTTAAATGCATTACCTTAACGCGATGGTCTTTGTTTGCAATTTCCTCGCAAATGGTACCGCATTTATCAGGAGAACAATCGTCCACCAAAATTAATTCAATATCCTGAAATGTCTGTTGTAAGATGCTTTCAGCAGCCCTATTTAAGTATTGTTCTACACCATATACCGGCATTACTACGCTAATAAACGGTTTACTCATGTTTGTACTCCTAACGTTTTGCTTTTAAAGATGCAAACATTTTTACATTCTTTTGTTTAATGGAAGAGATAAATTTACCTTCCATATAGGCTAAATTAACATTTTTCCACTTGATTGGCTTTAACATTAATTTCATATAGGAAGAACGGGGCTGAGCCATTCTCAATGCCCTTGCAACGTTTGGATTATTCAATATTTTATGAATTTCTGCTTTTTTTTCAGCTGTAGACAAAGTGCAATTTGGAGTAGTTACATTTTCAATACATCCTACCACACGCTCTATATAACGACGGTGAATCATTTCCATACTTTTATAGTCTTTAATCTGCCAGTGCTTATATAAATCTAACATCCATTGGTGTTCTTCTTCACGTTTTTCGTACATATCACTGCGATACTTTGTAGTTTCACTTTCTGCTCTTGCGCGCATAAAATGATAGTATTTTTTAGAAGTGACGCCTACCCGTTCTACGTCACGTATCACACTTAGATTAAAAGGAAAATCATCCCAAAATGTATTGGAAAATCTTAAATTATGGTCGTTAATATATTTTGCGGAATATAATTTATTCCAAGGCGTATAAAGTAAATTCAAATCAAACAAGCGATAAGCTTGTTCGCGAAACTCTTGCTGTGAACCAAATATTTGGTCCGGCTGAGATAACTCCGCTGTAATGTAATTGTGGTTATCATAATACGTGTCAATGTAATAACCGGCTACCACTAATTGTAACTGATGTTTTTCTGCCAACTCATACATATCCTGCAGCATGGTCGGTTCAGCCCAATCATCAGAATCCATAAAATAATAATATTTACCTTGTGCAATGTCCATAGCAGTATTTCTAGCGGTGGGGGCACCGGCATTCTCTTGGTGAATTACATGGATTCTAGCATCTTTTTCGGCATATTCATCGCAAATTTTACCACTATTATCTGGAGTGCCATCATCTATAATTAAAAATTCAAATTCTTTTAAGGTTTGATTCTGAATACTTTCAATCGCTTTTCTTACATATTTTTCAACCTTATATACAGGCATAATGACACTGATCTTTACATCAGACATATAAATTTACTCCTCCGCAAGTATCTGCTATTTGTCGGCCAACTCTTTTTGTGCCGCATCTAATGCAGATGCAATTACTTTATCCATATCATAATATTTATATTCTGCCAGTCGGCCTCCAAAAATAACATTTTGTTCCTTTTCAGCCAAAGAAGCATATTGAGCATATATTTTTTGATTTTTTTCATCATTTACCGGATAATACGGTTCGTCTCCCAATTTCCAGTCAGCAGAATATTCTTTAGTAACAACAGTTTTCGGTTGTGTTCCAAATTCAAAATGCTTATGTTCAATTACACGTGTATATGGTGTTTCTCTATCTGTATAATTTACCACCGCTACACCTTGATGATTTTGTTCATCTAATATCTCACTTTCAAATCGTACACTTCTGTACTCCAATGCACCATATTCATAGTTATAATAAGAATCTATTGTTCCTGTATAAACAATTTTATCGGCCAATGATGAAAGTTGTTCTTTATCTTGTAAAAAATCCACGTTTAAACGAACATCGCATGATTCTAACAATTGTTCAATTAAAACATTGTAACCTCCTTCAGGAATACCCTGATAACGGTCATTAAAATAATTGTTGTCATACGTATATCTTACAGGCAAACGCTTAATGATGAAGGCCGGTAATTCTTTGCAGTCTCTGCCCCACTGCTTTTCTGTATAACCTTTAATCAATTTTTGATAAATATCTTGTCCAACTAGACTGATTGCTTGCTCTTCCAAATTTCTGGGTTCTCCTGTAATTTGGGCTCTTTGTTCATCTATTTTAGCTTTCGCCTCTGCAGGTGTTTTAATACCCCACATTTTAGAAAACGTGTTCATATTAAACGGCAAATTATAAATTTCGCCATAATAATTTGCAATAGGTGAATTGATATATTGATTGAATTCTACAAATTGGTTTACATAATTCCAAACCTTTTTATCACTTGTATGAAAAATATGGGCTCCATATTCATGCACTGTAATTCCTTCTATTTCTTTACAATAAATATTTCCGCCCAAATGGTCTCTTTTTTCAATTATTAAGCAAGATTTTCCGTTCTCAGTCATCTGTTGAGCAAAAACTGCACCAAACAGACCACTGCCCACAATTAAATAATCATATTTACTCAATTTCTTCTTAACACCTTTCGTAAAAAGTACAAACCTTCCCTTATACTCCGGACATTATAACATTTTTATAAATTGATTGCAACAAACGAACTTATATATGTATGTAGAAAAAACCTTCAATATTCACAAATTTTATGAAAATAATGGTGAAACATGCCGTTTATATTGCATTCAACCGGAGGATATGCTTAAATAATATAATAGAAAAATTAAAAAGTGGGAGGTTCTTGTTTGTGAATGATGTGCTTTATCTGGTTATCCCTTGTTATAATGAAGAAGCCGTACTTTATGAAACATCAAAGCGTTTATTAGATGTAATAAACCACCTGGTAAAAACAGAAAAAATTTCGTCCGAAAGCAAAATCATGTTTGTAAATGACGGTTCCAAAGACAAAACATGGGAAATCATCGAATCACTTCATACACAAAATCCCATTTTTTGCGGTGTTTGTTTATCCAGAAACAGAGGCCACCAAAATGCATTGTTAGCCGGATTAATGACCGCAAAAGAATATGCCGATATGGTTATTTCTTTGGATGCTGATTTACAAGACGATGTAAAGGCCATTGAAAAAATGGTCGATGAATATCATAATGGTTATGAAATTGTATACGGTGTTCGTTCCTCACGGGAAAAAGATACTTTTTTTAAAAAGACAACCGCTAAGGGCTTTTATAAATTTATGAAATTACTTGGCGTAGAGATTGTATTTAATCATGCTGATTACAGGCTGATGAGCAAAGCATCTTTAGATGTTTTAGCGCAATTTGAAGAAGTAAATTTATTTTTGCGCGGAATTATTCCTTTAATTGGCTTTAAATCAACAACTGTAGAATATGAAAGAGATAAAAGATTCGCCGGAGAATCCAAATATCCCTTAAGTAAGATGTTAGCATTTGCGTTTGATGGAATCACTTCTTTCAGTATTAAACCAATCCGAATGATTACTTGTTTGGGATTTTTAATATTTTTAGTAAGTTTAATTGCGCTTATCGTTTTCATTATTCTAAAATATACCGGTTTCACAATAGGAGGCTGGACCTCTACTGTGGCATCTATTTGGATGATAGGAGGCATACAGTTGCTTTGTTTAGGTGTCATAGGAGAATATATCGGAAAAATATATAACGAAACAAAAAAACGTCCCCGCTACATTATTTCAAAAGTAATTCTAAATAAAGAAAGAACCGATTCATGAAGAAAAACAGAGCTGTCAAACCTATTGTAAGCCGTATTTTTCAAGGTTTATTTTTTATATCGTTTATATAGGTTTATGTTATTGTCACTTTAACAAATAGCGAGGATATGCCATGGCTTTCTGTACTGCTTGGAACGTTCATTTTAGATGCCGGGCATTGGTGCCGCTGATTTCCATGACAAAATCGTTTTAAAATGGAAGACAAAACAATTTCTCAAATTTACAGTTCCATTTTTTATATATTTGATTATCCACAAACTTTTCGGTGTACATATGGGATTACCAGCCGCCGTTATTGGTTTATTTTTTGCTCCCTTTTATACATATGCGTCCCAATATGATACAGAGGCTTTTACTCTTCCGTTTGTAGTAATTTCAATTTACCTGTATTTGTGTGCTGTTGCAAAAAGTACAAGTAAAATATAAAAAATACCTAACTATATTTAGTATACCACCTTATTGCATTTAAAACTTTTACACAAATTGTAGATACCTATATATGACAAACAAAAACAGGAACTAAAAAAGTGTATAACCCCTAAAATTTGTGCATACAAATAATTAGTAGCTTAAAAAGGGGTGTAAAAGTTTTGAAAGTGAATAGGGGGAAGATTGCGAACCATAGCATAAGCCATGACGTGGAGGACCGCAGTGTAATACTGGGTCAATATATTTCCACAACACACTCCACCGTCCGAAGCACGGCTAAAAAATTTGGTGTTAGTAAAAGTACCGTTCATAAAGACGTAGCAGAACGTTTAAAATACATAGATCCCCAGTTATACAAAGAAGTAAAACAAATATTAGAAATTAACAAAGCACAACGTCATATCCGTGGCGGTATGGCAACAAAATTAAAATATAAAAAACATACAGATTGTGAAGAATCCTAGAATACATATATGAAAAGCAGCTAGCACCAAATATATCCGGTGTCAGCTGTTTTTATTTTATATCTATGATATCAATCACATATATTTCAAATAAATCAATCCGTCACCACTTTATGGCATCAGATTGTCTATCATTGGTTTTAAATAATAAACTGTAGTACTTATAGCCTACCAAAACATGATATATTTCTGAATACCAATATCACAATTCGTTTTTTGATTGTAATCCGCTTCATTTCCAATTTGTAGATGACTCCAGACATCCTCCTAAGTTTGTCCCCGGGCAAACTTGATTATCCTTTTTCTCCTGCCGGACCGAAATCTCCCCTTGTCCTTTTCGGAATGTCCGGGAGTGGTTGTAAACAAAACACAAAACGATTTTAATAACTATGTATAAGAAAAAGTCAACGAACACCTGACTTTTTCTTTTTATTCGCAACAATGAGCTATGCAACCTCTTTTAGAACTCTTGTAGGGTCAATCCAAACGCCTTCTTTTTTCATCTGAATATGCAAATGGGCCCCCAATTTTTCCTCAATCGGTATGATACCAACGGTTCCTAAAATTTGGCCGTCTTCAACAGTATCTCCAGCGGCAAGAAGACTTTTATCTGTCAAGCCGCAATAACGCACCTCAATGTCCCCATGCTGTATCACAAGCACATTGCCCCACATAATGTCCTCATATGAGTCCACTACGGTTCCTGCACCAATACTCATTACATTTTGTCCTTTTTCCGCACCAATATCAAGGCCGTCATGTGTTCTCCAATCGTCCATTGTCATATTGTATACAGGGTCTCCGTTACTGAACCCATTTAATATTTCTTGTCCGGCCACAGGATAATTATAATATTCCGGCACTTGGCTTTCCACCGGCTGTTCGGATACAACCTCGCTTTCTGCAATCGGCAAGTTATCTTCCATCACATTATCTTTCGGAACACCGCTGACGGTTTGATTTACTTCCGCTGTAGAACTTTGCGGTGCAGACGAAGAAGCGGTATCCTGGGTTACATCAGAAATTTTCACTACTGTATCGTATGTTGCCCAAGCTCCCACGCCAAGTGCTACCAAACACAGCGCCATAGCCAAATAAACACCTA
>ERZ827469.113-NODE-113-length-111089-cov-8.765892_pt1 | contig 111089 bp, 83 predicted proteins | sample MGYA00519917_ERZ827469 | MGnify/ENA primary metagenome ERZ827469 (study PRJEB31778, sample SAMEA3449314) | human gut metagenome | biome: human gut; feature: human-associated habitat; material: faeces | place: United Kingdom | collected 2010/2012 ... | reverse complement strand
TGGGGAGAGGATGGGGGAGTTTGAGGGGGAAGGAGAGGACTTTTTCCAAAAAGTCCTCTCCTTCCCCCTCATCACATACTTGTTTCAGCTCCTCGTATCCGAAGGCCCCTGCCAGCGGCGGCATAACTGGTGGGACAGCCCCAGCTGGTCGAAGATGCGGCCGCAGAACTGGCCCATGAGCCCTTCGAGCGTATTCTCCCCGCTGTAGAAGGCGGGCATGAAGGGCATGATGACGGCCCCGGCTTCGCTGGCCCAGAGCATGTTGCGCAGATGGATGCGGCTCAGGGGGCTTTCCCGGGGGACGAGGATCAGGGGGCGGCGCTCCTTGAGGGCCACGTCGGCGGCCCGGTGCAGCAGGTTGGTGCCGGCACCGGTGGCGATGCAGGCCAGGCTGCTCATGGAGCAGGGGCAGACCACCATGCCGTCGTGCTGCCAGGAGCCGCTGGCCGGGGCGGCGCCCAGGCAGGCCGCGTCGTGGCTGACGTCGGCCAGGGCGTGCAGGGCGGACGGGGCAAGGCCGCATTCCGCTTCCAGCACGGCGTGGGCCCCGGGAGAAAGGATGAGGTGGCTCTCCACGGCGGGCAGGGCGGCCAGGTGGCGCAGCAGGCACAGGGCCAGAGGCATGCCGCTGGCGCCGCTGACGCCTACGATGATTCGTTTCATACAAGCTCCTTGGCCGTATCCGTCCCGGAGGGGCATCCCGCCGCGGGCAGGGGAGAGCCGGTACTCCGCACCGGACAGGCTGAAGGGAACGGGGACGGGAAGCCGAGGATACGGTGGGAGAAAGGAAAAGAAAAGTCCCCCCCGCCGCACGGGCAGGGGGGACAAAGCGACAAATCGCGCGGAACCTAGCCCAGGTTCACGATGGATTCTTCGCCGGTCTCAGCGTGCAGCACGTGCACGGCACAGCCCAGTCACGGGTCGAAGGCGCGGATGGTGCGCCCCACATTGACGGGGTTGTTGATGTCCGGGACCTGCACGCCGATGAGGGCTTCTTCCAGAGGACCACGGCGGCCCTTGTCGTCGCGGGGCGAGCAGTTCCACAGGGTGGCGGAGATGATCTGGTAGCTGTCGATCTTCTGGTCCTTCACACGGATGTAGTGGACCAGGGAACCGCGGGGCGCTTCGGAGCAGCCATAGCCTTCGGCGCTCTGCGGGATCTCGAAGGGGGTGAAGGTCTCGCCGTCGGGCTTGACTTCCTTCAGCCAGCCTTCCACGGCATTGGCGATGAGCAGGGCTTCCTCGGCGCGGGCCACATGGCGGCCCATGATGGAGAAGACCTTGTCCCAGCCCAGGTCGCGGATGGTGCGGGCCTCGATGCCGAACTTTTCCTTCAGCATCTTCACGCCCACTTCGGACAGCGGCGCGTTGGCCACCCACATGCGGGCGGCGGGGCCCACTTCGATGACTTCGCCGTCGTAACGGGGAGCCTTGACGAAGGAGTAGGCGTCCTTCTTGTCCAGGTCGGGGCTGGTCTCGGCGCCGGCGGCACCCTTGCCGGTGGTGGCGTCGTCGTACCAGGCGTACTTGAGGTCTTCGGTGATCTTCTTGGGATCGAATTCCACGTCACGGCCATTGAGGAAGACGCCGGCCTTGAGCAGGTGGGTCTTGCCGTCGTCGGTCATGGGGAACACGCCGAAGCAGGAGCAGCCGTGCACGCCCTGGCCCTGTTCGAACAGGTCCTTGTACACGGAGCCCACGATGTAGGTGATGGGCAGGTATTTTTCGACGATGAACTGGCGCACCTTCTTGAAGCGGGCCGCGTATTCCAGCAGGGCTTCCTTGGTGGGCATTTCCGTGGCGCCGCCGGGCACGATGCCCTGCACATGGGGCATGCGGCCGCCGAAGAGGGCGACCATCTCATGGGCGATGCGGCGCACTTCCAGGGCTTCCAGGTACTGGTCCACGCCCACCTTGTTGGCTTCGGGGGGCAGGCGCAGGTCGGGCTGGGCGAAACGCGGCACGAAGGGCGCGGTATCGGGGCCGGCCACGAAGTCCAGAGCGGCCAGATGGTAGAAGTGCAGGATGTGCGACTGCAGGTAGTTGGCGCCCAGGATCAGGTTGCGGGTGATACGGCCGTTGCCGGTCACCTTGATGTTGAAGGCGTCTTCCTGCGCCAGGGCGGAAGCCATGGCATGGGAGGTGGGGCACACGCCGCAGATGCGCTGCACGATCTGGGTGGAGTCACGCGGGTCGCGCCCTTTCAAAATCTGTTCAAAACCGCGGAACATCCCACCGGTGAGGTGGGCGTCCACAACCTTGCCGTTCTCCACCACCACTTGGGCCTTGAGATGGCCCTCGATTCTGGTGACGGGATCGATGGCGATAGTGGCCTTGGCCATAAAGCTCTCCTTTGAACGTCAGAAAAAATGGAAACGCCGGGCCGCTTCTAGTTGCTGTAGAAGGGGCTCTGTCCGTCGGGGAACGTGGGCTCGGTGCAGCCGATGCAGATGGCGTTGGCCACGCACCAGTTGACACCGTTCCATTTGCGTTCAAACGAGTCGCAGTACGCACCGGGGCCCTTGCAGCCCAGGTCGTAGCGGCAGCCGTCCTTCTCGGTAAAGGTGGCGGAGAACTTGCCTTCGTCGTACTTGCCCAGATAGGGGCAGTTCTCGTGCACGTTGCGACCGTAGAAAGGCAGCGGACGGCCTTCGCTGTCCAGCAGGGAGACCACTTCGGCCAGACCGGCTTCCAGGCCCTTTTCCTTGATCTTCTGGAGGGCCAGGGCGATGGTGCCCACGATCCAGTCGGGCTGGGGCGGGCAGCCGGGGATGTTGACCACGGGGGTCTTGATGCCGGCCTGCTTGAGCAGGGCGCCGGTCCCCACGGCTTCGGTCACGGAACCCTTGGCGGCGGGGATGCCGCCGTAGGCAGCGCAGGTACCCAGGGCCAGCACGGCGGCGGCGTCGGGAGCCAGCTTTTTGACCAGGTCGGCCATGGTGATCTCGGTGTGGCCCTCTTCGGCCACCACGCAGTAGCGACCATCCTTGGCCAGCGGGATGGAACCCTCGATGGCCAGGAAGAACTTGCCCTTGAAGTTCTTGGCAATGTTCATCATGTGGGTGTAGGCGTCGTGGCCTTCACCGCCCATGACGGTAGGATGGTACTCGAGGCTGATGATCTTCAGCAGCACATCAGCGATGGAGGGGTTGACGTTGTTCAGCAGCGACACTGAACAGCCGGTACAGCCCTGTCCCTGCAGCCAGATGACAGGGGGGCGCTCGCCAGTCAACGTGCCGGCCAGGGCTTCGCGCACCGCAGGATGGAACATCTGCGCCACGCCGAAACCCGCCACTGTGCCGGTGCACAGTTTGACGAAATCACGCCTGTTGAGACTCATGCATGCCTCCTCATGTTGGCGTAGTGAAAAAAAACGGCAGTCGGGTTATGCCAAATGACATAAGTAATATGGATGTACCAAGGCCGGAAGATTGTGTCAACGTAACAATCCGAAGAAACAGGCTTGGGACAAGGGATTCCGAGCTCTTTGCGTGTTTTTTTGACGGGCCTTTCAGCAGCTGAAGATACGCAGTCCGGCATAGCCCACGACGTGTTCCGTATCGTGCGACACCGCGGCGGACGTCTCGTGCATGACCAGGGTGGCGCGCACTGCCGCACCGGGCGCCCAGGCGCGCAGGGCGTAGAACGCCAGGGCCAGCGGCGCGGCCCCGCACATGCTGATGCCTTCCCGGGCCACGGTGGCCAGCAGGGCATCGGCATCGCCCCTGAGGGCGGCCTCCAGGGCCAGGTCGTCCTTGCGCAGGGTGGTCTGCTGGTCTTCGTAGTGGTTCATGTCCGAGCTGACCAGCAGCAGGGGGCGCCGGCCGTCGCGGACCCGGCAGCGTTCCAGCACCCGGGCCAGACGCTGGCCGGCGGTGCGCAGCACGGGGGCCTGCCCGGTGCCCACGCAGACCGGCACCACATGCAGGGGGGCATCGCCCGCGCAGACCTGGAGGAAGGGCAGCAGGACCTCGATGCTGTGTTCCCGTACATGGCCCATGACATCGGCGCTGAAATCCTCGTCGGCCTCGCAGAGCAGGCGGGCCATCTCGCCGTCCACGGGCACGGGGCCCAGCGGGGTCTGCCAGGCACCGGCGGGCCAGACGGACAGGGGCGTGCCCAGGCCGGTGTGGTTGGGGCAGAGCAGGAAGACGGTGCGCGGCAGGCGCACATGGGCCAGGGTGGCGCCGATGACCCGGCCGCTGTAGACATGCCCGGCATGGGGGAGCATGAGCCCCGCCAGACGGTCCGCATCCCCGGCGGCGAGGGCCGAAGCGGGCAGGGCCGCCCCCTGTTTCAGGAACGACTCCACTTCGGCACGCAGATCGGCCGGGACATCAGTATAAAAACGGCCTGCGACAGCAGGCTGGCGAAGATGCATGGCGGTATCCTCCCGAAAAGATCTTGGACTGGAAGAAGCATAGCGCCGGCGGCGGACAAAGGCCAGCGGGAGCGGACGGCTTTCCCGGCCGGGAAAAGACGACCGGAGGAAAGAGGCGACAACGGCAGGGAACGGTCTGCGGAGGGGCGCCGACAGCCCTTCCGCAAGAGCCGTGTACGGGTCTGGCCATGATGTGCGTACTCCGCCCCCGCTTCCTTTGGGGCAGGCCATGACCATATGAAAAAGAAAAAGGCACTTTTGTTGCTCAAAGGTGCCTTTCCGCGTCCGTGGCGGCTGCGTCCGTCAATGCTCGGCAAATGTCCGGCAGCGGTGGAAATATCCTCCGTGTGCGAGCACAACGTCGGCCGCAGTCCGTACTTTTGCGACAAAGGTATCTGTCACCAGCAGCCGCGATGCAGGGATCCCTTCCCCCCATGCGACGAAAAATGCCATGCCCGTCGGCACAGACACCGTTCGGGCATGGCACAAAGTTACAAGGGCTTTTCCCTGTTTCTAGAACAGCTGTACGCCGCCCAGCCAGTGATGGCGGACGCGGCCCTGCATCTCCTGGCCCAGGAAGGGGGTGTTGCAGCTCTTGGAGTACAGGGTCTCGCGGCTGACGGTCCACGTTTCTTCGGGATCGAAGAGGAAGAAGTCGGCCGGATCACCGGGCTCGAAACGGTTGAGGGGCAGCTTGAAGATCTCGGCCGGGCGCACGCTCCAGAGGCGGTGCAGGTCGGCCTCGCTGATGACGCCTTCGCGCACCAGCCGCCAGGTCAGGGTCAGGGCCAGATCCATGCCGGTGAAGCCGCAGGGGGCCTCGTCCAGGGTACGTTCCTTCTCGTGGGCGGCGTGGGGGGCGTGGTCGGTGGCCAGGATGTCGATGGTGCCGTCCTTGATGGCCCGGCGCAGGGCCTCGCGGTCTTCGGGGCGGCGCAGCGGCGGGCTGACCTTGGCGTTGGTGTTGTAGCCGTCCAGCGCGGATTCATCCAGCGTCAGGTAATGGGGGCAGGTCTCGGCCGTGACCCTGACGCCGCGGGCCTTGCCCCAGGCGATGATGTCCACGGTGAGGGCGCTGGAGACGTGGGCGATGTGCACGGGCAGGTTCAGGTATTCGGCCAGCATGATGTCGCGGGCGGCCTGCACGGCCTCGCCCACCGGGGGCTGGCCCTTGACGCCCAGGCTGCCGCTGAGGGGGCCTTCGTTCATCACCCAGCCGCGGGCCAGGGTGCTGTCCTCGCAGTGATCGATGAAGGTCAGGCCCAGGTCGGCGCCGTATTCCATGACGCGGCGCAGCAGTTCGGTGCCGGGCATGGGGCGGCCATCGTTGGAGACGGCCACGCAGCCGGCGTCCTTGAGCTCCTGCAGGGGGGCCATCTCCTCACCGGCCAGGCCCACGGTGGCGGCGGCGATGGGGCAGAGGCGCGGGCCGTGGGGATGGGTCTGGGCGGCGCGGTCCAGCATGAAGCGGGTGACGCTGGCGTTGTCGTTGACGGGCTTGGTGTTGGCCATGCACATGACCGAACCGAAACCGCCGCGGGCGGCGGCCTCCAGACCGGTATTGATGTCTTCCTTGTACTCGAAGCCGGGCTCGCGCAGATGGACATGGGCATCCACCATGCTGGGCATGAGGATCAGGCCGCGGGCGTCCACGATCCGGCTGCCTTCAGGCGCGGCATGGTGGCCGGCGGGGGTCATGGTCACGATCTTGCCGTCCCGCACCAGCAGGTCCACGGGGGCGTCCAGGTGGCGGGCGTTCTTGATGCACAGGGTCATTTAGCAACCTCCATCGTTACGGGTGGCCAGCAGGTACAGGACGGCCATGCGGGTGGCCACACCGGAGGCCACCTGATCGAGGACCAGGCTGCGCGGGTCGTCGGCCACGTCGTCGGAAATCTCCAGCCCGCGGTTCATGGGGCCGGGATGCAGGACCTTCACGCCGGGGTGGGTGAGCTCCAGATGGCGTTCGGTCAGGCAGAAGCGGCGCGAGTATTCGGCCAGGTCGGGCAGCAGGCCCGCCTGCTGGCGTTCCAGCTGCAGGCGCAGGCACATGACGGCATCGGTATCGCGCACGGCCTGGTTGAGGTCGCCGTACACGTCCACGGGCCAGGATTCCACACCGGCGGGCAGCAGGGTGCGCGGCGCGCACAGGCGCACCCTGGCGCCCAGCATGGTGAGCAGGTGCACGTTGGAGCGGGCCACGCGGCTGTGGGCGATATCGCCCAGGATGAGCACCTGCTTGCCGGCAAAGGCATCGCCCCAGACCTGCCGCAGGGCGAAGCTGTCCAGCAGGGCCTGGGTGGGATGGGCATGCCAGCCGTCACCGCCGTTGACGATGCCGCAGGAGACGCGCTCCGCCAGGAACTGGGCCGCACCGCTGCTGGGATGCCGGATGACGATGACGTCAGGCCCCATGGCCTGCAGGGTCAGGGCCGTGTCCTTGAGGCTCTCGCCCTTGTTGAGGCTGGAACCGGACTTGGCCAGGGAGTAGGTGTCGGCTGACAGGCGTTTGCCGGCCACATCGAAAGAGGTCTTGGTGCGGGTGCTGTTCTCCACGAAGAAGAGCACCACGGTCTTGCCCTTGAGGGTGGGCACCTTTTTGACGGGTCTCAGGTTGATTTCCTGGAAACTGGCGGCCACGTTCAGCAGATGGCGCACGTCCTGTGCGTCGAGCTGGGTGACGTCCAGCAGGTCTTTGTGCGGCCAGCGGTACGTAGTATCTGTAGTCATGGCGTCGTGGGGTTGCAGGATTAAAAAAAAGCCCGCTCAACGGCGGGACAAGAGAAAAACCGGGCAGAACCCCTGCGAACGGCGTTCACAGGGCGCAGATCACCGCGGTACGTTGCCAGACATTTCATGGGGGCAAAACTAGACGCTGCCGGGCGCTTTGTAAAGGAAAAAGTCAGTTGACGCCTTGGGGGGCTTTGTCTACTTTCTGGGGGATTGCGCCGGACCGGCGGCAGAGGTCCGGCGGCTGCACCCGGGGCGTGACGGGGCCTGTGATCCGGCGCCTTTTTTGTTTTTCTGCCGTTTCGTACCGCGATCGCGCCTCCGGGCACGACCTGCGCTGTCATGGAGGAAGGTCGTCATGCTCGTTTCCATCCTTGTCTATCTGTGCTGCGGCGCCGTGGCCGGTGTGCTTGCCGGCCTGCTGGGCGTGGGCGGCGGGATCGTCATCGTGCCCATGCTGGTGGCGGTCTTCCCCAGCCAGGGCATCCCTGCCGAGTATGTGCAGCAGCTGGCCCTGGGCACCTCGCTGGCCAGCATCATGATCACGTCCATCTCCAGCAGCCGGGCCCACCACAAGCGCGGCGCCGTCCACTGGGACATCTTCCGCAACATCACGCCCGGCATCCTGCTGGGGACCTTTGTGGGCGGTCTGGTGGCCACCCATATGCCGACCCTGTTCCTGAAAGTCTTCTTCATCTGCTTTTTGGGCTTCGTGTCCCTCCAGATGCTTTCCAGCTATCGTCCCCCGGCCAGCCGCGAGATGCCCGGCCCCCTGGGCACCGCCGGCGTGGGCGGCATCATCGGCCTGGTCTCCAGTTTCGTGGGCATCGGCGGCGGCACGCTCTCCGTGCCGTTCATGAGCTTCTGCAACGTGCCCCTGCACCATGCCGTGGGCACCTCGGCCGCCATCGGTTTCCCCATTGCCGTGGCCGGTACGCTGGGCTATATCGTGGGCGGCTGGAACACGCCCGGCCTGCCTGCCGGCTGTCTGGGCTTCGTGAACCTGACGGCCTTCCTCGGCATCGCCGTCGCCAGCTTCATGACGGCCCCCCTCGGCGCCAGGCTTTCCCATTCCCTGCCCACGGCCAGGCTCAAGAAGGGCTTTGCCGTCTTCCTCATCATCGTGGCCCTGCGCATGCTGCTGGGCCTGTTCTAGGATCCTCCCCGGGCGAAGCGGGACCGCTCCGCCGCGGGTCCCGCGGCCCCGCCGGGGGCTTCGTTCTTCTGCCGGAGCGCCGCCGCCCCGGACGGAACGGGCTCCCTCGCCCCTGTCTCAAGGCTGGCACGCGGCCTTCCTCCGTAACCATTCCGATCCGGGAGACCCATGAAGCTGAAAACATACAACAGCAGGCTCGCAGAGTCCGTCTGGTGGAACCTGCTCTGGCTGACCATCGGCGCCTTTTTCGTCACCGTATGCATCAAGAGCGTGGTGGCCTCGCATGCCATGCTGTCGGGCGGGGTCCTGGGCATGGCCCTGCTGGTGTTCTATACCACCGGCCTGCTGACGCCCCTGGTCTGGTACCTGCTGCTCTCCATCCCCATCTGGGTCTGGGGCTGGTTCTTCGTGGGGCGCCGTTTCCTGCTCTATACGGCCTACGGCACCATCTGCACCACCATCTTCGGCATGTTCGTGGACTTCCAGATCCCCATCAACAATGAGGTCTACGCCGCCGTGGTGGCCGGGGTGCTGCACGGCGCCGGCGTGGGCATGATGCTGCGCACCCTGGGCAGCAGCGGCGGGACGGACATCATCGCCGTGGCCCTGAAGCAGCGCTGGAACATCCCCATCGGGCAGTTCAGCTTCGCGGTCAACGTCTGCATCTTCATGGCGGGCGCGTTCAGCCTGTCACTGGACATCATCATCGCCTCCACCATCATGATGTTCATCTCGGCCAATACCCTGGAATACGTGGTGGGCCTGTTCAACCACCGCAAGCTGGTGATGATCATTTCCGAGAAGGGCGAGGAAGTCAGTGAGGCCATCCTGGCCAGCGAGCGTTTCGGCGTGACCCTGATCCGGGGCAAGGGGGCCTACTCCGGCGGCGACAGGGAGATATTGCTCACCGTCACCAACAATGTGGCCCTCAAGCGTCTGGAGAACCTGGTCTTCATGGTGGACCCCAAGGCCCTGTTCGTGGTGGAAAACACCTTTTACGTTGCCGGCGGACAGTTCTCGCGCCGGAGCTGATGCCCTATGCTGCAGGAACATGACGACAGGCTCCGCGTCATCCGCGCGCGGACCATCCTGGACATGCTCGGGGAGCGCCCCGCCACGGGCCGCGACCTTTTCCGTCCCCTCAGGGGACTGGACAATGCCGCGCTGCTGGTGCGCGGCGGGCGTGTGCTGGACGTGCTGCCCTGGAAGAGCGTGCGCGTGCCTGCCGCGACCCCGGTGACGGACATGGGCGACGTGACCCTGATGCCCGGCTGCATCAATGCCCACTGCCATCTGCAACTGTCGCACACGGCGGGCAGGACGCTGTTCGGCGCGGGGTTCACGGCCTGGCTGCGCAGCCTCATCGCCCTGCTGCGCGAAGAGCACGACGGCACGGCCCTGGCCCTGGCCTGCCGGGACATGGCCGCGGCGGGCACGGCCCATGTGGGCGATTACGCCGGGGACGGCCTGCTGGCGGTGGATGCCGCCGTGCGGGCGAATGGCATGGGCGTGACCCATTTTTGCGAGTGGTTCGGCGGGCAGGCCCCCTTCATCGACGGCGGGCGCCCCTGGCCGCCGCGCTGCCGCGCCCTGCTGGAGCCGCGGCCCGAAGTGGCCGCGCACTGCGCCCCGGCCGGGCATGCCCTGTATTCCACGGATGCCCGGGTGCTGCAGGACGCGCGGCAGTGGTGCCGCCTGATGGGGCGGCCTTTCGCGCTGCATCTGGCGGAATCCGAGGACGAGACGCGCCTGCTGCTCGACGGCGAGGGCCCCCTGTGGGACTGCTACCGGGGCATGGTGCTGCCGGAAGACTGGGCCGTGCCGCATCTGCGGCCCGTGGCCTATGCCCGGCGTCTGGGCCTGCTGGGCCCGGGCACGCTGGCCGTGCACGGCGTGCAGCTGGAGCCCGCCGAGGTGGAGGCCCTGGCCGCCAGCGGCAGCGCCCTGTGCCTGTGCCCCCGTTCCAACGAGCATCTGGCCGTGGGCACGGCGCCCGTGGCCTCGCTGCTGGAGTCCGGTCTGCTGTGCTGCCTGGGCACGGACGGCCTCAGCTCCAACACGGATCTGGATGTGCGCCGGGAAGCCGTTTTTTTGCGCGAAACGCTGGACGTTGCCCCGCAGGCCCTGATACGGTGCCTCACTGTGAACGGGGCCGCCGCGCTGGGCCTTGCCGGCCACGGGCGACTTGAGCCCGGGAGCAGGGCCGTTTTCAGTGTGCTGCCCGGGAGCCTCTCCGTCTGATCCATGCCCTTTCGGCCGGCATATCTCCGGCCTTCCACGACAGTTGTCCTTCATATTCACCGAATCATTCAGAACGAGCAATAACGGGAAAGGTTATGAGCGAAGCAATCCTTGACTGGAAGGAAGCCATGACGCGCGTGGATACCACGCGCGGGCTCTATGTGAAGCGGCTGCGAAACTTCATCGAGACGGAACGGGACACCTCCGTGAAGGTCTCGGTGGCGCTGAAGAACGGCCGGCAGGAAGAAGCCCGCGCCATGGTCCACGCCACACGTGAAGCTGCCGCCGAACTGGGCGGCAAGGCACTGGCAGCGGCCGCGCTGGAGCTTGAGATGGCCATCAAGGCCGGTGCGGACACCACGGCGGCCCTGCACCGTTTCGACAGCGTCACCACGGACACACTGGTGGCCATGGCCACGGTGGCCGCGCAATAGAACGGATGTTTTTTTGCCCGTCCCGCGTCCGTGATGCGGGGGAGGGGCAAAAAAGCCCTTTTTTTTCCATCGTTGCAACTGTTGCGGGATGCCCTTTCCGCCCCGGACGGGGAAAGAGGAAAGGGCTTTTTCTTTTGGACGTTTTGGGATATGCTGTCCGCTTGCAACAACTCGTACCTTTGGGAGAGTAGCTTATGAAAAAGCTCGGGCTTTTGCTGGGAGTGGTAGCCTTGCTCGTGCCTTCGCTGGTTCTGGCGGGCGACATCAAGATCGGTCTGATGTGCCCGTTGACGGGCAAATGGGCCTCCGAAGGGCAGGACATGAAGAATATCGTGAGCCTGCTGGTGGATGAGACCAATGCCAGGGGCGGCATCAACGGCAGCAAGGTGGACCTGGTGGTGGAAGATGACGCCGGTGACCCGCGCACCGCTGCCCTGGCGGCCCAGAAGCTGGCCTCCGCCGGTGTGGTGGCCGTCATCGGCACCTACGGTTCCGCCGTGACCGAAGCCACCCAGAACATCCTGGCGGAATCCGAGCTGGTGCAGATCGGCACCGGTTCCACCAGCGTGCGCCTGACCGAGAAGGGCCTGCCGCTCTTCTTCCGCACCTGTCCGCGTGACGATGCCCAGGGCAAGGCCGCTGCCGCCGCCATCATCAAGGCCGGCTACAAAAAGGTGGCCCTGCTGCACGACAACTCCTCCTATGCCAAGGGCCTGGCCGAAGAAAGCCGGGCGGCCCTGGAAAAAGCCGGCGTGAAGATCATCTTCTATGATGCCCTGACCCCCGGCGAACGCGATTACACCGCCATCCTGACCAAGCTGAAGGCCGCCAGCCCCGACCTGATCTTCTTCACCGGCTATTATCCCGAAACGGGCATGCTGCTGCGCCAGAAGAAGGAAATGGGCTGGGACGTGCCCATGATGGGCGGTGACGCCGCCAACCATCAGGACCTGGTCAAGATCGCCGGTCCCGAAGCCGCCGCCGGCTACTTCTTCGTGAGCCCGCCGCTGCCGCAGGACATGGATACCGACGAGGCCAGGAACTTCCTGAAGGCCTTCAAGGAACGTTACAAGACCGTGCCCGTTTCCGTGTGGGCCGTGCTGGCCGGCGACGCCTACAAGGTGCTCGAAGCCGCCATCGCCAAGGGCAACGACGATCCCGAAAAGATCGCCGCATGGCTCAAGCAGCTCAAGGATCTGCCCACGCTGTCCGGCAAGATGGGCTTTGACGAAAAGGGCGACCGTGTGGGCGATTTCTACCGCATCTACAAGGTGGACAACGCAGGCAAGTTCGAGCTCCAGGCTCGATAGACAGTCATCCGAGGCGGGGCGGCGGGCAGTGGCCCGCCGCCCCGCAAACTGCGCCGCGGGGCGCATGACCGAGACATGGAACAGTTTTTTCAACAACTTTTGAACGGCCTTGCCGTGGGCGGCATCTACGCGCTGGTGGCCCTGGGCTACACCATGGTCTATGGCGTGCTCAAGCTCATCAACTTCGCGCATGGCGACCTGTTCACCATCGGCGCCTATCTGGGCCTGACCCTGCTGGTGAGCTGCAACCTGGCGGGCGTGCTGCCGCCGGTGGTGGCCGTGCTGGCGGTCTTCATCATGGTGGGCATCATGGTGGCCATCATCGGCTGCCTGCTGGAGCGTACCGCCTATCGCCCCCTGCGCAAGGCCGGGCGCCTTTCGGCCGTGGTGTCCGCCCTGGGCGCCTCCATCTTTTTCCAGAACGCCGTCATGCTGGTCTACGGCGCGCGCTTCTACGTCTATCCCGACTGGCTGCGCCCTGATTTCACCGTCGATCTCTTCGGTATCGCCGTGCCCGGCGTGCGCCTGATGGTCATCGCGGCCAGCGTGATCCTGATGCTGGCCCTGTGGGCCTTCATCCAGCGCACCCGCATCGGCGCGGCCGTGCGCGCCGTGGCCATCGACCAGGGCGCGGCCCGCCTCATGGGCATCAATGTGGACCGCATCATCTCCCTGGTCTTCTTCATCGGTCCCGGCCTGGGCGGCGCCGCCGGCCTCATGGTGGGCATCTACTACGGCCAGATCGACTTCACCATGGGCTGGTCCTACGGCCTCAAGGCCTTTACCGCCGCCATCCTGGGGGGCATCGGCAATATCCCCGGCGCCATGATCGGCGGCCTGCTGCTGGGCGTCATCGAAGCCCTGGCCGCCGGCTACATCGCCATCGCCTGGAAGGACGCCATCGCCTTCACGGTGCTGATCCTCATCCTGATCATCCGTCCCACGGGCATCCTGGGCGAAAGGACGGCCGACAAGCTATGAACCGCACCATCGTCATCGTCACGCTGGCGGCGGCCCTGCTGGTCCTGCCGCTGTTCACCAACCCCTACTGGACCGACGTGTGCGTCAGCATCGGCCTGTATGCCCTGCTGGCCCTTTCGCTCAATGTCATCCTGGGGCAGGCCGGCATCTTCCATATGGGACATGCGGCCTTCTTTGCCGTAGGGGCCTACAGCACGGCCATCCTGAACACCATGCACCACTGGCCCATCTTCCTGACCATGCCGGTGGCGGGCTGTGCGGCGGCCCTGTTTGCCCTGGTGGTGGCGCGGCCCATCATCCACCTGCGCGGTGACTACCTGCTCATCGTGACCATCGGCATCGTGGAGATCGTGCGCATCGCGCTCATCAACGACGTGGGCGGCCTGACCGGCGGCTCCAACGGCATCTTCGGCATCAGCCGTCCGGTGTTCTTCGGTTTCCGCATCTTCAAGCCCCTGCATTTCTACTATCTGGTCTGGGGCATGGTGGGCATCAGCCTGCTGCTGTTCTACGGCCTGTGGCGCTCGCGCATCGGCCGCGCCCTCAACTGCATCAAGGAAGATGACGTGGCCGCCGAAGGCTGCGGCATCAACGTGACCCATTACAAGCTCATGGCCTTCGTGCTGGGCGCGTTCTGGGCCGGCATGGCCGGTACCCTCTATGCCGCCAAGATGACCACCATCGCACCGGAATCCTTCAATTTCATGGAATCCGTCATCATCTTTGCCGTGGTCATCCTCTCGGGCGGCAGCCAGCTGGGGGTGCTGGTGAGCGCCTTCCTGTTCATCGGCCTGCCCGAGCTGCTGCGCGAGTTCTCCGGGGCGCGCATGCTCATCTTCGGCCTGGCCATGATGCTGATGATGATCTGGCGTCCCCAGGGCCTCATGCCGCCCAGGAGCCGCCGCTACGGCGTGGCGGCGCTGCTGGAGGCCATCAGGGCCCGCGCCTGTGCCGCTGCCGGCAGCGCGGTCCCTCCGGCGGAAGCTGCCCGCGCCGCGGAGAAGGAAGGAGGCCGCGCATGAGCCTGCTGGAACTGCATGAGATCAGCAAGATCTTTGGTGGCCTGATCGCCATCAACGAGCTGTCCTTCTCGGTGGAGCAGGGCAGCGTGGTGGGCCTCATCGGCCCCAACGGGGCGGGCAAGACCACGGTCTTCAACTGCATCACGGGCAACTACAGGCCCGAACACGGCAGCATCTCGTTCGGCGGCCGCGACATCACCGGCAGGCGCCCGCACAATATCGTGGAGATGGGCATCGCCCGTACCTTCCAGAGCATCCGCCTGTTCGGCAGGCTGCCCGCGCTGGAAAACGTGCTGGCGGGACGCCATTGCCGCCTGAAATCCGGCTTCCTGTCCTCCATGCTGCACACGCCCTGGCAGCGCCGCGAGGAAAAGGCCGCCGTGGCGCGCTGCATGGAAGAGCTGGAGTTCGTGGGCCTGGCCGACCATTACGCCGAGGCCGCCAGCAGCCTTTCCTACGGCAACCAGCGCCTGCTGGAGATCGCCCGCGCCCTGGCCTCCGACCCCCGCCTGCTGATCCTGGACGAGCCCGCGGGCGGCATGAACGACCAGGAGACCGTGGCCCTGGTGGACACCATCGCGGCCATCCGTGACCGGGGCATCACCGTGCTGCTCATCGAGCACGACATGCGTCTGGTCATGAAGATCTGTGAACATCTTGTGGTGCTGGAAAACGGCACCCTCATCGCCCAGGGCACGCCCGACCATGTCCGCAACCATCCTGCGGTCATCGAGGCCTATCTGGGTTCCGACGATTCCGAGACGTGGTAACATGGCACTGCTGACGCTATCCAACATACATGTCCGTTACGGCAGCGTGGAAGTGCTGCACGGTATCGACCTGCACGTGGACGAAGGGGAGATCGTGACCATCCTGGGCGCCAACGGCGCGGGCAAGAGCACGACCCTGCTGTCCATCAGCGGTCTGGTGCGGCCCTGCCAAGGGGAGATCATCTTTGACGGCAAGCCCCTGCTCAAATACCCCAGCCACGAAGTGGTGAACCTGGGCATCGCCCAGTCGCCCGAAGGCCGTCGCGTGTTCGGCACCATGAGCGTGCTGGAGAACCTGCGCCTGGGGGCCTTCTGCATCCGCGACAAGGAACGCAGCGAACGGACCCTGGAGTGGATCTTCGAGCTGTTCCCGCGCCTGTTCGAGCGCAAGCAGCAGCTGGCGGGCACGCTGTCCGGCGGCGAGCAGCAGATGCTGGCCATCGGGCGCGCCCTCATGGCCGGGCCGCGCCTGCTCCTGCTGGACGAACCGTCGCTGGGCCTGGCTCCGCTCTTGGTGCGTTCCATCTTCGAGACCGTGCGCGCCATCAACCAGAAGGGCGTCACCGTGCTGCTGGTGGAGCAGAACGCCCGCGCGGCCCTCAAGCTGGCCTCGCGCGGCTATGTGCTGGAAGTGGGCAACGTGGCCATGGAGAACACGGCCGCCAACCTGCTGGCCGACGCCAGCGTGCGCGAAGCCTATCTGGGCGGCTAACTCCGCCCGGTCCTGTGCCAAAAAAGAAGAGCCCCTGCCTGGTGCGCAGGGGCTCTTTGGCGTTATGGGCTCCACCGGCGGCGTATGCTGCGCGGGTGGGAAACAGCGGCATGCTGCCGGCGGTTCCAATTACGGGCGGTCTCGATGCCGGGATGGCATCGGGCTGTGCGACAAACGGTCATGCGCAGGTGCCCATGATCCGCAAGCCGGGCGGGCATGTCCTGCCCGCCCCGCGTCCTCTTCTGCTCCTTGCTCTTGCCCGGCTGCCGTGCCTGTGCCGCCTGCGACCGTCCTGTTCACCGGCCTTATTTGTCGATCTGGCTTTCCGTAAAGGCGTCCGCGCGGTGTCCCATGAGCGTGATCTTGGCGTATTCCCGCCCGAATTCCTCCAGTTCCGCGGGCGTCAGGCGCACGGTGGCGCCGCCGAGGAAGTCGTCCAGATGGGCCGGATCGGTCGTGCCGGGGATGGGGGCTATCCAGGGGGCCTGGGCCAGAAGCCAGGCGATGGCGAACTGGGACATGGTGCACTGCTTGCGTTCGGCCCACGCGCGGATCAGGTGCGGCAGGGGCATGTTGTGCTTCAGGGCCTCCGGGGTGAATTGCGGCAGGGTGGACAGGCGCCCTGTGGTGAAGCGGCTGTTCTCGTCGATGGCGCCGGTCAGGAATCCCCTCCCCAGCGGACAGTAGGGGACAAGGCCGATGCCCAGCTCCCGCAGGGTGGGGAATATCTTGGTCTCCGGTTCGCGCCACAGAAGGGAGTATTCGCTCTGCACGGCGCTGACGGGCTGGACGGCATGGGCCCGCCGGATGGAGGCCGCACTGGCCTCGGACAGGCCGAAGTGCAGGACCTTGCCTTCCCGGATGAGGTCTTTCACCGTTCCGGCCACGTCTTCCATGGGGACCTTGGGGTCCACACGGTGCTGGTACAGCAGGTCGATGTGGTCGGTGCGCAGGCGCCGCAGGGAACCCTCCACGGCCCGCCGGATGTGGTCAGGGCGGCTGTTGAGGGCCGTGGGCCGGCCCTCTTCCACGCCAAAGCCGAACTTGGTGGCGATGACGACCTTGTCGCGCACCGGGGCCAGGGCTTCGCTCACCCATTCCTCACTGGTGTGGGGGCCGTAGACCTCGGCGGTATCGAAAAAGGTCACGCCCCTGTCGTATGCCCGCCGGATCAGGGCGATCATGTCCTTTTTGGCATAGGTGCCGCCGTAGTAGCCCACCATGGGCAGGCAGCCGAGACCGATGGCAGAGACCTGCAACGAGCCGAGACGGCGTTGCGGCAGGGAGGGGGACTGCTGCGTCTTTTCCGTAGCGGATGCGGCGGGCGGTGTCGCGGCATGGACCATGTCGGACAGGGAGGAAGACAGAAGGACGGCCGCTCCGGCGGCCAGGCCACCGGCAAGGAAGCGTCGGCGGGCAAGCTGGTTTTCTCTTGTGATCGTATTCATGACGTACCTCCGTCAGCATCAGGCTGTCATCCCTGTATAGGCAGGGGACACGAAGGAAGAAAGAAACGATCGTTGCAATTACTTGCCTGTTTTTGGCGATGCCGGCAGATCCGGCCGGATGCCGGAACATGTTGTCATCCCCTCATCCCCGTGAGTCAGCGACGGGGACCTGCCATCCCGCCCCAAAGGAACGTTTTACAGGGATGGGGGTGAGGGGAGGGCGCTTTCCCCAGGCGACCTTCCCCCGCAAAACACAAGAAAAATGCCTACTTGCCCGCGAACAGGGCCAGGGCCCGCCCGGCGGCCATGCCGCTGGCCCAGGCCCAGTGCAGATTGTAGCCGCCCAGCAGGCCGGTGACGTCCAGCAGCTCGCCCACGATCCAGAGATTTTCCCGAACCGTGCTCTGCAGGCTGTAGGGATCCACCTGCCGGGTGTCCACACCGCCGCGGCAGGCCTCGGCTTTTTTCAGCCCGGCCAGACCGGCGGGGACCGTACGGAAGTCCTGGATGCGGGCACAGATCTGCTGCCGGGCGGCGCGGGAAAGCTCGGCTATCTTGCGGCCCGCGCTTTCCGGCGGCAGCAGGGCGTCCACCAGACGCTGGGGCAGCAGGCGGCGCAGCAGTCCGCGCGGGGTCTGTTTGCCCTGGCCGGGGCCGTCCAGCAGGGCGGACAGATCGCTGCCGGGCAAAAAGTCCAGGGCCACCTCCTGCCCTGGCCGCCAGAACAGGGAAGCCTTGAGGCTGGCCGGGCCGCTGATGCCGTCGTGGGTGAAGAGCAGGTCGTCCTGCCAGACAGGATCCGCGGCCAGGGCAGGGGAAAGCCCGGCCTGCGGCAGGCCGATGCGCACCGGCAGGCTGATGCCCGCCAGATTGTCGTCCAGCCAGCCGGGCGCCATGCGGAAGGGGGCCAGCGCCGGAGCGTGCTCCACAAGGCGGTGCCCCAGTGCCTGGGCCAGGCGGAAACCGCTGCCCGTGGCCCCGCACTGCGGCCAGGCGGGGCTGCCCAGGGCCAGCACCAGACGGCGGCAGCGCCAGAGGCCCTGTGACGTGCCCACCTCGAAGCCCGCGCCACCGGGCAGGGGCGCCACGTCATGCACATCGGTCCGGCAGTGGATGGCACAGCCCTGACGGCGGCAATCCTGCACCAGGGCATCCAGCAAACGTTTGGCCGGGACAGTCAGGAACAGCTGGCCGTGGGCGCGCTCTTCCACGGGCAGGCCCCAGCCATGTACCAGACGCTCCATGTCCTGCGGGGGGAAGGCGTCCAGGGCGGGCTCGCAAAAGGCGGGATCGGCGCAGGCATAGTGGTGGGCCGCCAGACGGCGGTTGGTGAAGTTGGCCTTGCCGCCGCCGCTGATGCAGAGCTTGCGGCCGGGGGAAGGGGCACGTTCCAGCAGGGCCACGGCCAGGCCGCGGGCCGAGGCTTCGCGGGCGCACATGAGGCCCGCCGCCCCTGCCCCCAGGATGAGGACGTCCGTTTTCCGGGGAGCGGCGTTTGACAGGGCCTTTCCGGCAGGTCTAGGATGAAGGTTTGCTTGCATCCCACCGTTCTTACACGAGGCCTGCCGTCATGCCAATACTGCCCAGCCGTTACCGCGCGCCGCTCTGGCTGCGCAATGCCCATGTCAACACCATCTGGTCCGCCAAATGCCGCCGTCTGGATTTTCCCGATGCGGCACAGGCCGCCCGCTGCCGGAGGGTACGTCTGGATACGCCGGACGGGGATTTTCTGGATGTGGATGTGCATATGCCCCCGCCGGGCCTGCCGGAACGCGGGGTGGCCGTCCTGTCGCACGGGCTGGAAGGGCACAGCCGCCGCAGGTACATCCTGGGTCTGGCGCGCGTGCTGCTGGAAGAAGGTTTCCGGGTGCTGGCCTGGAACATGCGCGGCTGCTCCGGCGAGCCCAACCGGACGGACCGCCTGTACCACATGGGCGTGACGGTCGATCTGGCCACGGTGGTGCGTTACGCCGAGCAGTGGGACCTGCCCATCCTGCTGGCCGGGTTCAGCATGGGCGGCAACCAGACCTGCATGTATCTGGCCAGGGAGCGGGTATCGCCCCTGGTGCGTGCGGCGGCGGTGGTCTCCGTGCCCTGCGACCTGGTGGGGGCGGCCAGGGTCATGGACGGGCCCGGCTGCCGCATCTACCTGCGCTATTTCCTGCGGACCATGTGCCCCAAGGTACGCGAAAAAGCGGCCCGGTTCCCCCACTATCCCTCGGTGGAAGGCATCGAGAAGTTCCGAACCTTCGCGGAATTCGACGGCCGTTTCACCGCGCCCCTCTACGGCTACGCCAGTGCCCGGGATTACTGGCGCGACAACAGCTCGCTGCCCTGGCTGCCCTCCATCCGTGTGCCCCTCTACATGCTGATGTCCAGGGACGACCCCTTCTGTTCGCCCTCCTGCTATCCGGTGGACATGGCGGCCCAAAGCGGGACCCTGCATCTGGAGGTGACCCCGCACGGCGGGCATGTGGGTTTTGCCCGGCCCGGCAGGGATTATTACAGCGAAGAACGCATACGCGATTTCGTGCGCTCGCTGTGGTGAGTCTTGGCGGAGGGAAGTGATGGATTTGAGGGGGAAGGCCCTTTTTCCGGCGGAAAAAAGGGCCTTCCCCCTCAAGCTCCCCCATCCCCCAAAAACCGCTCATATGATCTTTTGACAGGGACTCGTGATGCGGCGGGCAGTCTTTGCTGCCGGTCCCTCGGTGGCATGATGCGGGATGGACCAGGAGATGTTTTGTGAAAGCACACTGTTGTGACACGTGGTGTGGCCGGGGGATGCGCACGGCGGAAAGCCGGTATTGCCCGGGAGGGCGGATGGGCTGAGGGCATTGTGCCGAAGGGACGTCCCCGGCGGAGGCCGTGGCTGTTTCCCCGGGAGCGGGGCAGGGGACAGGTCGCAAAAGCGGATGGGCTTTTTGCTGTGCGCACGGGCAGCGTGTGGCCTTGGTCATACGACCGGCCCTGTTTTGCACCGCTCTGGTCGGGCGCACGTTCTTTCCCACCTTTTTTGCTTACGCACGCTTTCTTCCATCTTTGTTCGTCATGGTGTGCCGGGGGACCGCGGGCAGTGGGAACGCCGTGGCCTGTCCGCAACCGCCATGCTCCCGAAGAAAGCGCGTTGGGGGAAGGGGGGGTCCCCCTCCCCCAAAAACACCTATTTGCCGCGGGCCAGCTGGCGGTTGGTGCGGGCCGTGGCCTGGGCGGTCAGCGGGTCATCGGGCCAGGGATGGCGCGGATAGCGGCCGCGCATCTCGGCACGCACCTGCGGATAGCCGTTGCGCCAGAAGTGGCCAAGGTCGCGCGTGATCTGCAGGGGGCGCCCGGCGGGCGAGAGCAGATGCAGGGTCAGGGGCACGCGTCCGTCAGCGATATGGGGCGTATCCTCACAGCCGAAGAATTCCTGCAATTTGGCGGCCACGAAGGGCCCGCCTTCGGCATCATACACGATGGGATGGGACTTGCCGGAAGGGGCCTGCCAGTGCACGGGCGCCAGCTGTTCGAGGCGCCGCGGCAGAGGATAGGGCAGCAGGCAGTGCAGGGCATGGGCCAGCCGTGCGGGGGAGAGCTGGCGCAGGTCGGTGCAGGTGTCCAGATGGGGCGCCAGCCAGGTTTCCAGCTCGTCCAGCAGCCAGGCATCGGAAAGGTCGGGCCAGGGATCGCCCCATGTCCGGTGCAGCAGGCGCACACGGGCCAGCCACTGGCGCGCGGGCTCGTCCCAGGGCAGGACACGCAGCCCCTGGTCGCGGATGAACGCGCACAGGGCCAGGGCGCAGGCGTCGCCATCGGGACGGGGCAGCGGGGCATCGTCCAGCAGCAGGGCCCCCAGACGGCGACGGCGGCGGGCATTGATCTGTCCTTCCGGGCTGACGCTCAGGTCCTCGCTCACGGTGATCTCCGAGCGGAAAAGTTGTTCCAGCACGTCCTGCGACAGCGCCGCGGCCAGACGGATGCGGCCGCGCGTGCCCGCATCCACGGCGGCCACGGCCAGCACGTCCTGCCGGGCCAGACTGTCCGTCAGGGGCAGGACGGCAGCCTTGCCGTTGCGCATGAGGTACTGGGCCATGCCGTTGTTCCCGCCGCTGCGCAGGGCCACCCGTTCGGGATAGGCCAGGGCCACGACCTCGCCCAGACGGGGCAGCTGCTGCCGTGCCGTGCGCAGCAGGGAGGCCCCGGAAGTATGGGAGCCGTTGCCGGTGGGGATGTCCGCCAGGCGTGCCATGTGTTCCGCCCACTGGCGCAGGCGGCGGAAAGGGCCGTGGTCGTCACCGGGGGCGCAGAAACGGTCCAGGCGCAGGGCAAGGGAAGCGTCCGCCAGCGGCAGGGGATCGCGATCGTCCAGCAGGGCCGCCACACAGGCCGCCAGGGCGCCGTACCCGTGTTCCCGGGCGCGCAGCAGCAGACAGGCCAGCCGGGGCGGCAGGGGCAGTTTCACCAGCTGCCGGCCCAGGGGCGTGGGCAGCAGTTCTTCCGTGCCGGGCGCGATGGCTCCCAGCCCGGCCAGCTGTTCCCGGGCCACGGCCAGATGGGCCCTGGGGGGCAGGTCCAGCCAGGGCAGGTCCTCGGGCCTGCGTGCGCCCCAGACGGCCAGGTGCAGGCAGAACGGCGCAAGGTCCGCATCCAGGATCTCCGGTCGCTGCCGGGGGCGGAAGCCGTGTTCCTCGGCCTGCTGCCACAGGCGGCAGCAGATGCCGGGCTCCAGGCGGCCGGCACGACCGGCCCGCTGCCGGGCTCCGGCCAGCGAGACGCGCACGGTCTCCAGACGGGAAAGGCCGCTGGCCGGATCGAAGCGGCTCTCGCGGGAAAGGCCCGCGTCCACCACCAGGCGGATGCCCTCGATGGTCAGGGAGGTCTCGGCGATGGCCGTGGCCAGGACGACCTTGCGTTCGCCCGCGGCCGCCGGAGCGATGGCCGCGTCCTGCTCCTGCGGGCTCAGCATCCCGTGGAGGGGGTAAAGGCGGGTATCGGCGGGTAGGCGCCCTTCCAGCAGTTCGGCCACGCGGCGGATCTCGCCCGTGCCGGGCAGGAAGGCCAGCAGACTGCCGGATTCCTGACGCATGAGGGCCGCGATGACATCGGCCATGTGCGGCCACAGGGCCTGGGGGCCGCTGTGGGCCGCGGCGGGCGGCAGCGGCAGATAGCGCTCCTCCACGGGGAAACGGCGGCCCTCGCAGGCGATGACCGGCGCGTCTTCCAGCAGGGCGGCCACCTTGTGGCTGTCCAGCGTGGCGGACATGACCAGCAGGCGCAGGTCTGGCCGGAGCACGGCCCGGCTCTCCAGGCAGAGGGCCAGTCCCATGTCGGCCTGCAGGGAGCGCTCGTGGAATTCGTCGAAGATGACGCAGCCCACACCGGACAGTTCGGGGTCGGCCAGCAGGCGGCGGGTCAGCACGCCCTCGGTGATGATCTCCAGCCGGGTCCGGGCCGAGACGGCGCTCTCCTGCCGCATGCGGTAGCCCACGGTCTGGCCCACATCCTCGCCCAGCAGGCGGGCGGCGTAGCGTGCCAGGGCCCGGGCAGCCACCCGGCGCGGCTCCAGCAGCAGGATCTTCCTGCCTTCCAGCCAGGGGGCCTCCAGCAGCCACAGGGGCACGCGGCTGCTTTTCCCGGCGCCGGGAGGGGCGCTCAGGACGGCATTGCCCTGCTCCAGGGCGCCGGCAAGTGCCGCACGGACGGCATCCACGGGAGCGGGGGGAAGATCGGGACAACGGCGGGGCCGGGCTGCGGCAGGGGAATCTTTCATGACGGTCGCGCGGAAAGGGATGTGCATCCCTGTTTTTTTACTGGAAATTGATGGCCTGTCAGTGTATTGACAGTGTAAAGGCCATGAACGTGGAGAATATTCATGGAGCTCAAGAGCAATGGAATCATCGGGCAAAGCGCCAGCCTGGCCGGTGTGTTCAAGATCCTGGGCAAAGTGGCGCCCACGGACAGCACTGTGCTTGTAACCGGGGAATCGGGAACAGGCAAGGAATTGCTGGTGCGGGCCCTGCATGCCGCCAGCCCCAGGGCTGACAGACCCTTCGTGCCCGTCAACTGCGGCGCCATCCCCCGCGATCTTCTGGAAAGCGAACTTTTCGGCCATGAAAAGGGCGCCTTCACGCACGCCCTGCGTTCCCGTCCCGGCCGTTTCGAACTGGCGGACGGGGGCACCCTCTTCCTGGATGAGATAGGCGAGATGGAGCCCGGCCTGCAGGTCAAGATATTGCGCGTGCTGCAGGAGAAGGAAATAGAGCGCGTGGGCGGCACGGGCTGCCGCAAGGTGGATGTCCGCATCGTGGCGGCCACCAACCGGGATCTGGAAGCCGCCGTGGCCGCGGGCACCTTCCGCGAAGACCTTTACTACCGTCTCAACGTCATCCCCATCCATCTGCCGCCCCTGCGCGAACGGGGGCGGGATGTCCTGCTGCTGGCCCGGCACTTCCTGGGCCGCTTCTGCCGCAAGAAGGAACGGCCGCCCCTGGAGCTTTCGCCCCTGGTGCAGCGCATCCTGCTGGCCTATGCCTGGCCGGGCAATGTCCGCGAACTGGAGAACGTCATGGAGCGCCTGAGCGTGCTGGTCGACGGGCATATCGTGGCCCCGGAGGATCTGCCCGCGCGTCTGCTCCAGAGCGTGGGGGATATTGCCTTGCTGCCGGAAGTGGACGAGTATGCCCCTGAGCCTGACGTCCTTCCGGGATCCGGGAACGGGGAGCCCGCGGCGGCCGTCGAGGCGCCGTCGCGTGGTTTTGCCTGGCCTGACCTCCAGACCCTGGCGGCACAAGGGATGGGGCTGAAAGAGTTTCTGGATGCCGTGGAGATGCACCTTATCGAAGAAGCCCTGCAGCGGACCGACGGCGTCAAGAACCAGGCCGCGGAGCTTTTGGGCATCAAGCGGACGACCCTCATCGAAAAGCTGAAGAAAAAAGGCCTGTAGCCGGCAAGGCCGGCGGCTTTTGACTGCGGGCCCTGCCCGCAGGTTTGCCTGCCCATGCGGCAGGAGGAGGCTATCATGAACATGAGAATGGCGAGTATCCTGTGTCTGGTCATCATGCTGGCCGGTTGCGTGGCCGGGCAGCAGCGCGGCCTGGTGGGCGATACCTATGTTTCGTCTTCCCAGCCCGCCCTTGCCCTCAAAGCCCGTGACCTGCCCCTGATGGGGAGCACCATGGGCGCCTCGCGCCTGACCAGTTCCGGCGCCATGGGCGGGCTCATCGTGGACAGCTGGATCACGGTCTACGGCAAGGGCGACGGCGTCTCGCCGCTGGCCATCGTGGCCCACGGCGAAGTGCCCGACGGCTGGTACTGGGACGGCATCATGCGCCACCCGTTCAGCATCGACGAGGGCGTGGAGACCATCGGCGGCGTGGGCTTCCAGGCCTGCACCTACGTCACCAGCGAGAAGCGTGACGCCTTCCTGCCCCTGGAAGACCCCGAAGGGGCCCGCATCCTCGCACAGGACGGCCAGCCCCCCCGCCGCTGGCTGGCGCGCATGTTCGCCAACCGCTTCGATTTCGACAGCGACAAGATCGTGCTGGAATACCGCGAGCCCCTGCCCGAGGACATCACCTCCATCACCGCCCTGCCTCTGGGCCGCGCCGACTATATCGCCGCTTTTGAACAGCGGGCCCGTGAAGCTTTTGTGGTCGAGACCTCAGGCATCCCCGCTGCAGGCATCATGCAGCAGCGCGGCATCGGCGCATTGCAGTGGCGTTACATGGATGAAACGTTCTGGGGAACGGTCTCTCCTTATGACCGCATGGACTGGCGTTAGTCCATCCTGGCGGAAAATATACGATTTTGCGTTTCATCTTTATTGACGAAAGGCTGCTCTCTATTGTAGGCAGTAACAGGTTGTTGAAATCCGTGCAGCGTGGGACGATGCAGGACCACTGTTGCAGGCATACGCATGAGGTACACCATGGATGATTATTTGAAAGAAGCACTGGAGATCGCCAGGGCGCAGGCCAGCGTGCGCGTCATGTCGGAAGAAGAAATCACTTCGTTTATCCAGAAAGTGGCTGCCGGTATCCGTACCGTCGCCGAAGGCGAGATGCCTGTGGAGCTGGATTCCGCCGACATGCAGCAGGATGCCCGCAAGTCCATCAAGGAAAAGTCCGTCACGTGTCTTGAATGCGGCAAGACGTTCAAGATCCTCACCAAGCGCCATCTGGCCATGCACGGCATGGATGCCGCGGCCTATCGTGAAAAATGGGGCTTCAAGAAAGATACGCCCCTGGTGTGCAAGGCATTGCAGCGCGAGCGCCGCCGCAAGATGAAAGACATGAAGCTGTGGGAGAAGCGTCGCAAGACCCAATAGCACAAATACCCGCCGCCCGGCGGGTTTTTCTTTGGCCGGAACGGCGTCCTGTCCCCCGGGGGGCAGGAGCGTGGGCCCTTTCGCCGGGCCGGCCGCCATCTTCCCTTCCCCCGGAGGGGCCAGAGCGCCCGCGCCTGCCCCTTTGTCCCAACGTCGTTTTCCGCAAGGATCCATCGCATGAACCATCCTGTCTGTCCCGTGCCCGCCTCGCCCGCCGAGGCGGCCCGTCTGCTCTCCGAGCCGCTGGAAACGCTGCTGGACAGCGCCGCCGTCCTGCGCGAGCGCCGTCACGGCAAGCGCATCAGTCTGTGTGCCATCATCAATGCCCGCAGCGGCGATTGCGGCATGGACTGCCGCTTCTGTTCCCAGAGCAGCCACAACCATACGCCCATTGCCCATTTCCCCTTTCTGGAGGCCGCCGAGCTGCGTGGACGCATCCTGCGGCTGGCGGCCTGGCCCGTGCGCCGTATCGGCATCGTGACCAGCGGGGGGGCCCTGGAGGAACAGGAACTGCACTGCCTGCTGGCGGTGGTGCGCGACCTGCCCGAAGACGTGCGCCGCCGGATCTGCACCTCGCTGGGGCGGCTGCCGGAAAAGCATCTGCGGGAACTGGAGCGGGCCGGCGTGCGGCGTTACCACCACAATCTGGAAACCTCGCGTGCCTACTATCCCCGCATCTGTTCCACCCAGCTCTGGGAGCAGCGGCGGGATACGGTGGTGCGTGCGCAGGCAACGGGCCTTTCGGTTTGTGCCGGCGGGCTGTTCGGCCTGGGCGAGAGCTGGGAGGACAGGATAGACTTCGCCTTCAGCCTGCGGGAACTGGGCGTGCGCCATGTGCCCATGAATTTCCTGCATCCCCATCCGCAGACGCCGCTGGCCGGCCAGCCCCTGCTGGAGCCGGAAGAGGCCCTGCGCATCATCGCCCTGTTCCGTCACATCCTGCCCGAAGCCAGCCTGCGTGTCTGCGGCGGGCGGCCCGAGACCTTGCGGGAACGTCAGGGCGACATGTTCCGGGCCGGGGCCGACGCCCTGATGACCGGTGATTACCTGACCACGCAGGGCATGGGCGTGGAAGACGACATCCGCATGATCGAGGCCGCGGGACTGGAGGTGGCGCGTCCATGAGGTCCGAGATGATGACAGCGGGCATCCCCGGCAGCAGGGGGCCCGTACAGGGATTTTTCGTGACCGGCACCGGGACGGACGTGGGCAAGACCGTCTTCACGGCGGCCTTGCTGCGGGCGCTGCGTGGCCGGGGGATGGCGGCCCAGGCCCTCAAGCCCGTCCAGACCGGTGTACGGCCGGAGCAGCTGGCGACCTCCGCCCTGGCCGACGGTGTGGCCTATGCGCGCGCCGTGGCCGACCTTCCGGCCCTTTGGCCGGCGCCTGCGGCGACCCTGCACTGCTTCCGCCTGCCCGCCTCGCCGCATCTGGCGGCAGGGGAGGAGGGGCGGCGCCTGACGGTGGCCGGCCTGGCCGCGGACGTCCGGGCCCACTGGCAGGGGACGGAGGCCTCCCTGCTGCTGGTGGAAGGGGCGGGAGGCATGGCTGTGCCCATCAATGCGGAAGAAGACACGCTGGACTTCATGGCGGCCCTGGATCTGCCTGTCCTGCTGGTGGGCGGCAACTGTCTGGGGGCGCTCAACCATGTGCTGCTTTCCCTGCAGGCCCTGCGCCTGAAGGGGCTGCGCCCGGCGGCTGTGATCCTGATGGCGCCGGAAGAGCCGGAAGGCCTGGGCGCCGGGGAACGGCATGACCGGGAACGGGTGCTGGCCGACAACCCCGTATTTTTGCGCCGTCGTCTGGCGGCCTGGGGCGAGGACGCGCCGGTGGTCGTCCTGCCCCGTGTGGCCCGGCTTGACGCGGCGGGCTGGCAGGAGCTGGCCGATGCCTGCGCCGTGCTGCTGCCCGCCCTGGCCCGGCACGTGCCCTCCCTGACGGGACAGGCGGCAACGGACAGCGAAGAGCTCCTGCCGCTGCGGGACAGGCGCATCCTCTGGCATCCGTACACGTCGGTGGTGGATCCTCTGCCGGTCTTCGCGGCCGCGCGCAGCCACCACAACCGCATCGTGCTGGACGACGGCCGGGAGCTGGTGGACGGCATGTCCTCGTGGTGGACGGCCATCCACGGCTACAACCATCCGCGGCTGGTGGCCGCGGCCCAGCGTCAGGCCGGGCGGATGCCGCATGTGATGTTCGGCGGGCTGACCCACGCGCCGGCCGTGGAGCTGGGCGAACGCCTGCTGGCCATGCTGCCGCAGGGACTGGCGCGCGTCTTTCTGGCGGACTCCGGCTCTGTATCGGTGGAGGTGGCGCTGAAGATGGCCCTGCAATACCAGCAGGGCATCGGCCAGAAGCAGCGCACCTGCTTCCTCACGCCCCGGGGCGGCTATCACGGTGATACCACCGGCGCCATGTCGGTCTGCGATCCCGTGACCGGCATGCACTGCCTGTTCACGCATATGCTGCCGCGCCAGCTTTTCATGGAGCGGCCTTCCTGCCGTTTCGACCAGTCCTTCGATCCGGCCAGTCTGGAGGATGCCCGGCGCATCTTCGCGGAGCAGGGCGAGCGCATCGCGGCGGTCATCCTTGAGCCGCTGGTGCAGGGCGCGGGCGGTATGTGGTTCTATCATCCCGACTACTTGCGCGGCATGGCCCGCCTGTGCCGCGAGCACGGGGCCCTGCTGGTCTTTGATGAGATCGCCACGGGCTTCGGCCGTACCGGGACGCTGTTCGCCGCGGAGCGGGCCGGCGTCTGCCCGGACATCCTGTGCTGCGGCAAGGCCCTGACCGGCGGCGTCATGACGCTGGCCGCCACGGCCTGCACGGAAGAGGTGGCCCGGGGCATCTGCCGGGACGGCATGGTCTTCATGCACGGGCCCACGTTCATGGGCAATGCCCTGGCCTGCGCCGTGGCCTGCGCCAGTCTGGACATCCTGGCGGAAAACCGCTGGCAGGAACAGGTGGCCATGCTGGAAACGGCCCTGACAGCGGGCCTTGCCCCCTGCCGGGAGCTGCCGCAGGTGGCGGATGTGCGCGTGCTGGGCAGCATCGGTGTGGTGGAGACCACCCGGCCGGTCAACATGGCCGCCATGCAGGACTTTTTCGTGCAGCGGGGCGTCTGGATCCGGCCTTTCAACCGGCTTGTCTATGTGATGCCGCCCTATGTGAGCCCCCGCGAGGACGTGCAGCGCCTTTGCGCGGCCATGCACGATGTGCTGGCCCTGCCCGGCATGCTGGGGTAGGGCAGGCGTGCCGGGAAAGGATGCGTTGCGGGGGAAGGGAGCCCTTTGGCCAGCGTCCCACGAGGGGCCCTTCCCCTCCGGGCCCCCATCCTCCCCCGATGCGTTTTATTCGGGAGGATGGAAACGCGGAGCGGCGTCACAGTTCCGCCTGTCTGCCGGTCCCCGCGCAGGGCAGGAAAGGATGCCCCCGGCCCTGTCCTGATGATGGCAAAGGCCCCGTCTGCTGATGGCAGACGGGGCCTTTGCGGAAGAACGTGTGCCGGGGCCGGGGAGCGCGGAGGAGAATAGCCCATCCCGTGCGCCGGCCTGACCGGGGCGGCCCGCAAGGGCCGTGCCCGTTCCGGGCAGGGAGTTCACAGGCACCAGGAGCAGCGACGCGTGAAGGGCCCCTTTCGCGCAGGCAGAGAGGGGCTGCCCTTGGAGCACCTTAAAAGACGGCTATCTCGCCCCGTCGTGCACGCAGCGGGGGGTTGCATCTCGAAAGATGCTCCCCCGCTACTTCTCCCCGCCTTCTCCTTGCGGCGCGGCCCCCGCACCGGCCAGCAGGCCTATCTGACCCCGGAAGATGACCTTGGTGGCCGTCTCGTCGGCCAGTTCGGCCACATCCATGAATTTTTCCAGCAGTTCCAGCAGATAGTAGCGGTCGTTCTCGCAGCCGTCCTTGAAATCGGTCTCCAGTTCGCCGGAGCGCATGTAGTTCTCGAATTCTTCAAGATCTTTCACCGTCAGCATGGTCGTTCTCCTGTAGCCTCCAGAGACGGCGCAGGCCGCAGGCCCCCAGCATGCGGGCCAGGGCCAGGACCGTGTCTATCTCCTCGCGGCTGATATGGTCATAGTGGATGCCCGCGCTGACGCACACCGCGGCGCCCAGCGCGCGGCAGTAGTCCCGGGCCAGCGGCAGGGCGGCTTCGTCGTCGTGATGCCCTGCGCGGCGCAGGACGTGCAGGCGCACGCCGTCTTCCGTCCCGGAAAAGATGCCGGCGGATGTGGCGTCCGGTCGTGCCGTGCTCCCGGCGGACGCGGCCTTCGGGGCATCCGGGGGCGTGCCGTCCCCGGGCTCGGCCAGGATCACGGCGCCGATGTGGGCATCCCCGCCGGTCAGCAGCAATTGCCAGTCCTGTCCGGCGGGCAGCAGGCGCAGCTCCAGGGCCAGGCGGCCGTGTGTGCAGCGCAAAAGGAAGGGCTGGTGTCTTTCCATCGGCAAAGCATGCTGCAGATGCCGCGCAAAGGCAAGCCGGAGGCAGGCATCCGCTTGACCCAAAGCCCGGTGAAAGGATAAGTAACAGGCAAACGAAAAAGGAGAAGCCATGGCTCTTGATCCTACCAAGCACCCTGACTGGCAGATCGCCCAGGATGCTGAAAAATCTATGAAAACTGTGGAAACCCTGGCTGCGGAGCTGGGCCTTGAAAAGGACGAGCTGCTGCCTTACGGCCACTACATGGGCAAGATCGAGCAGCAGGCGGTGTTGCGCCGTCTGGCCGACAGGCCCAATGGCAAATATGTGGACGTGACCGCCATCACGCCGACCCCCCTGGGCGAAGGCAAGTCCACCACCACCATCGGCCTGGTGCAGGGCCTCTCCAAACGCGGCGTGAAGACCACCGCGGCCATCCGCCAGCCTTCGGGCGGCCCCACCATGGGCATGAAGGGCTCCGCCGCGGGCGGCGGTCTGGCCCAGTGCATCCCGCTGACCCCGTATTCCCTGAATTTCACCGGCGACATCCACGCCATCACCTCGGCCCACAACCTGGCCATGGTGGCCCTGACCTCGCGCATGCAGCACGAGCGCAACTATGACGACGAAAAGCTGGAGCGCCTGTCCGGCATGCGCCGCCTCAACATCGATCCCACCCGTGTGGGCATGGGCTGGGCCATGGACTTCTGCTGCCAGGCCCTGCGCAACATCATCATCGGCATCGAAGGCGACGGCCGCCGCAACGACGGCTTCATGATGCGCTCGCACTTCGACATCACGGCCGCTTCGGAGATCATGTCCATCATGTCCCTGGCCCGCGACCTGCCCGACCTGCGCAAGCGTCTGTCGCGTGTGGTTCTGGCCTTTGACCGCGCGGGCAATCCCGTGACCACGGCCGATCTGGAAGTGGACGGTGCCATGATGGCCTGGCTGCTGGAAGCCAGCAAACCCAACCTGATCCAGACCATCGAAGGCCAGCCCGTGCTGGTGCACGCCGGTCCCTTCGGCAACATCGCCCTGGGCCAGAGCTCCATCATCGCCGACCGCGTGGCCCTCAAGCTCAGCGACATCCATGTGACGGAATCCGGCTTCGGTTCCGAGATCGGTTACGAAAAGTTCTGGAACGTCAAATGCCACATGAGCGGCCTCAAGCCCGATGCCGCCGTCATCGTGGCCACGGTGCGCGCCCTCAAGAACCACGGCGGCGCCCAGCCGCCCATGCCCGGCCGTCCGCTGCCCGAACCCTACACCCGCGAAGACGTGGGCCTGGTGGAAGCCGGCTGCGTGAACCTGCTGCGCCACATCGGCATCGTGCGCCGTTCCGGTGTGTCGCCCGTGGTCTGCATCAACGCCTTTGCCACCGACAGCAAGAACGAGATCGCCGCCATCCGCCGCATCTGTGAAGAAGCCGGTGCGCGCGTGGCCCTGTCCGAGCATTGGCTCAAGGGCGGCGACGGTGCCCTTGAACTGGCCGATGCCGTCATGGATGCCTGCAACGAGCCCAACAACTTCGCGCCCCTGTACGACTGGTCCATGCCCTTCGAGCAGCGCATCGAGACCATCGCCAGGGAAGTCTACGGCGCCGACGGCGTGGAATTCTCCTCGCTGGCCAGGCAGCGCATCAAGGAGCTGCAGGCCCGTCCCGACGCCGAAGAACTGGGCATCTGCATGGTCAAGACCCAGTACTCCCTGTCCGACAACCCCGCCCTCAAGGGGGCGCCCACGGGCTGGCGCCTGCATGTGCGCGACTGCCTGTTCTACGGCGGCGCGGGCCTGGTGGTGCCGGTGGCCGGCGACATCAGCCTCATGCCCGGTACGGGTTCGCGTCCGGCCTTCCGCAATGTGGACGTGGATCTGGAATCCGGCCAGGTGACCGGCCTGTTCTAGGCCGGGCTGACGACACAGCAAACGCAAGGAGACCTCCGTGCCCTCCCGGGCCGGAGGTCTCCTTTTGGGCCGGGGCGCCACGGCGTGCCGGTGCGGGAAAGGAAGCGCGGCCGCAGGGCAGCGGAAGATAGGGGAAGAAGGCCGCAGCGGCCGTCCGGGGCGGGCCTCCGCTCCAGGCGGGACCTGTCTGCCTTCGCTGGCTTGCTGTCCGGCCTGGCGGCCCCTCCCCGAGGTGCCCATGCCGGCAGGACGGCGGGCTTCCGGCGCCGCGACCAGCTGCGGCAGGGGCGCTGCGCCCATGAGCGCCACATCCCGGCGCACGCGGATGTTTTTTCCGGCGGGTCCGCCCTGTGCCCCTGAGGGATGGATATTGACATTTTCATCAAAAAAACAGTAGTTATTTGCAACAGGCTGTCATTGATGGACGGCCTGCAGCATTCCTGCCTGATTCCAGGGATTTGCGTCACCGTGTTCCTTACAGGGGCAAAGTATATGCGATCATCTGGCGTGGCAGGATTTTTTTATGCCTTTTCCTGTCCGGCGCCGGGCGCTCCCTGAGCGTGCCGTGCAAAGCCGAGCCCTGCCCTGGCCCTGCGTTGGTGCAGGGCTTTTGACGTTCACAGATTTTTTTGAAAGATCATACATGTTTCCGGGGGTCCCTCATGGCCGATATCCGTCTTGCCAAGCCTGCTGCTGGTACCACGCAGACCGTCCCCAGCGCTCCTGACGGGCGCTTCATCTTTGATTTTCCCGCGGACGCGGCGACGCTGACCCGCAATGGCGACGATCTTGTCCTGACCTTTGAGGATGGCGCTGCCATCCAGTTGCAGGGGTTCTATACCACGTATTCCAAGGAAGATATGCCCTCCTTCCAGGTGGAAGGGGTGGAGATCAGCGGGCAGGATTTCTTCGCGGCCCTTGGCGAAGACCTGATGCCCGCCGCCGGTCCTGCCGCCGGCAGCAGCGCCTCGCGCGGCGGCCGCTATAACGAATACGGCGGGAGCGACCTGCTGGACGGCATCAATCATCTGGGGCGTCTGGACATCGGTTTTGGCGATGGCGTGGAGTGGGCCGACGATCAGGTCGGCGGCTGGACGCACCAGAACCTCGATCCCGAGATCAGCGGCATCATCGCTGTGGACGGTAACGACATGACCCTGGTGGAATCCGGTGTGGAGACCGACGGGAGCCAGGAGATCCAGGGCAATGTCTTCACCCCCGGTGTGCCTGTCGTCGTGGGGCAGGTGATGGCCAGCGATCCTGACGGCGGGCGGCTGTCCTACAGCTTTGCCGACGGCAGCAACCGCATCGTCACCGAATACGGCGTCATCACCATCGATGCCGACACCGGTGTCATCACCTATACCCTGAACAACGATGACCCCGATGCCGACAGCCTGGCCCTGGGCGAGACCGTGCGGCAGGACTTCACCGTGCGTGTGGAGGAGACGGGCAGGGCGGCAAGGCCGAGGCCTCGTTCTCCGTGACCATCAAGGGGACCAACGACCAGCCTGAGGTCACGCTGGATGCGGATTCCGAGCTGGGGCTCATCGAGAGCGGCGTGGGGCGTACCGATGACGGTCAGGTGGTGACTGCTCCGGGCACGGAGGAAGAGACCCAGGCCTACGACGGCTCGCACGCTGATGACAAGGGCACGCAGCAGCTGGAAGGCAAGGTGACCGGCGCGGACGTGGACGCCGGGCACAAGCTGTGGTTCGGTGCCGTGGCCGGTGACAAGAGCCAGGACGGCAGCTGGGAAGGGGCGCAGAGCCCTGACGCAGACATCTTTCTTGGCAAGGATGCCACGGATGGCGACGTGGAGAGCAGCGAGCCCGTGGAAGGGAGCTTCGGCCATCTGGTCCTGAACAGCGACGGCACCTGGACCTATACCCTGAAGGGCGAGGGAGAAGCCGTGCAGGGGACGGCCAGCCTTGACGGCGAGACCTTCGATATTTCCTCCATCGATGCCCTGCCGGAAGGGGCCACCATCACGGATACCTTCACCATCTATGTGAAGGACGAGCACGGCGCCTGGAATCTGGAGACCGTGACCATCACCATCACGGGCAGCAATGACGCTCCGTCACTGACCGTGGGCGACCCGGACGGCCTGCTGTATGAGTCCGGTGTGGGCCGGGATATGACGACGTCCGATCACAGCCCCTTCGACAAGCCCGGACAGCCCGAAGAGAATAATCCCTACGACAATGATGCCGCAGGGACCGCTTCTGTCACGGGCAGCATCAACGCTGCGGACGTGGATCATGGCGACATTCTGCACTTTGCCGTGGCAGATGGTACCGGCATGACGACGCCCGAAGGCCTGGAGCTGACCGCGGGCAGCCAGACCAGCGTCACGGCCCAGGGGCATTACGGCCAGCTGGTCGTGACGGAAACGGCCAACGGCACGGCCTCCTATACCTACACGCTGCACGGGAATAGTGACGGTATTCCACTGACCTTCCCGGTCACGGTGAACGGGACGACCTACGCCGGCCTGGAAGAACTCAAGCAGGGGCTGGACTGGGACTTCGACGGTCAGCCGACGCTGGACAACCTGCCGGAAGGGGCCACGGTCTCGGAAAGCTTCACCATCTTCGTGCAGGACGACAAGGGCGCCTGGCAGGAGCAGGAGGTCTCGTTCACCATCACCGGTACCAACGACCAGCCTGAGGTCACGCTGGATGCGGATTCCGAGCTGGGGCTCATCGAGAGCGGCGTGGGGCGTACCGATGACGGTCAGGTGGTGACTGCTCCGGGCACGGAGGAAGAGACCCAGGCCTACGACGGCTCGCACGCTGATGACAAGGGCACGCAGCAGCTGGAAGGCAAGGTGACCGGCGCGGACGTGGACGCCGGGCACAAGCTGTGGTTCGGTGCCGTGGCCGGTGACAAGAGCCAGGACGGCAGCTGGGAAGGGGCGCAGAGCCCTGACGCAGACATCTTTCTTGGCAAGGATGCCACGGATGGCGACGTGGAGAGCAGCGAGCCCGTGGAAGGGAGCTTCGGCCATCTGGTCCTGAACAGCGACGGCACCTGGACCTATACCCTGAAGGGCGAGGGAGAAGCCGTGCAGGGGACGGCCAGCCTTGACGGCGAGACCTTCGATATTTCCTCCATCGATGCCCTGCCGGAAGGGGCCACCATCACGGATACCTTCACCATCTATGTGAAGGATGAGCACGGCGCCTGGAATCTGGAGACCGTGACCATCACCATTACGGGCAGCAATGACAAGCCGTCGCTGGAGATCCGGGATGGCAACGGACAGATCCTCACGGACGGTGCGGTGCTCGAGACCATAGAGAGCGACCCCGCTGATGCCGATGACGCCACGAGCTGGCCCCAGCTTTCCGGATCGTTCGATATCCGGGACGTCGATGCCGATGCGGGCAGTGACCAGACCATCCTTATTGCCGGCGGTACCCATACGGATGGAGATGTGGAGCATGCGACCTCTCCTGCCGCAGGGCATGAGCCGCAGCCGGGGCATATCGGCTCTGAAGGCGGCACCCAGGCCATTTTCACGACCGACTACGGTACTTTGACCGTCAATCCTGACGGCAGCTGGACCTATGTGGTCAACAGCGGGAGCGAGCTCGTCCAGCAGCTCGATCCCGAGCACCCCCATTTCGAGACCTTTGAGATCACCGTGGTGGATGAGCATGGTGCTTACGACACCAGGGAGATCGTCATCAAGGTGGAAGGCTCGAGCGCGTTCCCTGTCATCACGGACAAGGATGATCTCGTCTTCAAGGAAGAAGGCGTCTACCATAACGGCAGTGACGGCAATACGCCGACAGAGGCAGGGGATGTCGTCGACGGGCAGGGCAATGTCATCCCCGGCCATCACCAGACAGAGAGCCTTTCTGGCCGGGTCGATGCCACGGACGTTGACCTTGGCGACCAGGGGAACCTCTCCTTCCGTGTGGATGCCGCGGATGCCCAGCTGAAAACGGACGGTACGCCTGCCGTGACCCAGCCGGAGGCGCCCAAGCTGGTCTCCACTTCGCCGAACGGTGATACCGTCTATGAATCCGGCTACGGTACGCTGACCTTCCATGCAGACGGTACCTATACCTATGAGCTCAAGTCCGGCGCTTTTGATGCGGACGGCAATGCCGTCAACAAGCTGGCCCAGGGCGAGGTGCTGACCGAGACCTTTACCGTCACGGTCAGGGATACCTTCGGCAAGGAAGTTTCCACCGACATCACCATCACCATCCACGGGACCAACGACAAGCCCCGTCTGGAGCTGGGTGACGGATCTGATGGCGGTGCGCTGCACGTCACGGAAAGCGGCGTGGGCCGTCATGATGACGGTGCCGTGGTCGATGGGCCGGATGACGAGCTCGTTGACGCGCCCAGCAAGGACGGGACGGCTGCTGACGAGATCGGCAGGTATGACGGTGCGCTCACGGACAGCGACAAGGCCATGGGCAAGGATGCCGACCACGGCGCGGAACTCGTCTACGGTGTGGAGGCCGGCAAGGCCGAATCCCCTGATGGCGTCGACTTCACCACTGACGGCGGCGATGTCTCCGTCCGGGGGCAGTACGGCAGCCTGACCATCGGAGCGGACGGCAGCTATTCCTACACGCTGGACGAGAGCAGCGATTTTACGGCCGGTGACGGGACTCAGTACGACAGGCTTGACTACCTCAATGAAGGCGAGACGCTGACGGAGACCTTCACCATCTTCGTCAGGGACGAGCATGGCGCCTGGGCCAGCAAGGAAGTGACGGTCACGGTGACCGGCACCAATGACCGGCCGACGCTGGACGTCCTTGACGGCAAAAAGTTCTTCGATGCCTCCGGCAAGGAAATAGCGGTGGCGGACGACCGCCTGCATGCCTACGGCACGGCCGATAGTGCGGCCGATGCCGTGGTCAGGCTCTCCGGCCGTGTGCAGGCCTCGGATGACGACCGGGAAAACGGCGCGGGGCAGGAAACCACGGACGGAGACAACCACGGATTGCAGTTCTCCTTGCAGGGCACGGGCTATGATCCGGCGCTGACCTCCTCCTCTGTGTGGAAGGACTCCAGCGGCCATGATCTGGGGAGCGGCCCTGTGGAGGTCTCCCGGAGTGGTGACGGCGGGTACGTCGCCACCACGGAGTACGGGACCCTGACCCTGGACCAGTACGGGAACTATACCTATGAGCTCCACGATGGCGATGATGACGTCACGGCTCTGGGCAAGGGCGAGACCGTGACCGAGACCTTTGTGGTCCGCGTCGTGGACGACAGGGGCGCGTGGTCGGAAAAGACCATCACCATCACCATCGAAGGCACGGACGACAAGCCTGTGCTCTCGGACGATACGGAATCTGCGCTGGATGTATACGAAATGGGCGTCTGGGGTGACCAGTCGGGGGCGCACAGGCCGGACGATAATTTCACAGGCGGTCCTACCGGTTCCCAGACCGTGACTGTCTCCTTCGAGAAGCAGGATGCCAATGATAGGCACAGCCTGGTCATTGCCGGCAGCGGCCTGCCTGCCAATGCTTCACTGACAGTAACGGATGGTGGGACGTCCGTGGAGGGCGCCATATACAGCATCGTCGCCGGTGCCAATGGCATCTACACGCTGACGGCCATCATCCCCGGAGTCAATGAAGACAAGTCCATCATGCTGGGTACGCTCAGGCTGGAACAGAACGGGACGGATAGCGACCTGACCTATACTTTCGTACCGACCCAGTCGGGGCTGAACGGTCTGCCGCAGGACATGGATCTGAGCATCGATATCCCGCTCAAGGTCAAGGACCAGAACGGCAACCTTTCTGATGGGGAACATACGGCCACCATCAATATCCACGGTACCAACGACCGTCCGACCATCAAGGTCACGGGACGGGCGCCCGAGGACGTCTATGCTGACGGTGTGGGCCGCGAGGAAAACGGGATCGCGGTCGCGACGCCAGACAAGACGGAGCTCAATCCCGAAGAAAATGCGCCCTATGAGTCCAGGCCCGTGGAAGGGCAGCTTACGGCCAGCGATGTCGATGCCGGGGATACGACTTTCTCCTATTTCGTGGACAAGGTGGGCGGGATAAGCAATCCGGAACTGACGGCCACGGTGGGGGATGGCAGAACTACGGTGACCCTTTCCCTCAACGGGGTGGCCGTAGCCGAACTGACGCTCGATCCTGCGACGGGAAAGTATTCCTTGAGCCTGCTGGATACGGATGAAGCCCGGGCGGCACTGGCGCCGTATGGCGAGGATGTGAAGTTCGACTTTACGGTCTACTTCAATGTTCGTGACGAGCATGGCTCCACGGCGCAGACGTCGGCTTCGCAGAAGTTTTCCATCCGCGGTACCAATGATGCGCCGGAGATCAAGGACGCCTCGGACCTGGGCCTGGATGAGGGCATGGTTTCTGTTGCCGGGCAGGTCAGCGCCGAAGATGCCGACGCGGGGCACAAGCTCACCTACGGCCTGCTGTCGGATCCTGATTTTGGGAGCCTGAACGGGGCTGATCCCGAAAGCGTCGACATGACGACGTCGCTCAGCAATGAGTTCGGCACCCTCAAGATCGATCCCGCCACCGGCAAGTATACCTTCTATCTGGATGCGGAAAGCGAAGCGGTCATCAGCCTGCCGGAAGGAGAGGAAAAAGAGCTGACCTTCCATGTGGCCGTGCGTGACGACAAGGGCGCCTGGGATGTGAAGGACATCACCGTCACCATCACCGGCAAGGACACGGCCACGGTCTTCGTAGGCGACGCGGCAGTGGTCTCTGTGGTGGAAGCTGGCGTCGTGCCCGACACGTATCCCCAGAAGGAGAACGTTCTCACGGACGGGACGCCTTCTGCGCATGGCAAGCTGGAAGCTAAGGATTACGACACGGATGCGGACGGTACACCGCATAAGGTGGAGTTCTCCATCAACAAGACGGAGAGTGGGCAGGAGCCCGAACTCTTCGACTTCGGTGCGCTGGCTTCCGAGATCCAGGATGCCATCAGCCAGCAGTTCCCGGAGGAAGCCTGGGGCGCGGATGCCGACATCCAGATCATGCAGGGGCAGTACGGCACGCTCTATCTCAACACGTCTACCGGCCAGTATTTCTACCAGCTGGACAACGACAGTGACGCGACCAATGCCCTGAAGCGCGGAGAGATCCGGTATGATGATTTCTCCATCCATGCCCAGGGGACGGGGAAGGGCGATGCTCAGGGGGCCGACCAGCCGCTGAAGGTCGCCGTCAAGGGCAGCAACGATGCCCCGGAAGTGACGGGCGTCACGGTGGATGAGGGGCAGACAGGGCTGGATGTCTCGGATGACGGCTTTACGGTCACAGGCATCGTGGAGGACGGTGGCACCAAGACCGTCACGGGCCAGATAGGCGCTACGGACGTGGACAGCCCTGACGGCAGTACGGCAGGCGAGGGGAGCGTCCTCAAGTACCTGATCAAGGTCACGGGTGAAGATGGCTCCGTGCGCTACGTGGGCGCGCAATCCGGCGAATACGGCTATCTGAGGCTGAACGAGAAGACCGGTGAATACACCTTTGTCTTCAACAACAAGGCCGCGCAGCATCTGGGGGCGGGCGACATCGGTGAAGCCTCGTTCACCGTGGTGGTGCTTGATGAATACAATGCCATCTCGGAAGAAAAGGAACTGATCTTCGAGATCACGGGGAAGGATGATGCTCCCCGTATCTCCGGCAGTGCGGCGTCCATCACGGAGGATACCGGAAACTCCGTCAACATCCAGCCGGTCACGATCACGGACCCTGATACCGGGGATGAACAGCATATCACGAGCATCGCCTCCCAGGGCGGGGAGCCTGTTGATCTGACAGGCAACGGTCCCTGGAAGACCGAGGGTGAGTACGGGACCCTGACCGTCACACGCAATGAAGACGGCAGCCTGTCCTACACCTATCAGCTGACTGAAGAAGGCCGTAACAAGCTGCAATATCTGAACGAGGATGGCGCCCATACGTCCGTGCAGGAAAGCTTTACGGTCACGGGCGATTCCGGCGGACAGAGCGTCACAGGCGGCATCACCGTCACCATCAACGGGGTGAACGATGCTCCGACCCTGGAGCTCAGGGCCCCTGACGGGCAGGCCGTTTCGGCAGAACATCCTGTCGAGGTCAAGGACTGGAACCCTGTGAAGGGCACGGCCGTCGGTGATGACGTGGACGATGCCGAGGGGGATCTGCGCTACAGCGTGGATGATGCTGATTCGGCTACTGCGGCCCAGGACGGTCTGCAGACCATCAAGGGAGAATTCGGCTACCTGACCATCGATGCCCAGACCGGTAAGCACACCTATGTGGTGGACCCGTTCAGTGAAGAATACCAAAAGCTCCAGACCGGGGCGCAGGGCAAGGAACACTTCACCATCACGGTGACGGACCCGTATGGCGCGACCGACACGAAGGAGATCGTCTTTGATGTGACCAGGGTGGAAGGCGGCACGGGCCCCGGCACGGTAGAGCTCCAGGAACCGGAAGATTCGACGAATGTCATAGAAGACGGTGGCGACTACGACGTCATCCTGCCGCCGTCCGTGGCAAGTGGCTTCACGGAGCTGAAGGATAGCGAGGGCAAGCCCGTGAAGGTCGATGCCGATGACATCTGGCTGGTGGACAATAAGGGGCAGTCCGGCATCGTGAACGGCGACATGACCCATGTGGTCCAGACCGAATACGGCTCGCTGATCCTGGAAAAGGGCGACGATGACCAGTGGGGCTACCGTTTCGTGCTCAACAACAGCAGCGATATCGTCCAGAGCCTGGACGAAGGCGATCGCATCGAGAAGACCTTTTATGTTTCGGCGGGCACGAACCAGGTCCCCATCCATGTGACCATCACAGGCATCAATGACCAGCCGGTCATCGAGTCGGTCGGGCATCTGAGCATCGAAGATACGGGCGGGATCGTGACCGGCAAGGTCACGACCACGGACCCCGATGCCGGCGATGTGGGCAGCAATGAAGCCGGGGAAGGCAGCGAGCAGAACCTTTCCTATGCGGTCTCGGCCGTGGAGGGATCAGGCATCACCCTGACTCCCAAGGATGGTCAGGCAATGGGCGCCCCCGGCACCTATACGCTCACCAAGGATGGTACCGACTGGGGCGAGTTCACGCTGAACAAGGACGGCAGCTACTCCTTCAAGCCCAGTGCCGAAGCTGAAAAGCTGCTGGCCGGAGAGAATGCGAACTTTAACCTGACCATTACTGTGGACGACGGCAGTGATGCTCCCAACAGCAGCACGGAGGAAAATCTCCATATCACCATCACGGGTACCAACGAAGCCCCTGTGATCAATGGCGGTGAGCTCACGCTTGAGGCCACGGAAGATACCGCCATCACGGTCGGGGACAAGCTCGACGTCTCGGACGACCGCGTAAATGAAGGCAATCTGAGCTATTCCGTGGCTGCCGGTGAGGGTGCGGCAAGCAGCAACGCCGGCAATATGGCTGCCGGGCAGTACGGTACCCTTTTCATCAATGCGGACGGTACCTACAGCTATCAGCTCAACAACCAGATGCAGGCAGTACAGGAACTGGGAGAAGACAGCGAGCCCCTGGAGGAGACCTTCACCATCTTCGTCAAGGACCAGGACGGTGCGGAGGTGGCAAAGACCGTCACCGTCACCATCAACGGCACCAACGATGCTCCTGTGCTTTCGCTGGATACGCCGGTACTGACCATCAAGGAGGGCAGCACCGCCGAGGTCGGCGGCACAGCCTCCGCCACGGACGTGGATAAGGGCGATACGCTGAGCTATGCCCTGAAGGATGGGACGCTCTCGGAAGAAACGGGCGAATATGTCTGCAAGACCGACTACGGTACCTTCTCTATCGACCCGGTGACCGGCGAGTACCGCTTCGTGCTGGATAACAGTCTGGATGCGGTAAAGGATCTGCGTCCCACGGATGTGGTGGATGCCAAGGTCACCGTGGTGGTGGATGACGGCCACGGCGGCGTCACCGAAAAGGAACTCACGGTCCATATCAAGGGCAGCGACAGCGTGCCGGAGATAACCGACGAGGGGAGCCTGGCGATCGATGTGGCGGAAGAGCCGGAATCCACGGCGGAGAAGGACATCGCAGCCGAAGGCTGGGACCGCGGCCCGGACGGGACCTATGACGATCCTCTGCATTATGCGGCACAAGGCGCCCAGCCTGTGACCATCGACGGCCAGGTCTGGCAGATGGTCACGGGAAAGTACGGAACTCTGTACCTTGATCCCAAGACCGGCAAGTACAGGTATGAGCTGACGGAGGACATGAACCATCTGGCGGATGGTGAGACCGTGACCGAGAGCTTCGGCAAGATCACCATCGCCGACAGCACCGGCAACAAGATCACCGAAACCATCACCGTCACCATCAAGGGCAGCAATGATGCCCCCGAGATCACGGTCTCGCAGCCTTCCGGTGCCCTGGCCGGGACCGTGACCATCACGGACGTGGATGCCAGCGATGCGCACAGCGTGACCTTTGAAGGTTTGCGTGCGGATGCGGCAGGCACCCCCCTGTCGGTGGATCTGGCAACGCTGGAACAGGAAGGCGGCACGACGACAGTGGATGTCTATGATGCGGACGGCACACTGATCGGGAAGCTGGAGCTGGTTTACACCAAGGGAACGGGGACGGACGACTCGCTGGCCTATACCTTCACGCCTGATGAGGGCTATCTGAACAGCCTGCCCGTGAACGGATCACAGGACATCGACTTCAGCATCACGGTGTCTGATACGCATGATGGTACGGACACGACGGACGGCCTGCAGTTCAGCGTCAGCAACGTGAACGATGCGCCTGTCATCAACGAGACCCTGTCGCAGGGTCCGGCGGAAGGCAGCAATACGGGCACGCTGGCCTTTACGGACGCGGACGTCCGGGATGCGCACAGCGTGACCTTTGGCGGTCTGAGTGCGGATGCGGCGGGCACGCCCTTGACGGTGTCCAATGTGGAAGGTCTGACCGGGGACACGGAAGTGCCCGTTTACCGTGACGGCCTGCAGATCGGCACGCTGACCCTGAGCTATGCGGACGGCAAGCTGAGCTACACGCTCTCGACCGAAGGCTTTGAAAACAATCTGCCCGTGGGTGAAAGCAGCATCGGCTTCGACCTCATGGTGACGGATGCCCAGGGCTCGTCGGACACGGCAGAGGATCTGCAATTCCGTGTGAGCGGTAACGGCACGACGGGCGGCGGCATTCCTGCTGGCGAAGATGATGCGGCCCTGCGGGCCCAGAGCGAACGCCAGCGCCTGGCTGCGGAAGAAGCCGGTCTTTTGACGGCGGCGGCCTCCTTCGTGGCCGGCATCACGCCGGAACCGGCCGATTCGGAGACCTTCCTTCAGGACACTGTCCCGGCACAGGAGAACGGCCCCGAAGCTCTTGTGGCGGAAGAGGTCCCGCTGCCGCAGGACGAGACCGTGCTGCAGGAGGAAATGACGGATCTGCCGGATGCGGATGTGCCGGTATCGGAGACGCCGCTTGCCGATGACCTGCTTGCGGAGCCCCTGCTGTTCGCCGGGCTGGAAAACGCGGATGAAATGCCGGAGCCCGTGGAGATGCTGCGGTTCGAAACGGCGGAGGATATGCTCCCGGCAGAGGATGCCGATCCAGCTACGGCTGCGACGCCTCCCGCCTTCAGCGGAGAGGAAGCCGGGGACGGTGGACTGCTCCTGCCCGAAGGTGTGGAAGGCCTCTTCGGCACGGACGGGGACGACTACCTGCGCGGCGGCGAGGGCAGTGATGCCATCTTCGGCGGTGCCGGAAACGACATCATCGTCTACGACCAGCAGGATTATCTGGTCAGCGGCGGCAGCGGCATCGACTTCATGGTCTCTGACGATACGAGCCTGACGCTGGACGGGTTGCTGAGCAATACCAGCAGCGACAAGCCTCTCGTCAGCGGCATCGAGGTGCTGCTGAAGGGCGAGGATGCCCTGAGCCTGACCAGCATCAATGATCTGGCCGACAGGTACGGCATCACGCTGGGGGTCAACGAGGCCGGAGAAGAGACACTCCAGCTGGATGACCGCTGGACGAAGCAGGATGATGGCAGCTATGATTTCAACGGCGGGGCCGAAGCCGATGGCGGCCTGACGCTGGAAACCAGTCTGACACCGGTGGAGACCGGCGATCCGGCCAGCGAGGCCGTACAGCAGCAGGTCTTTACCCTGGAACACAGCAACGGTTAACCTTGCATACACGGCGGGGCGGTCTGAAGGCCGTCCCGCCTTTTGGCAGCATCCGCGGGAGCTTCCATGCGCATCCTGTTCATCAACCATACCTTCCCGGGGGACCTGGGGCCGCTGCTGGCGGCCTTTGCCGCGCAGCCCGGGCACGAGATCCTGTTCGCCTCCTGCCGGGGCAGACGGGATTTCAGTGTGCCCGGGGTGCGGCATGTGGTCCTTTCCCCCTCCCGCTCCCGGCGTCTTGCGGGGGACGGGGCGGGCACGTCTCTGGACAGGGCCGTGGAGATGGGACGACAGGCTCTGCAGGCCTTCCGTCTGCTGCGGCAAAGCGGTTTTGTGCCGGATATGGTGTTGCTTTCTTCCGCACTGGAGCAGGGGCTGTTCCTCAGGGATGCCTTTCCTGATGCCTTTGTGGCCTGCTTTGCGGAAAGCGTGCCGTCCGACGGGCTGGCTGCCGACGGGCGGGGCCTTGTCCGCCATCTGCTGCAATGCCGCCAGATGCGGCAGAGCGATCTGGTCATCAGGCTGGCGGCAGAAGCGGAAAGCCGCGATCTGGAACAGCGGGGCGTCGTGACCCTGCCGTATCCGGTGGATACGGACTATTTTGCCCCTGCCGGGGACGGGGCCTGCCGCCGGGCAGAAGGGGACGGGCAGGTGCTCTGTGCCGTCCGGGATGCCGCGGACGCGGGGCGGCTGCTGCGCCTGGCGGAAAACCTGCTGGACCAAAGGCCGGGGTGCCGCCTGACCCTGCTGTGCGAAAGCGCCACAGGGCGGGAGCGTCTGGCGGCCCTCGCCACCGCCCTGCCGCCGGGCGTGAGCATGCCGGAGCGGCTCTCCCTGCGGGCCTACCGGGATCTGCTCCGCACGGCGGCCGCCATCACGGCCCCGGAGGCCTCGTGCCTTTCCGCACCGGTGCTGCTGGAAGCCATGAGCTGCGGCGTGGTGCCGGTGCTGGCCGGGGATGCGGCAGGCTGGCCCCTGCTGCGTGAGGGCGGGGGCTGCCTCTGGTGCCATGCGGCGCTCCTTGTGCCCACGCTGGCGGCGGCCCTTGGGCGGCCGCAGGAACTGGCACGGCTCTCCCGCGCGGCCCGGGCCACAGTGGTGCGGCATTTCCGGCGGCAGGATGTCATCCCCGGGCATCTGGCCCTGCTGCATGCGGTACGGACCGCATGGCTGCGGAAAAAGCAGGACGGCACGACGGCCTGAGGCGGCGACGCGCATGGCCGGAAGCGGGAAGGGGCCATCCGTTTTTGTCCGTATCTCCTGGAAGGGATGCGGCAACCACGGATACGGCCGACAAGAACCGCGACGGACAAAAAAAGACCGGCGCCCCTGCTGCGGGCCACCGGTCTTTTTTTGTATCTTTGGGCAGGGCAGACTGTCATCATGCCGGACAGCTCCCCCGTATGGCGGGACGTGGTGAGGGCCGTGTCCGCTGGCGACGAAGACGCTTTGCAGGCATCGACAGCACCGCAAAGGGCCCCTTTTCGTGTTCAAAAAGCTGCATCTACATGCCGGGCTTCATGCCCGCGGGCCAGAACGAGGAATTCCGGCGGCCTTCGCCGTCCAGGGCCCAGCCGAGCCCCCAGCCGGCCAGCGAGAAGGCGAAGCCCACGAAAAAGGGCGGCACCGTGGCCAGCGAGGGCCAGGGCATGGGCAGGATGGCGAACTGCGGGTGCGTCATGAGGTACCAGAGCATGCAGCTCACGAAGCCCGCACAGCAGCTGCACCAGGCGGCCAGGCCGCTGCGCTTGCCGAAGCGCACCAGGGCCACATAGGCCACCAGCACCGTGGAGCCCACGATGCTCCAGCTGGTGGTGCAGAGCATGGCGATGATCTGCCCCTTGATCTGGGCACAGCCGCTGCTGAGCAGCACGCAGAAGACGATGCCCGCGACCCACATGCCGCGCGAGGTCTTGCGGCCCGGCAGGTCTTCGGCGATGGCCGCCACGGCGATGTGGAAGATGGCCGTGGCCGTGGACAGGGAGGCCGAGACGATGGCCAGCACGAAGAGCTGCAGGCCGATGTCGGGCAGCAGCATCTTGACCAGGGCGGGCATGACGTCATCGGGCGAGGCCACCTCGGGCATGAACAGGCGGGCCAGGCTGGCCACATAGTAGGCGCCGCCCACCAGCACGGTCAGCACCAGCATGGCCAGCGGCGTGATGCGGTTGACCTGCCGGGCGGAGTTGAGGGCAAAATGGCGCTGGATCATCTGGGGCTGGGCCCAGACCGCCACGGACGTGACGATGACCAGCGAGATGATGAACCAGCCCTGCCCGCCGTCGGCCAGCGAGACGAAGCCGGTATTGGCCGTTGCGGTGGGCGCCAGCTCCGCCAGCCGGGCCATGCCCTCCAGCGGGCCGCCCACCTTGTCGAACACGGCCACGGTCAGCATGCAGATGCCCACCAGCATGACGAAGCCCTGCATGGCCTCGGTATAGAGCACGCCGCGCAGGCCGCCCATATAGATGGCCGCCGCCACCAGCAGGGCCACGATCCAGACCAGCAGCCAGACGGGCACGGGCATGATCTGGGCCAGCAGCAGGGCCGCGCCCTTGATGACGGCCGAGGCATAGACGCCCAGGAACACGGCAAAGACCAGGGCCAGGCAGCGCCCCAGCAGGGGGCTGCGGTGGCCGTTGGCCAGCAGCTGCACCGGGGTGCGGGCCTGCAGGTTGCGCTGGCACAGGCGGGTGGGCCAGGCCAGATAGCGGTAGACGATCCATGTCCCCAGCCAGACGTTGCCGGCGGCCACCAGCAGCATCTGCATGCCGTAGGCATAGGCCAGCCCGCCAAAGCCCACCAGGGCCACGGCGGAGATATAGGTGGCCACATAGGCAAAGGCCTGGATGCCGAAACCCACGCGGCCCGAGACCATGACATCGTGCCCGCTGCCCTTGCGGGACAGCCAGATGAACAGGGCGATGTAGCCGCCCCAGATGAGGACATCGGCCAGCATCTAGCGCCCCCTTCCCTGACGGATCAGGCTGAAGAGGGAAAGCACCAGCGCGGCCAGCAGCGAGAGCACCGCCAGCAGCACCGGCGCATCCGCCAGTCCCAGAACGGAAAACAGTTCCATACGCAACTCCGGTTACGGTCTGACGGGGGCGGCAGGGGCCGCCTCCTAACGATATCAGCCTAGACAGAATCCCCGCCCCGAGGCAAGTCCCTTTTGGCCTGTGAAGGAAGAAAGGGCGGGGGAGCTGCCGTGCGCGGGCGAAGCAGGCGGCGCATGTCGGCACGGTCCCGGGGAGCTGCCCGGGCAGGGGCCCGTCGGGCGGCGGGCTGTCGGTACGGTGGGGAGCGTGCCGGGCAGGCCGGGGCGGCGGCAGGATGACGGCCTGCGGCGGCGGACACGCGCCAGGCGGAAAGGGCGGCAGAGGGTGCCGGACCCGGGACATGCGGTCGCAGCCGGGAGCCCCATCATGGGGCCTGCGGCCCGGGATGCGGACGGCAGGAGGACGGCCCCGGGGGCAGGGCAGCCGGCAAGAGGTGGCCTACGGTCAGGGGGGCGCGATCGGGCATGGAAAAGGGCCCCGCAGGGCCCTCGTGCACGGAAGGTCAGGCGCGGTCAGCGCTTCCAGGGCGTGATGGCGCACTTGATGCAGTCGTCCTGCCGCTGCTCGAAAATACGGTAGCCTTCCAGGATCTTGTTCAGGGGCAGGCTGTGGGTGATGAGCGGATTGGTGTCGATGCGGCCGCGCTCGATGAGGCGGATCAGCTCCGCGCTGTGGGTGGCGTCCACGCCGCCGGTACGGAAGGTCAGGTTCTTGCCGTACATCAGGTGCAGGGGCAGGCTCTGTGCTTCCTCATACATGGCCACCACAGCCACGGTGGCATTGGGACGGGCCACTTTCCAGGCGGTCTGGAAGGTATCGCGCCCGCCCGCGCATTCGATGACCGCATCGGCGCCCAACCCGCCGGTGGCCTCAAGGATGCGCGCCTCCACGTCGTCCGCGGCGGCGTCGAGGGTCAGGTCGGCATAACCGCGCTCCTGCGCCAGGTGCAGACGGCCGGGCAGGATGTCCACGGCGATGACCTGCGCGGGACCGAACAGGCGCGCGCACTGCATGGCGCACAGGCCCACAGGCCCGGCCCCCAGCACGGCCACGCTGTCGCCGGGGCGGATGGCGGCCAGTTCCGCGCCGAAATAACCGCTGGCCAGCACGTCGCCCACCAGCAGCACGTCCTGATAGGACAGGGCATCAGGGATGGGGTCGAGGCCGTTGTCCGCAAAGGGCACGCGCACGTATTCGGTCTGGCAGCCGTCGATGCGGCAGCCCAGCTCCCAGCCGCCGTGGCGGCAGTTGTTGACGTAGCCCCGGCGGCAGAACCAGCAGGTGCCGCAAAAGGTCTCCACATTGGCGGCCACCCGCTGGCCGGGGCGCACCTTGCGCACCTCGCGGCCCGTTGCCACCACTTCGCCCACGAATTCGTGCCCCAGCACCGTGCCGGGCAGGGCACGGGGCACCGCGCCGTTGCGGATATGCAGGTCACTGGCGCAGATGCTGGAAAGTTCCACTTTGACGATGGCGTCACGCGGATCCCGCAGCTGCGGCAGGGGGCGCTCCTCCAGCCGCAGGTCGTTGGTGCCGTGATAGACCAGTGCATGCATGGTTTCAGCCATAAGCCCTCCTTGTGCGGACATGCAGCCGTCATGTCCGTCCACTATGGCGGGCTTTGGACGGTGTGTAAAGGTTCCCCGCCACGGATCGGCCTGCCGGGAAAGGAGCCGCAGGCTACGGCGGCGCTTCGGACCAAGGCCCGCAAGGGCGGTGTGCCGGGCCGGAAGCAGGACGGCGGCGATGCGCTCGCCCGGGCAGCGGGCGTTTGCCGGCAGGCGGGGATGGTCCCGGCCGCTTTTCGGGCATGGAACGCATGGCCGGTCACGGCCTCTCCTTTGCTGTGGGCCTGTCCCGTAACGGTGCTGCCTTTCCCGCTTGTGGCCGCGGGCACAGCCCGTGGGCGGAAGCTGTGGTAGGATGGGCCTGCTCCACCGCTGGCGGGAGGCTGTGGGACGTGACAGCGGACGAACGACAGGCCGTCCCATGTGCGGACGGAAAAAACGCGCAGGAGGGGTATCATGGAAAGGATCACGCAGGCGGACGCAGCTCCCCCGGATCATCCCCAAACGGGAAAGTGGAAGGGCCGCGCGGCGCTGGCAGGGGCCTCGCTGGCCTTCGTGCTGGGGGCAGCCCATTTTTACCGCGGCGGGCAGCATGGCCTTGTGCTTGTCTGTCTGGCCTGGGCCGGGCTGCTCTGGCGACCGGCGGCCTGGCTGCGGCGCAGTGCCGCGGTCTTGCTTGCGGGACTGGCCGCGGAATGGGGCATGACGACGCTGGCCCTGGCCCGCTGGCGTCTGCAACTGGGGCAGGACTGGCTGAGGATGGTCTGCATACTGGGCGCTGTGGCCGCGCTGACCCTGCTGGCGGCCGCCGCCCTGCGCAGCCGTCCCTGCCGCAGCACCGAGGCTCCCGGTCCCCGGGCCCAGGCGCTGGCCTGCCTGCTGGTCTCGGCCCTGCTGTTGCTGCTGGACGGGCTGCGCCCTGATCTTTTGCTGCTGCACCGGCTCGTGCCGGGCTGGGGAGCGGGGCAGGCCCTGCTGGCCGGTCTGTGGGCGGGCCTGGTCTATGGCTGGCTTGCGGACAGGCGGCGGGCCCCGGTATGGCGGCGGCGCATCTGGCTGCTGTTTTCCTGCGTGTTTTTCGCACAGCTGCTGGCGGGCCTTTTCCTGCACAGCCTGTTCCTTTTGCAGGGCGTGCCGCACCTGCCCGTGCCGGGGCTCATCCTCTCCGGCCCGCTGTACCGGGGCGGGGGCTCGCTCTTCATGCCCGGGCTGTTCGCGGTCTCGCTGCTGCTGGCGGGCAGCGCGTGGTGCAGCCATCTGTGCTATCTGGGGGTCTGGGACGCCCGGGCGGCGGATGCCGGGCCCCGCAGCGGCCGGGGCGTGCCCGCGGTCTGGCGCAAGGTCCGCTGGGTCCTGCTGGCCATGAGCCTGCTCCTTCCCCCGGGGCTGCGCCTTGCCGGGCTGCCGTGGCCCTGGGCGATGGTCCTTGCCCTGGCGCTGGGGCTGGCCCTGCTGCCCTGTGCCCTCCGGCTGAGCCGGCGTCTGGGCATCCCCGTGTACTGTTGCGGCATCTGTCCGCTGGGGCTGACGGCCAACCTGCTGGGGCGCCTGTCTCCGTGGCGTCTGCGCCGGAACGGGCGCTGCACGGGATGCGGGGCCTGCGCGCGGGCCTGCCGTTACGGGGCCCTGCGTCTGGACGGCCCCGGCACGGTCTCCGGGCCGGACTGGCGCTGCACCCTGTGCCGGGACTGCCTGTCCGTCTGCCGTCACGGGGCCCTGGAGATCCGGTGCTGCGGACAGGGCGCGGCGGGGGTGGAACAGGCGCTGCTCTGTTCGCTGAGTGTCCTGCACACGCTCTTCCTCTTCATGGGGCGTGTCTGACACAGCTCCTGGGGGCTCCCGGCAAATCCCGCGTGTCTCCCTGACCTCTTTTCCCGCTTTTCGCGTATGAAAAAGGAGGACGGCCGGTGTGGCCGTCCTCCCGTTGTTTCGTCAGCGGGTGCGCCTTGCGCAGTACCGGGATACGCCGTCAAGGGGCGCCGGGCTCACATGCTGTGCTCGAAGTACCGGGCCACTTCCGCGGGATCGGGACGGCCGTCGGGGCCGTACTGGCTGAGGATGAGCAGCAGTTTGAGGCGGGCCTTGGCGGCGCTCAGTTCCCCGGCCATGATGACCCCCATCCTGTGCTGTTGCAGCATGCCGCCCTCGTAGCCGTATTCGTCCAGCACGCGGCCGCCCGTGCGGGTGGCGTTGACCACGATGACCCCTTTTTCCAGGGCGCGCGCGATGCCGGGTATCACATGGGGAGGCACGTTGCCGCGGCCGAAGCTTTCCACCACGATGCCGTCCACACCGCGCGAGACGGCAAAGTCCAGGTAGGCCGCGTCAGAGCCGGTGACCAGTTTGATGAGGTCGACTTTTTTGCACAGGCTGTGGGGCAAAAAGGTCTGCCGGCCCAGCTGGGCCCTGCGGAAGATGACCCTGTCGCCGTCCACCACGCCCAGGGGGCCCCACCAGGGGGACTGGAAGGTGGCCACATTGGCGGCGTGGGTCTTGGTGACTTCGCGGGCGGCGTGTATCTGTTCGTTCATGACCACAAGGCTGCCCATGTGGCGGGCCGGGCGGGCGGCCGCCACACGCACGGCCGCCAGGATGTTGCGCGGCCCGTCGGGGCTGAGTTCGTCACCGGAGCGCATGGCCGCCGTGAAACAGACAGGCTTGTGGCCTTCCAGGGAAAGGTCGAGGAAATAGGCGCTTTCTTCCAGACTGTCCGTACCGTGGGTGATGACGACGCCGCTGACGTCGTCCCTGGCCAGATACTGCCGGACCATGACCGCCAGGCGGAACATGTGGTCGGGGGTGATGGCCGGGCTCGGCAGGTTGTCGAACTCGCGCACTTCCAGATCGCAGACGCTGCCCAGGCCGGGGATGGCCCGGACGAGGTCCGCGCCGCTGACAGCGGGCACGGCCGCGCCGGTCAGGCTGTCATGCTGCATGGCGATGGTGCCGCCGGTGGTGATGATGACGACTTTTGACATGGAGGATCCCGTATGTCTTGCAGAAAAAAGGGAACAGCAGCCGGGAGCCGCCCCGGATGGCGGCAACGGGAGACTTGTATCCGACTTGCGGGGATTGCTCAAGGAGAGGGCGGGGGAGGGATGTTTTTCCCGGCAGCGGCTGAGGGCGTTTCCCTTCCTCATGCCTCATCCGCCCGTGGTATAAAAATCCGTTCTTTACGCCCCATCCGCCCCGTGGTATCAAAATCCGTTTATGGCCATTCGCCGCCGAGCCCGCATTTTCCATCCATCCTTCCGGGTAGCCTCATGAGCATGCATGAAAAGATTCTGGATAACCTGCAGGAACTGGTCTACATCGCCGATATGGAGACCTACGAGCTGCTCTACTACAACAGGGCGCTGGCAGAAGAGTTCCACATCCCCCAGGGGTTGCGGGGCAAGTGCCACGAGATCCTCCAGGGGCGGCAGTCCCCCTGTCCTTTCTGCACCAACAGCAAGCTTTCCCAGGACGGCTGCTATGTCTGGAAGTTCTACAACCCGCTCGTCAGGCGCCATTTCATGCTGAGCGACAGCATCTGCGAGTTCAACGGCAGGCAGGTCAGGACAGAGATCGCCACGGACATCACGGAGCATATGCGCCTGCAGGAACAGCTGGACAGGAACCTTTCCCTGCAGAACTTCATCAACTACTGCGTCCGCAAGCTGTACCGGCAGGATGCGGACCTTCCGGTCATGATCGACGACGTGCTGGCCGCCATAGGCGAATATCTGCATGCTGACAGGGCCTACATCTTTGAGTTCGTCGATGATGTCGTCCGCAATACCTTTGAATGGTGCCGTGAGGGCGTGGTGCCGCAAAAGGAGTCCCTGGCCAATGTCCCCGTGGGGGTCATCGACCGCTGGATGCCCAATTTCCATGCCCATCAGCCCATCCTGATCACGGACCCGGAAAGCCTGCGCCTGACCAGCCCCGACGAATACGCCGAGCTCAAACGTCAGGACATCCATTCCCTGCTGGTGTTCCCGCTCTGGAACGGCAAGACCCTGCGCGGTTTCGTGGGGGTGGACAACCTGGAGCCCGGGCGTATCGATTCGTCCCGGGTGCTGCTGTCGTCCATGAAATTTTTCCTCAGCTCCTCCCTGTGGCGGCGGGATTTGCTGCGCAAGCTGCATTTCCTCAGCTACCATGACCAGCTGACCGGCGTCTTCAACCGCAATGCCTTCCAGCGCGACGTGCACAAGCAGGATGCCGACGTCGGCATCATCTTTTTGGACATCAACGGCCTCAAGGACATCAACGACGGCAAGGGCTACAACGGCGGGGACGCCGCCCTGACCGCGGTGAGCCGTTCCGTCCATGAGCTGCTGCCGGATACGGCCGTCTACCGCATGGGCGGTGACGAGTTCGCCCTGCTGTGGCAGGAGGGTGACGAGCAGGCATTCCGCAGGGATGTGGAACGGGTCCGTTCCCTGTTCGCCGGGACACTGGGCTTTACCGCTTCCGTGGGCTGCGCCTGGGTGCGTCGCGGGGAGGACGCGGTTGCGGGCCTGGTGGCCGCCGATGCCCGGATGTTTGCCGCCAAGCGGGATTTTTACCGTTCTTCGCCCCGGAGCGGACGCTACCGGAGCGGGCTGGACGATGTCCTTGAGCTGGCCCGGCCCGGCCGTCTGGACGAGCTGCTGGCCTCGGACGCTTTCATCCTGTATTGCCAGCCCCAGTTCCGGGTGGAGGACGGGGCCGTGGTCGGCGGCGAGATCCTGCTGCGCCTGATGAGCGATGGCAAGGTCATCCCGCCCATGCAGTTCATCCCCCTGCTGGAATCCCTCTATGCCATGCCGCAGGTGGACCTGCATGTGTTCGGCAAGGTCTGCGCCTGCCTGAGCCGCTGGCGGGATGAGGGCAGGACGCTGGTGCCCCTGTCCGTGAATTTTTCCCGCACGACCCTGGCCTTCCCCGAGGTGGCCGGCAGGCTGGAGAAGATCAGGCAGGATCACGGCATCCCGGCCGGACTGTTGCAGGTGGAGGTCACGGAAACGGCCAGTACGGAGGATTACCATGCCTTTCAGCAGGCTGTGGACAGTATCCGGGCCAGGGGGTTCCGGGTGGCCATCGACGATTTCGGCGTGGCCTACGCCAATCTCATGACCCTGGCGCGTCTGGGCTTCGATGAGCTCAAGCTGGACAAAAGCCTGATGGATGACCTGGGCGACAGCGACAAACGGCAGCGTCTGCTGCGTCTGGTCATCGAGGCCGCGGGGGACATGGGCATCCGTACCGTCGCCGAGGGCGTGGAGACCAGGGAACAGCTGGAGATCCTGCGCAGGCTGCGCTGTCCCGTGGTCCAGGGCTATCTGCTCAGTCCGCCGCTGCCCGTGGAGGATTTCGTCTCCTTTCTGGCCTGACAACGGCCGGAGAGGAAACCGGGGGCCTCCGGGGCACGGCTCCCAGCCGGCTGCGCGGCCGGAGGCGCACGATCAGGGCCATCCGCAAGGCGGGTGGCCCTGACGTTCTTTCCCGGTGACGGCGGCATCCGTGTGCCGCGCCCCGGTCATCCCGTGACGGCAGCTGCCATGACCAGCTGACCGGCATCTTCAACAATGCCTTCCAGCGCGACATGCGCAGGCAGGGTGCCGGCATCGGCATCATCTTCCCGGACATCAACGGCCTCAAGGGCATCAGCGACAAGGGCTGCAACGGCGGGGACGCCGCCGCCCCTACAGGCCCAGACGTTGATAGATGGCCTTCAGGTCCACGTTCTGGCGCACCACGTCGGCCAGGCGGTCCAGCGAGGCTTCTAGATCACAGCGCACCAGCTGGCGGCCCTGCGGCTCCAGGCCAGCATCCCGCCGAACATGGTCCAGCCAGGCACGGCGGAAGGCGTCGTCATCGAACAGGCCGTGCAGATAGGTGGCCCAGCGGCGGCCGCTCACATAGCCGCAGACACGTTCTTCCGGGGCGCCTTCGCCCTCACGCACGAAAAGGGGCAGGGCCGACGGGCCGTGCCGGGTCTGGCCGTGATGTATCTCGTAGCCGCCGGTCATGACCGGCAGCGGCGTGGCCGCCCGGCGCACGCTGACCAGCGTCTTGTCCGCCGCAAAGGTGGATTCCAGATCCATGAGCCCGAGGCCGGGCACGGAAGACGCGGCTGACTCCAGCCCCAGAGGGTCGAGGATGGCGCGTCCCAGCATCTGGAGCCCGCCGCAGATGCCCAGCAGCCAGCCGTTCCGGGCCGCATGACGGCAGATGAGGTCGGCCAGGCCTTCGGCCCGCAGCGCGGCCAGGTCGGCGGCCACGCTCTTGGTGCCGGGCAGGATGACCACATGGGGCTGCCCCCAGTCTTCGGCCCGGTGCACGGCCCGCAGGCGCACGTCCGGCTCGGCGGCGAGAGGCGTCATGTCCGTAAAGTTGGATACATGCCGGGGCATGACCACGGCGATGTCGAGGATGCCGGGCGGGGGCGGCGTGGTGTCCGCCGCCTGCGACCAGGGAAAGCCCGCCATGTCTTCGTCGGGGATGTTGATGTCGCGCAGCCAGGGGATGACGCCCAGCACCGGGATGCCGGTGGCCTGCCGCACATAGGCGTGGGCCGGTTCCAGGAAGGAGGCGTCGCCCCGGAACTTGTTGACGAGCCAGCCCGCCAGCAGGGAGCGCTCCTGCTGTTCCAGGGTCATCCAGGTGCCCAGCAGCGAGGCATAGACCCCGCCGCGGTCGATATCGCCCACCAGCAGCACCGAGGCCCGCGCATGGGCGGCCATGCGCATGTTGACGATGTCGTGCTGTTTGAGGTTCACCTCGCCGGGGCTGCCTGCCCCTTCCAGGACCATGACCTCATGCCGTCGGGCCAGCGTGTCATAGGCATCGCGCACGGTCTGCCAGAGCCCGGCCTTGTAGCGGAAGTATTCGCGGGCCTGCATGTGCCCCGCCGGTTTGCCCAGCACGATGACCTGTGATCCGGTCTCCGAATGCGGTTTGAGCAGCACGGGGTTCATGAGGGCCTCGGGATCGATGCGGGCCGCCTGGGCCTGGACGATCTGGGCGCGCCCCATCTCTTCGCCCAGGGCGGTCACCCCGGAATTGAGGGACATGTTCTGGGCCTTGAACGGGGCCACGTCAAAGCCGTCCTGCCGCAGGATGCGGCAAAAGGCGGCGGCCAGGATGCTCTTGCCCGCATCGGAGGACGTGCCCTGCAGCATGAGGGCAGGGCAGCGGGGGCGCGGGTGCGGCGGCACGGGCGCGGCGGGATGCAGGATGCCGCGCAGGGCATCGGCCAGCCGCTGGTGGTCTTCTTCCAGCCGTACGGCGGCCCGGAACCAGCTGCCGTCCTCCAGGCCGCGATAATTGGAGCAGTCGCGCACGGCGATGCCGTATTCCCGCAGCAGGCGGGCATACAGGTCCGCCGGGGCCTGTGCACAGCGGAACAGCACATAGTTGGCCAGCGAGGGGAAGACCGTGATGCCGGGCACGCCGCGCAGGCAGGCGCACAAATGTTCGCGACGGCGGCGGTTCTCGTCCCGTGTCCGTTCGGCAAAGTCCGAGGTGTCCGCCAGAACGGCCTGTGCGGCGGCCAGGGCGAAGGCGTTGACGCTCCAGGCGGGCAGCCGTCCGCGCCATCGCCGTGCCCGTTCCGCCCGCGTGACCAAGTAGCCCAGGCGCACGCCGGGCACGGCATGGAACTTGGTCAGGGAGCGCAGCAGCACGGCATTGTCCGGCAGCTGCGGGATGAGGGAAGAAACGTCGTCGGGGCCCGCATAGGCGGCAAAGGCTTCGTCGATGATCCAGAGCAGGTCGGGGCGGGCCTCCAGCAGACGGCGGCAGGCAGCGGGCGGCAGAAAAGAGCCGGAAGGATTGCCCGGATTGGCCAGCCAGACGGCAGCCCGGGCCGGGACGTCCGCCAGCAGGGAGAGCAGCCGCCGGAGCATGGCCTCGTCACTGTCCCCGTCACGGCGCACGCCGCCGTCCAGATGGCGTACCTCCAGCCCGGCCAGGCCGCAGGCCAGGGCGTATTCGCTGAAGGCCGGTTCGATCACGGCAGCGCAGGGGATGCCCTCCTCCTTGAGGACACGGGCCAGCAGGTGGATGAGTTCATTGCTGCCGTTGCCGAATACGAAACAGTCCGCGGGCAGGCCGTAGACGCGGGCGGCGGCCTCCGTGGCCTCTTCCGCATGGGGGGAAGGATAGGCCGAGATCTGGTCCAGGGCGCGGCACAGGGCCAGACGCAGGAATTCCGGCGCGCCTTCGGGACGGACGTTGACGCTGAAATCCAGCAGGCTGTCAGGGGCGCGCCCGGCCAGTGCGGCCATGCGCAGCCGGTCGCCGCCGTGTGCCTCAGGCTTCATGGGGATCCTCCTCAAGGGTCGGTGAGGGCATGGCCTTGCCGTGAAGGGCAAGGACGGAAAGAATGCGGGCCGCGCAGTGTTCCGGGCTGGTGCGGCTGGTATCCACACGCAGCTCACCGGGCAGGGGCGTGTGGATGTCCCGCGCCTGCCGGGCGGCATGGGGCCAGTCCGGCGCGCGGTCGGTACGGCTTTTTTCCCGGCGCTCCAGTTCGGCCAGCTCGCAGCAGACCTGTACGGGCAGGACGGGGATGCCCCGCAGGCGCTGCCACAGGTCGGCTATCCAGTCCGGGCGCTCACCCAGCACATGGTCCACGATGACCCATGCCCCGGCGTGCGCGGCCTCGGCCGTGGCCGCGTGCAGGATGGCGGTCAGGGGCAGGCCCGTGGCGGCCAGCCCCTGCAGCAGGGCCCCCGGACGGCCGGGGCAGGCCCGCAGCAGGTCGTCCATGGACAGGATGATGCTGTGACGGCCGTGGTCGGCCAGCAGCTTTTCCTGCAGGGCGCGGGCCAGGGTGCTCTTGCCCGCGCTGGAGGGGCCGTTGAGCAGGATGACCTGTCCGGCGGTCCTGGGGGGGGGCGGAGCGGCAGGGGCCGCCTCCGCCTCCGTCTTCCCGTCAGCGGCCGCATCGGCCAGGCCGCCCCAGTAAAGATGCACATAGCCCGCCCGCACATTGCCGTGATGCACCCCTTCGGGGCGGGTGCCCGTACGGTCCGTGACGTCATAGAGGGGGGCGTAAGGCCGGTGCGGCTCGATGTGCGACCAGTGGAACTCGTGGCCCCGGCAGGTCTCCAGGGGCAGGCCCAGGGGCGCGCCCCCCGTGAAGCGGACATCGCGGTAGCCCAGCGAGCGCAGGCCCCGCCCCATGCGGGCCGTGGCCTCCAGCACGCCGCACATGGGCCAGACACGGCGCTCGCCGTCCAGACCGTGACCTTCGGCGGCGGCCTCCAGACCGGAACACAGATACATGTAGCCGCCGCACTCGGCGTAGATCTCGCCGCCAGCGGCAGCGAAATTCCTGATGGCGGTGCGCATGGCCGTATTGGCGGACAGCCGGGCGGCAAAGGCCTCCGGGTAGCCGCCGCCCAGATACAGGGCATCCGCCTGCGGCGGCAGGGCCGCATCCCGCAGGGGCGAGAAGGGGACCAGTTCCCAGCCGCGGGCGCGCAGGGCGTCCTCGTTGGCGCGGTAATAAAAGCAAAAGGCCTCGTCCCGGGCCACAGCCAGGCGCCGGTGCCGTTGCCCGGGGGCGGGCAGGGGGGGGGCTGAAGGCCGGGGCCGGCGCGTCAGGGCCAGCAGGCGGTCCAGATCCATATGGTTTTCAGCCAGTTCCGCCAGGCGGTCCGTCCACGCCGTATCGCAATGGCTTTCAGCGGCGGGCAGCAGGCCCAGCTGCCGTTCGGGGATACGGCAGGCCTCGTGGCGGGGCAGGGCGCCCAGCAGGGGCGGCAGCCCGGCCTTTTCCAGCGCCTGACGCAGAATATCCGCATGGCGCGGGCTGCCGGCATTGTTGGCGATGACGCCCGCCAGCCGGACGCCATGACGTGCGGCCTGTTGCCGGAACCCTTCCACCAGCGCCGTCAGGGAGGCGGCCATGCCCCGCACGCTGACCACCAGCAGCACGGGCAGATGCAGCACACGGGCGCAATCCAGCGTGCTGCCGGAAAGATCGTCCGGGGAGCGGCCGTCCAGCAGGCCCATGACGCCCTCGCAGACAGCGGCATCGGCTCCCCGCACGGCGGCCCGCCACTGGGCGCGCACACCGGCCTCGCCCATCATCCAGGTATCCAGATTGCAGGCCGGGCGGCCGGTGGCCAGGGCATGGAAGGTGGGGTCGATGTAATCCGGCCCGCATTTGCAGCCCTGCACGGCAAGGCCCCGGCGGGCAAGGGCCCGCATCAGGGCCACGGCCACGGCGGTCTTGCCCTCGCCGGAACGGGGAGCGGCCAGACAAAAGGCGTGGAAGTCCCGCATCAGCGACCGTCCGCGGCGGACGCGGGCGCGTCCTTGTCCAGATATTTTTCCGCATAGCCGCGGGCCTCGAACAGTGCGCCCTGATCCGTGACCGTGCGTGCGCTGCCGATGAGCACCAGCGTGGACATGTCCACGTCATCGGCGGGCAGGTCGGCCAGACGGCCGATCCAGCGCGTCTCTTCCGGGCGGCCGGCATGGCGCACGAAGGCGCAGAGGATGTCGCCACCACGCGCTTCGCGGAAGATCTCCAGGGCCTCGGCCAGCAGCCGGCGGCGCTTGCGCCCGGCAGGATTGTAAAGGGTCACGGGCAGGGCCGACTGCGCCACGGCCCGCAGGTTGCGGCGCACCTCGTCAGCGGGCACCAGCAGGTCGGAAAGGCTGACCAGCGAAAAACCGTTCTGCAGGGGGGCCCCCAGCGCGGCGGCGGCCGTGCTGGCCGCCGTGATGCCGGGCAGCACCCGGATGGGCAGGGCGCTGAAGGCCTGCTCGCGGGCGCGCAGCTCGAACAGCAGCCCGGCCATGGCCAGGATGCCCGGGTCACCGGAGCAGACCATGCAGACCGTGGCCCCGGCAGCGGCAGCGGCCAGGGCGTCGCGGCAGCGTTCCACCTCGCCCTTCATGCCGGTCTCGATGAGCCGTTTGCCGCGGATGCGGTCGCGGATGAAATCCACATATCTGCTGTATCCGGCCACGGTGTCGCAGCGGCGCAGGGCCGCGTCCACTTCGGGCGTGAGCTGGGCGGGATCGCCGGAGCCCAGGCCTACCACCAGCACCTCGCCGCACCGGGGCGAAGGGGCTGCTGGCGCCGTGGCAGCTGCCGGAGAGGCCGCATCAGGCGTGCCGCTTGCATGCTCCGCTTCCGCCGGGCCGGTGATGGCCAGCCCGCCGGTGATGCGGGCCACACGCCGGGTCAGCCGGTCCCCGGCATGATGCGGGCCGTCCAGCAGGCAGACGGCATGGCGGCCGCTCTCGGCGCAGCAGATGACGACAGCGTCCCCGGCGGCGGCAGGCAGCAGGGGCAGGACCTGCCGGGGCGTGCCCAGGATGATGTGCGCATCGAAGCGGGGCAGGGCTCCGGCCAGGGCAGCGGCCATGCCGGCCACAGGCTGGGGGGCGGGCTGCCGGTCATCGGCCGGGCAGGAGGCGAAGATCACGGGAGCGGGGGCGCCGCCCTGGGGCAGCGCGGCGGCCAGCGTGCGCGCCTGGGCCAGTCCCGCCGGGCTGGCGGCGTACAGGGCGCAGGTGCCGTGGAAGGCCTCGTCGGGCAGGTTGTTGCGGTAGCCGTGGGAAAAAGCGCCGTCGTACAGGCGCGAGACGGCTTTCGGGGCGGCCAGGGCCCGGCCCACCAGGATAAGGGCCTGCCGCCGGAAGCCCGCCTCGTCCACCTTGCGGGCCAGATCGGCCACCGTGCCGCGCACGACCTGCTCGTCAGGCCAGGAGGCACGATAGACGGCCGCGGCGGGCGTATCCGGCGCAAGACCGCCCGCATCCTGCAATTCCGCCATCAGACCGGCCACCTTGCCCGTGCTGAGGAAAAAGACCAGCGTGGCCTCTGTGCGGGCAAAGGCGGCGGCCTGCTCGCCCGCGGGCATGGGCGTGCGGCCGGGCGTACGGGTCAGGACCACGCTCTGGGCCGTTTCCGGGCCGGTCAGCTCGCAGCCCAGGGCGGCGGCCGCGGCGAACACGCTGCTCACGCCGGGGGTGATGCGGACGGTGATGCCCCGCTCGGCCAGTGCCCGGATCTGCTCGTCGATGGCGCCGTAGAGGGCGGGATCGCCGGTGTGCAGGCGCACCACGCGCTTGCCCGCCAGCGCGGCCTCGCTCATGACGGCCACCTGTTCCGCCAGATCCATGGAGGCGCTGTCCCGGCAAAGGCAGTCCGGGCGGCAGTGGCGCAGCAGGGCCGGGGCCACCAGCGACCCGGCATGGACCACCAGATCGGCTTGCTGCAGAGCCCGCAGGCCGCGCACGGTGATGAGGTCTTCCGCACCGGGACCGGCGCCGACGATTTCCACAATGGGCATGTTCATGGGCAAACTCACAGGGAGGGGTAAGGACCCCGGCCGCCGGGCGGTCAGGGCCTGTCGATGAAATAGCGCAGGCCGATATCCGGGGCCTGTCCGTCAGGAGACATGTCCTGCGGGCTGTCGTCCGTGCCGTCGTCCGGGGGCGGCAGGGGGGCCGCCATCGTGCCGGGAGCGCGCAGCAGGCGTTCCTCGAACAGGAAGGTGCCGTCAAAATCGAAGACCAGCAGGAGCAGGGAGGCAACGCCGGGAGCCCGGCGGGAAAAATGTTCCAGGGCCGCCCGGGCCAGCCCGTGCAGCACAGGCCGGCGCCCGGCTTCGGGGATGGAGAGCAGGGCCTCGCGCACGGAGGCGCTGTGGCGCAGGGCCTCGTGCAGGGCGGTCTCTCCGGGCAGGCAGGCCCGTACCTGCCGGCGCAGCAGGGCCATGTCCTGTTCCACCTGGTGGGCGTGGGTATTGGCGAAGCCCGCGGCATATTTGCAGAGCTTGCCCGCCATGCAGGCCACGACCACCTCCTGCATCCGGTGGCGGGCGGCGATGCCCAGACTGTCGGCGATGAAGTCCCCGATGCAGACGAAGGCGCTTTCCGGCCAGCGGGGCAGCTGGCGCCGGGCCCCCGCCTGGGTGCGCCCGCCGGTGCAGAAGACCATCCCGCGGCCGCCGCTGCGCTGCCGGGCCCGGACGCACAGGCGCACGGTCTCCACATAGGCGGCGTGGCTGTAGGGCCGCACCAGCCCCGTACTGCCCAGGATGGAGATGCCGCCTTCCACGCCCAGCCGGGGATTGAGGGTATGGCGGGCCAGTGCCGCGCCGTTCTCCACGCCCAGTTCCAGCAGCCAGCAGCCGCCAGCCAGGCCCGCGCGGGCCAGGTTTTCGGCCAGCAGGCGCCGGGGACCGCCGGTAACGGCCCATTTGCCGGGCGGGCAGTCCAGCCCTTGCCGGGTACAGATGCCGATACCTTCCACGGCGCGCAGGATGAGCACGGCCGCCCCCACGTCAAGGCGATGGTCCTCCGGCCGGGCATCAGCGGGCGCGCAGGCGGCAAGCCGGGCAAAGAGCACCGCGCCGTGCGTGCAGTCGGGATCGTCGCCGCCGTCCTTGACCATCTCGGCCATGTGGCCCGGAGCGGGCGGACGCAGGGGCAGGAGGCGTTCCCTGCCGTCGCCGAACAGCACGGGCACCACGGCCGGTGGCGTGCCCGTCCGCAGGGACTGCCAGCAGGCCACGGCCAGCGCGGCCGCGCAGGCGCCGGTGGAATAGCCCCAGCGCAGGGACGAATGCTTTGTGCGGCCCATGACGGTCTAGGCGCTCTCCATGACGGCGTGCAGGGTGGTGACGGCCAGGGCGCTGCCGCCGCGACGGCCTTCCAGCACGATCTGGGGCACAGGGCAGCGGGCCAGGAGCTCTTTGGATTCCACCACGTTGACGAAGCCCACGGGCATGCCCACCACCAGGGCCGGGCGGACGCCTTCTTCGAGGATATAGCGGGCGATGCGGGCCAGGGCCAGCGGCGCGTTGCCGATGAGCACGATGCCGCCGTCCAGCAGGGGGCGGGCTTTTTCGGCGCTGCACAGGGCGCGGGTATGCCCTTCGGCGCGGGCCCGTTCCACCACATCGGGATCCGTGATGTAGCAATGCAGGTCTTCAGGGCCGTAGCCCGGATGGAGCGTGCGCAGCCTGGGCAGGGACAGGCCGGAGCGCAGCATCCGGGAATCGCAGAAGATGGGGGCCTTGCGGCGCAGGGCGGCCAGTCCGGCAGCCACCGGATCATGACGGAAGACAAGGGTATCCGCAATGTGCATGTCCGCCGTGGTGTGGATAAGGCGGCGTGCCACGCGCCAGTGCGGGGCGGACAGGGTACGGTGCAGGTCGCATTCGGCCTCGATGCGGCGGAAGCTCTCCTGCTCGATCTCTGCGGGGCTCATGTTCCAGCGAATCGTTTTCATGGGGGCATCCTGCTGAACAGCAGTCAGAAAGGTCGGGCAACACGTGACCAGAATGCAGAAAATCGGCGTGCTGCGCAAGAGGGGGGGGAGGATGCCTTCCGCCATAGGCCGGAGACGCTTGCGGAGGGGCATCTTGCCTGGCGCAAACACGCGGGGGAACGCAGGGCCGTATAAAGAGCCGTGACGCCGCAGCGGGTACGGCGTCACGGAAAAAACGGGACATGCCTGGGACAGGCCTACAGCGAGGCGCCGAAGCGGAACGCCTGGTCCAGAACAGGCTGCCCGGCCACGGCACCGGCTTCGAACACGCCCCCGGCCAGGACCTGCCCGCGCTCCTTCCAGCCGAGGAAGCCCAGGAGCGCGTGGTAATAGTCCAGCACGGGCTTCCAGTTGTCCGCGCTGTCACCCTCGGCCGCCATGACGAGCGCGCACTCTTTGTGCGGATTGGCATAGCCGGGGAAGCATTCGGCCACGGCGAAAAGGCGGTCGAAGGCCGTTTTCAGCTGGCCGGAAAACCCCCAGTAGTACATGGGCGATGCCAGAACGACGAGGTCGGCCTCCCGGTAGACGGGATAGATGAGCCCCATGTCGTCCTTCTGCACGCAGGGGCTTGCGGGGTCCTTGCCGCCCTTCACACAGCCCAGACAGCCGTGGATGTCCAGCTTGTGCAGGTCGAAGCGGGTCACCTGATGGCCCGCGCTCCGGGCCCCGGCGCTGAAAGCATCGCACAGCATGGCCGTATTGCCCTTGCTGCGGGGACTGCCGTTGAGGATGAGGATCTTCTTGCTCATGATGGTTCCTCCTGTGCCGTCATACGCGGCACGGTGATCGTGCTGGAGGCCGGGTGCTGCGCGCATCCTGCCGGGACAGGCCGGACCGTGTCTCCTGCAGCCTTCCCGGGGCGGTGTCGTCGCCAGGGGGCTGCGGGGGAAGGGCCGGTCTGTTTCCTCTTCTTCAGGCGGATGGACGGTCTTTGACCGTGTCCGCATGGATATTTTTGTAATAATTGTTAAGAAAATGTCAACACCTTGGTGACGCCGTATGCGCGCGGATGGCGCGTCAGGAAAACGCATGAAGCGCAAAGGAGGGCGGACAGCGCGGGAGCGCAGGGGGGAGGGAGCGGCCTAGCCGGCCTGCGGGAGGCGCGGGGGCAGCATGCGGACGGCGTGGGCCGCGATGGCTTTGAGCTCGGACTGGAAGAGCCCGTCCCGGGCCTGCAGGGACAGGCCTTCGAGCAGGGTGTTCAGCGCACCGGCCAGGGCCGGGACATCGGTATCCGGGGGGATCTGCCTGTCCTGTATGGCCCGGCGGAGCCTTTGGGCGAACATCTGCTTGGTGGCCAGCCGGAGCTGGCGGACGGTCTCGATGATCTCTTTTTCGTCCGCCGCGATGTTGACGGCCGCCAGGACCACCATGCAGCCGCAGGGCGTTTCCGGCGAAAGCAGTATCTGCGCGGCTTCCTGGAAAAAATCCCCGACCGCCGCATAGATGTCGGGGGCGGCCAGAAAGCGCCGGGCCGGGGCATCCCAGTAGGTCTGCTCGTAATGGCGCAGGGCCTCCAGGAAGAGCGTGGCCTTGTTGCCGAAGGTGGCGTACAGGCTGGGCGGATTGATCTTCATGGCCTTGCACAGGGATGCCACCGAGGCCGGGGCGTAGCCCTGCCGCCAGAAGACCTCCAGCGCCCGGTGAAGGGCCAGATCGCGGTCGAAGGCGCGCGGGCGGCCTTTGCCGCGTGCTGCGGCATCAGGGGGACGGTTCGTCGGCATGGGCATTCCTTTGCTTGGTAGTCTGTGATGATGTGTAGGCCAGGGGGCAAAAAATTTCAAATGCTCTTTCCGAACACGGCAAGGGATGGGGAGAAAATATTTTTTAGTTTATACTAAATAAATATGCCATAAAGCTTGTTGACGGCAGGTGGATGCCCCCGGCCCCGCGGCGCATGCCGTCTAGGGCAGCAGGCATTCCCGTGCATCGGGCTGCCGGCGGCAGCGTTGCAGGTTGGCGCGCACCGCCTGTTCCGAGCGGTTGGCGTAGCAATAGACGCAGAAGTGGGGGCAGCTGTCGTACGCGCCGATGTCCTTGCTGGGGATGCAGCCGCAGGCCGTGCGCTGGCCCGCATCCCTGGGAGCGGTGGCGGCCGCCTCCCTGCCGGGCAGCAGGGAGAGCTGCCGGCGGGGCGTGAGCTCCGTCTGCACCAGCGCATCCTGCGGGCACAGGCGGCGGATGAGGACATCGTCGATACATTTGTTTTTGTGGATGCCCAGGGCACCCAGGTCGATGCCTTCGGCGCAGGTGGCCAGCTCCAGCCGGTGCGGCCAGCCGGTGTTCAGGGCCGCGATGCCCCGGGCCAGCTCCCGCATCTCGTCCGTCGTGGGCGCGCGGCAGGCCGGATCGAGCCTGCGCAGGGCAGCGGCGGTCTTGCGGTACATGTCCACGAAGCTGAAGACGAGTTTTTCCGTATAGGGGGAAAGCTCCCGCCCCAGCCGGTCGATACGTTCCAGCAGGGAACCCGTGCTCAGACGGCCGCCCACGATGAGGGGATCGCAACGCCAGATGACCCGCTGCGGGCCGATGGTGTCCGCCAGCCGCTTGAACGTCTCCAGACGACGGCACAAGGAGGGCAGGCCGGGCTCCAGCCCCTCGGCCTCATAGGCGTTGAGGGTGTACTGGAAGTAGAATTGCCGCCCTGTGGCCGCGATCTCCGCCAGATGCGGCAGGAAGGGCGCGGGGTGCTTGCTCCAGAAGACGAAGACACGCGTGCGGGCAAAGGAGATGAGGCTCTCCTGCCGGCTGTTGAAGGGATTGCGCTTACGGCAAAAGCCCGCCCGCAGCCGGGCCATGAACCATTCCCCGTGGAAGGCGGGGATGTCCGTGGCGCGGCTGGCGGAGACGACGAGGGGAGAGTGGGTGGGGAAGGGGAGCGGCCTGTGTGCGGAGGCAGGCGACTCTCCTGCCTTGACGTTCCATGACGCATGGTGAGCGTTGCAGGGGCTTTTGTGAAATGACAGAAAAATCACCTCCCATCAAAGGCATTTTTCCTTCTCCCGCCTTTTTTCCAGCGCCTCCTGCCAGATGCTTTCCTTGAGCAGGGTACGGATGAAGGCCAGGGTATCCGGGTTGCGGATCAGGTCAAGGAAGGCTGCGCTGTGCATGGCTGTCTCTCCGGCGCCCGCCATGAAGGCCGTGTCGTAGACCATATCCCAGGTGGCGCGGTTGTCCTTGTCGGCAAGGCCCACGATGCGCGCATCGCTGGCAAGCACATGCTTTTGCAGGGCCCGGAAATTCTCCACCTGGTCCCCGGCGGTGAACTGCGTGCCGAAGCGCTGGTTTATCTTTTCCACGATGCTGGAGAGGCTGTCGAATTCCTTTTGGGCCGGGGCGCCGGCATCGCCCTTGATGGCGGCATAGCCTTTTTCCGACGGCGTGAGGGGGATGCCGGTCTCTCCGGTCTTGACCAGTTTGTAATATTCCAGGTCTATCTGCCCGTCGAGGTTGACCAGGCCGTCGTTTTCGGCGGGCAGGGCGGCGGCCAGCTGTTTGGCGAAGAGGGAGTAGATGTGCATATCCTCGTCGAACATGCGGCAGATCTGGGTGATGAAGTTGTACAGGCGCACAAAGCGGAACAGGCCGGTACGGAAGGCGCGGCGGTCTTCCTCTTCCAGCGCGGCCACCCGGGCCAGCACCGGGGCCAGCGTGGCGGTGGCCCCGGCCAGGGTGCTCTGGCCATCTTTGGCGCGGGGATCGCGCAGGGCCTTGCCGAAGGCCTCCACCTGTTCCGGGCCGTAGACGTGGAAATCATCCAGGCGGTGGCGGATGTCGTAGACCAGGTTGGGGTCGGTCTCCTCTTCCAGCAGGGTGGCCTCGTAGAAGGGGGCGAAGGACTTTTGCATGTCCTCGGCGCTGTTCACGAAGTCCAGCACGAAGGTATCTTCCTTGCCGGGGGCGGTGCGGTTGAGGCGCGAGAGGGTCTGCACGGCCTTGACGCCGCTGAGCTGCTTGTCCACGAACATGGTGTGGAGCAGGGGCTCGTCGAAACCGGTCTGGTATTTCTCGGCCACGATGAGGATGTTGAACTCCCCGGCAAAATGTTCCGGCAGCTCTTTTTCGGATATCCTGAAGCCGTGGGTCTCCTGGTTGAGGCCCTCTTCCGTATAGGTCACAGCCACGCCGTCCACCGTGTCGCGGACTTCGCCGGAAAAGGCCACCAGGGCCCGCACGCCGTTGATGCGGCCCTCGCGGATCTGGCGGGTGAACTCCCGCATGTAGCGCACGGCATGCAGGCGCGAGGGCGTGACCAGCATGGCCTTGGCCCTGCCGCCCATCTTGCGGGCCGTGACCGTGCGGAAGTGGTCCAGCATGACGGCCGTTTTCTGGGCGATGTTGTGCGGGTGCAGGCTTTCGAAGCGCATGGCGGCGCGGGCCGCGGCCGAGGAGTTGTAGCGCGGGTCCCCGGCACCTTTTTGCAGCAGTTTGAAATAGGCGTGATAGGTGGTGTAGTTGCGCAGCACGTCGAGGATGAAGCGTTCTTCGATGGCCTGACGCATGGAGTAGATGTGGAAGGCACGGAAGCGGCCGTCAGGCATCCGGCGGCCGAAAAGCTGCAGGGTCTTGTCCTTGGGCGTGGCCGTGAAGGCGAAGAAGGAAAGGTTGTGGTGCCGCCCCTGGGCGGCCAGCTCCTGCCAGAGGGCATCGTCCTTTTTGTCCTGCCCGGCCTCGGCCTCGTCTTCCAGGGCGGCGTATTCGGCCAGGGCGGCGTCGGTATCGGCCAGCGCCGTCTTGAGGGTGAGGGCGGCCCGGCCCGTCTGGGAGGAGTGGGCCTCGTCCACGATAACGGCAAAATTGCGCTGCCCGTGGCGCACCTCGCGGAAGATGACCGGGAATTTTTGCAGGGTGGTGACGATGATGGCCGCGCCCTCGTTGATGGCATCGCGCAACTGGGCGGAATCCTTGCTGATGGCGCGGACAAGGCCGTCCGTCTGCTCGAACTGGAGGATGGTGTCCCGCAGCTGCCTGTCCAGCACGCGGCGATCCGTGACCACGATGACGGACTGGAATATCTTGGCCTCCTGCGCGTCATGCAGGCCGCTGAGGCGGTGGGCCAGCCAGGCGATGGAATTGGATTTGCCGCTGCCCGCGCTGTGCTGGATCAGGTACTGCTGCCCCGGGCCGTGAGCGCGGATGTCGTCCAGCAGCTTGTGCAGCACGTCCCACTGGTGATAGCGCGGGAAGATGAGGCGTTCCCTGACCGAGACCTTGCCGGTGACGGGATCTTTTTTTTCGGTCTTTTCCAGATGCAGGAACTTGTGTAGGAGCTCCAGCAGGGCATCCCGGCACAGCACCCGCTGCCACAGGTAGGCCGTGGGGTAGCCGCCGTCCGGGGCCGGAGGGTTGCCCGCGCCGCCCACTTCGCCCGCGCCGTTGCTGCCCTGGTCGAAGGGCAGGAAAAAGGTCTTTTGCCGCTCCAGGCGGGTGGTCATTTTGACGTGGAAGGGGTCCACGGCAAAGCAGGTGAGCACGCGGCGCTTGAAGCTGAAAAACAGGTCGTCCGGCGAGCGGTCCTGCCGGAACTGGCGCACGGCATCCTCCACGGTCTGGCCGGTGAACGGGTTTTTCAGCTCCAGGCAGATGACGGGGATGCCGTTGAGCAGCAGGGCCACGTCCACGCTGTTCTCGTGGGCCGGACTGTAGCGCAGCTGGCGCGTGCAGTGCAGGATATTGCTTTGGTAGCGCCGCACGCTTTCGGGGTTGAGGCCGGTCTCCGGCTTCCAGAAGACCACGCGGAAGCGCGTGCCCAGCACGGAAAAGCCGTGGCGCAGCACGTCCAGCAGGGAGCGGCGGCGCACCTCCTCGCAAAAGCGGTCCACAAAGCTCTGTTCCGCCTTGCCGGGGTTCTTGAACTGGTGCATCTTCCAGGCTTTGGGCTGGCTGGTACGCACAAAGTCCAGCAGGGTCTGCACGTCCAGGGCCCGCGTGCGGTCAAAGCGCGCCGGGTCGCCCGGCCGGTAGCCGCCGTGGGTGCAGAGCCAGGCGCAGATATCGTCCTCGAAGTTGCGTTCCTTCATCTGTTCCAGCATGAGGGCACCTCCCGCTTGCCGGTGACGCATTCAAAGATCAGGCTTTTTTTGTACTCCGCCAGCTTGTCCAGCAGGGCCTGCTTTTCCTCCAGCAGGGCGTCGATGCGCGCGCACTTTTTGTCGAGGTAGGCGGCGATGCGCTCCTGCTCGGGGAGGGGGGGGCATACCACAGGAATTTTTGAGAGGTTTGACTGAGTAAGTTTTGGTTGCGTTGAACCAGTGATGTAGTTTGTAAGGTCAACGCATTCCAACTGATATGCCATATAATACAAATTATTTGTATTGTAGGGTTTTAGTATGTGGGCATGATTGTTTACCCAATATTTACCTTTTGCAATATATACAAGTGGAAGATTCCTGAGAGCCAAATTAGCGCCATCTTCACCTATAAGAATGAGAGTTTCGTCAAAAATAAAATCGTCTATTTTATCAATGATTCCAGAAGCTCCATAGTAGTCATAGGCCGCATCTGAACAGGTGCGGTTTTCTGCACTGATAGGCTTGCGTCTACCGTCAAGGTTTTCAAATTCCCATCGGACACTACTAAGTGTCCACCCCACCGGAATCTGACCAATCCACGGCACGCCGCTGTCCTTGAGGGGCACGTCCGGGTCCAGGCCTTTGGTGACGGCCTCGGTGATGCAGGAGAGCTTGTAGGCGCGCAGTTTTTCCATGCTCTGGCGGGTCAGCTCCAGGCACTGGTCGATATGGGCGCACTTGGCATCAAGGTAATCGGCGATGCGCTGTTGTTCGGGGAGGGGAGGAATCAAAACAGGAATTTTTTTAAATTCTGTAATGTCCAAGTCCCATTGATTTGGTCTTATACCTCCAGATATGCGTCGATATTCTGGAAGATAAGTTGATGAGCGCAGAAGGTAATGTAAAAATTTTTTTTCTATTATATCTGAAGTTAATTTAAAAACATAATAGGCAGGACTTACGATTCCTTGGTACCACGAGATTGCAAGTGACCCCTGCCAGGCTTTCATTTTATTGATAACTAAATCGCCTACTTCAACAAATTTATAATTTGTTGTATTTTCAGATGTTCTATTAAAATTATCATCTCGAGATGATTTTATAATAACGCCAAAATCTCTATATAGAGAAAGAACTTCTTCTTGTGGATGGTTCTGAATACTCTTAGGGAAGGCGATGTTTTTTATCTTCCTAACTTCCCACCCTTCGGGAATCTCGCCGATCCATTCTATGCCGCTGTCTTTCATCTGTCGCATGGTGTGTCCTTGTAAAGCGCGCTGGGGGAGGGGCGGGGGTGCGGGGGAGGGGGACCCCCTTTCGCGCGAGCAGAGGGGGTCCCCCTCCCCCGCGCATCTTCCCGCCTTTCCCTTTCCCTTTTCCTGTTCCTAGTCCTCGAACAGGGCGGCCAGGCTTTCGCCCAGGCGCAGCTCCAGCTCGTGGAGTTCCACAGCCAGCTCGGCGGCAGGGCGGGGCGGCGTGTATTCATAAAAATAGCGGGTGAAGGGGATCTCGTAGCCGACCTTGCTCTTGCTCTCGTCGATCCAGGCATCGGGGGCAAAGGGCAGCACCTCGCGGGCAAAGTAGGCCTGAATGTCCTCCTTGAGCGGCACGTTCTCGGTATCGCGGCGGGAGGCGTCGGCCTTGGGCCTGCCGGGTTTGCGACCCCGCTTTTTGGGGGCATCGGCGGGAGCGGCCGGGGCGTCCTCCGTGCCGGAGGCGGGCAGGGCGGGGCGCTCCACGGTGATTTTGGTGTAGCCGAAGTCGGCCACGTCAAAGATCCTGCTCAGGGGGCTTTCGGCAAAGTCGCCATACAGGCGGCAGATCTCGGCGATGGCGTCCTGGGGGATGTCGTTGCGCTTGTTGCCCAGGGCCTTGCGGCGCTTTTCGTACAGGCCGGAAGCATTGATGAGCTGCACCTTGCCGCGCCGGGCCTGGGGCTTGTTCTTGCAGAGCAGCCAGATATAGGTGGCGATGCCGGTGTTATAAAAGATGTCGTTGGGCAGGGCGATGATGGCGTCGAGGTAGTCGTTTTCGAGGATGGAGCGGCGTATCTCGGAGGGGCCGCTGCCCGCATCGCCGGTGAAGAGGGGCGAGCCGTTCTGGATGATGGCCGCGCGGCCTTCGGGCTTGAGGCGCGCCACGGCCGTCTGGAGGAAGAGCATCTGACTGTCCGAGATGCTGGGCAGGCCGGCGCCAAAGCGGCCTTCGGGCCGGGCGGCCTCGCGTTCCACAGCGGCTTTTTCGTTTTTCCATTCGCGGCCGAAAGGCGGGTTGGACAGCACATAGTCAAAGGTCTGGCCCGGGAACCGGTCGTTGGAGAGGGTGTTGCCCAGCTTGATGTAGTCGGCATCCTGCCCCTTGATGAGCATATCCGCCTTGCAGATGGCGAAGGTCTCGTCATTGATCTCCTGTCCGCACAGCAGCAGGCTCGCCGCGCTGTTGCAACGGTGGATGTGCTCCTCGGCCACGGAGAGCATGCCGCCCGTGCCGCAGGCCGGGTCATAGATGGTCGTGGTGGCGCCCGTGCCGGCCAGGGTGGCGTTGTCGTGGGTGAGCAGCAGGTTGACCATCAGCTCGATGACCTCGCGCGGGGTGTAGTGCTGCCCGGCGTCCTCGTTGTGCGCTTCGGAAAAGCGGCGGATGAGTTCTTCGAAGATGTAGCCCATCTCCAGATTGGAGACGCGGGAGGGGTGCAGGTCGGCCTTGCTGGTGGTGAATTCCTTGAGCACCATGTAGAGCACGTTCTTCTCGGCCATGGTGGTCAGGTGCGGCCCAAAAGGTTTGAAGCGCTCCAGTATCTGGCGCACGTTGGGGGAAAAGGCGTTGCAGTAGGCCCGGAAGTTGGGCTCCAGATCATCAGGGGCGTCCAGCAGCCGCGTGAAGGTAAAGGGGCTGGTGTTGTAGAACTTGTGCCCCGCGGCATTGCACAGCATGGTTTCTTCCAGCGGGGTGCCCGCAAAGGTCTGCGCCGCCTGCAGCACCATTTCCTTGGTGGGCTCCAGCACGCTGTCGAAACGGCGGATGACGGTGAGGGGCAGGATGACTTCACCATACTGGTGCGGTTTGAACACGCCGGTGAGCTTGTCGGCTATGGCCCAGATAAGGTTGGCTTTTTCGGCAACGGTGGCGGCAAGGGACATGAAAGGCAACTCCGGTAAGAGTGGGATACAGGTTATTCGATGACCGGAGTATAAAGGCTGCACAGGAGCGTGGCAAGGGAAGCGGAGATGCGGTGCAAAAGGCAGATACGGAACAAGGCACCTGCATCACTGCACGTGCCTTGTTGTTTTGCCTCTTCAAAAGGGGATGCCTGCGGCGGCGCCAGCGGCGTTGCGCGGACCTGATGCCGGCTTTCGCCTTTAGGCCGCTCCCGCTCCCCAACGGAGGCCGGAGGGGAGCTTCCGGGGCAGCCAGCAGGCTGGGGCGAGATCCGCTCCCGGGCCGGGCGGGAGCCCCCGGGCAGCCCCGGGGGCCGGTACGGGGCCTGAGACCATGCCCCCGGGCGGCAGCGCCCCGGGGCCGGCCCCTCCCCGTGTCACGGGAACTAGAACTCCACCCGCACGCCTGCGCTCACGCTCCAGGGGGTGGAGGCCTTGCGGCCGTCTTCGCGTTCGAATTCGGCATAGATCCGGGCATTGCTTGCGAATTGCAGGTCAAAGCCCGCGCCGTAATAGCCGCGCGTGCCGCGCACGTCATTGGTGAACCTGATGCCGTTGACCGTGACTTTCTGGTCGCTCATGAACTCGTGGTTGACACCGGCCTTGAGGTAGGGCTGGAAGTAGCGGTTGTCGTCCAGCTCCCACTTTTTGCCCACCACCAGACCGGCGCGGCCGGTAAGGGCGCAGGCATCGTCCTGATCCACGTCCATGCCGTTGCTGGTGGTGAAATCCATGCCCTTTATCCAGTACCAGGAAAGCTGCAGCTGCGGCTCGATGAACAGGCCGTTATCAAAACGGAACATGCGTCCCACTTCCTGGCTGATGCCCCCCGCATAGGTATGGTAGGAGCCGTGGACAGGCGTGCCGTCCAGCATGCGGGTCCTGAGGCTCTGGTCGTACCAGTCCCAGCTCAGCACGGTGTCCGCGTACCAGCCGTCGGCATGCTGCCAGGTGGCGTAGGCCGCGATGCCGTAGGAGCGATTTTCGCCGGAACCGCCATGCAGGCCGTCGATGCGCTGGTGGGCTTTGCTGATCTGGCCACGCAGGCCCAGCAGCCATTTGTTGTTTTCATCCTGCTCCAGAAGACGGTCGTAACCGAAGGACGTGCCGTAAAAATTCTGGCTGAAATCCGTGCCGCCCAGGCCGGAAAGGCGGTTCTCCTCGGTAAAGCCGCGTATCCACAGGCCGTCCGTGCCGTTACCGTAACGGATCTCCCCCAGGCGCTCGCGCAGATCGGAGAGCTGGCCCAGGTGCATGGCATAGGCCGAGGTCATGCCCGAAAGCCCCAGGGCCATCTCGCCTGTAGGGGAAAACCCTTCCGTCCGGGCAAGGTACCATTCCCTGCCGTCGTTCCGTTCGCTCGTTTCCAGGGCATAGCTATGGATCCCTATGTCGATCATCTCCCGCCCGTTGACGTTTTTTCCGCCTTTCAGCGCAAAGGCGCTTGCGGGGGCGCCCACGCGCTGTTCCGTCCTGGCCAGATAGCTTTTGGTCTGCACCGCGACGGGTTCCGCTCCGCTTGCTTTCACATGCAGGCCATAGGTGCCGGACAGGGAGTCGCTCACCAGGACACTGTCGGAAACATCCGTATCCATATCCGTCCGCAGATAAAAGCTCCCGGTCCCGGAAAGATGGCTGATCTTCAGTTCGGCGGGCGCGTCCGTCTGGGACAGCACGCGCCGCTCCGCCGCAAAGCCGGTCCCGGCGTCCCACTGCCCCTGCCTGCTGCCCACATAGACGCGGGAGCCGTCCAGGGCGAGCTTCGTCAGATTGCCGGCGTACCGGCCGTCGTTTTCCTTTGTGAGCTGGTTGGAGGAGACCACTTCCCATCCGGCATTTTTGCCGAAAGACAGCTCAAGATCACCAAGGCTGCGTGCCCAGCCCCGCAGGTTGCCGCCATCCTGGATGGTTGCGCGCACGGTGGCGCTGCCGGTCGCCGCCTCTATATCGCCTTCCATGGTCGAGGCCCTGTCCACCGTGATGGTGTTCGGCGTGTCCCCCTTCACATACAGCGAGTAGACTTTTTGACCAGGGGCCGCGGCTGTGGCCGTGATGGCGGTCGTGCCCTTCAGGCTGATATCGCCCGACGTGTTGTAGACCGCTATGGCGGTATAGCCAGACGAGCGCGCCGTGATGACGCCATTCGTCAGTTCGATCGAAGACGCCTGGCCAGTGCCGGCTTCCCCCCCGGCACGGAGGCCGTAGGCCTTCTTGCCTTCCACGCTTACCCGCGTCGTGGTCCCGGCATCGCCATAGGTGATCCTGCTGGCGGGAAAGGCGTCCATGCCGCTGGAAGTGCCCGCTGAAACGACGGTGATGTCCCCTCCTGTCTTGGTGATGCTGCCGCCTTCGGCGTAGAGCCCTATGGCCCCGTTCCCTTTGCTGACCGCGGTCACGGACCCGCCGCGCATCGTGACGGACGAATCACCTATCGACAGGATGCCGCCAATGGCCGAGCCGGCCTTGGCAGACAGGACCTCCAGGCTGACATCGCCGGTGGCCGTGAAGTTCGTCTGGGTGGCCCGTATGCCGTATGCCGGCCTGTCGACAGCCTCGCTCAGGATGGTTCCTCCGGCCATGCGCATGTCGGTATTCTCAAGCTGGATGCCGGAGGACCATCCGCCTTGCGCACGGATATCAAGGGTACCGGCGGTGATGCCGTGCCTGCCGCTGGTCGCGCTGGTGACGATACCGACGGCAGACCCTGCAAACGTGCCCTCGGGATCTATGGTGGTCACCCGGATGGTGCCGTTCTTCATCGTCAGGGTCGATGCGGTGAACAGATGGATACCGGCAGCCCCGGATTTTTCAGGGGCACTGTTGCGCTCATGTACGGATATGTCAGCGTCGTTCATCGTTAACGTGCTATTTCCCTCGCCATATATCCCACTCACTTTTCTGGAAAAAACATTTCCGTTATGCGTTGCGGAAACTTTTACTGTTACTTTGTCACTCGTCATGCTGAGAGTGCTCCTGCCTAAAGCCTGGGCCCCGAAAGTCTTGGGCTCTGCAGTGTGTTGATGTGATTCCGATGAGGATATGATGGAATTGACGCCAAGGACCGCCGAACTGTTATTGTTGCTCACAGCACCAACGCATTCACCAAGTCAGTTTTTTGATTGTGATGATGCCGTAATAGTACCTTCGTTGACAGATACAGAACTGCTTTTATCGCTAAGTATACCATAGCTGATGGATTTTCCATTTTCCGTGATGGCTTTTGATGAAATATCAAGCGAATCCAGCGTCAGTCGGTTTCCTGCAGAACCTTGCACGAATACTCCCAAGGCACGGGCGCTTTGTTTTCCTATGGCCGTCGCCTCGGCACGCGTTACTGTATCAGGAACCGTGTATGTCGCCGCCGTATCAACTTTGATAGCGGAAGCAACGGCATTTTCCGACTGGTCTGTCGCGGAAATTGTCGTACCGGATGATGCCGGATCGGCCGCGTTATAGCCGGTGGTATTGCTGAACGCCTCTCCACTTGCTGCTCCCATGACCAGGATGGACGCAACAGCCAATGAACCGAACGTGTTCATGAGGTGGCATTTTTTCAAAACGGATCGATACCTGTTCAACAAATTCCCCATTGCTCTTTTTGTCATTCCTACTCCTCCTTTATCTTGGGTCCTTTTCATTCCCACCGTGGGAAATTGGGAACAAAAAAGGGGACATGGGGCAGCTGTACCCCCCATGCCATTGGGATCATTATTTCTTACAGGGAAAGTAGGTTATGGGGAATATAAGAAAATAATAAGGTTTTTTGCGTATCCTCAGCTGCATCCCCCGGACATGGCGGGAAGATCCGCCCGGCACCGGGCCGATGCATGCCCGGGCCCTTGCCAAAAGCCTGTCCGGCACACAGCGCACAGCGCGGGAACCGCCGGACCGGCAGGGCGGGAGGGGGCCTCTGCGCGGCTCTGGGGCTATGGTATGAGGCAGGACGCGCTTACCCGCGTAGCACGTTTTTCACGCTAAAGCGGCCAGCAAGGGCATTCTGCCGCTGGTCTGCGGCTGGGACGGAGGGCGCGCCTGTGTACGCCGGGCCCTGATGATCTTCATGCGGGACGGCTGTTGTGCTGGGGCAGGAAGCCCGACAGAGAGCAGCGGGAGGAAAAACGGCAGGCAGTGCATGACTATGTGCTGACGCTTCTGGAGCAGGGAAAAATCCGTACGCGGGAGGACATCATTCAGGCTCTGGAGGAAGCCGGTCTGAAAATCGGCCGCATGGGAAAAAACTATCTCACTGTCCATGATCCGGAGAGCGGCGACAAGCTCCGCTTCAAGGGAGGTATCTATGCAGAACAGTGCATCCTCACTGGCCGAGAAACTGTGGGCCAGGACCGAGAAAGAAAGGCAGGCGACAGAAGCCCTGTTTCAGGAGAACTTTCACGCCTTGCAGCAGCATTTACAAGCGTCATCGAAAAACGCGCTGGCTACAACCGAAAACGCTATCCTCGAAAGCCTTGCACAGCTGGAGCAGACCATCAGCTCCCGCTGACGGACTATGGGGACGGTATTCAGCCGTCCCTGTCGGCTGGCCCTGCTGTGGAGTTGCGCAATCCTGATTGTGTCGATGCTGACCATCTGGGGCCTGCTGATACTGTCACAGTACCGAATCAAGGCTCTGGAGCAGGAGATTTCCGACCTGAGTGCCCGGCGGGAACAGCTGGAAGCGCAAAATGCCCCGCTCTGGAATAGTTTCAAGGGGCTGGAGCCGTATCAGGCCGAAGGCAGAACCTATCTTCTGACACCAGCGGGACAGCAGATCGTCAATGCGGGCAAGGTAGGCCAGCGGGACGCCTGGGAAGTAGTGCGGAGGTGACGCATGACCGAAATGGAAAGGGTGCTGAAAGAAAGTCTGCTGGCCTTGGAAGGAGAACTTGCCGCGAAGCTGCACCAGCAGGGAACATGGCTTTCCGGCCAGCAGACCCGCATGGAGGATCAGGGGCGTCAGATTCAGGCATTGCGCCGGGAGGTCCTCCAGCTACGGGAGGGGCAGCAGGCATTGATGCGGCACTTGCAACGCTTGAGCGCCGTACACGAGAGCTTGTTGCCTGCGCTGACGCGCTTGAACAGCGCTCTGAACGACAAATAGTAACGCCCCGCCCGCGATATCATATGCGCCGGCGCTGACAGGCGATCTAGGGAGGCCGTTCCTTGAAAGGGCCTTCCCGGAGCAAAAAGCGTTTTGCTCTTGTCCGGGAAAAATCTTTTCTGCTGACAACGTACAGAGAAAAAATGACAATATGAGGCTATTATGGTACAGACGACACTCAATGTCCGTATGGATGCGGAACTCAAGCAGCAGTTTGACGCCATATGCACCTAATTCGGCATGACGCCTTCCACGGCCGTCAATATCTTTGTCCGTACTATCGTGCGCGAACGCCGCATTTCCTTTGAGATCGCCGCCCCGCGCGATCCTTTTTATGGGGAAACGAATATGCGTCGCCTGCGCGCGGCTGTTGCCGAACTGAACAGCGGCAGGGGACAGGAACATGAACTGATAGAGGAACCCTGCGACAATGCGTAAAATATGGGCGGAAGGCGCTCCAATTCTTGGCGTTGCCGCAACGGTGCTGAGGATCTTCCGTTTGGGTTTGCGCCTTCTTCCGTGACAATATTCGTATATACTTTGTATTGACATGCGACGGATTTTGGCGTTCCCTGAATACGGGAGGAAATCATCATGAGCGTAGCGACCGAAGTCATCAATGTGCGCATTCCCGCAGAGCAGAAGGCCATTATTGATAACGCCGCCCAGTTGCTGGGCAAGTCACGCACGGCCTTTATTCTGGAGCTGGCCGTGCGACATGCTGAGGAAATTCTGGCGGAAAAGACGCATTTCCAACTTTCCCCGGAACAGTGGGATGCCTTCACGGCGCTTTTGGATGCCCCGGTACAAGCCAATCCCGCCCTGGCTCGTTTATTGAATACCCCTGCGCCGTGGGACAAGTAACATGCCCATTGCCGCGCCTTGCCATCTGGAAGAACGCCACAACTGTGAACCGTTTTGCTGTGGTGAGTCCGTGCTGGATACCTGGCTCAAAATCCGTGCCCGTAGGAATGAAGCCAGCGGAGCCAGCCGCACCTATGTCATCACGCGCAACAATGACGTGGTGGGCTACTACTCGCTGGCTGTTGGGAGCGTCAGCCACGCAATCGTGCCGGGCGGGATTCGTCGCAATATGCCCGATCCCATTCCTGTCATGCTGCTGGCCCGTCTTGCCGTGGATAAATCTCTTCAAGGACAGGGCATAGGCCGCGCTCTGTTGCGGGACGCCATTTTACGCACGGAACAGGCCGCGCATATTGCGGGCATACGCGCCATTCTGGTTCATGCCCTGCATGAACGCGCAAGGCTCTTTTATGTGAACTGCGGTTTTACGCCTTCGCCAATCAATGAACTGACGCTGATGCTGCCGTTAACTGTTGTACGGGCAATTTCTGAAAGGAAATGATAGAGACGTGCGATATATTTCAATATCATCTTTGTTAACCTCTTGATATATATTTTTATGACAATAACTAATCTCAAATTTGTTGAATCCAGGAGATATACATGAATCACATTTTACTATCTGAAAAGGAAATATCTGAGAGTGTTACAAATTTGCTCGAAGCAGCTCGAGTATCTGCTAATGAGGAACAATTCAAGATTAGGGCGGAAGGAATCCTCGAGCAACTATGCAAAAGTCGAAATATATTTTGGAATTCATATTCCTATGAATACAGTCTGAATTCTGGTCGTAGACGTGTCGATGCGATTCATGGATCAACTATCATCGAATACGAACCGCCACGCTCTTTTAATGGAATAGAGAATGCCCAACTTCGGCATGCACGTAAACAAGTTGAAGAGTATGCAATACTTTTAGCAGAAGAAGAAGGTCGAAATTTAGGTAAGTATTCTCTTGTTGCGTGGGATGGGGATACAATAACATTTGGTTATGCAAATAATAAAACTTTTATTTGGGAGAATGCGCGTTCCTTTGATGGCAATTGTTTGAACAGACTGCTAGCTCTTATTGCCGATGGAGGACGTCCATTAGTCAGTCCGATGCTGTTGAAGCAGCTTATTGGACCGGAGACAGAAGTCGGACAACGACTTCTTCCGGCGCTATTCTCTGCTGTATGCAAAGCTTATGACTCCAGCTCAACAACCCGAACAAAGCTTATTTATACTGAGTGGGTTCGTCTGTTTGGACAGGTTGATGGAACGGAGACTGATCGCCTTACCCAATACCTAGAAGATATAAGTCAGCTCCATGGAATTGAATACTATAAAAATCCACAGGCATATGTTTTTGCACTTAATACCTATATCGCGATTGTAGCTAAAACCTGTGCTGTTTATGCTCTTACGTCCCGTTCTGATGTAGTCCCAGCTATAACAAATGCAAAATCTTTTCTCTCTACCATTGAAGATAGTGGATATTTCAAACTTTTTGGTATTGAAAATATGCTAGGTACCGATTTTTTTTCATGGTATCTTGGTGATGACGTCAAAAATCTAAATATTCCTCTTGGAATTTTGCTTGATCGCTTACTGACAATCGATTTTGATATCACTCAGAAAAACCCAGAGTCAGTTCGAGATCTGTTCAAAGGGTTATATATGGGGTTTACGCCAGCTCCAATGCGGCATGCTTTGGGTGAATATTATACGCCGGATTGGTTGGCGTCCCATGTAATGGATGTTGCCGCGTGGAGACCTGAACAATCTTTACTGGATCCCACATGTGGTTCAGGAACATTCATACTGGAAGGACTTCGACGTCGACTTGAAGTGGCATCTCCCAACGCCTCTGCACGTGACTTATTAGAGGGCCTATACGGGTTTGATCTTAATCCTCTGGCTGTACTCACGACAAAAGCCTCTATTGTGGTATTTCTTTCTGAACGATTTGACATGTCAGATCCTGTATTACTACCTATATTTCTCGCAGATGCGATCAATACTGCAGATCCCGTCGACGATATATTTAGACACTCTATCCTAACAGAAAAAGGTGAGCGAACATTTTCTATTCCTGTTGCTTTGGCAAAGGCAGTAGACTTTTTTTATGTTATGGACCACCTGAGAAGTTGTATAGATTCCGGATTAGAAATCAATGATATCATGTTGTCATTGTGCTCAATATCTTGCACAGTCAAATTATTAGAAAAGAAACATATTGATATCCTCAAACAAACTATTCAAACTCTCATTGAATTGCATCGAAATCATTGGAACGGTATCTGGTGTCTGATTTTATTTGATCGAATAGAAGCTGGCTGCGTCAAAAATGTAGACCTAGTTGCAGGAAATCCTCCCTGGGTTAAATGGAGCCATTTACCACGACCATACGCTGAATTTATAAAACCAATTTGTGATCGTATGAATATATTCAGTGATGATACTTGGGTTGGTGGTATCCAATCTGACGTTTCAACTGTTGTCACATATCATGCGCTAGAGCGTTTCGTAAAACGGGGTGGTGGACTTGCTTTTCTTATTACTGGAACAGTATTTAAGAATGAATCTAGTCAGGGATTCCGACGCTGGAAACTCTATACAGAGCAAGGTGAAGAATCAATGGCCGTGGAAATTGTAGAAGATTATGCTTTACTCCGGCCATTTGAAGGCGTTGCCAACTGGCCTATGTTGCTTATTATTCGTCGTAACGACAAATGCACAGAGTATCCAGTTAACTACAGAAAATATTTAAAGAAAAAATGTAAAAATACTGCTCCTGAACTGTCTTCTTATGAAGACCTCTTCGCCATGCCAGTTCCTGGAACTGATGCGGGCCCTTGGTTGGTTGGAACAGATTCAGACATGGCAGTATGGCCTAATTTGTTTAATACGGGTTGTGAATCCTACAGATCTAGAAAAGGAGTTACTACTGATGCCAATGGTATTTTTTTTGTAGACGCACAAACAACGTCTACGAACCTAGTACTTATCAGAAACGATCCTCGTAATGGTCGCCACCGGAATATCGTCGCAAGAAGTGTCCTTGTGGAAAGAGATGACGTATTTCCTCTCCTTAGAGGCAGAGATGTTCAACGTTTCGTTGCAAAGCCCAAGATTGGCCAATGTATCATAGTTCCACAACGAGGTATGTTTGGTGACGAAGCTTTACCATCGACAAGGCCGCTTTTGTTTAAATACCTTTGTCTATTCCGTGAAATCCTAGAACATCGCTCAAGCTATAGACGATTTCAGAAGGGAAAGCCGTTTTGGTCTGTTTGGTCAACAGGAGAATACACATTTTCTCCATACAAAGTTGTTTGGAAAGAAATGTCTGGCCCTACTTTTGTTGCAGCCTATGTTGGTTCAAGCCAATTCGGTGCTGAAACAAAAGTTGTCATCCCTGACCATAAAGTCTACTTTGTTCCAATGGAAACAGAAAATGAAGCAGCCTATCTTACAGCTTTTTTGAATTCTCGCATTATCGCGCATGCTATCAGTGCTTATGCCTCTAATCTGAGCTTGGGTACTAGTGTCACAGATTATATTAATATACCTAAATTTGACAGCACTAATACTGAAATGGTTCGACTTGCAACGATGGCAAAACTCTTCAAAAATGGAATTGTTCCAACGCCATTAGAGGAAGATGAACTTGATACATTAGTTATTTCTCTCCTTCAGCTATAGCCAGAAGGCATATTTCGAAAGGTTGTTCACCTCACAACAATCGAGCGAGGAAAAGGGGGAACCGCCATAAGAATGCCAAGTGCGTCCAGAGTCGAGAGGGAATGGTTCTGCTGTTGGACAGCATACCACCGCTGTTGTCGCAGCTGGATTTGGTGTAATCCTGCGTACTGTTAGTGTGTTTCAACTTTGAAAAAGATGAAACGCTTGGCGACGGCACAGCGCTGCCCGGCCAAAAGTGAGCGGAAAAACCGCGCTTTTTCCGCGAAGCGACAGGCTGTATGGTTGAAAACGCTCTAGAAAATGGGGAGAGAAGCTGACGGAAAAGACATATGGAAATATTTTTCCCTGCGGCAGAAACGCTTAACCGGAGATGCAATAGCGGCCCGGCTGGGAATATCTGCATGTTTGCACTAATGATGCTTCGCGTGTGGCCTGAACAGCGATCCACCCGGACAAGACGGCGGAATCTGCTGTGGAATTCCTCTGGCATGTCGCTGACTGATATACGGCGCGGGGCATGAAGGTCGAGCGTATCCTTACGGATAATGGGGCCTGCTACAAATCCCGCAAATTTCGTGAAGCATGCCGGGAGGTCGGTATCCGGTACAAAAGAACCCGGCCATACCGGCCACAGACCTATGGCAAGGCCGAACGATTTATCCAGGTGACATTGAAAAGAGGGGCATTGAAACGTATCCCCACACATGGAAACGAACAGCCTACTTGCCGGTATGGACGCATCATTACAATTTTGTGCGTCCCCATTCGGCTCTTTGGAGAAAACCTCCAGCTTCATGCCTAAGCGGAGGGTGAATAACGTTTTGAAACTCTACAAGCGCTATTTTCCGCAGAGTTCGAGCTGAGTAGCGGTGCTGCCGTCTCGCGTTTTTTCTTTTTCAATGGCAAAAGCCCTAGTAAATATTTTTGTGTGAAGCTATTAGGGAATGGAAAACGGGATGTATTTCAAACTCACATTTTTGAAGTTCATCCAAGTTTGTCATAGTAATAAAATTATTCTTATCTTCGAATGTAATATGGTTAAATCCACGTCTGGCTGATGTATCTACAATACGTGCATTCATAATGTTTGCTATATATAAAACTGACAAAATTGCTATTGCGGATTCCATCCTTCCCGGTTGTAATGTTTGGCCATTCACGGATATAGACATAGTTGAGGGCATTTTTTTTAAAATATCCGTGATTTCTTTGTAGCTATACCTTGTTTTCTTGAACCTAAGAGTAATGTCTTCAATTTTATCACATATTCCACAGAATTCATCTCTTGCGTTCGCCAATCGGCTTTCACCAAATTTGGCTAAGCATCGTGTTGCAATATCACTATTGATGATATCTGATTTACCTCTTGCTTCACGGATAAGCATTTCAACAAGTTGAACTAAATCTCTAGGGCGATTTCTGGATTGCTTACAAAGCCATGTCGGCCACGCTCGTTGCTCTGCCTTAATTCCAGGTAAGGAAATCTCTGCTCCACTGAAAAAATTACAGAGCGCATTATTAATCCCGTATGTTAGTAATCTGCTAGCTAAAGATAATCGTTTATTAAGAATATTATATATATCATTATCATCACAAACTAAATTAACTATACAATTAATCTTGTCAGATTTATCTGTTCCAATTCTTAAATTTTTTATAGTAAGCCAAATATCATCTCTAATTGAAACTATACATTTTATATTGGAAATTTTTGTTGCCAAGTCGAAGGATGCAGAAATAATAGCCCAGCAATCTTCAAATTTAGCTTGACCTAAAGCAGACGTAAAATTGCGTGCGTTATCTATATCGTCTATGAATACATAAATTTGTTGATCTTTCTCAGAAATATATTTGGTGATATCCTCTGCTAGCACTTCAGTTGCATCCGTCGAGTGAAAAAATTCATCGCTTATTTTTGAAATTCCTGTGACAATTTTTTGGTATGCATCAATGGGAATATGTCGTAACGCTTTGAGAGCTTTTTCAGCCATAGAAGGAATGTAGGAATCTGAATTTCTATAGGCTTCAATTAAGTTGTTATATTCCAAGCCGTGTAAGCCTTCATCTGATATTGCTTCACCGATTTTTACTGAAATAGCTCTTATCAGATATTCGTAGGCAGCTTTGCTCTTAGCTGCAATAGAAGTTCCTGAAGATATTTTTTCCATATCAAAATCTTCAGGTCTAATTTTTAAAGTTAAAATATTTTTTGATATGGCACTTGAACAAAATTCATCAATAAAAAAAGTTTTTCCTATTCCTTTTTGAGATTTCAAAAGAATAAAAGAACTTTGCAACTCAGAGTAAAAATTTTTTATTGCAGGGGTCTTAATGAATACTTCATTACGTATTTTTTGCTCTCTTTCAGCCGAGCCCTCAAAAAAGTACTTATGCAGAGCTTCTAAGTTTTCCATCGCGACACCCATCTTTATAGGTTAACTGTTCAATTGAATACATGGATTTCAGAAAATCACAAATCTGTGGGACATCTGGTGGGGCAAATTTGCCCCACAACGAAAAAGCCCTCACGATTTCTCGTAAGAGCTTGATTTCCTTGGCGTCCCCAAGGGGATTTGAACCCCTGTCGACGGCGTGAAAGGCCGTTGTCCTGGGCCGGCTAGACGATGGGGACGCGCTATGAAGTTGTGATGGCTGGGCTGCAAGGACTCGAACCTTGATTAGCGGAGCCAGAATCCGCCGTCCTGCCAATTGAACGACAGCCCATCGCGAAAATGGAACCTACGCAAAACAGGCCATCTTGTCAAACAAAAAAATGAAAAAAATTGGATGATCTTGATATTTGGCAAAAAAGCAAGGTATTTTGGCCTGTTAAAATGGCATTGCCGTCTGGTTGATAGAAAGAAGGCCGTCCTGGGGACGGCCTTGGAGAGGGCAGGGGATGCCGCCGGAGCGGCCCTATTTCCAGTAGATTTTGACCAGGTTGGTACCGCGCGGGGTGGCCGTGGAGCCCTTGAGCTGGCCGGCGGTGATGACGGCGCATTCATTGGGCAGGAAGTCCGGGCTGTTGTGGATGAAGTTCTCTGCGCGGCTCAGGTGGCTGGGGTCGCTGGCCGGGTCGGCGACGAACACGGGGTGCACGCCCCAGACGAAGTTCAGGGCCTTGATGGTCACCGGGTCGGGGGTCAGGGCGTAAATGTCCTGGGGAGGACGGCGGCAGGAGACCTGGCGGGCCGACGCGCCGCTGAGGCTGTGGGAGACGATGGCCTTGGCATGGGCCTTTTCGGCCAGCAGGCAGGCGGAGTAGGCCAGAAATTCGGGGATGCCCTTGTTGGCGGCCGGTTCCTCCAGCTTGCGGTCATCGACCAGCAGCTTTTCGGCCTCGTCGGTGATCTTGCGCATGTACTGCACGGTCTCCACCGGGAAGTTGCCCATGGCGGTCTCTTCGGAAAGCATCACGCAGTCGGCGCCGTCCAGCACGGCGTTGGCCACGTCCGTGGTCTCGGCGCGGGTGGGCGCGGGGCTGTTGACCATGGAGAGCAGCATCTGCGTGGCCACGATGACCGGCTTGGAGATGGCGTTGCAGGCGCGGATGATGCGCTTCTGCAGGGCGGGCAGCAGGGGCAGGGGGCATTCCACGCCCAGGTCGCCGCGTGCCACCATGATGACATCGGTCTCTTTCAGGATCTCGTCCAGGTTGTCCACGGCGCTCTGGCGCTCCAGCTTGACCACCACAGGCACGCGGCGGCCCGAAGCGGCGATGAGCTGTTTTGCCTCGCGCACATCGTCAGCCGTCTGCACATAGGATATGGCCACGGCGTCCACGCCCAGGGCCAGGCCGTCGCTCAGGTCCTTCTTGTCCTTCTCGGTCAGGGCGCGCACCTTGGTGGCCTTGCCGGGCAGGGCCAGGCCCTTGCGCGAGGTCACAAGGCCGCTGTTGTTGGCCTCCAGCAGCACCAGGCCGTCGGGACGGTTCTGCTGCACGGTGAACTGCAGGCCGCCGTCGGCCAGCACCATGCGGTCGCCGGCCTCCAGGGTCTCCAGGATCTCGGGGTGGTCGAAAGGCAGGAAGGGCAGCTCGTCCGTGCGCTGGCCGGAAAGGCCCAGCAGCAGCTGCATGCCCTTGGTGACCTGGATGGTCTTTTCCTGCACGACGCCCAGACGGATCTTGGGGCCGGACAGGTCCTGCATGATGGTGATGGGCTTGTCCAGCTCCTTTTCCACGTCACGGATGTCATTGATGATACGGACGAAATCCTCGGCCGAACCGTGGGAGAAGTTCAGGCGGAAGACGCTGACGCCGGCTTCGACGAGCTGACGCAGCTTTTCCTTGGAGTTGGAAGCCGGGCCGATGGTGGCGACGATCTTGGTTCTCATAGGGTGTTCCTTGGATCATGCCCGTGCGGGGACACGGACTTTCTTTACAGCGCTGTATGTCCAGAAGAAACTATCCGGGCTTTCCAGCAGGTTGTCAAGCGCAAGGCGCCTTCAGCGCGTCCGCTGTCCCCGGGGGAGGCCCCGGACAGGGGGTTGAAATGATTCACAAATAAAATCACATGTCCGTCACCGTCCTGTCGCGCTCCCTTGACAGCGGGGGAAGGGGTGGGGCATAAGTGGGAAAACGTGGTAAATAGTGGGCGACAGGGGTAGGGCCGGTGGCAAATCTGTTTATCCAGAGCGCATATCGCAATCTCGACACCAAAGGCCGTCTGCTGCTGCCGCCAGAGTACAGGGATGCCCTGCTGGCCGCCGGAGACGGTTCCTTCTGGCTGACCATAGGCCTGTATGGAGGCCTCAAGGCCTACATGCCTGCGGACTGGGAAGCCATCGTCGAAAAGCTGAACAGCGTCCCTCTCCCTTCCATGAAGCTTTCCCACGTCAAAACGAAACTGCTCGGTCTTGCGCAGCGGATGGTCCCCGATGCGCAGGGCCGCATACGTATCCCGCAACCCCTGATGCGTGCGGCCGTCCTGGGAAAGGACGTGGTGCTGGTGGGGATGGCGGACAAGTTCGAGATCTGGGATCAGGCCCGTTTCGATGCCCTGCTGGTGGAGGACGTCAGCGATGAAGTGGCGGCCTGTCATCTTGATATAGCTCTTTAGAGGTAAGCATGACCATGCAGCAGCAGGGACAGGAACGAAATGCGGCCGATCTGCACATCCCTGTCCTGATGAAGGAAACCCTTGCGGCCCTGCAGCCCGTGCTGGATGCCGGAAGGGGTCGCCCCGTGCGCATCCTGGACGGCACGCTCGGCATGGCCGGGCACAGCTGCGCCATGTTGCGGGCCGCCCCCCGGGCGGAGCTCTGCGCCCTGGACAGGGACGAAGAAGCCCTGGAGCTGGCCCGGCACCGGCTGGAACCTTTTGGCGGGCGCGTCCACACCTACCATTGCCGCTACAGCCAGTTCGAGGAAGCCCTCGACGATCTGGGCTGGGACAGGGTCGATGCCGTGCTGCTGGACATCGGCGTTTCCTCCCTGCAGCTGGATGAGGCGGAGCGCGGTTTCAGCTTTTACGGGGACGGGCCCCTGGACATGCGCATGGACCAGCATTCCGGCGCCCCCTCGGCCTGGCACTGGGTCAATCGCGAGAACTTCGACCGTCTCAAGGAATGCATCGCCACTCTGGGCGAGGAGCCGCAGGCCGGGCGCATCGCCCGGGCCATCGTGGATGCCCGCCAGAAAAGCCCCATCGATACCACCGCCCAGCTGGCGGCCCTGGTGGAGAAGGCCTACCCGCCCGCCTGGCGCGCCAAGGCCCGCCGCCATCCCGCCACGCGCACCTTCCAGGCCCTGCGCATGGCCGTCAACGATGAGCTGGGCGAGCTGCGCCGCTTTCTCGATGCCATCCTGGGCCGCCTGTCCCTGGGCGGTCGTCTGGCGGTCATTTCCTTCCATTCCCTGGAGGACCGCATGGTCAAGCAGGCCATGCGCCACTGGGCCGAGGGCTGCCGCTGCCCCCGGCATGTGCCGGTGTGCGTGTGCCACCATGTGCCGGAAGTCGAGATCCTGTACAAAAAGCCCGTACAGGCCGACGAGGACGAGCTGGCCGTCAATCCGCGTGCCAGCAGTGCCAAACTGCGTGCCGTGGAGAAAATAGCCGAGGCCGTTTCATGAAGAAGCTGTCGGTCGGGCTGCCGTTCCGCGGACAGGGCAAAGTACAGACCAGGAGCTGGCTGCTCCTGCTGGCCGTGGGGCTGCTGGCCTGCATGACCATGTGCCTGATCCTGGTCTGGAGCAATATCGAGCGCATCGATACCACCTATTTCATCAATATCGCCCAGAACAAACTGCAGGAGCGCAAGGCCCTGCGCGCCAAGCTGGAAGTGGAGCGGGAGCGTCTTCTTTCCCCGTACGAGCTGCGCCGCAAGGCGGAGGAACTCGGCATGAAAGAGCCGAAGCCGGGGCAGGTCCGGCGTATGGAAGCGCACTAGCCGGCAAGCATCACAAGCGGGGGACGCATGTTCAAATTCTCATCCGATGCCGGAGACAGGAAACGTCGTCCGGGCCGTGCCGCATCACGCACCGTGCGCAGCGGCGGGGCCCGGCGTGTTTCTGTCGCGCCCAAGAACAGGGGCCTGAGCTGGGTCGACAGGGTGGACTGGGGCAAGGCCCGCATCACGGCTGTCGTGGCCATCTTCTGCGTCCTGTGGCTGGGGCTGTGGGGCCGGGCCTGGTACCTGCAGATGATCGAGGGCCCCCGCCTGGCCGACAAGGCCCGCCGCCAGCACATGGCCACGGAGCTGGTCACCGGCAAGCGCGGCATGATCATGGACCGCAACGGCCAGGTGCTGGCCCGCAGCGTGGAGGCCCGCTCCGTTTACGCCCGGCCGCAGGAGATCCAGGACTTCCTGACCATGGCCAATACCCTGGGGCCCATCCTCGGCATCGAGCCGCAAAAGCTCTATGACGAGCTTTCCAAGACCAAGCGCCGCTTCGTCTGGGTGCGCCGCAAGGTGGACGACTACACCGCCGAGGCCGTGCGCAAGGCGGGCCTGCCCGGCATCGGCCTTTCCAAGGAATACGACCGCGTCTATCCCTTCAAGCATCTGGCCGGGCAGCTGCTCGGTTTCGTGGGCGTGGACGATAAGGGCCTGGAAGGCCTGGAACGCTCGCTGGACGACCGGCTCGCAGGCACGCCCACCCGCATGGTGGTGCAGCGCGACGCCATGGGCCGCCGTTTTTACCTGCATGAAGAAGGCAAGGACGAGCTCCGGGGCGAAGACCTGATGCTGACCCTGGACGTGCAGCTGCAGTTCATCGCCGAAGAGGCCGTGGCCCGCGCCGCCCGGGACTTCGATGCCCGCTGGAGCGGGGCCCTGGTGGTGGACGTGCCCAGCGGCGACATCCTTGCCTGGGCGCAGTATCCCTTCTTCAATCCCAATACCTACCGCCAGTCCAGCCCCATGATCTACCGCAACCGGCTGGCCTCCGACGCCCTGGAGCCCGGCTCCACCTTCAAGCCCTTCGTCATGGCCTCGGCCCTGCAGGAGCGCAAGATCAACCGCAACACGGCCATCGACTGCGAGAACGGCAAGTGGGAGATTAAGAAGGTGACCATCCGTGACACCTCGCGGCAGGGCGTGCTGCCCGCGCACAAGGTGCTGCGCTATTCCTCCAACATCGGCATGGCCAAGATCGGTCTGGAGCTGGGCTCGCCCACGCTCTACAAATATCTGCGCGCCCTCGGTTTCGGCGAGAGCACCTGCGTGCCCGTGGCCGACAGCCGGGGCATCCTGCGCCAGCCCCGCTCCTGGAGCGAGGCCGACCTCATGTCCGCGTCCTTCGGGCAGAGCGTGTCCGTCACGGCCCTGCAGATGGCGCAGGGCTACTTGACCCTGCTCAACAACGGGGTCTACAAGCCCCTGCGTCTGCTGCGCGAGCAGGTCAACGTGGAGCAGCGCTACGAACGCATCTTTTCCGAACGTGTCTGCCGCGAGGTCATGGGCATGATGCGCGATGTGGTGGAAGAGAAGGACGGCACCGGCAAGCGGGCCCGCATCGAAGGCGTGGAGGTGGCCGGCAAGACCGGCACCGCCCAGAAAGCCGACCACAAGGCCGGCTCCTACGGCTCCAAGCGTCTGGCCTCCTTCGTGGGCTTTTTGCCTGCCGACGATCCCCGCTATCTGATCGTGGTGCTGGTGGACGAACCCACCAAGAACCAGTACGGGGGCGTGGTGGCCGCGCCGGTGTTTCGCGAGATCGCCTCGCGTGCCATCACCTACAGCGGCGCCATCGTTCCCGATGCGGTCAGGCAGGCGGAAAAGGACGACAAGCCGGACAAGGACAAGGGGCGTCAGCGTGGCCTCAAGCTTTCACGGCTGGATGTGCCCTTCCTGGCCAGGGAGGACGTCCAGACCAGCCGTCCGCCGTCCATGCAGCAGCCCGGCCATCTGGCCAAGGCTTCCAGCCGGGTCCCGGACGTCAAGGGCAAGACGGTGCGCAACGCCGTGGAACTGTTCGCCCGCGCCGGGGTCGTGCCGGAACTCAAGGGGACCGGCACGCGCGTGGTCAGGCAGAGCCCGCCGCCGGGCACGGCCTGGCCCAAGGAAGGGGAAAACGTCACTTACATTCTGTGGCTCTCGGAGAGGTAACCGTGAATCGCCAATTCGATCAATTGCTCGACAAGGTGCGCCGTGAGGGGGGGGAGATACGCTCCGACTCGCGTGAGGTCGGCAAAGGGGACATCTTTGTGGCTGTCCCCGGCGTCAACGCCGACGGCGCCCGTTTCATCCCGCCGGCCGTGGAGGCCGGTGCGTCCACCATCGTCTGCCTGCCCGGCAGGGCCGAGGCCGAAGCCGCCCGCGCCGCGGGCCGCACGGTGATCTGTCACGAGGATCCCCGCGAGGCCCTGTGGCGTCTGGCCGAGGCCCGCTGGCATACCGGCAGCCTGCCGCTGCGCGTGCTGGGGGTCACCGGCACCAACGGCAAGACCACCAGCGCCTATCTGCTGGAACATCTGTTCACGGCCACCGGGCACAAGGTGGGCGTGCTGGGCACGGTGAGCTACCGCTGGCCCGGCCATAGCGAGGCCGCGCCCCTGACCACGCCCGATCCTTTGCGCGTGCACGCCATGCTGGCGGCCATGGCACAGGCCGGTGTGGACATCGCCGTCATGGAGGTCTCCTCCCATGCCCTGGACCAGCAGCGCGTCTGCGGGGTGCCCTTTGCCGGGGCTTCCTTCAGCAACCTGACCCAGGACCATCTGGATTTCCACCAGGACATGGAAAGCTATTTCCGGGCCAAGTCCCGCCTGTTCCTGGAACTGCCCCGCGCCGACAAGGTCATGGCCATCAACGGCGATGACCCTTGGGGCCGCCGCCTGCTGGAGCTGTGCCCGCGCGCCCTGTCCTTCGGCCTGCACAGGGCGCTCCCGCAGCAGCGCCATCTGTGGGGCGAGCTGCTGTCCGCCGGGACGGACGGCTGCCATCTGCGGATGCATCTGGACGGCCAGCAATGGGAGCTGCGCTCGCCGCTGGTGGGAGCCTTCAATGCCTCCAACCTCCTTTCCGTGCAGGCCCTGGCCCTGGAGCTGGGCCTGATGCCGGACGATCTGCGCCATCTGGAAGATTTCCACGGCGTGTGCGGCCGTCTGGAGCGGGTGCCCAATGCCCGCAAGCTGCACGTCTTCGTGGATTACGCCCACACCCCCGACGCCCTGGTCAATGTCCTGAAAGCCCTGCGCGGCGCCGGTTTCAAGCGCATCGTCACGGTCTTCGGCTGCGGCGGCAACCGAGACCGCACCAAGCGCCCCATCATGGGCGAGGCAGTGGCCCGCTATTCCGACGTGGCCGTGCTGACATCGGACAATCCCCGTTTCGAGGACCCGGAAGCCATCCTCGAGGATGTGCTGCCCGGCCTGCGCGAAGCCAGGGAAGTCGTGGTGGAGGTGGACCGCCGCAAGGCCACGGCCAGGGCCGTGGAGATGCTCGGTCCCGATGACGCCCTGCTGATCGCCGGCAAGGGCCATGAGGACTATCAGATCATTCAGGGCACCAAACATCACTACAGTGATCAGGAAGTGGTGCGGGAGCTGCTGGGGTGCGCCTAGATCTTGCTGAAATCGTTCGTTGTCTGGGCTGTGCCCGGGATGTGAAGGTGGCCGACGGCAGCGTGACGGTCACTTCGGTCGTCACGGACAGCCGCGAGGCCGCGCCCGGCAGCCTGTTCGTCTGCATCGCCGGTGAGCGTGTGGACGGCCATGATTATGCCGCCCGTGCCGTGGAGCAGGGCGCTGTGGCCGTGCTGGCCGCCCGTCCGCTGGAAGGTCTGTCCGTGCCTGTCCTGACGGTCCAGGATACGGTGCGGGCCCTGGGCGCCGTGGCCGCCCTCTGGCGCGGCAAGTCCTCCGCCCGGGTGGTGGGCATCACCGGCTCCGCGGGCAAGACCACGGTCAAGGAACTGCTGGCCCATGTACTGTCGCGGCGCGGCAAGACCGCCTGCAATGCCCTCAACCTCAACAACCAGGTGGGCATGCCCCTGTGCATGCTCAAGACCGACGGGGACGAGGACTTCTGGGTCTTCGAGGCCGGTATCAGCCACGAGGGCGACATGGACGAGCTGGGCGCCATCCTCAAGCCTGATCTGGCCCTGATCCTCAATGTGGGCGCCGCCCATACCGAGGGCCTGGGCGAACGTGGCGTGGCCTGGCACAAGTCCCGCCTGCTGGCGCATCTGGCCCCTGAAGGGCAGGCCCTCGTGAGCGCCGACTATGATGACCTTGTCCGCGAGGCACGGGCCGTGTTCGGCGACGTGATCTTCTTCACGGCCAGCGGCCGCCCGCTTTCCTATCGTGCGGCCTATGCCGGGTGCAGCGATGGCGTGCACGGGCAGTACCGCCTGTGGCTGGACGGCCGTCCCTGCGACGTGACGGCGCCTTTCCGCGGCGATTACGGCACCGAGAACTGCATCGCCGTGGCGGCCGCCGCCCACATGCTGGGCCTGAGCGCCGAGGAGATCGCCGCCGGTTTTGCCGACGCGCAGCTGCCGCCGCAGCGTTTTGCCCGCAGCCGCCGGGGCAGCTGGGACATCGTGGACGATACGTACAACGCCAACCCGCTTTCCATGGCCCGCATGCTTGACGCCGCGGCGGAAAGCGCCCAGAAGCGGCCTTTCGTGGTGGTGCTGGGCGAGATGCGCGAACTGGGCAGCGTGGCGGACAGGGAGCATGAGCGTCTGGGCAGGCATCTGGCCCAGCTGCGCCCGGTGCTGGTCTTCTGGCGCGGCGGCCATGCCGATGCTGTTCGTGACGGGCTGGAGCACGGCCTGTATACGGGCAGGTTCCTGCCTGTGGAGTCCGGCGAAGGCTTCGTGCAGGCCCTGCGTGAACATCTTCCCGCCGATACGGGAGGGCAGGGGGGGCTCATGCTCTTCAAGGGGTCGCGCGGCAACCATCTGGAAGAATTGCTCGAAGCCCTGGAGCGGAGCGACTGGCTGCCCGGCAGCCGTACGGAGAGTCTGTAGATGCTGTACAACCTTCTGGTACCGTGGGCGTCCGAATGGACGGCGCTCAATGTTTTCCGGTACATCACCTTCCGTTCCATGGCCGCGTTCATCACGGCCCTGGTGCTCTCCATCCTGCTGGGGCCCCGGTTCATCGCCTGGCTGCGCCGCCTCAAATGCGGCCAGCATATCCTGCATGAGGTGACGGCCCATGCCTGCAAGGAAGGCACGCCCACCATGGGCGGCCTGCTGATGCTCTTCAGCCTCACGGTCAGCCTGCTGCTCTGGGCGGATCTGGGCAATTTCTACATCTGGCAGACCCTGCTGGTGTTCTGGGGCTTCGCGGCCGTGGGCTTCTGGGACGACATGACCAAACTGCGCCATGCCGAGAACCGCGGCATCAGCGGCCGGGCCAAACTGGCGGGCCAGCTGGTGGTGGCCGTGGTGGCCATGCTCTTCCTGGTCATGGACCCCGGCTATTCCAGCCAGCTGAGCATCCCCTTCATCAAGGACTGGGCCCCCGATCTGGGTCCCTTCTACCTGCCGTTCGGGGTCTTCGTGATGGTGGCCTCGTCCAATGCCGTCAACCTCACCGACGGTCTGGACGGCCTGGCCATCGGCCCCTGCATCGTGGCCGGTATCGTTTTCGCCATCTTCATCTATGTGACCGGCCATGCCCGCTTCGCCACATATCTGCTGCTGCCCTACATGCCGGGCGTCGGTGAGGTCACGGTGTTCTGTGCGGCCCTGGTGGGCGCGGGGCTGGGCTTTTTGTGGTTCAATGCCTATCCGGCCCAGGTCTTCATGGGCGATGTGGGCTCGCTGGCCCTGGGCGGTGTGCTCGGCTATCTGGCCCTGCTCTGCAAGCAGGAACTCATCCTGGCCGTGGTGGGCGGCCTGTTCGTGGCCGAGACCCTGTCGGTCATCATGCAGGTGAGCTATTTCCGCTGGACAGGCGGCAAGCGCCTGTTCCGCATGGCTCCCCTGCATCACCATTTTGAACTGAAGGGCGTCCCGGAATCGAAAATCATCATCCGGTTCTGGATCACGTCCATCCTGCTGGGTCTGGTGGCCCTGTCGGTGCTGAAACTGCGCTGATCCCGGAGGGCCCGGCCGTATGGCGGCCGGAGCCTGTTCGCCGTTTTCGTATCCTGTCCGCCGTGCCTGCCGTGCAGGGCGCGGCACTATATGAGCGAGGAATGTGACATGGCTCAGAATGAAGATCGTGGCCGGTGCATCAAGGCCGGTGAACTGGCTGTCGTGGTGGGCGCCGGGCGTTCCGGCAAGGCCGCGGCCCGTCTTCTGCTGCGGCAGGGCGCCCGGGTGCGCCTGCTGGAGAGCAATCCCCAGGCCCTGGACGAAGCGCAGGCCGCGGCCCTGCGCGCGGAAGGCATCGAGCTGGTGCTGGGGGAACAGGGACCGGAGCTCTTTGCCGGTGCCGGGCTGGTGGTGCCCAGCCCCGGCCTGCCCGTGGTGCGTCTGCGCGAGCTGATGGGCCCTCATGCCCATGCGGCCGGCACGGAGATCCTGGCCGAGATGGAACTGGCCTGGCGTGCGCTTGACGGTGAACCCATGCTGGCGGTGACCGGCACCAGCGGCAAGACCACCACGGTCAGCCTGGCGGCGGCCATGTTGCGGGAGCAGGGCCTGCGCGTCTTCCTGGGCGGCAATATCGGCACGCCCCTTTCGGAATATCTGCTCGCCGGCGAAAAAGCCGACGTGCTGGTGCTGGAGACCTCGAGCTTCCAGCTCCAGTGCTGTTCCACCTTCCATCCCCGTGTGGCCGTGGTGCTGAACATCTCGCCCAACCATCTGGATTACCACAAGGACATGGAAGAATACATCGAGGCCAAGTTCCGCCTGTTCCGCTGCCAGACGGAAGATGATCTGGCGGTGCTGGCGCCCGGTCTGGAAGAGGCCGCCGCCCGTTTCGGCCTCAGGGCCCGCAAGGTCTGGATCCGGCCCGAAGGCCGTTTCCCCGACTGCCCCCTGTTCGGGCAGCACAACCAGTTCAATGCCGAGGCCGCCTGGCAGGCCTGCCGTCCCTTCGGCGTGACGCTGGAGAATGCCGCGCGTGCCGTGGCCGCCTTCAAGCCCCTGCCCAACCGCCTGGAATCCGTGGCCCGCGTGCATGGCGTGCTCTATGTGAACGATTCCAAATGCACCACGGTGGCCGCCCTGAAGGTGGCGCTGGAAGCCATGGATCATCCCGTGCACCTGCTGTGCGGCGGCAAGTTCAAGGGCGGGGATCTGGACGGCATGAAGGAGCTGCTGCGCCGCAAGGTCCGAAGCGTGAGCCTGTACGGGGCCAGCCGCGAGATCTTCGAGGCGGCCTGGCAGGGCGTGGTACCCCTGAGCTGGCATGAGCGCATGGAAGACGCCGTCCTGGCCCTGCAGGGCCGGATGGCGGCAGGCGATGTGGTCCTGCTGGCACCGGCGACCTCCAGCTTTGACCAGTACCGCAACTATGTGGAACGCGGCAACGACTTCAAGCGCATCGTGGGAAGCCTGGCATGAAGAACATGTTCCTGAGCAGGAAGGAAAAGAAAAAGGAAGCGGCCGCTCCCCAGGGCGGGGGCATCTCCCGTGCCCTGGGCAGGGTGAGCTTCGAGGGCTTCGACTGGTGGCTGTTCACCCTGATGCTCATCATCCTGGCCATCGGCCTCATCATGGTGCTGTCGGCCAGCGGCATCGTGGCCGAGCAGGTCAACGGCGACAAGTACTACTTCTTCAAGCGGCAGCTGGTCTTTGCCTGCGGCGGGGGCGTCGTGCTCTGGGGCGCGGCCCTCATGCCCCGCAGCTGGCTTTACAGGCTGCAATATCCGGCCATCTTCCTGTCCCTGTTCCTGCTCCTGCTGACCCTGTCGCCCCTGACGCCGTCCATCAACGGCGCCAAGCGCTGGATCCCCCTGGGGCCCGTGAGCCTGCAGCCCATGGAGTTCGTCAAGATCTCCCTGGCCCTGTATCTGGCCTATTTCATGAGCTCCAAGCAGGCCCTGGTCAAGACCTTCAGCCGGGGCGTCATCCCGCCCTTTGCCGTGACGGGCCTGTTCTGCGGCCTGCTGCTGCTGCAGCCCGACTTCGGCAGCGCCGTGGTGGTGGCCAGCATACTGTTCTTCATGTGTCTGGCCGGGGGCACGCGCTTCATCTACCTGTTCTTCGCCATGATCCTGTCCTGCGCCGGCGCCATGGCCCTGGCCATCCTCGAACCCTATCGCCTGCGCCGCCTGCTGGCCTTCCTGGATCCGTTCGCCGATCCCACCAATACGGGCTACCATCTGGTGCAGTCCCTGCTGGCCATCGGTTCGGGCGGCTTTTTCGGCGTGGGCGTGGGCGCCAGCCGGCAGAAGATGTTCTATCTGCCCGAAGCCCACAACGACTTCATCATGGCCGTGCTGGCCGAGGAGCTGGGTTTCGTGGGCGTGACCGTGGTCATGCTGCTGTTCGGCCTGCTGTTCTGGCGCTGTTACCGCATCATCATGCGCCAGACCGAGCTGCGCGACCGCCTGACGGCCTTCGGCCTGACGGTCATCCTGGCCATGGGGGCCGTCATGAACCTGGCCGTGGTCATGGGGGTGGCCCCGCCCAAGGGCGTGCCCATGCCCCTGATGAGCTACGGCGGCAGTAACCTTATGGCCACCATGCTCTGTGTGGGCCTGCTCATGAATTTTTCGCGCACGGCCACGGGCAAGGAGGGGAGCATATGGAAAGAGTCCTCTTGACCACCGGCGGCACCGGCGGGCACATCTTCCCGGCACTGGCCGTGGCGGAAGCCCTGCGCCTGCGCCATCCCGGCGTGGAGCTGCTGTTCGTAGGCTCGCAGTACGGCCCGGAACAGCGTCTGGCCCGGGCGGCGGGCATCGACTTCATCGGCCTGCCCGTGCGCGGCTTCCTGGGGCGTGGCCTGCGGGCCTTTGCCGCGGCCGGGCGCATGGCCTGTGCCGTTTGCCGGGCCCGGGGCATCATCCGGCGTTTCCGGCCCCAGGTGGTGGCCGGTTTTGGCGGCTATGCCGCCTTCGCGCCCATGCTGGCGGCCCGTCTGGCCGGTGTGCCCACGGTGCTGCATGAACAGAACGCCATCGCCGGCATGAGTAACCGCATCCTGGGACGTCTTGCCCGGCGCATCTGCCTGTCCCTGCCGGGGACAGAGGGCTTCGACGCCTCCCGGACCGTGCTGACGGGCAACCCCGTGCGGGCCGCCGTGGTGGCTCTGGCCGGACGGCAGCATGATTTTTCCGGCAAGCGTCTGCTGGTCATGGGCGGCTCCCTGGGGGCCCATGCCCTGAACGTCCATGTGTGCCGTCATCTCGGCGCCTTGCGGGCCGCGGGCATCGAGGTGCGCCACCAGACAGGCGTGCGCGACGAGGCCGTGACCCGCGAGGCCTACGCGGCGGCGGGCTATGATCCGGCCTGTGTGAGTGCCTTCATTGATGACATGGCCTCGGCCTATGCCTGGGCGGATCTGGTGCTGTGCCGCGCCGGGGCCACCACCGTGGCCGAGCTCTGCGCCGCGGGCCTGCCCTCGGTGCTGGTGCCCTTCCCCTATGCGGTGCATGACCACCAGACGCGCAACGCCCAGGCCCTGGTGGCCGAAGGCGCGGCCCTGATGCTGCCCGAGGCCCGCATGGAGAGCGACGGCCTCATGGCGCAGGTGACGGACCTGCTGCAGGATGCGGACAGGCTGCGCGCCATGGCCGCGGCGGCCTCCGGCTGTGCCCGCGTCCACGCGGCGGAGCTGGTGGCCGCGGAGCTGGAGACCGTGTGCGCACGGTAGGTTCACGACAACATCTTCTTCCCGATAGAGAGAGACGACATATGGACAGCAAGATTCGGCAGATTCACATGGTGGGCATCGGCGGCGCCGGCATGAGCGGCATCGCCGAGGTCCTGCTCAACCTGGGCTATGACATCTCGGGCTCGGACATGAGCGATTCGGCCGTGGTCAAGCATCTGCGCAGTCTTGGGGCCCGCATCGCCGTGGGCCATGCGGCCGAGAACGTGGGCAACGTGCAGGTGCTGGTCAAATCCACGGCCATCCCCGAGGACAACCCCGAAGTGGTGGAAGCGCGCCGCCGCAATATCGCCATCATCCCCCGTGCCGAGATGCTGGCCGAGCTGATGCGCCTGCGCCAGGGCGTAGCCATTGCCGGTACGCACGGCAAGACCACCACCACGTCCCTGACGGCCTCCATCTTCGACACGGCCGGTCTGGACCCCACGGTCATCATCGGGGGGCGGCTCAATGTCTACGGTACCAACGCCCATCTGGGCAGCGGCCACTACCTCATCGCCGAAGCCGATGAGTCCGACGGCTCCTTCCTCTGTCTGTTCCCCATCATCAATGTGGTCACCAACGTGGACGAGGACCATCTGGACCACTACGGGACCCGGCAGGCCATCGACGATGCCTTCGTCCAGTTCATGAACAAGGTGCCCTTCTACGGCCTCAACGTGGTCTGCGGCGATGACCCGGGCGTGCGGGCCCTGCTGCCGCGCGTCAAGCGTCCGGTGCTGACGTACGGTTTTGCCGCCGACAACCAGCTGCGCGCCGTGCTGCTGGAATCGGGCATGACCAGCCGTTTCGAGGTCTGGCGCGGTGAACAGAAGCTGGGCGAGGTGAGCCTGCCCCATCCCGGCCGCCACAATATCCTCAATGCCCTGGCCGCCATCGGTGCCGCCACGGCCGCGGACATCCCCTTTGAACGCTGCGTGGAAGGTCTGGCCACCTTCCGGGGCGTGGGGCGGCGCTTTGAGTTCAAGGGCGAACGTAACGGCGTGACCGTCATCGACGACTACGGCCATCATCCGGCCGAGATCGCGGCCACGCTGGCCACGGCCCGTCAGGTCTTTCCCGGCCGCCGCCTGGTGGTGGCCTTCCAGCCGCACCGCTTCAGCCGCACCCAGGCCCATTTCGGCGAGTTCTGCAAGGTCTTCGACGTGGTGGACCAGCTGGTGCTGACGGAGATCTACGCCGCGTCCGAAAAGCCCATCCCCGGTGTTTCCGGCGAGAGCCTGGCCCAGGGCATGCGCCAGGTCTCCGAGACCCCGGTCACCTACTTCCAGACCATCGACGCCATGGTCAGGGGCCTGGACGATATCCTGCGGCCCGGTGACGTGCTGCTGACCCTGGGGGCCGGCACCATCACCCGTGTGGGACCGGCCTGGCTGGAGGGCGGCAAGGATGCGTGAGATCCCTTCCCCGTCACTGGCGGGGCGGACATCACTGCATCTCGGGGGCCGGGCCATCGCGGAACTGGTGCTCGAGCGTGCGGAGGATTATCCGCTGCTGGCGGAACGGTTGCGGCAGCTGGGCGGGAGCCCGTTCATCATCGGTGCGGGCACGAATCTGCTTGCCAGGGATGGCGAATTACCAGTCGTGCTGCTCCGTTCTGCAATCAAGGAAGGTCCCGAGGTCGTCTGGGAATCTGCAGAACGGGCCCATGTGCGCGTGGGGGCCGGCGTGCCCCTGCCGCGACTGCTCGGTTTCTGTGCACGGCGGGGGTTCGGCGGCCTTGAGGGGCTCGTCGGCATCCCCGGGAGCGTCGGGGGGGCCGTGGCCATGAACGCGGGCTCCTACGGGTGCGAAACTTGCAGGAACCTCCTGGAAATCAGGGCGGTTGTCGATGGTCGTCCGCAGATCTTCCCGGTCGCGGAACTGCAATATGGTTACAGAACTTTGCTGGTGAATGGCAAAAAAAACGGTTTTCTTGTGCTCGAAGCCATATTTGACTTGACCAAGACTGACAGGAATGGCATCTCTAAACTCATGCATCGCAATATTTGCGAGAAAAAGTCTAAACAACCTGTGACAGCATGGAGTGCGGGCTGCGTGTTCAAAAACCCGGCCCCGGACAAGCCAGCCGGCATCCTTCTGGATAGGGCCGGCTTTCGCGGCAGGCGGCTCGGCGGGATGGCTTTTTCGACCATGCATGCCAATTTTTTGATAAATGAAGGAAAGGGCAGCGCGAGCGCCGCGTTCGAACTGATAGAGATGGCGCGGCAGGGGGTGCTGGAGCAGACCGGCATCATGCTGGAAACGGAAGTCAGGATCGTGCCGTGACGTTTTCGCTGAAAAAAAATCGTCGCAATACACGCTCGTACGGCGGCAGCGCAAAGGCTGCTCCCAGCCGCAGCACGGCTTCGCGTCCCAACACCCGCAACCGGGCCAGACCGGTGAAGGAAAAACGGCCGTTCGCCTTGTGGAGCAAGCTGCGGGGCGGGCGTGTGCAGCGTTTTTTTTGCGTCCTGCTGCTTGCGGGGCTGGTCGCTGCGGTGACGGGGGTGTGCGCCGGATCCCTCTGGCTGTACGGCAAGGCCACGACCAGTGACTTTTTCGCCACACGGCACATCGATGTGGCCGGGAACGTCAGGCTTTCGCGGGAGATGGTCCTGCAGTACGGCGGCCTGAAGGAAGGGGAGAACTCCCTGGCGGTCAGCATCGCGGAGGTGGAGCGCAAGCTGCGTGCCACGCCCTGGGTGGAAGAGGTCTCGGTCAAGCGGCTGCTGCCGGACCGTTTCGTCATCAAGATCAAGGAGCGTATGCCCACCTTCTGGGTCCACAAGGACGGGGTGCTGTATTACGCCAATGAATCCGGCGAGGCCATCGCCCCGGTGGAGAGCCGCAACTTCCTCTCCCTGCCGACCCTGACCGTGGAAGCGGGGGCCGAGGATGATGTGGCCTATCTGCCGCGTTTCATGAAGGATCTGCATGCGGGCAGCCTGCCGGTGGAGGCGGGGGCCATCGCTTCGGTCATGGTGAGCCCCGCACGGGGTATCGAGATATATCTGGAAGACCGCGAGATGCGGCTTTCCATTGCAACGGACGACTGGACCGGCAATCTTGCCCGGATCGGTCTGACGCTGGGAGATCTGGCACGCAGGCACGAGCTGAAGAACGTGCGTGAGGTGCGCTCGGTCAACGGCAGTGTCTGGGTGACGCTCAGCCAGCCCATGCGCGGATGATGTTTGGTGAGGAGTAACTATGGCGGATCTCATTGTAGGCCTGGATATCGGCACTACCAAAGTGTGCGCGGTCGTGGGGGAAATGGCGGAAAACGGCCTGGTGGATGTCGTCGGGATCGGCACCCGTCCTTCTCACGGCATGCGCAAGGGCGTGGTGGTGAACATCGAGCAGACCGTGCAGTCCATCCGGGGCGCCATCGAAGACGCCGAGCTCATGGCCGGCTGTGAGATCAATTCGGTCTATGTGGGGATCGCCGGCGGGCATATCGCCGGGATCAACAGTCATGGCGTCATCGCCGTCAAGGGCGGCGAGGTGGGCCAGCGCGACGTGGAACGCGCGCTCGATGCGGCCCGCGCCGTGGCCATCCCCGCCGACCGTGAAGTCATCCACATCCTGCCGCAGGAATATATCGTGGACAACCAGCGCGGCATCGCCGATCCGCTGGGCATGGCGGGCGTGCGCCTGGAGGTCAAGGTGCACATCGTGACCGGGGCCGTGACCTCGGCCCAGAACATCGTGCGCTCCTGCCACCGCAGCCAGCTGGAAGTCTCGGACATCGCCCTGGAGTCCCTGGCCTCGGCCAAGGCCGTGCTGACGGAAGAAGAACGGGAGCTGGGCGTCGCCCTGGTGGATATCGGCGGCGGCACCACGGATATCGCCATCTTCGCCAACGATTCCATCAAGCATACCCATGTGCTGGCCCTGGGCGGCCAGAACCTGACCAACGACATCGCCTTCGGCCTGCGCACCCCCATTGCGGCGGCCGAACGCATCAAGCTCAAGTACGGTTGCGCCCTGACCGACATGGTGCGGCATGACGAGTTCATCGAAGTCCCCACCGTGGGCGGTCGTGACCCCAGCCGCATCTCCCGCCAGATCCTGGCGGAGATCTGCGAGCCGCGCATGGAAGAGATCCTGTGCCTGGTGAACCGCACGCTGGAAAATTCCGGTTACAAGAATTTCCTGGGCGCAGGTGTGGTGCTGACCGGCGGCACGGCCCTCATCGAGGGCTGCCAGGAGCTGGGCACGCAGATCTTCAACCTGCCCACGCGCATCGGCTACCCCCGCAATGTGGGCGGGCTCAAGGACGTGGTGAACAGCCCCAAGTTCTCCACGGCCGTGGGGCTGCTGCGTTACGGCGCGGAAAAGGAAGTTTCCGGGCAGAAAAAGTTTACTCCCACGCACAGCGAAAGCGGCGTTTTCGAAGGCCTGCTGGCGCGTATGAAAAAGTGGTTTTCCGATATTTCCTAAAAAACAAAGCGGGCAAGCTTTTAGAGCAGTTGAGGAGAGGGAACTATGTCACAATCCATTGTTGATGATATCGACATCACGCTGGGCAATAATGCCAAGCTCAAGGTCATCGGTGTAGGCGGTGGCGGCGGCAACGCCGTGCAGAACATGATCTCGTCCGGTTTGCAGGGGGTGCAGTTCATCTGCGCCAATACCGATATGCAGGCCCTGAGCCGCAACAATGCCCCGGTCAAGATCCAGCTGGGTGAAAAACTCACCAAGGGCCTGGGGGCCGGTGCCAATCCCGCTGTGGGCCGTGAAGCCGCCCTGGAGAGCGTCAATGCCATCCGGGAAGCCATCGGCGATGCCGACATGGTCTTCGTGACCGCCGGCATGGGCGGTGGCACGGGCACGGGGGCCGCGCCTGTCGTGGCCCAGACCGCCAAGGAGATGGGCGCCCTCACCGTGGGCGTCGTCACCAAGCCCTTCTCGTTTGAAGGAGCCCGGCGCCGGCGCTTCGCCGAAGAAGGGCTGGAAGAGTTCAAGCAGCATGTGGACTGCCTGATCACCATCCCCAATGACCGCCTGCTGGCCTTTGCCCCCAAGAAGACCCCCTTCTCCGCCATGCTGCAGAAAGCCAACGACGTGCTCTTCTATGCCGTCAAGGGCATTTCCGACGTCATCCTGGCCGACGGCATGATCAACCTCGACTTCGCCGACGTGCGTACCACCATGTCCGAATCCGGCATGGCCCTGATGGGCACCGGTGTGGCCGCCGGTGAGAACCGCGCCCGCGAGGCCGCCCAGCGCGCCATCAACAGCCCGCTGCTGGAAGACGTTTCCCTGGAGAGCGCCAAGGCCGTGCTGTACAACATCACGGCGTCCATGGACATCTCCACCGACGAGATCGCCGAGATCGGCGACATCATCGCCGATGCCACGCCTGAAGATACCAACATCATCTTTGGTGTGGTCTACGACGAGAACATCGGCGACGAACTGCGCCTGACCGTCATCGCCACGGGCATCGATCCCAGCGCCGCGGTGGTGCCGCCCGTGCCCGAGCCGGTGAAAAGCTCCAGCGTGACCAAGTTCCCCGGCTCGCAGGCCGCGCCTGCGGCCCGCCCCATGGAAGCGCCGCAGGCCCCTGCCTACGAGCAGCCCCGCCCGCGCCCCGTGCGCCAGCGCGGTGACTGGATCCCCCAGAACTCCTATCCGCAGGGGGGGTACGGTCCCTATTCAGCCCAGGACCAGTTCGAGAAACCGACCTACCTGCGCACAGGCGCCACGCTGGGCCAGCAGCCCCTGCCCCGGCGCCAGCACAACCCCGGTCATGAGGACTTCACCTACAGTGAAGAAGACTTCGAGATTCCCACGTTCATCCGCACCCAGGCCGACTAGGCCGTGCGGCGGGCCGCTAGGCCATGAACGCATGAAATTTCAGGGTTCACCTCTTCGGCCCTGAAATGCCCGCTGGGAGGCCCATGGGGGGCCTCCCTTTGTACCGTTTCGGTGCACAAAAACGCCCGCAAGTTCGTGTTGCGGGCGTTTTTCGTTTCATGTGCCGGCGTGTTGCAGCAGCGGCAAGGCACAATGCCGGAGGATCACCGGAGCCGGCGGCAGCATGGAGGAAGGGCCAGAGGAAGGGCCTCCCGCTGTATGCCTCCACTGCCGGAGGAGCCACGGCAAGGCCCGCCAGCGCTGCGGACAGGATCAGGGAGTTTTGCCCCGGTGAGCGTGGATGGCCGCCAGACACGATGGGCAGGATGGCGGGGATGGTGGCAAGGGCCACCGGCTTGCCGCTTTCGGGCAGGGAGCGCGGGAGGCTGCGTCACAGCAGGGCACCGCTGTCCAGATCGGGGAAGTGGGGCTTGATGTCCAGCAGGGGCGTGCCGTCCAGCATGTCCACATGCGTGACGTGGAGGATGTTCCCGTCCCGGCGCAGCAGCGGTACCAGGCTCATGCCGATGCCGCCCGGACGGCAGGGGGCCCGGGTGGTGAAGACGCCGCGCTCCTGCGTCCGGCCGTGCGGGATGACGTGCAGGCGCGGCGTGTCTGCCCTGTGGAAGGCAAAGAGCAGCCAGATGCGGGCAGAGTGTTCCAGCCCTTCAAGCCCGGCCGCGAATTCGGGGAGGACCTCCACCTGGCCGGTGAAGCCTGCGGCGTGGATGGGCTGCCGGGGCGTTTGGGCCGGATCGGTGTGCGGGGTGTGGATGATGCCGATGGGGCGGCAGGTGAACAGGGGCAGGGACATGGGCATCTCCTGTAGGGCTTGCCGGGGAATGTCACGAGGTACGAGGGGCGGGCAAGGGGCAGGCCGTGCCGTCCCGGATGACGTTGTCCGGGACCGGTGAATGCGCATGGGCCGGGGCGGCATGGCCCGGCAGGCGCCGTGTTTTCCCGCTAGCGCTGGCCGTGACGCTGAGGGAAACGGGGGCGAGGCCCACCCTGTCCCTGCGGGCCGTCTGCCGTGCCCCCAGTTTCCTGCGGACGCAGCTGTGGTGCGTGGATGGCCAGCCAGATGCAGGGCTTGCTGGTCTCCAGCACACGATGGCGTGCATGTCTGGGCAGCAGCAGACACCGGCCGCGTTCCAGGGCCACTTCACGACCATCGGCAAAGCCCAGCCGGGCGGAACCTTCCAGCAGCAGGACCCATTCGTCCTTTTCCTGGTCGTACCACTGGCCTTCCGGCGTCACATGGCCCCAGGAGACGATGCGCTCCACCAGCAGGCCGCTGTCCGAGGCGAGCAGGGGAGTGAAATGTTCCGGTATGCCGGGAAGACGGATGTCTTCCGGCAGCGTGAGCAAAGAATCCATGATGCCTCCACAAGGTGCGCCGGGGCCGGATAGCAGGCAGTCCGGGCAGCCCGGCAAAAAAGGATGGCCGAAGAGGGCATGATGGAGAGGCCGCCCTCTTGCTGCGGCCCGGGGCGGGCGGGACGCCTTGGGGCGGGAGCGGAGCTGCGAAGAGGCTGCCCGGCCCCTGCCGTTTACGAAAGCAAAACGCGACCTAGTCCAGCCCCATTTTTTTCATGCCGGAATTGAACAGGGATTCCATGCTGTTGCCGAAATCCGACAGGCCCTTCTCGATGTCGTCCATGGTCGTGGAGCGGCGGGCAGGCCTGTCCGCCAGTGAGGGGTCGAGGCTCTCCAGATCATGGATGCGCTTGCGCAGCTGGTCGATCTCGAGCCAGGCCAGGTTTTCCGTGGCGCTCTGGCTGTTGGGATGGTTCTCGGCCACAGGGCGCATGCTGGCCTTGTACGCCAGCCAGCTGTGCTGGTTTTCTTCCAGGGCATCCAGGCAGGCGGCGCCGCGTTTTTCCGCTTCGGGGCCGGAAAATTTTTTGCAGATGCCCTGCATGGCCTGATAGCGGGCATCCAGCTTTTTCTGCCAGTAGTCACGCTCCATATCCAGGCACTGTTTCTGGTCCGAACGTTTGGGATTTTTCTTGATGCAGGCTTCGAAGCCCGGGGCATGTTCGGCCGCCGCGGCAGGGGCGGCCAGCAGCAGGGCGGCCAGCAGGGCAGGCAAAAGGCGTTTCGTGGGCATGGGGCCTCCTTGTGTGGTGTGCCGCAAGCATACGGCATGCGGCTGTTCCTGTCAGCAGGCCTACCAGCCGGTACGCCATCGGCCGTGGGCCAGCAGCCCCATGCCCAGCAGCAGGGTCAGGGCCTCGGCCAGGGGAATGGCCCAGAAGATATGTTCGTCTTCCAGCCAGAGGGCGAACAGGCTCAGGAACAGGGCAGGGAAGACCAGGCTGCGTCCCAGGGCCATGCCCGCAGCCTGCAGGGAACGGTTGAGCCCGGTCAGGTAGCAGGCGATGCCCATGTTCAGACCGCTGAAGAAAAAGCTCCAGCGGAAGTCGGCAATGAAATGGCAGGCTAGGCCGCCCACAGCGGCGTTGCCGGGCAGGAAAAGGCGGACAAGCTCCTGCGGGTAGAGGCTGAAGACAAGGAACATGACCACGCCCAGCGCCAGCAGGCTCAGCAGGGCGACGCGCAGGAAGCTGTGCGTCCGCTGGCGCAGCCCGGCGGCATGATTGGCACTGACCAGCGGCGACAGGGTATCGCTGAGGCCGTAGGCCAGGGTCAGGCCGAACCACGAACCGTAGCTGACCACAGTGAAGGCGGCCACGCCAGAAGAGCCGAAACGGGCCATCATCAGATGGTTGATGAGCAGGATGATGCTGCCCACGGAGAGCTCGTTGATGCTCTCCGCACTGCCGTTGAGGCTGGCCCGCAGGATCTCGCTCCAGCCGCAGCCCTTCAGGGTCAGGCGCAGCAGGGCGCGACGGGACAGAAAGTGGCACAGGAACAGGAGCAGGGTGCAGCTGTAGCCCAGGCCTGTGGCCAGGGCCGCCCCCTGCACGCCCCAGCCGAGACGGGCGATGAACAGGTAATCCAGGACGATATTGACGCCGGCGCTCAGGATGAGTCCCAGAGAAGCCAGGGTGGGATGCTGGTCCACCCGGGCGAACTGCGAAAGGGCGTAGGAGGCGGGCAGCACGGGGCTGAAGCACAGGATGGTGGTCAGGTACTGATGTGCGGGCCGCATGACATCGCCCCCCGCTCCCAGCAGTGTCAGCAGCAGCGGCCGGAACAGCAGGGAGAGCAGGGCCAGCATCAGACCGGCCAGCAGGATGAGCAGCATGGTGCGGCCAAAGACCGCCGAAGCGGCCTGCAAGTCGCCACGCCCCACATGGTGGGCGCTGCGGACCGTACCGCCCACGGAGAGCATGACGCCCATGCCGAAAAAGATGCTGAAGGCCGGGCTGACGATATTGATGGCTGCCAGGGCCTGGGCCCCGACATAGCGGCCGATGAAGATGGTGTCCACCAGGCCGGCGGACGAAAGCAGGAGAAAGGCCGCGGACCAGGGCAGGCCGTAGCGGAAAAAGGTCTGGGCCACGGGACGATGCAGCATGCTGGTTCGATGTTGGGACATGGGGACCTCGTGAGAGCTGCGCGGGGCAGGCCCCGGCCTTGTACCACGGGGCCAAGAAAAGCGTCAACGCGCTGCGCGAAAGCGGAAAAAAACGGCGGGATCCGGGAAAGGGGCTTGACATGGCTGCCGCAAGGATTATGCTCAATTGTGCAAAACGTCCGCAGCCTGACGTCCTTCCGGCTGTGAGTCCGTTTTGCCAGACAATTGGAGAAATCATGCCGCGTCCCAGACAGTGCCGCTATGTGGCCAGCACTCCCAGTGTCACCTACTTCAAGCCGCGGGGTATCCCCATGACGGCCCTGGAGGAAGTCTGCCTGGGCGTGGAAGAGCTCGAAGCCCTGCGCCTGGCGGATCTGGAAGGCCTGACCGGTTCCGAGGCCGCCTGCCGCATGCGTGTGTCCCGGCATACGTTCGGCCGCACACTGGCCGCGGCCCGGCGCACGGTGGCGCTGGCCCTGGTCACGGGCCGGGCCCTGCGCATCGAGGGCGGCCATTACGCCCTGGCCGGACCGGATCCCCGCACTGCGGGCGCAAAGGAGAATACCATGCAGAAGATTGCCATTTCCAGTGAAGGCCCCACCCTTGACGATCTCGTCGATCCCCGCTTCGGTCGTGCGGGCGGTTTCGTGGTGGTGGATCTGCCGGACATGAGCGTGAGCTATATCGACAACGGCGCTTCCCAGACCATGAGCATGGGGGCCGGTATCGAGACCGCCGAGCGCGTGGCCAACGCGGGCGTGCAGGTGGTGCTGAGCGGCTATGTGGGCCCCAAGGCTTTCGACGCCCTGAAGGCTGCGGGCATCAAGGTCTGTCAGGATGTGAGCGGTACCGTCCGGGAAGCGGTGGAGCGCTTCCAGAAGGGCGAATTCCCCTTTGCCGACGCGCCCAACAAGTAGGGGACCCGTATGCGTATCGCCATCGCCAGCGGCAAGGGCGGGGCAGGCAAGACCAGTGTGGCCGCCTCCCTGGCCAGTGTCTGGGACAATCCCCTGGTGGCCGTGGACACGGACGTGGAAGCGCCCAACCTCCATCTATTCCTGCCGCCGCAGGTGGAGGGGAGCAGCAAGGCCTGGCTGGAGGTGCCCTCCCTCGATCTGGCCGCGTGCAGCAAATGCGGCAAATGCCGCGAGATCTGCAGCTTCAAGGCCATCGCCTCCTTTGCCGGCAATATCAGCATCTTCCCCGATATGTGCCACGGCTGCGGCGGCTGTTTCGCCGTCTGCGCGGACAAGGCCCTCAAACCCGTGGGCCGGGAACTGGGCGAACTGGAATACGGCACGGTGCTGGACGGCACGGTCCGCTTCCTCATGGGACGTACCCGCATCGGCGAATCCATGACGCCGCCCCTGCTGCGCCGGCTGCGGGCCCGTCTGGATGCCATGCTGGCTGCGGTCCCGGCCGACGCCATCCTCGACGCGCCTCCCGGGGTCAGCTGTCCGGCGGTCACGGTCACCCGTGACGTGGACCTGATCCTGCTGGTGGCCGATCCCACGCCCTTCGGCTTCCATGATTTCAAACTGGCGCATCAGGCCTTCCTGCCCCTGGGCAAGGCCATGACCGTGGTCATCAACCGGGCCGGGGCCGCAGGCAATGCCGATGGCGACGCCGCGGTGCGTGACTACTGCCGTGAGCACGGCCTGCCCCTGCTGGCGGAGCTGCCTTTTGAGCGGGCCGCCGCCGAGCAATATGCCAATGGCCGTCTGCTGGCCGCGCTGTCCCCGGAATGGAAACAGCGTTTCGAACACTTGCGCGATGCCCTGCGCCGTCTGGGCGGGGAGGTGTGCCATGCGTGAGATCGTCGTCATCAGCGGCAAGGGCGGGACGGGTAAAACCACGGTCTGTGCCTCCTTTGCCCATCTGGCCGAAAGCAAGGTCATCTGTGACCTGGATGTGGACGCCCCTGACCTGCACATCCTGCTGCAACCGGAGATCAGGGAACACACGCCGTTCATCTCGGGACACAGCGCCCGGATCCGGCAGGATGACTGCATCCGCTGCGGCCAGTGTGCCGATCTGTGCCGTTTCGAGGCGGTACGGCCCCATGACGGAGGCTTTCTCATCGATGACCATTGCGAAGGCTGCGGCGTCTGCGTGAAGCTCTGCCCGCAGCAGGCCATCGACTTCCCCGACAAGCATTGCGGTGACTGGTATGTGAGCGATAGCCGCTTCGGTCTGATGGTCCATGCCCAGCTCTTCCCCGGGCAGGAGAATTCCGGACGCCTGGTGAGCCTGCTCAAGGCCCAGGCCAGGGAACGTGCCAGGGCCCTGGGGCTGGAGACCATCCTGTGCGACGGTTCGCCGGGCGTGGGATGCCCCGTCATCAGCTCCCTGTCGGGGGCCAGCCTGGCCGTAGGCGTCGTGGAGCCCACGCCGTCAGGCCGCCATGACTTCAGCCGCGTGGCCGATCTGTGCCGGCATTTCCGCATCCCGCTGGCCATCATCATCAACAAGGCTGATCTCAATGTGAACGAGGCCGATGCCATCGCCGCGGAATGCGCCGAACACGGCCACACCCTGCTGGGGCGGCTGCCCTTCGATCCGGTGGTGACCCGGGCCATGGTGCAGCGCCGCGCCCTGACGGAATTCGACAATCCTCTTGGCAACAGCCTGAAGGACATGTGGTCGGCCCTTCAGGATATGCGCACCGGCCGCTAGGCCGCGCACCTTCGACCAGAAATGGAGCGTTTATCATGAGCTTTCTTCTTGCCGTGCCTTCCTGCATGCCTGGCGGCCTTGATGCCCAGATGGGCATGCACTTCGGCCATTGCGACATCTACACCATCGTGGAGATCGAAGATAACGCCATCAAGGCTGTGAGCACGCTGGAAAACGTGCCCCACCAGCAGGGCGGCTGCATGGCTCCCGTGCAACACCTGGCCAGCCACGGCGTGAAAGCCCTGCTGGCCGGCGGCATGGGCATGCGTCCGCTGATGGGCTTCCAGCAGGTGGGCGTCAATGTCTTCTTCGCCGGTCAGTACCCCACCGTGGGCGCTGCCGTGCAGGCTTTCCTGGAAGGCAAGCTGCCTCCCTTCACCATGGACTTCACCTGCGGTGGCGGCGGCCATCACTAGGCCGTGGGGTCCGCTATGGATATCCTGATCGTTACCTCGCGCCCCGAACAGTGGGCCCCGGTCCTTCCGGTCATGGAAGGCCGTGGCGCTTCTGTCCGGCAGGCGGGTTCGCTGGAACAGGGCCTGGAGCTGGTGCGCCGGCAGGCTCCCGCTCTGGCCGTGCTCGACCTGGGGCTGGAGCCTGATGCGCTGCGCAAGGCTGTCATCGACATCCTCATGGTCAATGCCATGATCCATACGGCCGCTGTCAGCCCCATGACGGCGGCGGAGTTCCACGACAAGATGGAAGGGCTCGGCATGCTGATGTCCCTGCCCGTGGACTTTACGGTCCGGGACGTGGAAAAGATGATGACGGCTCTGGAAGGCCTCGCAGGATAGAGACCTGATGAGCTGATAGCAGGGGATCCTTTGCCGGGCGGTTGCCGGGGAAAGGATCCCCTTTTTTGTCGATCCGCAGGCCCGTCAAGCAGCGGCGGGGCTGTCATGTTTCTCTGGTTCTCTCCCTCTTCCTCTGGCACGATTTCACCAGAGCCGTGATTGCCAGGAGAGGAGGCGTGGAGCATCGTGCCCGGTACGGGTTCCCTTGTTTCGCCGTACTCCCTTGGCAGGATCGGGACGGTGAAGAGAAGGTCTTTTCTGGTTTTCTGTGTTTGTCGCCAGCAGACACGGCACGTTCCGCTGGCAGCGGCGTTGTCTTCAGGCCACAAACAGCAGGAAAGCGGCAAAGGGGGATGCCGGTATCCTGGCGTGTCCTTCCGGCATGCGG